>Ga0113563_10000579_pt1 | contig 18063 bp, 16 predicted proteins | sample Mud3Dept3metaG_FD_80117 | JGI IMG/M metagenome (GOLD analysis project Ga0113563, IMG submission 80117) | Freshwater wetland microbial communities from Ohio, USA, analyzing the effect of biotic and abiotic controls - Mud 3 Core 4 Depth 3... | ecosystem: Environmental > Aquatic > Freshwater >...
CGAGCGCTCGACCGCGGAGTCCGAGGCGGCGGTGCTCGGCGGCCTCGAATGGCTCGGCATCGACTGGGACGAGGGCCCGTTCCGGCAGAGCGAGCGCGGCGATCTCTACGCCGCGGCGATCGAACGACTGCTCGCGGGCGACCGCGCGTACCGCTGCGTGTGCACGCCCGCCGAGATCGAGGAGCGCCGCCAGGCGACGGTCGCGACCGGCGCCAAGTGGATCTACGACGGCCGCTGCGCCGGCGCGAACCACGGCCCCGGCTGCGGACCGCACGCCGTCCGCTTGCGGGTTCCCAGGGACGGCAAGCTCGGTTTCGACGATCTCGTCTTCGGTCCCAGCGGGCAGGACGCGCGCGAGATCGGCGACATGGTGATCCGCCGCACCGACGGCAGCCCCCTCTATCACCTCGCCGTCGTGGTCGACGACATCGCGATGGGCATCACGCACCTGATTCGCGGCGCCGACCACCTCAACAACACGCCCTTCCAGCTCGCGCTCTACGCCGCGCTCGACGCCGCGCCACCGCTCTTCGCCCATGTGCCGCTGATCGTCGGCGCCAACGGCAAGAAGCTCTCGAAGCGACGCGATCCGGTGTCGGTTCAGCATTTCCGCGCTGCGGGGTATCTGCCCGAGGCGATGTGCAACTGGCTGGTGCGGATCGGCTGGTCGCACGGCGACCAGGAAATCTTCTCGCGAGACGAGATGTGTTCGCTCTTCGACCTGGCCGAGGTGCAGCGCGCCGCGGGTCAGGCCGACCCCGGCAAGCTCGATTGGCTGAACCAGCACTACATCAAGGAGCTGCCGCGCGATCGACTGGTTCGCGAACTGCTGCCCTTCCTCGCCGAAGCCGGTACGCCGCTCGGGCCGAGTGCGGGACTCGAAGCCGTCGCCGACCTGTTGCGCGAGCGCAGCAAGACGCTCGCCGAGATGGCACAGCGCGCGCACTTCTTCGCGGTCGCCGACGCTGCACTCCGCTACGACGCCGATGCCGTGCGCAAGCATTGGAAGGCCGCCGTGGTACCGGCGGTGAAGGATCTGACCGGCGAGCTGTCGCGCGCGGGCGCGTGGGACGTCGCCGCGATCGAAGCGGCCTTCGAAGCCGTGCGCGCACGCTACGAGGGGCTCGCGCTCGGCAAGCTCGCGCAGCCCGTGCGGGTGGCCGTCACCGGCTCGGCAGCCTCGCCGGGCATCTTCGAGACGCTGGCGCTGCTCGGTCGCGAGCGCAGCGTGGCGCGACTCACACGCGCGCTCGCGGAGTTGCCCGCAGCTTGAGAAGCGCGCCGGCCTCGGTTAGAACTTGCGCCTCTTCCCCGGTCGTCTAATGGCAGGACAACGGGTTCTGGCCCCGTCAATGAAGGTTCGAATCCTTCCCGGGGATCCACCGCCACACGCTTCTGCTCCCGGATCGATCACGCCTTGCGAGCCGTGACGATCCAGGCCCCCGCCTCCGCTTCGATCCCGCGCGGCGTCTCGAACGACTCGATCACCTCGCGCACGGCGCCGATCACGCGGGCGCGTTGTTCCTCGCTCGGCCGGGCTTCGCGCAGCGCCGCGCCGACCGGGCCGACCTGCAGGCACAGCTCGAGCGCCTCGTCGACGCTGTCGCCAGCCAGCCGCATTGGCCCGTTCACCGCTTCGTGCGCGACGTCCGCGAAACCCGCGCGCTCGAGGATCGCGCGCACGTGCGCCGCGTCGCCGAATGCGAAGGGCCCCGGCGCGTGGGGCGGCGGCGGCGCAGGAAACGCGATGTGCTGCGCCGCGGCGCGGGCGGGGGCGAGCATCCACGGGTTCTTGTCGCTGGGCTGCCAGCACACGAAGGCGAGCCGGCCGTCGCGCCGCAGTGCGCGACGCAGATTGGTGAATGCCGCGATGGGGTCCGCGAAGAACATCACGCCGAAGCGCGAGAAGACGACGTCGAACGCGTCGCCTTCGAACGCGGCGCTCTGCGCATCGTCGAGTCGCCACTCGACGCGCGTTCCGGCGCCGGCGGTTCCGGCGCGCTGTCGCGCACGTTCCAGCATCGGCCGCGAGATGTCGACCGCGACGACGCGACCCGCGTCGCCGACTGCTTCCGCCAACTCGAGCGCGGTGGCGCCGCAACCACAGCCGACGTCCAGCACGCGCTCGCCCGCACGGATCGCTGCGCGTTCCCGTGCGAGCGCGCCGAGCGGACCGATCTGCGCGTCGAGCCGCTCCTGCTGCGCCACCCACACCGGCCCCGCGCTGTCGTTCCAGTACTGAACCATCTCCGCGTTCGACATCTCGTCCTCCTCGAACAATCCCGACCCCCCTGATAGCAACATCCAACGACGCGAGCGTCGCGGGGGCGGGACGTTCGTCCAGAACGTCCTCGGCGGACGGGCGTCGCGGCTTCGCGTCAGAGCATCGAGACCGCCTGCGGATTGTTCTGGCCGAACGTCCCGCCCCCGCTCCTTGCCATCCGTTCCGGGACTTCCGTTCATGAACGAAAGACGGAAAGCCCAGCGCGGGCGGGGGACTCGGCCGAAACAATCCGCAGGCGGTTACCGGCGCTCGCTGCGAAGCCGCAAATCCCCATCCGCCGAGGACGTTTCGGACGGGTCCACCGCCCGCGCGCCTCGCAGCAACGATCCAGAGAGAGCAGGTGCGGCAGAGCGGAGAGAAGTTCCTGCGTCAGCTCCGCTGTACGAAGCTGAGCGTCTCGGCGAGTTCCGTCGCTTCGCGGCTCAGCTCCTCGACCAGCGTGTGCAGAGCCGGCAGACACGCCGTGGTCTTGCGGTTCACGTCGAGGATATGCGACGCCGTGGTCGAGACCTGCTCGCTCGCGCGTCCGTGCGCGGCGGTGTTCTCCTGGAAGGCGCGGATCATCTCCGTGATCGACGCGATGTTGTCGCGCACGAAGCGACCGCTCTGGCGCTGCTCCTCGGTGGAGCGGTGCACCTGGCGGCAGAGTTCGAGCGCCGCTTCGGCGTTGCGCAACAGGTTCTCGCCCGCACGGCGCTGCTCGCCGAGCGCGCCCGACATCTGCTGCACCATCGCGGACGTGCGCTGCGCAGCCTCGGCGACGTGCGCCGAGTTGCGCGTCTGCTCGGTGGCTGCGCGTGAGATCTCGGCGACGCGCTCGCTCGCGTCATGCGCCGAGGTGCGGATGGCCGAGAGCGCGGAACCGGCGCGGCGCGAGCGCTCGACGCCGGTCTCGACGGCCTCGATGCCGCTGCCCATCGCCTGGACGGCGTTGCGCGACTCGTCCTGCACCGCATTGATCAGGCGTCCGATCTCCTGCGTGGCGCCCTTGGTGCGCTGCGCGAGCGTCTTCACGTGGTTCGCCACCACCGCGAACGCCTTGCCCTGCTCGCCGGCCTGGGCGGCGATGATCGCGGCGTTCAGCGACAGCAGATTCGTCTCTTCGTTGATGCCGCCGATCACGGTGAGGATCTCGCCGATCTCGCCGATCCGCTCGGCGAGCTTTTCGAGCACGTCGCGTGCATCGCGCGTGAGCGAGCGAATCGTCTCGATGCCCTCGATCGTCGCGGAGACCGCCGAGGATCCGTCCTCGGCTTCCTGGCTGACGCGGTCGGTCAGCACCGCCGCCTCGCGCACGTGCTCGCCCACCTGCTGGATCGCGCGATCCATCTGTGTGATCGCCGCGGCCGACTCCTCCGCCATGGCCTCGACGGCGTCGGCGCTCTCGGAGATCTGCCGCATGCTGGCGCTGACCTCGTGGATCGACGCGGTGGAAGAGTCCACCGAGCCGTGCAGCTCGCCCACCGAGCGCGCCACTTCGTCGATCGAGGATCCCATCTCCAGGATCGACGACGACGCCTCCTCGGTGACGGTCGACAGACTCTCGACCTCGCGGTTGATGCCGCGGATCGACGAGTTGATGTCCGCCATCAGCGACGCCGTCTCCTCGACCGCCGCCTCCTGCGCGTCCGATGCCTGCTCGATCTGCGCAATCCCGTGCTGGAAGCGCTCGGGCAGCTGCGTCATCCGCTCGCTGGTTTCGCCGAGGCGGCTGGCGACCCCGCCGAACGATTCTGCGATGCGGTTGGCGAGCGCACCCACCGGCGCGAGGTTGCCCATCCGTCCGGTGTCGGCGCGCGCGGCGACGTCGCCCTCGGCGAGTCGCGCGAGCGTGTGGAGCGCCGCGTCGAGCGGGGCGAGCGCGCGCTGCACCAGGAGCAGGAGTCCGAGCGCGCCGAGCAGCGCTGTGGCCGCCGCGAAAGCGACGGCGAGCGCCGGATTGCGGCTCGCGTACGTGATCGCGATCGCGCCGCCACTCGCGGCGCCGAGCACCGCTACGGCCGCGACGGCGAAGCGCCAGCGGAAGGCGCCGAACAATTTCGAATCGAGCGAGTCCGGCTGCGACACGCCTCCCCCTTCGGAATCGGTCCGCCGTGCAATCGGCGCCGCTGGCGCGCGGCTTTAGCGGGGCAACCCGCTCATGCGGTGCGCTCGGCTGCTTCGCAGACGCCTGCCGCGAACCCGGCGAAGGTCCCCGCCTCGATCGCGGCGCGTGCCTGCTCCAGAAGCCGCAGGTAGAACCGGAGGTTGTGGATCGAAGCCAGCCTCGCCCCGAGGATTTCGTTCTCCTGGACCAGGTGGCGGAGATAGCCGCGGCTGTGATCGCGGCAGGCCGGACAGTCACAGGCGGGGTCGATGGGACCGGCGTCGGACCGGAAGCGCGCGTTGCGGATGCGCAGCACGCCCTGCGACGTGAAGAGGACGCCGTGCCGGCCGTTGCGCGTGGGCAGCACGCAGTCGAAGAGGTCGATGCCCGCTCCGATCGCGGCGACCAGGTCCTGCGGTCGCCCGAGTCCCATCAGATAGCGCGGTCTCGTGTCGGGCAGCATCTCGTTCGCGGCGCCGACCAGTTCCTCGCGGTGCGCCATCTCTTCGCCGAGGCCGAGTCCGCCGTGCGCATAACCGTCGAAGCCGAGGGCGGCCGTCGCTTCGGCGCTGCGCCGGCGCAGCGCGGGAAACACGCCTCCCTGCACGATCCCGAACAGCGCCTGGTCGGGGCGCCGGCGCGCGCCCAGGCAGCGCGCGGCCCAGCGCAGCGTGCGATCGAGCGTCGCTTCGGTGCGTCGGCGCGATTCGGGATCGCCGGGATCGGTGCCGAGCCAGGCGAGCGGCCGGCACTCGTCGAGCGCCATCGCGATGTCCGCGCCGAGCGCTTCCTGGATCGCGACGGCGCGTTCGGGCGTCAGCTGGCGGCGCGCGCCATCGCGCGCCGAAGCAAACTCGACGCCTTCCTCGGTCACGACGGCGCGATCCGAGAGCGACGTCACCTGGAAGCCGCCGCTGTCGGTGAGCCACGGCCCGCGCCAGCCGCTGAAGCCGTGGAGTCCGCCGAGGCTCGCGACGACCTCCTCGCCCGGCCGCTCGTGCAGGTGATAGGTGTTGGCGAGCAGGATGCGAGCCCCGATCTCGCGCAGCGTCGCGGCCTCGACGCCGCGCACCGCGCCGCAGGTGGCGACCGGCATGAAGGCAGGGGTCGGCACCGCGCCGTGGGGCGTGGTCAGCGTCCCCGCGCGCGCCGCGCCGCTGCGCGCGTGGATCGCGAACCCGAAGCCGGCACGCAGGACTTGGCTCACTGGATCCACATCGCGTCGCCGTACGAGTAGAAGCGGTATTCGAGTTTCACCGCTTCGGCGTAGGCGTCGAGGAGCGTCTCGCGTCCCGCGAAGGCGGCGACCAGCAGCAGCAGCGATGAGCGCGGCAGGTGGAAGTTGGTGAGCAGCGCGTCGACCACCCGGAATGCGCTGCCCGGTCGCAGGAAGAGGTCCGTCTCGCCGCATCCGGCGCGTACGCCGCGCTCGGCGGTCGCGCAGCTCTCGAGCACGCGCGTGGTGGTGGTGCCGACGGCCGCGACCCGACCGCCGCGGGCGCGCGTGCGCGCGATCGCCGCCGCGGTCGCAGCGGGCAGCTCGTAGTGCTCGCTGTGGAGCCGTCCGGCCGCCAGGTCGCTGTTGCGCAGCGGGCGGAAGGTGCCCGGACCGACGTGCAACACGACCTCGGCGCGCTCGACGCCCGCATCGGCGAGCGTACGCAGCAGCGCGTCGCCCAGATGCAGGCCGGCCGTGGGCGCCGCGACGGCGCCGGGTACCCGCGCGAACACCGTCTGGTAGCGCTCGAGATCGGCGGACTGCGGCGCATCGCGCCGGATGTAGGGCGGCAGCGGCGCTTCGCCGGCGCGATACGGCGACACCTCCGGCGCCAGCGCCAGCACGACCTCGCCGTCGTCGCCGATCGCGGCGATCTCGGCGTCGAAGGCGTCGTCGCCGCTGCCAAAGCGCAGCCCGAGGCCGACGCGCTGGCGCCCGCGGCAGCGCAGCAGCGCGCGCCAATGGCCGGGTATTGCGGTGGCGCCGAGCACGAGCGCCTCGGCCCGTCCCCCGCTCGCCTTCTCGCCGCGCAGCCTTGCGGGCAGTACGCGCGTGGCGTTCACGACCAGCAGATCGCCCGCGCGCAGCAGGCGCGGCAGCTCCGCGACACGCGCGTGCGTGCGCGCACCGGTCGCGCGGTCCAGCACGAAGAGACGCGCGGCTTCGCGTTCGGGCGCCGGCGTCTGGGCGATGCGCGACGGCGGCAGCGTGTAATCGAAGTCGTCGAGCGAGAGCGTCACGGCGCCGTGCCGCTCTGCACCAGAGCAGCGCGCAGCGCGGGCGCGTCGGCGATCGCATCGTACGAGAAGAGCGCGACGCCGGCGGGATGCGCGGCGAGCGCCAGCTCGCGCTGGACGCGGGCGCGCATCGGGTCGCTCGCGAAGAGCCAGGCGCCGAGGCCGAGCCAGACGCGATCGCCGCCCACACCGCCCACGCTCGCCGCGGCGAGATAGCGCAGCAGGCGGTCGTCGCTCGTGTACGCCATCGGCACCGCGAAATCGAGAAGCCGCGCCTCGAGCCAGCCGCGCCAGTCCTGGAAGATCGAGAGGTAGGCGCGGTCGGCGTAGGCCCAGACGGCCGCCGACACTTCGATCGCCGGCTTCGCGTTGCGTGCGGCGGCGCCCACGCGGCGCACCACGTCGGTCACGCGCTCCCGCCTCCAGTCGTCGAAGCGATCGGCGTTGGCGAGCGAATCGCCGAGCGGTGCGGCGAGTCCCGTCTCGCGCTCGAAGCGCGCGCGCGAGGCGGCGCCGTAGCCGAAGTCGAGCCCCACGCCGAAACGCGATCCCGGCGCGAAGGGCAACACGTCGGGATGACGGATGTAGTCGAGGTGGACGCCGTCGAGCGTCGGATGGCGGGCGACGAGTTCCGCGACGAGCGCGGTGAGCATCTCCGCCACGCTCGGCGCCGCCGGGTCGAGCCAGACCTGGCGCGTGCCCATCCGGTAGTAGGCGCGATCCGGCGCCGGCACCTCGAGGTCCGGGTAGCTGAGCACCGAGCGGCCGCGCCGATCGACCTGCACGGAGTCGGGGCCGAGCCGCGCGAGCATCGCGGCGCTGCGGTTCTCGGAGAGCGAGAGCGCATTGATCCAGGCGTGCACGCGCAGGCCGTTTGCGTGCGCGGCATCGAGGAGCTGGGCGAGGGCGTCGACGCCCAGGCGATCGCGCACGCGGCGGTGCGGGGTGGCGTCGGCGATCGCCGACTCGAACCACGAGCGGCCGCCGCGGTAGACCTGCACGAAGAGATCCGTCGATCCGAGCGCCCGCGCGTCGGCGATGAGCCTCGGAATGCGCGAGGGATCATCGAGCACGCGCACCGAGCCTTCGCACGGAACCCAGAGGCCCTGTCGCGCTGCGCCGGGCGCACGCGCAGCCGCGGCGGGCACCGGAGCTTCACCCTGCGCGGCGTTCGAGCCGAGCCCCAGCACGAGTGCCAGGCACATGACGAACGACCTGGCGTGGACGCGAAGCGGCTGCAAGGCGCGCGGAAGCTATCGGACGGCCACGATGCGGACAACGCGCGCCGCGCGCGCTGACAGCCCGAGCGCGCAGCGCGTTGACAGGGCAGGGCGCTCGTTCACACTCGCGCGCGATGAAAAGGCCTGGACAGCGCAGCGCGCGCGCGTGGGCGGCCAGCGCGTGCGCGCTCGCCGCCGTCGCCCTGCTCGCGCACAACGCCGGAGCCGAGACGGCGAGCGCGGCCGAACCCGAGACGCGGGCGCTGGCGGCGTTGCGCGCGGCTGCCGATGCGCAGGCGCACGGTGACGACGCCGGCGCGGCGTCGCGCTTCGACGCGGTGGCTTCGCGATTCCCGGAACTCGCGGACCACGCCGCCGCCCTTGCCGCGCAAGCGTGGCTCGCCGCGAAGCGCGCGCCCGAAGCGGAAGCGTCGGTGCGCCGTGCACTCGAACGCGTACCCGAGTCGGCCGTCGGCGCGGTTCTCTTCGATGCACTGGCGCGCGCGCGGCTCGCCCGGGGCGATGCGGCGGGGGCACGCGCCGCGTGGCGTGAAGCAATCGCGCGCGGCCCCGGCGAAGGAGCCGCCGCGACGCGGCTGGCACTCGCCGAGTCACTCGCGGGTGCCGAGGAGATCGACCTCGCGGCGAGCGAAGTGCGAACGGTCTGGGTCGATGCGGCCGGCCGCGCGGAAGGCGACCAGGCCGGGCGCCAACTCGCCGCGCTCGAAGCGCGCGCGGGTCGCCCGCTGCGAGGCGCCGCCGATTGGGTCCGCCGCGGCGACCAGCTCTTCGAGCGCCAGCGCACCGAGAGCGCGCTGGCCGCCTACGAATCCGCGCTCGCGACGGGGATCGATGGCGCAGACCGAAGCCGCGCGCAGCGGCGCCGCGCGGACTGCCTGTTCCGCCTGCGCCGCTACCGCGAGGCCGAGTCCGCCTTTGCGGCGCTCGGCGACGATCCCGACGCGCGCGTGTGGCGGGCGCGTTCGCTCGCGCGCGCGGGCCGCGTCGACGAGGCGATCGCGCAGCTCGACGGGATCGGCGGCGAAGCGCTCGGCGCATCCTCCGCCTGGGCGCGCTATCTCGCCGGCCTGCTATACGAAGGCCGCGGGAAGGACGAGCGGGCGCGTGCGCTCTTCGCGGCGTCGCTCGACGGCGCCGACGAGAAGGTGGCGGCGCAGGCGCTCTGGCGTCTCGGTTGGAACGCCTACACCAGCGGCGATCGCGACGTGGCGCGGCAGCGCTTTCGCACGCTGGTCGCCCGCTACACGGATCCGCTGGACCGGCTCGCGGCGCGCTACTGGGCGGCTCGCTCGTTCGAGGGGGAAGACGCTGCACAGGCGCGCCGCGAGTTGTCCGAGATCGCCGCGGAGTATCCGTTCAGCTATTACGGCTGGCGGGCTGCGGCACGCAGCGAAGCGACGACGCGCGCGCAGCCCCGCGCGCCGATCGCCGATGGCGATGCGGCGCTCGGGGAGCGGGATCTTTTCGCTGCGCGCGTGCTCGTCGGGGCTGGACTCCACGACGCGGGATTGCGCTCGCTGCAACCACTCGCCGCCCGCGCGACGAACGTGGACGATCGCATCGCGGTCGGGCGGCTGTACGTCGCGGCGGGCGATTTCCACCGCGCGCAGGCGCTGGTGGTCGAGGCGTACGCAGAGCCGCTCGCGCGCGGCGTGGCGCCGGGGCAGGAGCCGTTGTGGCAGCTCGCCTGGCCCGACGCGTTCGCGGCCGAGCGCCGCCGCGCGCAACCGGCCGGCGCGCAGATCGACCCCTGGTTCGTCGCGTCGATCCTGCGCGAGGAGAGCGGCTACCAGCCCGGCGCGGTGTCGGTGAGCGGCGCGCTCGGGCTCTTGCAGCTGATGCCCGACACGGCGACGCGTCTCGCGCGCGATGCAGGGATTGGCGACTTCTCACCGCCGCAGCTGCTGCGCCCCGAGCTGAACCTGCGCCTCGGCACGCTCTACCTCGATCGCCTCTCGCGGCGCTTCGACGGCGCGCTCGAAGCGGTTGCGGCGAGCTACAACGCGGGCCCCGACTCCGTCACCGGCTGGCGGAGCGGCCCTGCGCGTCCCGCCGACGAGTGGGTCGAAGCGATTCCCTATGACGAGACACGCGGCTACGCGAAGCGCGTGCTGCGCAGTTATCACGTCTACCGGACGCTCCATCCGTGAAGCAGGGCAGGGCGGCACCCGCCGACTTCGATCTCGTGGGCATCGGGCAGTGCTCGATCGACCACGTCTGCCGCGTCGACGGGATTCCGCGCATCGGCGGCAAGGCTGCGATGCTCGGCTACGACCTGTTGCCGGGCGGGCAGGTGGCGACCGCGATGCTCGCCGCCGCGCGACTCGGTCTGCGCACGGCCTACGTGGGCTCGGTGGGAGGCGACGCCATCGCGGAGTTCGTGCTCGCTCCGCTCGCGGAGGCCGGCGTCGATCTCGCCGGCGTGCGACGCGTTCCCGGCGCCACGACTCGGCTCGCCGTGATTCTCGTCGATCTCGCCAGCGGCGAGCGCACGGTGCTCGGCCATCGCGATTCGCGCCTGCAACTGACCGCCACCGACGTGCCTGCGGCGCGCATCGAGGGCGCGCGCGGTCTGCTCGTGGATGCGGAGGATGCCGCCGTGTCGCGCGAGGCGGCGATCGTGGCGCGACACGCCGGCATTCCGGTCGTGGCGGACGTGGATGCGCCGGGCCCCGGCGTCGAGGCGCTGCTCGAGGCGGTCGATTTTCCTCTCGTCTCGCGGTCGTTCGCCGAAACGATCTCCTCGGATGGAACGGTTCGGGGTGGCCTCGACCGTCTCGTGCACTTCGGCGCCCGGATGGCGGTCGCGACGCTCGGCGATCGCGGCTGCCTGGCGCGGGTCGGCGATCGCGAGATCGCGAGCCCCGCGTTTCCGATCGCGCCGCGCGACACGACCGGCGCGGGCGATGTCTTCCACGCGGCGTTCGCGTGGGGCCTCCTCGAAGGATTTTCGGGCGAACGACTCCTGCGCACCGCGAACGCCGCAGCGGCTCTTGCGTGTCGCGGCCTCGGGGCGCAGGGCGACCTCCCGACGCGAGCAGAACTCGAGGCGTTCCTCCGAGAGAGAGAGCCAGGCCCCTGGCGTGACCCCGACCTTCGATCTTGAAGCGCCGGCGCACGCGCGGGCGCGGAGGTCGGGTCATGGATCGCAGACGAGGGCAGGCGGGTGGCGTGCTGGTGCTGGTGCTGCTCGGAATCGCCGCGCTCGCGGCGGCCGGCGGGTGGAACTACCGGCGCAACCTCGAAGCGGAGCAGCGCGCCGCGTCGGCGCGACCGCTACACGGCTATTCGACGGCCGATCTCGAGGCGCTTGCCGACGCGTATCGGCAGGAGATCGCCGCGCACGCCGGTCGCTACGCGTCGCAGAAGAGCCAGCGCGCCGAGGCGCGCGATCGCGCCTACTTCGACGAGCAGGTACACGAGTTCGAGAAGGTGCAGAAGCACAGCGCCCGGGTGCGCGAAGCGGGCGCAGAAGTGTCGGTTCGCGAAGCCGAGCTGGCGCGAGTCGAAGCGGAGCTGCGCGCGCGGGGCGCCGTCGAGAGCGACCTCGACCGCCAGCTGCGGCTGCTCTTTACGTTCTGAGCGCCGTCACTCCTCTTCGGGGCCGCTGAACGGCTCGTCTTCTTCGAACTCGCCGGGCGGGAAGAGTTCTTCGTCGGGCTCGTCGGTTTCGGTGCGCACGCCGAGATCGATGTCCTCCTGATAGCGGACCGTCCCGTCGTCCTCGTCCTCGAGCAGGGGCGCCATCGGGCGCGGCTGCTTGCGAGGCGCCGGGGCCGGCGGAGTCGGCGCGACCTTGGGCCGCTCGCGCTGATCGGCGTTGCATTTCGGGCACAGCGGCACCGGCTTGTTCAAGTCGTAGAATTTCGCGGCGCAGCGAAAGCAGGTCCATTTGACGCCGAGCTTCGTGGCTGCGGCCGTGCCGGCCTTCACCACCACGGTGCGCGCGCGCTTGCTCGGCCTCGCACGCTTCGTCGCGAGCGGGTGGGTGGGCGGGGCCGGCGGGGCTTTCTCCCGGGCGGCCGGCTTGCTCGGCGGAACCAGCGGCTTCGCGGGCTTCGCAGCGGCCTTCGGCGCTGCGACGCGCTTGGCGGGCGTCGCCTTCCTGGCGGCTGCGGGCTTCTTCGCGGCAGCGGGCTTCTTCGCCGCGCTCGTCGTCTTCTTCGCTCCGCCTGAACGGGCGCTCGATTTCTTCGCGGTCGCCATCATTTCGTCCTCGACGCGAGTACGAGACCCGCGTCCTGGGCGCGCCGGACGCCTGCGCGCACGTCTTCTTCTCCATCGACTCTCGAGTGATCGACCTCGACCCACTGATCCGCGGGCACCTCGACTCCAGCGGCGGCGAGCCAGCGCCGAGCCACCGCGTCGAGCGCTTCGCGCGCGGTCTGCGGCGAGTCGTTGCCTTCGGCGTTCTTCACGGGCGCGTACTCGTCGTCGCGCGCGACCTCGACCAGCGCCACGCTGCGAGCCGCCGGCAGTGCATCGAAGAGGAAGCGCTCGAGCTTGTGTCCGTTGGGCTCGGCCGGCTTCACGCTGCGGCCGTCGTCGCCGACGCACGGGATCTTCTTGGCCGACGCGTGATAGGGCAGGTAGCGCTCCGACTCCGCCGCGATGCGCCGCGCGAACGCGACGTCGAGAGCGTGGATCGCGATGCTGCCGGCCCAGTACACGAGTTGCCCCGCGGCGTCCTTCTGGTAGCGGTGCTCGTCGCCGATCTCGGTGTATTCGACGATCCCGATGCGGCCGTCGATGCGCGCCAGCACACCGACCTTCTCGAGCGGGTCGAGCTTGCGCACTACCTTCGCCGACATCTCGGCGCCGGCCGCGTCGTGGAGTCCGAGGAACACCGGATCGGCGAGCTGAATCAGCGGATTGTCCACCTGGTAGTAGGAGATCGTGGTGATGCCGCGCGCGCGCATCTCGTCGAGCGCGCCGGAGTCGGCCAGCGCCTGGAAGGCTCCCCCGTGTCCGTTCGGGCTTTCCGCGATGCGGCCCGGCGACTCGAGCAACAGGCGTCCTTCGAAGTCGAGCGCGGGCGCCATGCCCTGACACAGAAAGAAGACGTCCTCGCTCGGCAGCCCGAAATACTTGTGCTCGACGAAGAAGGCGCGCGTCGGCGCGTCGGTCGCGGGGCTCGTCATCACACACCACGGGATGCGCACCGCGAAGCGACGGCGCGCACCGCGGATCTTCTGGGCCTGGAGTTCGAAGAGCGTGCGACCGGTGGCCGGCCCGAGCGGGAAGATTCCCTTCGGGCCCTCGAAGCCGAGCCGCGTTCCCTGGCCTCCGGCCACCACCATGACGGCGACTCGACCGGCGCGGAGCAGGGCTTCGCCGCGCTGACGCGCCTCGGCGCGGTGGCTCGCGTTGCCCCCGTAGGCCGGCAGGCACGCGACCGGGGCGGGCTCGAGAGTCCGGACCCCCGGGCTCGAGAGCGCGCGCGTGTGCTCGTGCACGCGGCGCAGTTCGGCCAGGTCGATGGCGCTTGCCTGCGCAACCAACGCACGGCGTGCGGCCGCGTCGAGCGCATCCCAGAAACGGAAGACGTGCCCTTGGCCGTATTCGTCGTAGTGCTGTTCGAGATGATCGATCGGCTGTTGCATTCCGCAGGTTCGCCGGGGGGTTCGATCGGCGCCCGCGAATAGCACAGCGAGCGCGCCAAGCAAAGCTCTGGGGGCCAGATGATAGGGGGTGGCGGAGATCGACGGGGCGTCATAAAGTGAACGACCATTCGTTTTATTCGAGAATCCCGTGCGAACCGGACGACCCAGCCATACCGCCCAGCACAACGCGTTGTTCCGCGCGCTCGAGCAGCGTTTTCCTCAACCATTGTTCGAAGATCCCTGGGCGCGGCGATTTCTGCGCGGGCGCTACCGCCTGATCGCGATGCTGCCGGCCGCGACGGTCGCGCGGGTCATCGACAAGCGCTGGCCCGGTCCGCGTGCCGCGGTGTCGGTCCGAACGCGCTACCTCGACGATGCAATCGTTCGGGCGCTGTCCGACGGGCTCGACCAAGTGGTGATTCTCGGCGCCGGTTTCGACTCCCGCGCGTACCGCCTGCCGGGTATCGAGCGCGCGCGGGTCTTCGAGGTCGACCATCCGTCCACGCAGGCGATGAAGCGTGCCGTGGTCGGACGACAGGCCGCGCACGTCACGTTCGTCGCGATGGACTTTGCGACCGATGCGCTCGGCGACGCGCTGCGCGCGAGCGGTTTCCGGTCCGACCTTCGCACGCTCTTCGTCTGGGAGGGCGTGACCAACTATCTCGACGAGGCGTCGGTCGATTCGACGCTTCGCTTCGTCGCGCACTCCGGCACTGCGCTGCTCTTCACGTACATCGACCGCGCGATCCTCGATGGATCGGCGCGCTTCGAGGGCGCGGCGGAGTCGATCGATTACGTCCGCAAGCTGGGCGAGCCGTTCACCTACGGACTGGAGCCGCGCCAGCTCGAAACGCACTTGCGGGAACGGGGGCTGGAACTCGTCGAGGACCTGCCGCTGTCCGCGGTCGCGGATCGCTACTACCAGGCCGATCGCCCGGTGGTCTCGGGCTTCTATCACGTCGTGGCGGCGCGATGCCGCGGGTGAGCGGCGCGTATCTCGCGAAGCGCCGCGAGCAGATTCTCGAAGCCGCGCTGCGGTGCTTCTCGCGGAACGGATTCCACCGCGCGACGATGCAGGACATCGTTCGCGAAGCGGAGCTCAGTGCGGGCGCGATCTATCGCTACTTCGCCTCGAAGGAGGACATCGTTGCGGCGATCGCGTCGCAGCGTCATGCCGCGGAACTCAACTCGTTGCGTGAGGCGACTGGCGGGAGCGACGTTCGCACGGGACTCCAGCAGCTCGCGCGCATCTTTCTCGGCCCGCTGTCGATACCCGGCGAGCAGGAATGGCGGCGCGTGACCGTTCAGCTCTGGGGCGAAGCGCTGCGGAGCGAGCGCGTGATGGATGTGGTGCGCGAGGGCTTGGATGGACCGCTCGAAGCGCTGGAATCGCTGATCCGGCGCGGACAACGCGAAGGGCGTGTGTCGCCCGATCTCGACGCCGCCGCCGCCGCGCGCGTCGCGAGCGCAATCTTCCAGGGTCTCGTCCTGCAACAAACCTGGAATCCCGAGATCGACATTCCGGCCTGCATCCGAGCCGCCGAGACATTGCTGGATGGAGTGGTGGGGGAGTGAGGGGGTCGGCTCGCGAGCCGGGAAGGACACCACCACTTGCTCCTCGGAGCGGACCAACGGCTGGCCTTCGTCCTCGAAGAGGTCGAAGCGCACGTCGGCGCTCGGGAAGTAGAGCGCGGGCGGCTCGCCCGGCTCCCGAGCCCGCACGGCGCCGGTGGACTCGGCGACCAGTTGGTCGCCCCACCAGGCGCGAGCAGCGTAGGCGCAGGCCGCCCGCGCTACCGCGGCTGGCGCAATGCGCGCGCGGAAGCGATCGTCGCCAACGCGGCAGCCGACAGCAATCCGGGGCCCGGCTCCGGGACCACGTGATTGCTGAACACCAGATGGAAATCCTCCCGGCGCGCGAAGCCGGGACTGATCTCGATGTGCGGATCCACGAAGCCCTCGATCGAGAAGAAGCCGATGTCGTACAGGGTGCCGTTGCCGCCCACCGTGAGATCAACGCGATTCTCGGCGTCCGGCGTCGCCTGCACCGTGAACTGCTCGTCCATGAGGAACTCTCCGGTCTCGCATTGGAGGTCCGCGCAGGCGTTCGCCTGGTAGCTGTGATTGCTGTCGTTGATGGTCTCGAAGAAGGCTTCGGCGAACAGATTGCCGATCCCGCCGCTCGTCGTCTCGACGGTCGAGCTGACGCGGCCGTGCGTCTCGATGTCCACCGGAACCTGTCCGTCGAAGGGATCGCCGCCGATCTGCTCGACCGCCCAGTAGTACCGGATCGCCGCCAGGGCCTGGCCGTTGATCGGGTTGAACGGGTCGACGTACGAAGTCAGCGTGAGCTGCATCTCCCCGCGCGGCAGCGCGCCACCGATCGTCGTCGCCGACCCGACGACGGATCTCAGCCCGGGGACGTCGTAGGCGAGCGATACGGTCTCCGGAAGCGTCTGGTCTCCCTCCTCGGTCTGGCCCAACCCGTTGACGTACTCGGTGAACTGGCTCTCAGGGAACACCACCGCCGCCCGTCCCGATCCCGCGCCCGCCAGCAGCAGGATCGCAGCCAGAAACACAGGACGTACTCTCCGTGCAACGGCTCGCATCGACTTCTCCTTCGGTTGCGTCTGAATCACCTGCGCGTGGGAACGCAAGCGCCGAGCCAACTCTGCGCGCACTGCAAACGCCCCAGGAGCTTGTGGAACACGGCGCGCCGAGTCGGCGCAGTCGGGTATGCGACCGGATGGCCCGCCCTGCGAGGCGGGCTGAGACACCCGGCCACGATTTGCAAGTCCCAGGAGCGATGCGGCGCGATCGAACCCGAGCGCCTCGCCATGACCTCCGTGGAGAGCGTCCAGCGGCTGCTCGCCGCCCGCGATCGTCGCGGAATCAGACACCTATAAGTGTCTGTTGCCGCCGACGCGACACGCCGATCGCCCTCGAGCCGGATCGACGGCTCGTCGCGCATGCTGCGCGTGAATATGTTCAATCTCGAGCGCGCCGAGCACCTCAAGTCGCAGCCGATGCCCGCGGCGCGTCGGCCCGCCGGGCTGGGAGTTGCCATGACGACTCGTCAGCGCACGTGCCAGTCCTCGCCGTAGAGCCGTGCGGACAGCCGCTGCACGACGCGTCGCGATGCGGTGTTGTGCCAGGTGGATCGCATGCGGGCTCCTCTTGCCCGGCTGGGCGCACGCCGCGCTGATCACGACGGAAGGTCGGTGGTCCCGACTCCGTTCACCGGATTCCAGAACACGCGCGGCGCCCTGAACACGACGCCCGGGACGGGTCGTCCGGCAGCCGCTTCGTCCAGACGCGCCAGTCGCTGCGTGGACCGGGAGGGCTCGCTCGCACCGCACGTTGCATCAAGTCCTGCTGCGCATCTGCGACGTCGTTCGCACGGGTTGCGCGTCGCCTGCACATCGAGGTGCCCGCTTCGGTGTCTGTGCCGCCGTGCCGATACGGGAGGCCGGGAGCGGACGCCGGAAGCGAGTGGCCCCGCGCGACCGCCCATCTTGGGAGATGGGGCATGCGTATCGAGTGCCGCAACTTGGCCGCGCGCTGGTGCGTGATCGCCGCGATCACCGCAGCGTCCGCGATCGGTATCGGATGCGTCGGAATGGACCGGGAGCTCGCGCGAGTCCTTGCGCCGCCGCGCGGGAGCACCGTCGACCGCAGCGACTCGCGTGCCGCGTACGATCTCGGCTACCAGGACGGCAGCCGCGACTATGATCGCGACAAGCGCGCCGACTACACCCGTTATCGCGGTTCGTACGACTGGAGCACGGAGCGCGACTTTGCGTCCGGCTACCGGGCCGGCTACGAGCAGCAGGCACAGCGCTCGGCGTCGTCGCGCCGCGGTGACCTCGAGGACGACGACGAGCGCGGCTATGACTCGGTCGCGGCGGTGCCGTCGTGGCTGGTCGGAGGCTTCCGCGGCTGGAACGAGCTCTCGGGCGCCGAAGTCGGGCTAACCGTCTATCCCAACGCCGCGGTGGTGCTGGTCTCGGGCGACCGGACACGCCAAGGCGTCTACCGCGACGGGCAGGTGTATCTGCGCAACAGCGGCGCCTACGCCGTGACGCGGGCACGCAACGGCATCCGCTTCACCAAGACCGGCGACGAGCGCAACACGAGCTACCTGCGCCGCACCGACTGACGGGGTCGCTCGCGCGACTGCGGCCACAGGCGCCGCGAGCGACCGCGCGGGTCTGACTCTTTCTCTTGCTGAGCTCCTTGCTCACTCTGCGGGGGTTCGGGGGGTGATGCTAGGCGTTATGGCAACTTGCCCCTCGGAGCGGACCAACGGACTCTCCTCGGCCCGCGCTGCACGAATCTGGGAGCCACTCATCCGGAGCGGTGCGGCCGACGCCGCGCAATAGCCGCTCGCCGGCCAGATTGCTCGACCCGCGCAGAGTCGCGCCGGCGCGGTCCGCTCGGACGCGTCGCGAAGCTCGCAGCCGCCGATGAAGACTCGCGGATTACAGTTCCATTGCTGGTCAGCTCCAGCACTACGCAGAATTCGCGCCGTATTGCGCGCTCCCAGCGTTTCGCGCAGCTCCATGTTTCGCCGGCCTGACAGTCGGTAATCGGCGGGTGCGAGCACGGGAGCGC
>Ga0113563_10000581_pt1 | contig 18047 bp, 20 predicted proteins | sample Mud3Dept3metaG_FD_80117 | JGI IMG/M metagenome (GOLD analysis project Ga0113563, IMG submission 80117) | Freshwater wetland microbial communities from Ohio, USA, analyzing the effect of biotic and abiotic controls - Mud 3 Core 4 Depth 3... | ecosystem: Environmental > Aquatic > Freshwater >...
AACGCAAGCGACTGGTCGAGTTGCAGCAGGTGCTCACGCTAGAGCAGGCACAGTCGATGATCGCTGCGATTGCAGAATCGGTGCGGCGACATGTTAGCGACCGGGCTGCTCTCTCCGCAATTACCGATGACCTCGCAAGACTCATGCATGGCGATGCTCATCGAGAGACTGCAGGGCACGCCGCGATTCCAGCGCCTGCCGCTCTACCAAAAACAGGCGGCGATCGTGGATGATCCGGCTCGCTTCACCATCACCGAAGCAACGACCAAAGCGGGCAAGACTATGTCGCACATCGAGTGGCTCCTCGGTGAAGCCGCGGCCTCCGGCGAAGGTCAGTGGTGGTGGATAGCGACGGTGAGCGACGTGGCGGACATCGCGTTTCGACGCAGCGTGAAGCGATTACAGGGCTACCTCGACAGCGGCGGACACTACCGCAAGGTCGCGGATCCGACGCCGTTCCGGCAGAACCTGACGCGCAAGTTCGTCGAGCTCGGCGGCGCGACGGTGTGGTTCAAGTCGGCCGACAAGCCGGACTCGCTCTTCGGTGAAGATGTCCGCGCTGCAGTCGGCGACGAAGTGACACGCTGGAAGGAAGATGCGTGGTTCGCGTTATACACGACCCTCACTGCCACCGGCGGGCGCGCGAAGCTGATCGGCAACGTGAAGGGTCGGAAGAACTTCGCCTACCAGCTGGCACGCAAGGCCGAGGCGGGCGAACCGGATTGGGGGCATCACCGGCTCACCGCAGACGATGCAATCGCCGGCGGTGTCCTCGACGCTGCGGTCATCGAGCAGGCGCAGCGCGACTTGCCGGCTTCTGTGTTCCGTGAACTCTACTACGCCGAGGCGAGCGAGGACGCCGGAAATCCATTCGGGATCGATGCGATCCGCACGTGCATTGCGCCGCTGTCGACTGCTCCTGTTGCTGTCTGGGGATGGGATCTAGCGAAGTCGGTCGACTGGACCGTAGGCGTCGGCCTCGATGCATCCGGAGCAGTGTGCCGCATCGAAAGATGGCAGACTCCGTGGGATGCGACGAAGGCGCGCATCCGGCTGGCCACGGGCAACACGCCGGCGCTGGTCGATTCAACGGGAGTGGGAGATCCCGTTCTGGAGGATTTGCAACGCCATGGTGGATCCCATTTCCGCGGATTCAAGTTCTCGGCTGAGTCCAAGCAGAAACTCATGGAAGGACTCGTCGTCGCGATTCAACAGGGAGAAATCAGATTTCCATCCGGGCCGATCGTCGCCGAACTCGAAGCATTCGAGTACGAGTACACGCGCACCGGGGTGCGCTACTCTGCGCCGAGCGGAATGCACGACGACTGCGTCTGCGCGCTGGCACTTGCTGTCGCTCTATGGCGCGAACGAAGCCGGCGAACGGTAACGTCACGGGCTCTGCTGATCTAGGAGGATACGATGCCAGTCGATACGGTACATAAAGACGTCGAGGCGATGTGCAAAACGTGGGAGACGATCGATGATCTGCTCGAAGGGCAGCGTGCTGTCCAGGCGAAGCAGACGACCTATCTGCCGCGCCTTCCCGGGCAGCGGGTCGTTGTCTACGAGGGAACTGTCGTCGATCTCTACCGGAAGTATCTCGAACGTGCGGTGTTGCTGCCGTTCATTTCGCCGCTACTCTCGCGGTTGCTCGGCATGATCTTCCGGAAAGCGCCTGTGTATCAGGTGCCGCAATCTATCCTGCCTGATATGGAAAACATCACGCTCGAAGCACCGGCAGTTACGGCAGAGGGATTCGCGAAGAAGGTAGTGCGCGAGAATCTCACGCTCGGCCGTGGTGCGATCGTGGTGGACTGGGACAACACGAACGGGCGTGCGTACCAGCGGCTGTACTGTGCCGATGACGTCGTGAACTGGGCATATGCGCTGGTCGGCGCGCAACCTGTGCCACGCAGGATCGTGTTGGAAGAGGACGTCTACGAGGACGTTCCCGGTGATCCGTTCGCCGCCGAGGAGATCGAGCAGTATCGCGTGCTAGAGCTCGTCGGTGATCCATCTCCAGGCTACCCGCTGGGCTATCTACAGCACCAGCTGTGGCGTGAGGTGAAAGACAAAGAAGGACACGCCACTGGGCAGTGGATGCCTTACGGAGATCCAGTGGTGCCGATGCGCCGTGGGCAACCGCTGGCGTTCATCCCAGTTGTGCCATTCAATCCGTTCTGCCTGTCGCTCGAAGTGGAAAAGCCACCGATGCAGGATCTGAGCGAGCTTTTGATTGCGCACTATCGTCTGTCCGCCGATTACTACACGCTGCTGCATCACTGCGGGGCTGGCGCCGTTCTGTTCGGCCGTGGATTCTCGCAAGCAGAGCAGGCGTCTGTGACGACTGTTGGTGGCGGCGCTCTGGTGTTTGCCGAGAATGCCGGCGCTGCGCTCGAGTACATCCAGACCAACGGTCAGAGCGGGAGCGAAATCAAGGCAGCGATGGCCGAGCTGGTGATGCAAATGGGAATGGCGGCTGGTCGATTGCTCCTGTCGCAGCAGAAGAACGTCGCTGAATCCGGCGCTGCGATGGAGATGCAATTCTCCGGAGAGGATGCCTCGCTGCAGCAGATCGCCGGGACGTGCGCGATGGCGCTGGAAGAGGCGATGAAGATACACGTCTGGTGGTCGAGCGATGTGGCGTTGCCGTCGGATGTGCAGGACGTGAGCGTCGAACTGAACGATCAGTTTATCACGTCGCGGATGTCTGCGCAGGACGTGCTGTCGCTGACGACCGCTGCGGACGCTGGGGCGATGACGGACGAAGATCTGTTCTGGAATTTGAAGCGAGCCGAGATGCTCGATCCAGAGACGACGTATGAGGAGTGGGAAGCTGAGCGTGGTGGCGAGATGCCGGAATCCAGTGACAGTGGGCCTGAGGAGCCGGTCGCAGAAGAACCCGAGGTGGAAGAAGTCGAGACGGAAGGAGGTGAGGAGAATGCCGTTGGTTAAGGGCTACAGCGCCAAGTCCGTGTCGAAGAACATTCGCACGGAGATGAAGGCCGGTAAGCCGCGGAAGCAGGCCATCGCGATCGCATTGGCTACGAGCAAGGCAGCCAAGAAGAAAGCAGGCAAGCGGTAGAGTTCGTAGGATCAAATAGCGCATGCGACGTAAGCTCACACCGAGGCAGTTCTACCGCCTGTTGCATCGCGTTGCAGATCGTAACATCAGCCCGGTTACGTCGGCTTACATGCGCACGATCAAGGCGATGCAGCAGCGGGTGAATCCGGAGCTCCTGCGCCGCGCCATCGAGGCACGTGATCCAAGGGCAGTAGCGGACGCAATGGGCGTTGATAGCGTGTTCCGCCGAGCATTCATCACCGAGGTGGCACCAGCGCTACGACGCCCGTTCGTGTCGGCTGCTGTGCTCACCGAACGATCGATGCCGCAACTGAACCTACGGCTGGACCTGACTAACCCGCGAGCTCTGTCTTGGGCAACGAATCGTTCCGCGCAGCTGGTCACGGAAATCACCCGGGACGTGAAGCTGGGAATCCGGCGGTTCGTCGCGCAGAGTTTCCGTGAGGGAAAGACGACCAAGTGGCTGTCGACGACGCTACGCCGCTCCGAGATCATCGGGTTGCATTCGCGGCAGATAGACGCCCTCGGCAACTTCCGCGACAAACTCGCCGCCAGGGTCGACGCAGGCAAGATCACACAGGCATTCGCTGACAGTCAGGCGGATCGCTACCAGGAGCGGCTGCTCCGCCAGCGGGCACGCACCATCGCGCGCACGGAGACGATCCGCGCCAGCTCGGAAGGGCAGAACGAGTTGTGGCAGCAGGGCCTCGACGACGGCACTTTCGACGCCGAGATCACGCGTAGGGTGTGGATCGTCACGCCAGACGATCGAACCTGCGAGATCTGTCTCTCAGTAGCGGAGATGAATCCCGAGGGCGTACCGATTGGACAACCGTACCAGTCGATCGACGGCCCGGTGGATCAACCGCCAGCACACCCCAACTGCCGCTGCGCCGAAGGCTTGGAGTTCGTGTTGCCAGCGGAATACCAAGTCGCAGCATGAAACGACTCACTGCCCGTGCCCTACTCGAGCTTGCATCGGAGCCCACGTTCTCCGGTAGGATAGCGGCAGTTCTGCTCATGACGTCCTATGCCGGACGCCACATCCCGCGCTTACCGTTGCACGTTAAACGTGACAACGAGATCCGCGCAGCTCTCGATCGCGGTGAAAGCTACCGCTCGGTAGCCAAACGCTACCACATCTCGCGCCGACAGGTCACAAATATCGCCAAGCGGCCATACTAGGGAAACGAGTAGGGCACATATGTTTCCCTGCCATGTTGTTACCGTGACCGGTATGTGATGTCGTCGTAGCGTGGAGCCAGAAGCACCTGACAGCAAAGACACGCCGCCGGAACTAGACGACAAGGTTCGGCGGATACTGGAGCAAGAACGCAGTCAGCGGCGTGCGGCGACCAAGGCGCGCGAGGAGGCTGATGCCAAGATTGCCGAGCTCGAAGCGAAGCTGCTCGCAATTCAGCAGCCGAAAGAGCCGGCGCATTCCCCCGAATCAGCCAGCCAGCTTGCCGCATTCCAGAAACGCATCGAGACGCTCGAAACCGCCATCCGCTCCGAGCAGGAAAAGCGGGATCAGGCAGAACGCAGGCTGGCGGATACGCGGATCAGCGATGCATTGCGTCGCGCTGCCGCCGATATCGGCGTGGTCCCCGAGCTCATCGACGACGTGATCGTCCTGCCCAGAGTGAGATCTCCGTGGGCAGTTGATGAGGCGGGCGAGCCTGCCATCCTCGATAGTGACGGTCAGCCGCGGTACTCGACGAAAGACCCGACGCGAAAGCTGACAGCCCGGGAGTTTCTCTCCGAGGCCCTCAAGGAATCGCGTCACTACTTCGCGGCTTCTGCCGGCGCCGGTGTTCCTGGTTCGGCCACCGGACCGGGACGTACGCCGCCGCAGCATTACCTGTCCCGCGAAGATGCCAAAGATCTGAACAAGTATCGCGCCGCCAAAGAGGCGGCAAAGAAGGCTGGAGTGGAGCTGCAGATCGAACAACCAGCAGCTCGAAGCTGACACAACAAGCGGCGGTGTCCGTCGCTACCCGCACTGCGGCGTCCGTGGGTGAGGGCATGACGAAACGGAGGTTTCCATGTCTAACACCCTCGGCGTATACGACGAGGTATTCTACGCCCAAGAGGCCCTGATCTGGCTTCAGAAGAACCTGTCGCTCGCTGGGCGTGTTTACCGTGCTCTCGACTCGTCACCGAATCAGATCGGCAGCACGATTTCCGTTCGCCGCCCGTCGACGTTCACGGCCATCACAATGCCGGCAGCTGCGGCTGATCTGGCAACCGAAACTGTCACCGTGACACTCGATCAGTGGTACGGTTGCACCTTTTCCCTCACGGACAAGGAGCTCGCGTACACGCGCGACAGGATCATCGAGGAGCACATCGGTCCTGCTGCGTTTGCGGTCGCCAACAAGATCGACACGACACTGTGGGCCGAATACAAGAACGTGCCGTGGTACGTCACCGCAACGAGCCCGCTCGCTGTGGCCGACATCACCGGAGTTCGCAAGGTGCTCGCTACCAACGGAGCCCCGATGAACGACGGTCGTCTGCACCTCGTTCTGTCGCCAACGCTCGAGGAAGAGGCGCTGCGGCAGTCCGCATTCACGCAGTGGACCGGCTCCGGAGCGACTGGCGAACAGTCGCAGATCAGCGGCAACATCGGTCAGCGCTTCGGCTTCGAGATCAGCATGAACCAGAACGCTCCGACGCATACGGCTGGAGTTGCCGCGGATGCGACGGGCGCCATGAATGCGACCGTCAATGCTGGACTCTCGACGATCGCAGTGAAATCGCTAACTGCTGGGGCAACGCTCGTAGCAGGCGACACGTTCGTGATCGCGGGCAACACGCAGCGTTACGTCGTCACCGCAAACGCGTCGGATGGAAACTCCGATGGCGTGATCACCGGGATCACGATTTACCCGGCGCTCGTGGCGCAGGCGGCTGAAGATGCGGTCGTGACCTTCAATCTGGTCAGCGGCGAGCAGAGCCTCGGCTTCCATCGGGACGCGTTCGCGCTAGCGATGGGCGTGCTTCCCGACAACGGTAATCAGCTCGGAGCCCGTGTGTTCTCTGCCGTCGACTCCAGTTCGGGTCTGAGCATCCGCGCCCGAGTCTGGTACGACGGCACCAACGCCAAGACGCTAGTTGGTCTCGACGCCCTGTGGGGAGTCAAGACGCTGAATGGCAATCTGGCTTGCAGGCTCGTTGATTAGTCGGCGGTATGGATGGCCGATCTTCCGACCATTCGTGTGCGGTCCGGCAAAGGTAGTGCTGGATACGTACTGATCAACGCCCGCGACTACGCCCCGGGCACGCATGTTCTGTGGACCGAGACAGGCCCAGAGATCGCCGTTATGGCCGGCGATGAGTGTGTGCCTCCTCCCGCCGGGCTGGACGACCTTGCTCCCGTCCAGCCCGGTCCCCCCTCTCTGGATGACCGGGCGCAACGCCGACGTAGGAGATGAGCGATGAGAGCCCGCAGCTACTTGGTACTCGCCGCCCTCCTGTGCGGCTTGGCGTCGTCTGTGTACGCGCAGACGGAGACGCCGACTATTACGGAAACGCCGACAGAAACCCCTACGGAGACTCCAACTCACACCCCGACTATTACAAACACGCCTACGGACACACCCACGGAGACTCCAACAGATACGCCTACGGATACACCCACAGAGACTCCGACCCAAACCCCGACGATCACCAATACTCCGACCAACACTCCGACCAGAACGCCCACGCCGACTGATACACCTACTCACACCCCAACGGTTACGCACACGCCTACACATACGCACACCAGAACTCCGACGCATACCCCGACGATAACAAACACGCCGACACGTACTCCCACGGTTACACCGACCGTTCAACGTCAAGGCGCATTGGCTCAAGGGTATACCTGCGGAGAAGGTGGCGCTTGTCCTACTCCTCCTTGCACGATCGGAGATGGAGTTGCTGCTCGGGAAGGTCATAAGACTGTTGCCGTATCATCCAGTGACGCCAACACTGCCGTAAGCGTCATATGTGAGCCTGTGACTGGGTATCAGGCGCCGGCGATCACAATGGCGAGTTTGTCTGGGGCTACATGCACGACGAAGGCAAACTGCCTGGTTGAGTTCGATACGTATTGCGAGAGCCTGTATCTGCAGGTGACTGCCTGCCCGACTCCGGCAATGGTGTCGGGCTGGTTGCGTAGGACGACGCCGTGACCCTGATCGTCGAAGACGGTACCGGCTTATCCACGGCGAACAGTTACGCAACTGTCGCCGAAGCCGACGCCTATCATCAATCGCGCTTGCACACGTCCACGTGGGACGCTGCATATTCCACCGACAAGGAAGCGGCATTGATCTGGGCGAGTCGTCTGTTGGATGAGCACACCAACTGGTGCGGTACTCCTGCGACCTCGACGCAGGCGCTCTGTTGGCCCCGTTCGTCGACATATTCCAAGATCGGTGTGCTTCTGTCCTCGACGGCAATTCCTGCAGACGTCAAAAACGCAACGTCTGAACTGGCTCGGCGGTTGCTCGCTTCCGATCGTCCGCAATCGTCTGAAGAAGGGACTGTGACAAGCAAGTCTGTCGGTCCTCTGTCGATCTCATACGCCGGGAGTCGCAGCTCGGCCGCCGTGCCCGATTCTGTATCGTGGATGGTGCGGCATTTGATCGCTCCGCGGATGGCGATGAGGGCGTGATGGAAGCGGAGTTCCTTTCTCTGATGCCCCATACGGTGACGCTGGAAGCGCCATCTGCCCGCGATAGCTACGGCGCGGTGTCCAGTTGGGGTGATGCGGTCGAAGTGAGAGCTCTGGTAGTTCCCGGGCGTCGGCTGGTCGTGAACACGCAAGGTGAAGAGATACCGGCCCGCGGCGTCGCCCATTTGGCTGGTCCGGTTACAGCCGTTGAGGGCGTCTACATCACGGTCCCTTCGGAATTGGGAATGCCGGAGCGGATGCCTGTTGTGTCCGTGCGTATGTTCTACGACGAATCGGCGACAATCCACAACGTCGAGGTCGCCTTCTGATGGCCCTGCAAACGTCCATCAGTGGAGTGGCGAAGAGTGGCGAACTGTCGCTGCACGCCGAGGTGATCGGGCTGGAGAAGGCCATCGCTGCGGCGCGTGAGTTTGGAACGTCTGCGGTCAAGGCTCTCGGTGATGCGCTGCGCAAAGAGGCGGAAGAGATCATCAGGGAATCGAAGCAGATCGTGCCAGTGAACAAAGAGCGACCGTCAAAGAAGGTCGGCCGCGGCGGCAAGGTAAATATCGACGTCAAAGCCCAATCCGCAGGCACGTTGAGAGCATCAGGACACGTGCAACCGACGCGACGCGAAGGTGGCGAGATCGTCGTGGAGTGCGGCTATGGCGGCCCCTCGATACCGTATGCACTGCGACAGCATGAAGAGCTGAGTTACACGCACTTGCCGGGATTGACGGCAAAGTACCTGTGGATTCCGTTCGCACGTCATGCGGCGAACATGGATGAGCGGATGGCTGCGTATCTACGCTATCGCCTGTCGAAACGAGTGAGGTAGCCGGTGTGCCGCTCGCAGAAGACATCGGATCTTACCTTACGGATCGTAGCCTGGTTGGCGGGACAACCGGATGGACACTTGCCGTGCAGTGGCTGCCGTCTACTCCGGATCGAGTCGTCGGGGTGTTCGAGTTCAGCGGACTACCGCCCACCGGGCGCCGCGACTACGATCAGCCAGGTATACAGATCAGAGTCCGTTGCGCCGATGGCGACACTGTCAACGAGACGGAAGCTGCGCTCGCGAAGATGGACGCGATTTACGACGCGCTGCACTCGCCTGATTACTTTCCGCAGACCATCAACGGGACTCTCTACTGCGAGATGGTGGCACAGGAAAGCGGCGTGTTACCGCTCGGCCGGGATCAAAACAACCGGCCCGAGTTCTCTCGAAACTTCGTGGTGTTGCGAGCAGTGACATGAAGGTGCGGATGCTGCAGTCGCGGTTCTACATCGATCGGGCAAGACCCGTTGGCGACGAAATAGTCGTGCCGCAGCACATCGGGGATGCGTGGATTGCGGAAAAGGTAGCTGTGGAAGTTGACCAACAGACAGCCGGCGGCAGGTCGGCAACCGAGGAGGAATGGCAATGGGATTGAAAAAGATCGCGCTGGGCGTTGCGTGCAGTGTGTTGGTGAGCTCTGCGGCATTCGCTGCTGATATCAGCGTAACGGCGGGAAATGTCGTAGCATCGAGTTCGGCGAAGAAGACCACTGGTGTTGCCGGAGAGACGATCACTGCCGGGCAGGTGCTCTACATCTCGACGGACGGCAAGATGTACAAAGCCGACGCGAACGCGGCTGGCGCAACGACCGTCGCCGGGATTGCTCTTGGCGGTGCGTCTGCGAATCAGCCAGTGACGTATGCGGTCGAGGACGCTGGCGGAATCAACCTTGGCGCGACGCTGACCGTCGGGCTCATTTATACACTGTCGGCAACTGCCGGCGGCATTTGTCCATCGGCGGATCTCACATCCGGCGATTACCCAACGGTACTGTGCATCGCCAAAACAGCTAGTGCCTGCGTCATGAAGCCATTCGGTGGCGGAGTGGCCAAGCCGTAACGGAGGATTACAATGACGCGAATCATCTCTCGAGTAGCAGTAGCAGCAGTAGCGATCTCGTTCACAGCGGCAGCGTTCGCAGCGGACTTTGCTCCGACACCAGGATCGGTTGCGGCGAGCTCTCAGGCGAAGAAGACGACTGGAGTTGCTGGTGAGACGATCACCGCGGGCATGGTCTTGTACGTGTCGACGGACGGCAAGCTCTACAAGGCCGATGCGAATGCCGCGGGAGCCACTACCGTTGCGGGGATCGCACTGCACAACGCATCAGCGAATCAGCCGCTGACCTATGCGACCGAGGACTTGGGCGGAATCAATCTCGGTAACACCCTCGATGTTGGGCAGCAGTATGTGCTGTCGGATACGGCTGGGCTGCTCAAGCCGGCGTCTGATTGGGACGTCGGTGACTACGTGACAGTGATCTGTGTGGCGAAGACAGCCAGTGCGTGCGTCATGAGGCCGCTTCCGGGCGGCGCTGCCGCAGTGGCTACCCCGGGCGGCTGAGGACGAGACAAGGAGAGAAGCCAATGGCAACGAACGTACCTGTCGGACATAAATCTCACCTGCGCGTGAGCGACGACAACGTGACCTTTCTGAAGGTCGCCGAGGCTGTCGGCTTCGGGCGAGCGGGATCTGCCCCTGGAATCGTCGCGAACCATCACGACGAACCTAACTTCGTCTCGCGTGCTGCGGGCCGTGCAGACAACACGATCACGGGCTCGCACAACTACATCTACGATGATGCGGCGCAGCTGCTCATCCGCACAGCCTACGAGAGTCGCACGCGGCTGTACTTCAAGCTGATGCCGGTCGAACAGATTGGGCTCGAGAAGTTCACCGGCAGTGGGTACGTCGCATCCCACTCGCATCGGATGGACGACGGCGGGGTGCAGCTGGTCGACTTCTCGATCGAGGTCGACGGCGCAGTGACAGCAGGCGACATCAACGCGAACGACGTCCTGTAATGAGTCGAGCCGTAGATATCACGATCGAAGGCAAGCCATACAAGCTGTGGCTTGGGTATCCTACGCTCAGGCGGCTGGCGCATTCGATGGGCTGTGGGATCACCGAGTCACTGCGGAGATTGTGGCACGTCGACAGGGATGCAGATGGCACGATGCGCGACCTGTTGACGAATCAGGAGACGCTGTGCCGGTTCGTCGCTGCCGGGCTGCATACGACATTGCCTGCCAATCCCGATCAGTACCAGTGGTGCGGACTCACAGAAGAGAAGGCGGCCGATCTGATCGACACCTACTGCAACACAGGCCCGGCGGGGTCGGTGTTGGGGAATGAAGTGCTACTTCTGAATGCGGTTGTAGATGCGGCTTACCGAGCCGGATTGCTGTTAGATGCGGCAGGAAAGGGCGGGGCGCAAGATGCGCCGGACCCTACGGAGCGCGAGGCAGCGGCGGCGAAGGCGCAGTAACTGCGCTTCTCACCGTCGCAGATACGGAGCGATGGCTCCGAGACTCTGAGCGTTTAGCCTACAGCGTCGGCCTCCGCCCGTGGGAGTTTGAAAGGATAACCCCGAGCGAGCTGATGCTGATGGCTGAGGCGCACACCCAGAACGACAGAGCGGCGTGGTTCCGCACGGCATGGCTGGCCTGTGCTGTGCGTGGCACCATTTGGGGCAAGGACGGCGCCGACCCGTGGCAGCTGCTCGGCTGGCAGAAGCCAGACACGCGCACCCACGAAGAACAGCGCGAGGAATACGATCGCGCGTGGTGGCGTGACTACGCCCGCATTCTTAAGAAGCAGCAGCAAACGAAGGATGAGGCGCGGCACTGATGGCGAACGTCGGTGAGGTAACGGTCCAACTTCGCGCTCGCGTAGACCAGCTGGAGCGCGATCTGCAGCGTGCGCAGAACACGATGCGGTCATGGGCTAGCAGCACGCGCACGATCATTGCGGGGATCACTGGCGTAACAGTTGGTGGCGCGATTGCGATAGCGGTCAAGGAAGCCGCACAGCAGCAGGAAGCGATCAAGCGGCTTGAGTCTGCTCTGCGTACCGCGGGCCGTTACACGCCTCAGTACGTCGACTCGCTGAAGAATCTGGCTGGCGAGTTCCAGAAGGTCACGCGGTTCACGGATGATGCCGTCAACAGCGTCCAGACGACGCTGACGGTATTCGGGGCATCTGAGAAGAATATCAAGGGGCTCACGCAGGCTGCTCTAGATCTTGCTGCCGGCCTCGGCATCGACCTCGGCACTGCGGCCTTGTTTGTCGGCAAGGCGATGCAGGGCAACGTCGTGATGCTGCAGAGGTATGGGATACAAGTTGCCAAGACAAGTGATGAAGGGAAGCGGTTCGCAGAAATACAACGAGGCATTGCCGGACGTTTCGGTGGCCGCGCGCTGGCGGATGCGCAGACGTTCACTGGGCGGCTTGTACAGCTTAAGAATGCTTTCGGAGAAGTAGCGGAGTCGGCCGGTAGCATCATCGTTCAGTCGGCGTCTATCAATCGGTTCCTATCGACTACTGCGACAGGGATACTGGATCTAGCGGAAAAAGTAGGCGTATGGGCAGACGCGCATCAAGAGCTCATTGACACGCGCATTGAAGACTTCTTTGCGAATCTTCCCAGCCATGTTGATGCAGCTGGCACTGCATTCGACAAAACAGCGACGTCTATCGGCAGCACGTACTCAAAGCTCGCTAGCATTGCCACATTTTTAGATGAGCATCCGAATGTTGCGATGCTGCTCGGCGGTGCCGTCGCCGGCAGCATAGCAACACGATCGCCAGCTGGCCTAGCTTACGGTGCGGCTGCAACAGCTGGCGTGCTTACCGGCCAAGTCGTTTCCACACCAACATTCTACGACCCGCAGCTAGAACGAGCGCGTATCAGAACGTCCCGGCAACGCACTGGATGGTTCGATGTTCTCGGATTTGATACCAATGCTGAGATAGCTAGGCTTCGCGAAGCGAATCGACTCGCAAATCGTGAAACAGCGCTGTATGGACCTGCGCCGCTTACACTTGCCAGTGGCGCTAGTTCAGCCGCAGCACTATCCCTGTTGCCCGGCCAGAGTATCGGCCTAAATGCTATTGCGGGTGCGGGGCCAAGCGGAACGCCTTCCGCAAACACCATCATCGACAAAGCCGCCATCAAGGAAGCCGCCAAGGCCGCAGCGGATGCCGAGAAGCAGGCCCTCGACGAACGGCAAGCGCGAGAAGAGCTGATCCGCAACACGGTCGAACGACGCATCGGTCTGCTCGACATCGAGGCGCAGCGATCGGAACTGTCGGCTAGGGCCGCAGCTGAGCGTCTGTCCTACGCACAGCAGGATGAGGCCACTAGCGGCAGGCTGCTCGAACTGGCACGCGCTGCCGATGATGCGGAGCGCGCTACTCTCGCCACGTCGATCCGGATCACCGACCAGAAGATTGCCCAGCTGGAGGCGCTACGCGGCGTCGGCGCGGCTACAGCCGAAACGGAATTGGAGATCGAACAGCTGCGGCTGAGCCAAGCCGAGTTCAACTTAGAGTTGGAACGGGGCCCGCAGCACGTTCGTGAGATCGAGCGGTCGTTCTTCAGCCTCCGTGGAGCGATTGCAGCCACGCTGGGCGACTTTATCCGGGGGATAGGCCAAGGCACCACGGCCCTCAAGGCGCTGCCGAATACGTTGCTCCAGGGCATTCAGGGCCGTGCAATCGAATCACTCGCCAATCGGGCGACCTCGGCGCTGGGAAGCACGGGCATCCTCCGATCGCTGTTCGGGGGCACTGGAGCGGCTGGTGGTGCGGTTGGTGCCGGGAACATGGCGGCCGAGCTCGGCACGGCACCGGCGTTTGAATCTGCATTGATGGGAGGATCCGGAGCTGCAGGCGCAGGCGGTTTATTGGCTGGGATGGGTCCAGCGTTGGCAATCGGAGCGGGACTGACCTACGTACAGTTTGCCCGCAAAGATCCTTTCTCGCTCAGCAAGAAATTCGGCGGTGGCGCTCTCGGTGGTGCTGCGGCTGGTGCGGCGTATGGATCGATTGTCCCTGGCCTTGGCACATCCATAGGCGCGGCAATCGGGGCTATCGTCGGGGCACTTGAAAACAAGTCGACAAGCGGAACCATCCAGGGCCGCGCCATTTTCGACGCGTTCAAGCAACTGAATCTGCCTCGCACTCGATTCGGCGGCGCGTTCAACAAGCTCGGATGGACCGGAGGCGCGGGCGCTCCGGCAGGGCTCGCCGGCGCCGGCGGCATTGCAGGAATGCTGTTCCAAGCCGCAGGTGGGCCGAATGCTGGAGGCACGTTGCCACGCAATGTCACCGGCGCCTTGCTCGGCACCGCCAGCGATCTCGGACTCAGCACCGAATCCACGCTCAACCTGATCCGGAAGTTCAGCCGTGGGATGGCTTCATCTTTCGACGAAGCGATCACCAAGCTGATTACGCTGCGAGCGACGGCACAAGGGAGCATCTCCGATCAAGCTCTGCTCGGGGCCACGGCAGAACTGCTCGATGTCTGGAACGACCTACCGGATGCGATCGACCGCGGGCGGCTGGCGCTAGAACTGTTCACCAAAGACGGCAGCATCTCGCTGGAACAATTGCAGCGCGCGACCGACGACGTGTCGTCGTTCTTCACCACTGCCTTCCCCGAAGCAATCAAGAATGCGGTAACGACCGGCAAGTTGACGCAAGTCGGCAACGACCTCGGGCAGGCATTCTCCGATGCGTTCATATCGCGTCTGAGCGAGCGCCTACTGCAGCAGCCCGGTATGGGTGGCGCGCTCACGGAGGCTGTCGCTCTCGCAACGCAAGGAGCTGATCTACTCGCCGCCGGCGACATCTCGGGCGGTACGGCACTGTTAGACCAGGCGCGGGTGAAGTATCGGCAGGGCGTCACCGACTTCGGTGCGATCCTCGGACGCGTCGTCGGGCCGGCGCACGGGTTCGCTTCTTCTGTAGGTGGATCAGGTTCGTCGGGGGGGTTCGTCAACCAGACCGGTTGGGGCGAAGCGATGGCTCCGATCATCTCCGATGTGCGGTCGGCGCTCGGTGGTGGTGGGCGCGTCGAAGTGACGATCAGGAACAATCTGCAAGTCGAACTCGATGGAGCGACGATCGCCCGGTCGGTGGACAACGCGCAGAACCTGCAGCGCGTCGGAGTTCAGATGCCGCGGCAAGTGAGCTTCAAAAGGTAGCGTATGGCAATCCCGGTAGTCAGCACAGGCGGATCGGCAGCGCGGGAGCGGTGGTTCTTCCGTTCCGTGGCGACTCCACCGACGGAAGTTTTCAATTCGCAGGGCGGCAACCCGACATATGGCGTGCATCCCGGTACGCCGGAGCCGGCCACGGCGAATCTTGGCAATGCCGTGCTCGATGTCAGCGGGCAGCTGCGGCAGAACGCAACAAGCGACCCGACAGTCGTCGTCACGGTACACGATCTGCGCGAAGCGCCCACGACGACCAGTTATCAGCGCAATGTGCGCAACGTGACGCGCGCTCCCGGGGGCAGGGGACAACGCAGTCGCACACAGACACGTACTTATGAGTCCGGGTCCGACAAACAATGGGCACGGCGTCCAACTACGGTGTCGGGCACCGGCTTCAAGATCCAGCGGACGAACTACGATCAGGGATCAGACGGCGCCGAGATTGGTGTCCGTGAGACGTTTGCCGTCTGGAAGGAACCGAGCGTCGTTCCCAGCGGCGGCGGTGGAGATTGGATCAAACCAAAGCGCTGCCAGCCGCGTCTCATTGAGGACGCCGCGGGGAACTTACTGCTGGTCTTTCTTTCTCGCGTCGGCACCGATGGTACAGCCGCAGCCGACGGCGATCTCGTCGTGCTCAAGTACAACCCCGACACCGACACGGACTGGTCAGCGTGGGCAAACCTGCCGAATAATTCGATCCGTGACGCAACCGGCGAAGGCAACTTCACAGCTGAGGACTGCGCTGCGGTGCTGCGTGGCGAGGATGTGTTCATCATTGTGGCAGGCAACATCGGCGGCACATCATCGGGTACCTTTTTCGTCTTCCGTCTGCATGGCGTTACGTCGGCGACGGCAACGCTCTCGCTGTATTCAACGGGCATTACCTATGGTAGCAGCGCTGATTCAACGCAAGTGTATGGTATCGGAGCGGCCGTCATTGACGATCAGGTCGTGGTGTCGCTGGATATGTTCGACGACATTCTTGCGCCGAATGTTGGTCCGACTGTGCGCTTCGCCCGATCCACGGATTTCAAGACGTGGGACAAGGTAGAAGACGCTGCCGGCTTTGCTTCGGTCAGTTCGCTGGTGCAGATACACTTTGAGTCGAAGGATGATCCCAAGACTGCCATAACACCATCCGACGTGTTCATGTATTCCGACTCTCTGGGATGGATGGTCGACTACAAAGGGCACATTTGGAAAACGACTGGCGGAGGCTACTGGGCGCAACAGGAAAGCCCAGCTGACAAGCTCAATAATCGGCGTAACAAGAGTTGGCCGCTGACCTCCATTCATAGTGGAAATGGACAGTCCGTGTATGCGTGTGGACCTGATATTCTCCTTCGATCGACAGACGCCGGAACGACGTGGAAGGTGGTTCAATTCTTGGCTGGCACTGCGTCGCTCAACTTTCAAGCAGCTGATCTTGATCTTGGGTCTGATCTGTCGACAAAATTTTCCTTTCGGGTGGTGCGGTTTGAAAGCGCAAGTCGCGGATGGATTGCTGGCGGTGGTGCTGCAATTGCATCCACTATCGACAGCGGTGACACATGGACGATCGTCAAGGAACCGTTATCGAAGCAGTCTCCATACATAGGATTAGTCATTGATGGGACAACGACTGAAACGACAATGGTCGCTGTCGGTGAGGTTGGTGTCTATCAGGGCGACACTGCGGCGAATCGACTAACGCGTGCAGCATTCATCAAAACGAATCCAGATGAAACGCTGAACGGTAACCCGGACTATCTGATGCCAGCGGGTGCGATTGCGGCGGGCATTTACTACGACGCGCTGGTCGCGGTCGTGACAGATCCGGCTAACGCTGTAGCGTTCAGCAACGCCAGTGCGAACGTGTACACATTGTCGCGGGCGGGCGTAATCACGCGCCTTACCGGGAATGGGACTACGCTAGTGGCGACAGAAGTGGCACGCCTTGATCCGAAAATTACGGATTATCGGGCCATGTCGATTGTCGTAACTGATACCGCAACCATTCTGTATGTGGTGTCGACCAGCGGCGATGCTGGTGGTAGCGGATTAGTGTGGACAATCACACGCGCAGATACGGCTACTCCGATCATCTCCGCCGCGCAGATTCACCGGCAACCGTATTGCGTGTCGATGACCGCACTTGCAGAAGGCGTTGTGGGTGCCGAAGGAGGGCTATACGCATTCAGCACGACCACACAATATCGTGCGCATTCAGCATTGCTTGGGCTCAGCAACGGGAGTGGTGGCTTACTGTCTATTGCCAACCTGAGCCTCGGCGCAACCGAAATCTATCTCGTCGAGCCAACCGGACCTAGCTCGCTGCCGCTGTTCACACCGAATGGATATGCAGGAATCACCTTCACCAAGGGAATCGTGCCTGACAACGACACGATCAAAGGCTCTATGTGCGAGACATACGACGGCCTCGTCATCATGGCGGCCAGCGATGAAGTGCGCGTCGGCCTCGACTACGGCAAGGTGTGGGTCGCCGGAGACGATGCACAACTGCCTCTGCCCGTAGGTGATGTCACTCTCGGCGGCGACTACGACAACACGACGTGGCAATCCTGCTACGGGTCTCGGAGCCTTCTGGCCTACAATGGGAATGAACTCTGGAGCGCAATCGGCTCCAGCGACGGGACGAAGATCGGCGTGTTTCGTGCGTGGCAGTGGGACAACATGGGAGCCGGTGCTTATTCGCGTCCCGTGTCGCCCGGCCAGCCGATGAACCTTGGCGTCGACAGTATCAAGGCGACGTTTCTCGGGATGCCGGAGATCGGCGATTCGTGGACCATCGCTCCCGAGTACGACTACGGCGTCGCGAATCTGGTCATCCCGTCGCCGAGCGGCGCATACTGGCGGTCGAAGAATGACGACGACGAGCTGACGCTGCGGTGGACGGCGGACACAAACGAGCACTTCAACGTTAGCGCCATCGGCCTATTCGGAACCAACTTCCGCGAACTGACTCTGCGCGTAACCGATCCGACCAACGATGCCACATACTACAGCAAGGCAATCGCGCAGTCAGTCTACACGGCAACGGGCGCAATCATCGGCAGCACCACCAGCGACATCCTACAAGATGCCGCGGCGACCTGGACTGCCAAGCAATACGCAAACGGAACACGGCAGTATTACGTATATGTCACGCGAGTGAGCGGCAATCCGGTTGTCTGCAAGATCCTCGACAACACGGGCGACTGCCTGATCCTCGACACAGCGCTCACCGTTGAGGCCGTC
>Ga0113563_10000582_pt1 | contig 18036 bp, 14 predicted proteins | sample Mud3Dept3metaG_FD_80117 | JGI IMG/M metagenome (GOLD analysis project Ga0113563, IMG submission 80117) | Freshwater wetland microbial communities from Ohio, USA, analyzing the effect of biotic and abiotic controls - Mud 3 Core 4 Depth 3... | ecosystem: Environmental > Aquatic > Freshwater >...
CAAAATAATTCAAAAAGAAATATTTCGGAAATACGGAGAATTTTCGAATGCCCTGATTTTCAGTTTTAAACATTGATTTTTGTATTTGCCTATACCCCAAAAACCTCTGTGTTCTCTGGGCTCTCTGTGGTGAGTATTTTTACTTTATTGGGTAGTCCCGCAGTGCCGGGGCCGTCAGGGACGGATCCTCCAGCATCTTCAACGCCGCCTCGATCACGGCAGTCTGGCGGGCCGGGTCTCCGGGGGTGTCCAGCGGGTACCCGTGTTTGAAAGGAACGAACAGCGCCCGAGGCGGACGGACCTTTTCGGCCACATTCCGCAAAAGCTGAATGGCGACCGTGGAAATGCCCTGACGCTCTAACTCGGCGGCTACCAGACACACGGTCTGGTTGCACATGGGTCAGACCGGAACCAGAAGCGCGGCATCCACCCCATCCTCGACCAGCGTTTTGGCGGCCGGCGGCGCCGTGTTGACAATCAGGCGGCCGGGAGCCGTGATTGACCCCATGCAGGAAAGATGGCGATGGTTGATCGAACCGATTTTTCCAGCGCCCGCGAGCTCCCGGACCCGGTCGATTGGAAAGCCCACGTTGGGGTCTTTTTCAAGGCCGGCGTGGTCAAAGGATTCGCTGCGGTGGGTCTCCACCAGGGTTTTCACATCGACCGTCGAGGAGATCTCCCGAAAACTGGGGTCGCCGCCTTTGAATGACTCGTCGAAATGCGGCTGCCCGGGCATTACAAATCCCGCGCTGGATACCAAGGCCAGCTTCGCCTCGGAAAGGGGCTTCTTCAATGGGGTCCAGGGAACCGGATCGATCTTCCGCCAGGGATAACCTTTCAGGAACAGCCGCACCGTCAAAGAAAATTCACTCGTCTCGCCCATAGCCACCTCATCTTAGATATGCCTTGCGACCCTTCCCTCCCGATTTTCCTCCCATTTTTAGAGAGGGTATCCCTCGGAGCGCGGAGCCTCGGTTTTTCCTTATATATTTCTTGAAACGGAAGAATCTGGAAGGCGGTAAGAGGCCAAGGGCCTCACATCTTTTTTAATTAGCGCCATTATAGCAGCAATTCCGTTCAGATAGAAACAGATAATTGAAGGGATTTTTATCCTCCAGGACCCTCTATCTGAAGGAAAAATCGCCTGCGACACCTCAGGGGACTCAGCCCCCGGCAAGAATGGGAAGGAATAAGATTCGATCCCCATCTTTGAGCGGAGTTTCGAGTCCTTGAGGGAGGTCGATATGGTTGTTAAAAACCAGGCTCACCTCGCTGGAAAGAGTTTGGGTTGCAGGATCAAATAGAGCCTCCGGAAAATATCTGTTCTTTTCAGCCATCCGATTCAGAAGCGTGCGCAAAGAATCCCCTCTTTTGAGTTCTTCTTCAAAGACGATGGGGCCGGGGGTGTCCCACCCTAACCGGTCGGCCATCCAGAATTCAATCCGAATTTTACTTTCCCCGCCACTCCTCTCACCTCCGCTTTGAGGAAAAGCAGGGGAGAAGAGGAAAGGTTTTTGGAAAATATTTTTGGTCATCAAATAAAGTTCTTTATCAAATTAAATTACGATTAAAATTTTTCGATGAGCTCTTCCAGCCCCAGGGTCTTTAGGGTTTGAGGAAGGGGCCTTCCGGTGTCAGGATCCCAACCCATCAATTCGTAGTACGTACGAACCATGAAATCGAAGAACGGTCGAATGGGGCGTCCTTTGACAGGGCCGTCTTTGGGGGTTTCGCTGTAGCGAAGGGAGGGTCTTTCCAATTCCGGTCTGAGTCCATGGCGAAAATTGAATACCCTGAGGAGATTGACGATCCTCCGCCCGATAAGAATCGCACCTTTTAAGTCCAGATCCCGTCCCGTGACCGCATTGGTGCATTGGACCGTCAGATCCCGATTGGGGCAGCAGAAAGCACAGATCCCAAGACAATCTACGAACTGAAGCCATCCATTCTCTTTGGCGTTTACCATGGCCACTTCCCAAGGGGAAAATTTGTCGAAGACCGGAGGATATCCCAAACGTTCCGGGAAGACCCCGCCCCGCGTAGCCTCAATGGTGCCGGTGTTCGACGTGCAGGTATCCAGCATCTCGCACCAACGCCCGCGGTGATCGTGACTTCTGGGAGCAGCCCCTTTAAGCGTGTAGACCCCCCAGCCTGCCGCCTCGCCGCCTGTTTTTTCCGAAGCCCGTTTTACCCCTTCGGCCAAAAGCTCTCCGATCATCCCTTGTCTGAAGGCAATCCTCTTCAGGAGTTCCTTTACCGCTTCCACATTTCCCCACGTGAGATCCAGCCCCTCGAGGTCCTTTTTGTCAAAGACGCCCTTTTCATAACATTCCATGGCCCAACTGATGCTCCACCCGGCTTCGTTCAAATCCATGCCCATCTGATCATTGAATTGGTTGAGCATGACCGTGGCTCCCGGATCCGTATTCCCAATTACCGGCCCCCAAGTCGCTAAGCCTTCATACTCTGGCTCCTCACCTTTAAATCCTGCATAAGGACCTTCGGTGACCGTGCACAATTTACAATGACGGAGCTGGCAGGCCCAGCAGGGATTATGTTTCATTTTGAAATGGCTGCGGATGTATTTGCCGTCAAACCTTTCGTGCTCGGGAAATTCCGCAGTTAAATAGTTTTTAACGGGCAGAGTCCCGCCTAAAGCCCCCGCCGAAAATCCTCCCCCGGTTCCAAGATCATATATGCGCTTGGAGCCCTTGTTCTTGGCATCCTCATGCAATGCCCGGGTCAACCTCTCCACCTCAGTTTTGTCCGTTACCGGAATTCCGCCCTTTCCCCTGGCCACCACAATGGCCTTGAGGCCTTTCGATCCCATAACGGCTCCCATTCCATTATGGGCCACCACATGGCCGCCATCCCCGGAAATCATGGCAAATCGGATCAGGTTTTCTCCTGCGGGTCCTATGGATACAACGCTTCCACGATATCCCAAGCCCAATTCTTTCTTCAAAATCTCCTCGGTTTCGAAAGTCCCTTTTCCTTTCAGATGGGAGGCCTCGCGGATTTCGGCCGTTCCCTCTTTGATGAAAATATATACCGGGCGGGAAGCCGCCCCCTGAATCAGGAGCCCATCATAACCCGATAATTTGAGGAAGGCCCCAAACAGACCATTGGCCTGAGAACTGCCCGCCAGGTTGGTCATCGGTCCGAGAGTGACTACCGAATAGGTACCCGTTCCGGAAATTCTGGTGCCGCCCAACGGGCCGGAAAAGAAGAGGAGGCGATTCTCTGGATCATTCCATTTCACTCCAGGGAGGACTTCATTAAAAAGATATCGGGCGCCGATCCCGGTCCCTCCTACGTATTGGTCGATAATTTGGTGGTCTAATTCTTCTTCCCGGATTGTCATGGAACTGAGATCCACCCGGAGAAACTTCCCCATATACCCGCCGTAGGGTTCCATATTCACCGCCTTTTTTATACGCAATTCATTTTTGCTGATTTAAAAAAACCCAATATGTTGATGGTGTATTTGATTATTGAATATATTTTCGACATCGTCCCAGGGTCGAAACTTACCAGATCATCAGCATTTTTTCAAGGAATAATTCCCGATGCGTTGCCTAAATGACTTGCCTAAGGATGATTTTAAGTTTACCAAATATTCCTGAAAATTCCGATATGTCAAGTCGAGCGGTTTTCCGCAAAAATCTTTCTCCAATTTCATTGCTCTGCATTTCCATAAGAGATGACAAGGAGAAGTTAGCTCGCCGCCGCCTCTTTTCATTTCAATTGCTGATTTTCTGAACAAAAGGGATTAGAATGGAATTGATGAATCAGGCAGAAATTTTCCGAAGGCAATCCAAATTCTATCATCCGTTTCTTCATGATCTGCTATAGAAGGGAGAACCCTATGTTATTCAAAATGGAAACAAAAAAGGGATTTGAGCAGGTTTGCCTGGACTTGGAAAAAGCCGTGGTTGACAACAAGTTCGGCGTCATGGCCGTCCACAATCTCAACGAGACCATGAAGAAAAAGGGGGTGGAATTCAAAACTCCCTGCCGGATCTTCGAAGTCTGCAATCCCCACCAGGCGAGGAAGGTCCTGGAAAAGAACATGGACCTCTCTTCGTTTCTTCCCTGCCGGATTTCCGTTTTCGTTGAGAGGGACAGGGTGACCCTGGCGACGCTCAAGCCCACCGCTATCATCTCCATGTTCAACCAGCCGGAGCTCAAACAGACCGCCCAGGAAGTGGAGGATACTCTTATGCACATCATGAAGGAGGCATCTATTTGATCCCCTAACAGAAAAAAAGCCAGGTTTCGTCATTGCCCGCGGAGCGAATCTGCTTTTTAGGGATTTCAATACCTTATGAAAACGCTTCGCTGCAAAATCGCTCCTTGCAATGACCTTAAAAGACTTTTTCCGTAAACTGTTTCCCTTCCTACCATTCGGGCTATTTCAGCCCTTAATACCGGTTTTAATCGCCAAACCTCCGCCGCCTATTTACTCTCCTCCTTTTTTCTTTTGCTTTCTTCGTTCGCTCAGATAATAGAGGATCGGCACCGTCATGCGCGACAGGAGGAGCGAGGCTACTTCTCCGGCCATGAGGGAGATGGCCAGCCCTTGGAAGATGGGATCGAAGAGGATGACCGAAGAGCCCACGATAACCGCCGCGGCCGTGAGCATCATGGGCCGGAAGCGGACGGCGCCGGCATCCACCACCGCTTCCGCCAGGGGCATCCCCTGCTTCAGCCGCAGTTCGATGAAGTCGACGAGGATGATCGAGTTTCGCACCACGATCCCGGCCCCGGCGATGAACCCGATCATGGAGGTGGCCGTGAAAAACGCGTTCATCAGACCGTGGGCGGGAAGAATGCCCACGAGCGAAAAGGGGATGGCGGCCATGATCGTGAGGGGGGTCTTGAAAGACTGGAACCAGCCCACGATGAGGATGTAAATGAGGATGAGCACCGCAGCAAAGGCCAGGCCCAGGTCGCGAAAAACCTCATAGCTGATGTGCCACTCCCCGTCCCATTTCATGGAAAACTTTTCGGTGGAGAAAGGCTGGCGGGCGACATATCTTTCCAGGCGGTATCCTTCGGAAAGCTTAAGCCGGTCCAGGGCTTGATTGATTTTCAGGATCGCGTAGACGGGGCTCTCCTCGCTCCCGGCCACATCGCCGGTGACATAAACGACCGGCATCAGATTCTTGTGATAGATGGATTTGTCGGCGATCTGCTCTTCCACCCGCACAAGTTCCGCAAGGGGGACCAGGTTGCCGCCCCGGCCCATGACCTTGATCTGTTTCAGATCCTCCACCCTCGACCGTTCCCCCCGGGGGAGGCGGAGCTGAATCGCCACATCTTCCTTTTCCTGCGGCTGGTGCAAAAGACCCGCTTCCGTTCCGCTCAGGGCCATTCGCAACGTTGCGGCTACCTGCTCGGTTAGAACGCCGTTCAGGGCGGCCTTTTCCTTGTCCACCGCGAACCGATATTTGACCTGATCGGCTTCCACATACCAGTCGACATCCACCACCCCCTCGGTTTTTGACAGGGTTTCCCGGATCTGCCGGGCGATTTCGACCTGGCGCCGATAATCGGGCCCGTACACTTCGGCCACGAGGGTCTGCAGGACCGGCGGACCCGGGGGAACTTCGGCCACCTTGATCCTTGCCCCGTGCTTTACCGCAACCGGCTGGATCAGCGGGCGAACCCGTTTGGCGATCTCGTGGCTCTGCAATTTCCTTTCATCCTTTGAAACCAGGTTCACTTGGATATCGGCCACCTGGGGCCCCCGCCGCAGGAAGTAATGACGCACCAAACCGTTGAAATTGTAAGGAGAGGCGGTGCCGATATACATCTGGCAGTCGCTTACCTCCGGCACCGTCCGCAGAATATCGCCGATCTCCCGGGTGACTGCCGCCGTTTCTTCCAGGGTGGTCCCTTCGTCCATGTCTATAATCACCTGGAATTCGCTCTTGTTGTCAAAGGGAAGCATTTTGACCCGGACGAATTTGATCCCCACCAGAGAAACTGCCCCCAGGAGAAGGACCACGACGAACAGGAGAAATCCATAGCGCCAGACCGGGCGGCGGATCAGGGGCGTCATGGCCCGCCGGTAGATGCGGGTCGTCCAGCTTTCCCGCTCGTGCAGGGCAATCTTTTCCCGGCGGAGAAGGTGCTGGCTCGCCCAGGGAGTGACTAGAAAGGCCACGAAAAGAGAGAAGATCATGGCGGCCGAGGCGCCCACGGGAATCGGCCGCATGTAGGGGCCCATGAGACCGCGCACAAAGGCCATGGGGACAATGGCGGCGATGACGGCAAAGGTCGCCAGGATGGTCGGGTTCCCCACCTCGTCGACCGCCTCTACGGCGATGTCGACAATCGAACGCCCCCGATTCTCCGGCAGGTGATAATGGCGGACGATATTCTCCACCACGACAATGGCGTCGTCCACAAGAATTCCAATGGAGAAAATCAGCGCAAAAAGGGTGATGCGGTTCAGCGTATAGCCGTAAAGGTAAAAGACGGCGAGGGTGAGGGAAAGGGTGACCGGAATCGCAATCCCGACGATTCCCGCTTCCCGGATGCCGATGGCCAGCAGGATCAACACCGCCACCGAAAAGACGGCGATTAGCATGTGCCACAGAAGCTCGTCGGATTTTTCTTTGGCCGTCGCCCCGTAATTCCGGGTGACCGTAAGTTCGACCTCCTGCGGGATCAGGCGGCCTTTTAATCCCTGAACTTTGTCGATGACCCGTTCGGCGATCTCGATGGCGTTGGTCCCCTTTCTCTTGGCCACCGAGATCGTCACGGCGTTCTTGACGCCCGGGGACTCCGTTTTGATTTTCCGGGAGGGCGCCGCCGGGCCGGCGGCGAACAGAACGTAATCCGCGGCCTCCTCCGGCCCATCCACGACCCGGGCGACATCGCTCAGGTAAACGGGGCGGTCGTTGAAAACCCCCACGACGATCCGCCCCACATCTTCGGCGCGGGTCAAAAATCCCCCAGCCTCGACGAGAAACTCCCGGTTGCCCGAGGAAAAGCTGCCGGAGGAAATCTGCCGGTTGGAATCCTGCAGCAACGGAGCCAGGGCAACTGGGGCCAGGCGGTAGGCAGCCAGTTTAGCCTCGTCAAGAATAACGCGGATCTGTCTCCGCTGCCCGCCGATGATCTTGACTTCGGAGACATCGCGGACTTCCTTGATCTCGTCGTGGACCTGGGCCGCGATCCGTCGCAGGACGAACGGGCTCTCGCGCTCGCTCCAGAGGGTGAGAGCCAAAATCGGGACGTCGTCGATAGACCGCGGTTTGATCAGGGGTTGGCCGGCCCCCGGAGGGATCAGGTCAAAATTCGCGAACATCTTTTGATTGAGGCGGATGATGGATTTTTCTTCATCCTCCCCCACGTAGAAGCGGACGATGGCCAGCGAATGCCCCGGCGCCGAGGTGGAATAAATGTATTCCACTCCCGGGATCTCCCAGAGGAGCTTCTCCATGGGTTTGGTAACCCGCTCCTCCACCTCTTTGGCGGAAGTCCCCGGCATTTGGACAAAGACGTCAATCATGGGCACGATGATCTGGGGCTCTTCCTCCCGGGGCAGAAGCAGCACCGACCCGAGCCCCAGGAGAATGGAAGCCGCGACGATCAGGGGCGTCAGTTTGGAGTCGATGAACGCCCGGGCCAATCTCCCGGCCAGTCCTGTTTGCTCTTTGCGCATCATTCTCTTACCACTCCACCCGGAAGCCGTCCTGCACTTTTTCCAACCCCGCCACCAGGATCTTTTCCCCTTCCCGCAGCCCGGACAGGACCTCGACCCGCTCGCCGTATGATTTTCCCAGCTGGATCAGGCGCAGCCGGACGATATTCGCCGGATCCGCCACGAAGACCCCCCGGAGCTGCCCTTTCTGGACAACCGCCTTGACAGGAATGGCGATTAGAGTCAGCTGCCCGGAGGGAAACCGGGCCTTGCCGAAAAGGCCGGAACGTAAGAGAGGCCTATCCTTCATGCCTTTGGAGAAAATATCGATCTTTACAATCCCGCTGCGGCTGGCCGGGTCCGAGGTCGGCGAAATCTCCCCCACCCTGCCCCCCCATTCCTCAGGCCCGAGGGCGTCGATAAAAACGCCGACGGAATCTCTGAGGCGGATCTTTCCCAGAAGCGACTCCTCGACCGCGGTTTCCAGGCGGTAGTGAGCATCGTCCTCGATCGTCAGGAGCGGGGCCCCGGGGGTGGCCAAAACCCCGATTTCGGTCTGTTTAGCGGCGATCACTCCTGTTAGGGGGGACTGGATCCGGGTATGGCCGACGGATATCTGCGCGACCGTAACCTCTGCCTGAGCCTGCTCGATCCTGGCTCCAGCCTGTTCTTTCCTGGACAGAAGGGATTTTATCTGCGCCTTTGCCCTGGCCAGTTCCGCGGTCTTCGCCCGGTAGCGCGCTTCCGCCTGGTCGAACTCCTGCTGGCTGACCGATTTCTTCTCCAGGAGGGATTTGTAACGGCTGTAAGTGGCCAAAGAAAGAGCCTGCTCCGCCTCGATGGCCTGTTTCGCCGCTTCCGCGGCCTGGATATTCCGTTCCACCTCTTCCGCCATATCCCGGGCCTCGTCAAGCCCTGCCTGGGCTTTCCGAAGCTGGGCTTTCCCATCCCGGTCATCGATTTCGATGAGCAGCTGTCCGGCCTTTACCCGGTCGCCTTCCCGGACATGAATCCCCACAACCTGGCCCATGATCTTGGAGGACAGGATACTGCTGACTTTTGCGCGGACCGTCCCCACCGCTTCGAAATAATTTTCAAAGGTCGAGGCTTTTACGATCTCTCCCTCGATTCCTTTCACCGTGGGGATCTTTTCGGGTTTCGCCGCTTCCTCCTTTTTCCCGCAGGAAGAGGGAACAATCGCCAGAAATCCGATCAGAAAAACAAGAACCGCTTTTTTCATGGTCATCCTCAAAGGTGTTTGCCGAGAGCCTTGCGGCCGGAAATCAGGAAACAAAGGGCTGAACATCCGTCAGCTGACCGGTGACAATAAGGACCTGGGCATAGCCGAGATAGTAATCGTACCGCGCCCTCAGCAGATTCTGGCGGGTGCGCACAAAAGCGGTCTGGGCCCGCAGCACTTCGGTGATCGTGGTCAGGCCTTCCTGATAGCGGTCCTGGACGATACGCAGGGTCTCTCTGGCCTGGCCAACGGCCTTGGCGGCCAGGCTCAAACGCTCCCGCGCCGAAACGCATTGCTGGTAGGCGCGGACCACCTCCAAGCGAATCTGGTTGGACAAATGCTCCTGTTCGGCCGAAGCCATCAATTGCGCCGCCCGGGCCTGGTCCAGTTTGGCGCTTCGAGTCCGGTCAAAGAAATTATACGTCAAGCCGGCCCCGAGGGCATAATCGGAGCTGCCGCTTGTCAGGTCGCGCCCGCTGATCCCGTAGGTGGAAAAGACGTCCACTCTGGGCAGGTATTGTCCCCAGGCCCCCCTCACCCGCTTCTCCTGGACGCGCACCGACAAACCCGCCCGGACATAGTCGGGCCGGCGGGTCAGGGCCGATTGGACCAGATCTTCCATCCCCGGCAAGGCAAAATTCTTTTCCGCCAGCCGACCCGCGACCTTCTGGGGGGCCTGGGTGGGCAAGCCCAGGGCCGTGTTCAAGGCGGCGTACATGGTGATCACCTCGCCGGCCGCGTCAATTTCCTGCTGGCGAAACTCCGAGAGCTGAACCTCCGCCGCCAGCAGGTCTGCCTGGACCACCATCCCGGTCTCGTAGAAGTCCCGAATCCGCCCCGCTTCCGCTTCGACCATCTTCACCGCTTCGGCGGCCACCTGCCTTTTCCCTTCCGCCACCAGAACGCCGAAGTAGTTGCGGATGACTTCCAGACGCACCTGCTGCTCCACCTGGTCCTGCTGTTTCTCGGCCTGCTCCTGGCCGATCCGCGCCTGGTCAACTCTTGTCTGCGTCTCCAGCTGGTTGAAAATCGGCATCTTCAGGATCAGGGCCGTGCGAAAATTCGGGAGGGGACTCGGGTTATTGAGGGAATCGATATTGAAGTTCTGGGGGCCGAAGCGGCTCTGTTCCAGAAGGGAGCCGAATACAAAAACCGGGTTGTTGCTGTAGGTGAAGATTTCGCTGAACTGGAAAAGCGGCCAATATCCCCCCTGGGCCTCCCGCAGCTGGGCATCGACCATCTCCCGGCCCGAAATCGCCATCCGGATCAGAGGATGATTGCGCAGGGCCACCTCCACAGCCTGATCCAGGGTCAAATTTTCATCCCGGTCGGCCTGAGGCGCGGGAGAAACCGGAGACCGGGGCCCGGGAGAAAAAGAATGGGTCGGCTGCGCCTCAGCCGGAAGGCCGCCGAGCGCCAGCGCAAAGGCCATGAGGATCAGCAGGAAAAGCCGATAACCCATGATTATCCTCCTCGTATTCATCTGATATAATTTTCAATTAACTATTGGGAAATCTTGCTTCAGGAGACCGGCGGTTGAAGAATCTTTTTGAAAATATTCTTATCCAATTTAGCAATTGGGAGATTCAAGTTTAACAGGAAATTAAAGGAAAAAAAATATCAACCTTTAACGAAAGAAAAATGACCCTGGAAAGAATAATTTTAATTTTTGACGGCTTTTTCAACGAAGGGGACGTTGTTGCTTAGATTGCATGATCATCCATCTCTCCCAAACCAGCAAGGCAGCAATAGTAGTAAGGTGATAAAAGCAACACGCCCCCGATTTTCTTATGCCCAAAAAAGTTTTCAACCAACGAACTCGCTCAATCCTCCTTAAAGAAAAAGCCCAGGCCGCTTAGACCTGGGCTTGCCTGGGAGATGAAATACCGATTCAGTCTCTTGGGGGCAATTGCGCCCTCTGGAAATCCCGGCAGAACTCCACCAAATATTTCATGCACCGGCGGATAATCTCCTCTCCTTTCTCCCTGCTCGCTCTGGTTGGATCGCCGACTACCCCCGAATCGCTCAACTGCTTCATATCGCTGTACATGAACAACATGGGGTATTCAGAGCCGTATTTCAAGAAGAAGGAGTCCGAGGGAGCTTCCGGTTTCATCTGTTCCAAACGAACCAAATCCGGCCGTAAGGCCATCAGGATAGAGGTAGCCAGCTCACTGGCATGCCCCGTAGGAAACACCGTTCCTTCGGTTAAATCGGCACAAAGCTTGTTCTGCAAGCGCCACCAGTCAACCGTTATTACCAGATACCCCTCCTTTCTCATGGCTTCCCCCGCTATGTTGAATGACCAAATGTTTGGCAAATGCGGAGTAAGGATGAGAAACCTGCGGAAACCATGCCTTCCTAAACTTTTGCAGATATCTTTCATCACTTCCGCAAGAACCTCGCTGCGAATGACAATCGTCCCCGGGTATCGGCAAAAGAGGGAGGAATTTCCCCAGGGAATCGGCGGGGCGACAGGAATGGAGGTTTCTTCTGAAAGCCTTAGGGCCATTTCGTAACCCACAATAGAATCCAAGGATAACGGGAGATGGAGCCCGTTATTCTCGATGCTTCCGGCCGGAATAATCACGGTATCGGTTTTCCGGGTTAACTGTTCAACTTCCTGCCAGGTCATTTCCGCTATCAGTTTTTTGGCCATCGGTTCTCTCCTTTGCAGAAACATGTCGTGTTAAAAATCCGGGGAAAGCTCGAAGAAAGCCAGAGACTCTCCCCACCACGGGGGCAGGGCTTCCCCGAATTTATTTTCGGGTGATCCACTCGGCGATCATGGTCACAACCTCTTTCTCTATCCCGTTAAAACCATGGTACGCCATCGCCTCACAGGGGTACCGGAAAATGCCCATAAACCAATTTGCAGCAGGAAGAGAAATCGCTTCATATGACCTCCTCCCCGGCGTATATTTTTAAGGACAGTCGGCCGGGGTGGAATGAGCAAACTTGGTGTTACCGATATAAATACAGTCCCCCCCGCAGCGGCGATAGCGGTATTCCGTGGGTTTTCCCTGGGCGTCAAACGTCGTCAATATTCCCTCGTTGAAGTTCCCTTGAACCCGCCAGGTGCCCTGATCGCCTCTCCGGCCGGCGGTTCCCCAGGCCCCCGAGGTCCCGGCCCCCGCGGAATAACTTGACTCGCTCCCGCTGTAATATGTCCCCTTGGGGCAGAGGACGACCCGCATTTCCGTTCCCCCGCTGTAAGAAAGTCCGGCGCTTGAAAAGCTGTAATAGACCCCGGCCATCTGCTGCATCAGCGGGCTGGCCGCCTGCGGCCCCGAAGATTCTCCCCGGGATGGGCCTCTTTGAGAACCGGAGAAGGTCTTGGGAGATTGCGGATCGGCCGTCCCTTTCCCCGCTCTCGTGAATAGAAGTTCCTTGGTCCTGCTATAGTCCGGCATGTTGTTCGGGCCGGGCTCTATCAGGGCGAAGAGAAGTTGGTCGCCCTTAGGGTGAGCTTCAAAATATGAGCCCCCTTCTTGGCTTCTACACACGCCCAAGCCCGCTCCATCTTGAACCTTCCCCTCCACCTGAAACTGGGCGCCGGTTGTGCTGGAGAGCGTTCCCTTGATGTTCCCCTGCGGATCTTGTTGAAGGGTTAGAGTGAGCGTAACGCCTTGGGAAGAAAACGTATAGACCCCGGAGAGATTCTCGGCCCGGACAAGGCCCGGCACCATTCCTAAAAACAACAAAGCGACCCAAATCATCTTTGTCATTTTCGCCTCCCGGTGGATTTGCAGGGTTAGAAGGATCTGTCAGCAAACAGCGAGGAACCTCCAAGAGGCCCCAGAGAAATGGCCGAGAAGGCCCCTGCCTGTTGAATCCGTGGCGATCAAATTCAGCGCCGGACAGCCGGAATTTTTTCCCTTGTCCGGGCAGTCAGACGAGACCTGAACCCAAGCCTAACATTGTTGCAGGGAGGGGTCAAGTATTTGCTAAATTAAAAATTATAAAAATAATTTCAAAAGGATAGGAGCGAGGAGAACCAGGAAGATCCCGAAAATATTGACAACTCATCAAAAGATGAGAATTTTTCAATTTTCCATGGCTGAGCCCCGGTGCGGAAAATTGGATCCCGAAGTCAATAAACTTGTAACGACTTATCAAACTGGTGGTTTCGAAAAAAGCCTTCCCGCCGCAGGCGGGACGACGCGGTTTTTTGTTAGACCGCCATCGGGGGGAAAATATGGGCCGAACTGTTCGGCCCTTCAGCCATATGCTGGAGAAGGAACACAGGAGGTGGAAGGAGTTTCGCAAGGGGCTGAGCAGGGAAGACCAGGATGCTTTTGACCGCCTGTTCGACCGCGCCAAATTCCATACTGCCGCCGCAGTTTACATGGCCCGCCCCTGGCCGCTGGAAACCATTCTCCTTTCCGTCTGCCTGGAGCACGAAAAAATGATCAGCGAGATCTAGAGCAGGCTCAAAAAGGAAGAGGAAAATCCTTCCCTTTCGTTAAGGGTTTTCGGTGCTTCGACGCCCCTCATGCCAACATCGGTCAGAAGGTCTTTCTCAAGCTGATCGCCAGCCGAAAGACGAGGAAGATCATTGGCGCTCAGGTCGCGGGCGAAGGGGTGAAGCACATCTTTGTTTAAGGTTTTTCCCTTCTTTATCTTTTGAAAGACATGTCAAATACCACCAGGCGCTCATCCGCCCGGGGTTTCCAGTTCACCCTTTCGCTCACGCCGTAAATATCCATCTGCTGGTAGGCGAACGCCCAGGCGACATCCTCCTTAATCACCTTGCAGGCCTCGGAATAGATCTTCAGCCGCTTATTTTGATCCATCGTGGCCTGCCCCTGATCCAGGAGCGAATCCAGCTTGGGGTTCGTGAAACTGGAGAGAACCTGCCCGGTGCGCAACAGGGCATAGAGAGAACCGTCGGCGTCGAAGCTGGTGTTGCCCCACCCAAGAAGGTAGGCGGGGTCCGCCGCGTGGCGATAGGTCATGGTCATATAGTTTCCCCATTCGTGGGTCTTCACCGACGCATTGATCCCCACTTTGCGCAGATCCCCGGCCACCGCTTCGGCGATATCCTTGTCGTTCAAATAGCGGCCGTTCGGGGAATTGATGACAAAATCAACCCCTTTGGCGTAGCCCGCCTCGGCCAGGAGCTTTTTTGCCATTTCGGGGTTGTAATCGTAGGGTTTGAGCGCCGAATCGTAACCAAATTGGTCTTTGGTCAAAGGCGACCCCAGGCGAATCGCGTTCCCCTCCAGAACCTTCTTGATAATCGTCTCCAGATCAATGGCCTGGGCGACGGCCTGGCGGAAACGCCGATCCGCGGCCGGTCCTCCTTTCAAATTGTCAAACGCCAGGAAGATCACCCGCACGCTCGGAACCTTGGAAACAACGGAACGGCCTCTCCAATTCATTAGGCGTTCGAGGTGGGGAGGAATATTCACGATGATGTCCACCTCCCGGGTCTGCAAGCCTGCAACCCGCGTGGTGGCTTCGGGAATCGGGCGAAAAATGACTTTCTTGATCTTCGGCGCCCCCCGCCAGTAATCTTCGTTGGCCCGGAGTTCAATCTGGTCGTCTTTTGCCCAGCGGACCAGCTTGTACGGCCCCGTGCCAATTGGGTTCAAGGCGATCTGGGCCGCCCCTTTCTCCTGGACATATTTGGGGGGAAGCATGGACCCTACGGAACAAAGGGTCGCGTCTAAAGCCGGGTAAGGTTTCTTGGTGACCAGGTGGACCTTGTAGGGGTCGATAAGGTCCACGTGATCCAGGACTTGCCCCACCTGGACTTGCCGGAGTTTATTTTTGGGATCGATCATTCGTTCCAGGCTGAATTTGACGCTGGCGGCGTCGAAGTTTTCCCCGTTGTGAAACTTCACGCCCTTTCGCAGGTTGAATTCCCAGGTTGTTTCATTCACGATCTTATAGGACGTCGCCAGCAGAGGCTCGATCTTCAGCTGTTCATTCCGCTGGAGCAGGGTATCGAAGATATTGAGGCAGACGTTGAACGCCGGCGTTTCGTAATGGTTGTGAGGGTCCAGGGTAGTGGGATCGACTCCCTGGGCAATGACGATCGTGTCTTTGGGCGCGCCCCCGGCGAGGCCGAAGGTCAACAGGATCAGGAGAACTGCAGAAAGTTGGGTGACGACTGTTTTCATGAAATTTTCCCTCCCTTTCTCAGGGTTTGCCCTTTTTTGCATACCCATGGAGTTCATGAGGAACGAGACGCATTACCGCTTTTCGGCCTTTAAAAAAGCCGGTCTCCGTGAAGAGCCCTGTTCCTCAGCCCGTCATTTCTAAGCGATCTTCCGCAATTCCCTTTTCAGCACTTTCCCGACAAGACTCTTGGGCAAAGCCTTCAAGAAAACGATCTCCTTAGGCACCAGGAACCCGGTGAGGCTCTTCTGGCAATGGGCGATGATTTCAGCCGCGGTTGCATCCTGACCGGGTTTCAGAACTAGGAAGGCTTTAATCTCCTCGCCGTAGACTTCGTCCTTCCTGCCGATGACAGCCGCCTCCGAGACCTTGGGATGTTTAAACAGGACTTCTTCAATCGTCCGCGGGGAGATGTTCTCCCCCGCCTTGATGATGAGGTCTTTTTTCCGGTCCGTGATCCAGAAGTACCCGTCCTCGTCCACGTAACCGATATCTCCGGTGTGGAGCCAGCCGCCCCGGAGCGCTTCGGCGGTTTCCTCGGGCTTGTTCCAGTAGCCCTTCATGAGCATGGGCCCCCGGATCACGATCTCCCCTTCCTTGTGGAGAGGGAGCGGGTTCCCCTGCCCGTCCACCACCCGCATCTCCGTTCCCTTCATAGGCAGCCCGATGGACCTCACCTTCCTGAAACCTTCCAGGGGATTGACCGAGTTATTGGCTCCCGCCTCGGTGAGGCCCCAGCCCTCGATGATCTCGAAGCCGAAAACCTCCTTGAACCGCTTAAAGGTTTCGAGGGCCAAGGGCGCGGACCCGCAGATCCAGTATTTCATCGAGCTTAAGTCATACTTTTTGGGCTCGGGAAAGAGGAGCATGAACACGTACATGGTGGGGACGCCGCCCATAATGTTGGCCCGATATTTCTGGATGGCGGCAAATATGGCCTCAACGTTGAAAGTGCTCAACAATACCGCCACTCCGCCGCGCCGAAAAAGGCCCTGGTTCATGCTGGCAATGCCGTAGGAATGACAGAGGGGAAGGACGAAGATCGAAATCATCCCGTCCGGCAGGGGGACGGATTCCGCCTGCATTTTTGCGTTTGCGTACAGGCTGAGATGAGTATGCATCACCCCCTTGGGCTGCCCCGTGGTGCCGGCCGTGTAGATCAAGGCGGCCAGCTCGTCATCCTCCATATCTACCGTTCCCACCTCCTCGGGGCATTTTTCAACAAGGTCCGGGTAAGAAAGAAATCCCGAAGGAACATCCGGATCGATAAGGATCACCGTTTCCAGGCCGGGCGCCTTCGCCCGCGCTGCGCGAATCTTGGGCAGGAAAGCAGAGCTGATGATCAGCAGCTTTGCCCCCGAGTCTTGGTAGATATAGGCGGTTTCTTCCTCTCCCACCAGGTAGTTGATCGGCACGACCACGGCGCCGATTCGCCAGATCGCGCCGAACCCCTGGAGCACTTGGGGACAGTTGGGCATCTGCAGGATCACCCGGTCTCCCCTTTTCACCTTCAGGTTCTTCAGGGCCCGGGCCAGCTTTCGGGATGCCCGCAGCATCTCCACGTTGGTAATCTCTTTTCCCTCGTAAATGAGGCTTAGCCGCTCTCCCTGCTCTTCCACTCTTTCTTCGGCGAAACCGGCGAGATTCATTCTTCCCCCCTTTTTCTGCGAAGGAGCAAAGGCTCATTCCCGGTAAGTCGCTGAGAAGTGCGATCTCACTCTCTGGGCTTCCCAAAAAGCTGGGGTAAGCGCATCAAAAATTCCATATCGCCTTTTGCCCTGTAAAGTCCCTGCATAAAAGCCTTCGGCCGATCGATCTCTCCCCGGGCTACTTTTATCCAAACATCCGCCGGGGTCTCAATCGTCAAAACAGGGGCGGCGGCTTCGCCCTTCCGAACTTCGCAGTTCCCTCCGGCGATGGAAACTACCCATTTTCCTCCCCCCTCGCCGGAAACATCAAACTGGATCTCCGCCTGGAGATCTCCCGCTGCTTTTGGGTCGAAGACCCCCGGCATCCCTTCGATCAGTTTTTCGGCCGTAGCGGGGACGCCGGCTGCTGCCTGCGGCCTTACCCGGTATTTCCTTTTTAGATAAAAATCGGGGTATCTTTTGGAAAAAACCACCCCGATTCCAATACAGAATACAAAGGGGATGAGGATGGAATAGAGAGGTTTTCCGCGTCCCAAATAGCTGGAAAAAAAACAAGCCAGGAAGATCCCGCTCCAGGCATAGGTGATTCGATGGTTGAGGAGGCAGAAATCCGGGGTTCCCCAGACCGATTCGGGATACCATTTTTTGGCGACGGCATAGGTGAAAGGGTCATACCCGAAGATCTGGGGCAAAAGGGTCATCAGGAAGAGGGTGAAATACAGGAGGGCGACGGAATCGTCCACGAAAATGCGGGCCAGGTTTTCCGGCAGGGCGTAAACCCAAACGGTCCCTGCCAGGAGAAACACCAGGAAAGCGACTTCCAGATAGGTATTGTACTTGAGAATCCTGCGGGCGCCGAGATACTGGACAAGCGTCATGATGAAGCCGACGACCACCGCGACCCTGGCCTGTCCCCAGGTTGCCTCCCCCACCCGGGCGATAATCTTGAAGGCGGCGACAGGGAAAAAGGAAGTAACAAAAAGAATCCTTTCCGCCTTTTGGCCCATGTCATTCTCCACGGTCTGGAAAAGGGGAGCAGTCAGTCGATCATTGCGCGCAAAAAACAGCGGGGAAATATCCCGTCTTCCCTGCAAACTCAATTCCAGAAATATCTCTCGAAGAATATCCTGGAAGCACTCGGTTTTAAGGACAGTCGGCCGGGGTGGAATGGGCAAACTTGGTGTTGCCGATATAAATACAGTCCCCCCCGCAGCGGCGATAGCGGTATTCCGTGGGCTTTCCCTGGGCGTCAAACGTGGTGAATATTCCCTCGTTGAAGTTCCCTTGAACCCGCCAGGTGCCCTGATCGCCTCTCCGGCCGGCGGTTCCCCAGGCCCCCGAGGTCCCGGCCCCCGCGGAATAAC
>Ga0113563_10000583_pt1 | contig 18031 bp, 17 predicted proteins | sample Mud3Dept3metaG_FD_80117 | JGI IMG/M metagenome (GOLD analysis project Ga0113563, IMG submission 80117) | Freshwater wetland microbial communities from Ohio, USA, analyzing the effect of biotic and abiotic controls - Mud 3 Core 4 Depth 3... | ecosystem: Environmental > Aquatic > Freshwater >...
GGAAGCAAGGGCATTGCGCGGGAAAAGCATCGGTGGGGAAAGAAGTCTAACCGGAGATCCCGCTTGGCTTCCGCAGAATGGGGCGGGCCGCTCGGGCGCCCGGCCGGGCGCCCCTACATCGGAAAACCCCTGTTATCGGAGAAAAAACGGCCTGCCCGCCCGGTCCAAGAAACGATCGGTGTCTCATGATTTTTCCGCCCAATGCCCTTGCTTCCGGGCCGGGCAATGTCTGACCTTCAATGGATCTTGTGCCTATTTGTGAAAAGGTGGAGGTGGTAAAATAGGAGTCCCCTGCCTCATCTGCTCTTAAAGCTGGGAAGAAATCCAGGGAGCCCCCCAGGCCTGAAGTCCGGTCGGATTTTTTCTCACCGCCATGCTCCGGAGCTTTTCAGCCCCATGGGCTCCGGGCGGAAAAGCCGGGCATCCATCTCTTTCAGGCCCGGGGATACGGGGAAATCAAACTGCACTGCCGGCTGGATGTCCTTACGGACTTCCATCCCCGGGGCGATTTCGGTCAAGACTAGGCCCTCCGGCTGCAGGCGGAAGACCGCTCTCTCGCTGATGTAGATCACCTCCTGCCCCTTCTCCCGGGCGAAGGCCGCGTCGAAGGTGCGATGCTGCAGCTCCCGCACGCCCTTGATGACTTTCCCTTCCTTGACAATCTTGAGCCGGCCGTCCGAAATCTCTCCTTCGATCCCCGCGGCAGTGAGAGTCCCGCAGAAGATGATCCTCTTGACAATGTGCAGGATGTCGATGAATCCCCCGGCCCCCGATAGGGCATGGGGGACCTTGTTCAGACGGCTTACGTTCACATTTCCTTGGCCGTCCACCTCGGCAAAGGCCATGGAAGCGGCATCGATCCCCCCGCCGGTCAGGAAATCAAACTGGGAGGCCGAGTCGATGATCGCCTCCGGGTTCATCGCCGCGCCGAATTGAAGTCCGGATAAAGGAACCCCGCCGATGGCCCCGTGTTCGATGGTGAAGGTGACCTGATCAACCAGGCCTTCCTCGGCTGCAACCGGCGAAATGAGCGATGGAATCCCAAACCCAAGGTTGACGATATCCCCCTTGCGCAGCTCTATCAGCGCCCTGCGGGCGGCCACCTTCTCAATGCTAAGGGGGACCGGCTCGATCCGCCCCAGGGGCTTTTTCATTTCCCCGCTCACCGCCGGGTCATAATCGATCCCCGTGGCCTGCTTCTGTTGCTCATCGATCACCACCGCGTCAACCAGGATGCCGGGGATTCTCACCAACTGGGGATTCAAATGCCCCCGGGGAGTAATCCTTTTCACTTGGGCGATGACTTTCCCGCCGCAGTTTTTGGCGGCCATGGCCAGGTGCAGCATGATGGAAAAGGACCCCTCCTGTTCCATGGTGATATTTCCCTGCTCATCCGCCGTCGTCCCGCGAAGGATGGCCGCGTGAACGGGAAAGGAACGATAGAAGAGATATTCCTTTCCTCCAAGCTGGAGGACTTCGATCAAATCCTCCCGCGTTCTGTCGTTCATCCTGGCCCCGTTGAGCCGGGGGTCCACGAAGGTCCTGAGTCCCACCTGGGTGATCAAACCCGGCCTCTTGGCGGCGATCTCCCGGTGCAGGTGCATGAGCACCCCCATGGGAAAATTGTAGGCTTCCACCTTGTTTTGATAGACCATCCCCACCAGCTTCGGAGGGGGCGAAGAAGCGGGAGCGGTGACGTAGGAGCCGCCGATGACCCGCCGGATCATGCCTTCGTGGGCCAGGTGATCCGCGCCGGCCAATCCGTACACATCCCCCACGGCTACCGGGAAAACAACGGTCAAGTCACGGGGCGAAGCCGTTTCCAAAAACCTTTTCTCCAGGGCGGCCAGCACCTTCTCCGGCACCAGCGCTCCGATGATCCCGCAGACCGAAACCGTGTCTCCATTCCCAATCAGCTTGACAGCCTCTTCAGCGGCCATGATCTTGCCGGCCATTTTCTGTCCCTCCTCCACTTTTCTCCGATCAGGCTTGTTTGCGCCGGATCATGATCGTCTTGAATCCCGATTGGATCACCGATTGATCTTGCTTTAAGACCTGGAAGAAAAACCGAATCACCCCCCGGTCCGGCTTGCTCCGGCTCGGCGTTTTTTCGTCCACCCGCACCTTGACCCGGATCGTATCGCCCAGAAAGAAGGGGGCTTCAAACTTCCAGGAGTCGATTCCCAGAAAGGCGATGGCCGTCCCCTCCACCAAGCCCAGGCGGAAGAACAACCCGTGGGAAACGGCCAGGCCCAGGAGTCCGTGGCCGATTCGTTTTCCGAACTGGGTCGTTCTCCCAAAGGCCTCGCTGGTATGCAGTTCGTTGTAATCCCCGCTCATGGCCGCAAACAGGACCACGTCGGTTTCGGTCAGGGTGCGCGTCGGGGTTACGTATTCTTCACCCACGGCGAAATCGTCGAAGAACTTGCCCGGCATGGCTTTCCTCCTTTGAGCTTACCCCGGCAGGCCCAAGTCCATTCCTTGCGCCCGCAGGACATCCTGAATTTCTTCTATTTTGATTTCCGAAGGCGACTTCCCCCGGTCTAGAGCCAAAGCGGCCGCCGTTCCCGCCGCCTGCCCGGTCGCCGAACAAACCGGGATGAGCCGCAGCTGGCCCAGGATCTCCTCCTCCGCCGATAGACACCTTCCCGCCACCAGAAGGTTCTCCACCTTCTGCGGAAGGATGGACCCGTATGGAAGTCTCATAGACCTGTAGGCGTAAGGCTTCACCACCGTGTCGGGAAAGATGCTTTTCTGGACCTCCTCCCCGGAAGGAGAAGCCATCCCGATAATCTGACGGGTCGCCCGCACGCCGGCTTGAGTTGAAGTCATCTCGATTCTTGAATTTTCAAAGCCCGGGATGTTCTCTTTCAGGAATCTGGCCAGACGCATGGCATGTTCCCGGGTGATCACTTCAGCCCGGGTCAAATCCTTGGGATCGGTACCATCCATATTCATCAGGTTTCCGGACCAGACATTGATCTCCCCTTCATAGACCAGCTTTTCCGCATGGACGCCCGGTGCTCCGAATTCTCTCTCAATCCCCAAATCAAAGGGCAAAGCCCCCCTGTCAATCGCTTCTTTCACCACCCTCCGGAGGTTTCCCCAATTTCCCATTTCCGCCAGGACTCGGGGGATATCCACGCCAGCCATATTGAACATCAGGGTCATGGGCTTCTTCAACAAACGGAAGGGAGCCCCGGCGAAAGCGGCGATGTCCGCATCCCCGGTCGCATCCACCACCATCCGGGCCAGCACCGCCTGCCGTCCGGCCTTGCTCTCCAGGACGATTCCCCTGATCCTCTGCCCTTCCATGATCGTCCCGGCGATATAAACATGGAACAGGAAATCGACCCGGCTCTCCTGCAGCATGTGGATGAATTCATACTTGATGAACTCCGGGTCTATGGCGTGCATGCCCAGCCATTCCGATTCTTCACCCGAATGACGGCAGGGAACATACACCCCCCGTTCTTTCAACCTTCCACCGATTTCAAGGTTGATCCCATTATCCAGGGGGGGAGTGGTGATGACCAGGGCCGAAGTCACCAGTCCCCCCAAAAACCCGTATTTCTCCAGGAGCATGACCTTCGCTCCGAGACGGGCCGCGCACACCGCTGCCGAAACTCCGGCAAAACCACCTCCGCACACGAGAAGGTCGACCTCGCCCACTACGGGGGTTCTTCTCTCCGGTTCGGTGATCCAGGTCATTTCTCTTCTCCCTTCCCCAAATCTCTTTTCTCCGAAACCGCTTAAAAAACCATTTTATCCGGAAAGGAAGAAATTTCAATGCCCGGATTTTGGCGGGTTGTTAAAATTTCCTCTCCTCGGGCGAATATTTCAATTGACCCTCGATTTCCCCTGTACTATGTTCTTCTGGTCATTTTAAAACCCATTGAACCTCCCTTCTTGCTATCAGAGCCCGCCTGCTATTAGAAGGAGGGGGGGAAGAGGTTTAGAAAGGCGGTAGGGGCGATTCATGAATCGCCCCTGCGATCCGTCATGGATAAATGTCGATGCGTGCAAAGAGGGAAAAATGGAAGGAATTCTTTTTACCCGGGCGGAAGCGGATCAGAAGCGGGTGGACCAGGAATGGGGGAGCTTGACATGGTTCGCCAGCAAAGAGCTGACCCAGTGCGATGACATCACCGTGGGATGGGTGATCATCAAGAGAGAAAAATCGAACCCGCGGCACATTCACGGAAATTGCTCCGAGGTGATCCATCTCCAGAAAGGACGGCTGAAGCACTTTGTGGGCAAGGAGTTCGTTTTCATGGAACCCGGAGACACCCTGGTGGTTCCCAGCGGCGTTGACCATCACGCTCTCAACATCGGGGATGAGGACGCGGTCATGATCGTCGCCTACCCTTCAGGCCAGCGCCATTTTCAGGCCGTACCCTCGAGATCTTTCAAATGAGTCGGAACATGCCGGAAGATGCCACCCGAAGGCCAAGAAATTCCAGCCCGGTTTGCGGGGGGGGGTCTTCATCCTTTAGGCATACGGAACTATTCTGGGGAGCCAATAAAATACTATTTTTTCACTCCCCGATTTTGGTTATAATTGAACAGGTGACAGCTTGATGAACAGACAGGCAGAATCGAAAAAATTCTAGCTCTCCTTTATTGATAAGCCCATGTACAACGAATTTTTTGGTTTCTCGGAAGAACCCTTTAGCCTTTCTCCCGATCCCAGTTTTCTTTACATGACCCTGAATCACCGGGAAGGTTTATCCTCCATGATGTCCGGAATCGAGAGAAGGATGGGCCTTATCACCATAACCGGCGATGTGGGAACGGGAAAGACAACTCTTATCTATACCCTGTTGGAGGACCTAAGGGGCAAATTAAGAACGGTATTCATCTTTAATCCCCGGCTGACTTTCAGGCAGCTCTTCAAGGCCATCCTTTTGGAATTGAAGGTGCCGGTAGCCGGGGAAAACACCTATACACTTCTGCAAAAATTTAAGCTGTTTCTCCGGGAAAGATTGGCCGAGGACGAAACGGTGGCGATCATCATCGACGAGGCCCACCAGTTGAGCCGCAAAGTACTAAGCGACCTTAACTGGTTTCTGGAGGAAGATTACCCCGCGCTTAAATTGCTGCAGGTTCTCCTCGTCGGCCAGTTGGAGCTTGAATCCAAGCTGGATTCCGAGGAATTGCGTCTGTTAAAGAATAAGATCACCATCCGGCATAGGCTCCTTCCCTTGAGTCTGGAAGAGTCCAAGGGGTACATTGACCACCGCCTGAGAGTAGTCGGAAGCAGCAGTTCAAGGGTATTCACCCCGGAAGCAGTCGACTTGATATGTGACTATGCCAAGGGGATTCCGCGGATGATCAATAACATCTGTGACGGAGCCCTTTTTGCAGGGTACAGTGCCTCCGTCCTAAAAGTCGACGTGGAAATCGTTAAAGAGGCCATTGCCGAGGGAGATATCCTTGCCACAGAAGAGTTCACTCCCGAGGAAGATTTCATTGCCGTGAAAGAGCGCCCTGCTGAGAAAGAGGCCATTGCCAAAGAAAAGATCATATTCAAGCAAGACGGCGTCGCCGAAGTAGAGGTCAGGGCCAAAGAAGAAGCCGTTGCCGAAAAGGAAAGTCCCGCTGAAAAAGAAGCCATTGCCAGGGAACAGGTCACCGCCGCGAAGGAGGATACCGCCGAGAAAAAGGCCGTCGCGGACACCGGTGATTTGAAACCTCGGCAAGCAGGAGACTTTCATTCCTTGATCGATTCTTTTTTCAAAAAGATCGGAGGCTCGGACATGGTTTCGAAATGCAAACCGCTTCTTGATCATTTGAATCGGTCTGTGGGTCGAATGCTTCATTCCAAAAGAGGAAAGTAAGATCCTTCTCCGCAGCAAAAAACGAACGGAGGGTTGAGAAAAACCCGGCGTCTGTCCTTCATTCTCCCATCACCTGAACAACGATATTTCTTCTCCTCCCCCGGTTGTCGAAATCGATGAAGACGATCTGCTGCCAGGTTCCCAGGGCCAGGGAGCCTCGATGGATGGGCACCGTGAGGGAGGGACCGAGGAGGGCGGCCCGGACATGGGAGAAGCCGTTTCCGTCTCCCCATCTTGGGTCGTGGGCGTAAGGGACGTTGGAGGGGGCGATTCTTTCGATGGCTTTCTTCAGGTCCTCCAGGACTCCGCTTTCATATTCAATCGTGGTAACCGCACCCGTGGACCCTGGACAGAAAACAGTGACCGTTCCATTTTTAATCTTGGAGTTGCTCACGATGGCCGAAACAGAGGGAGTCATGTCCTGGATGTCGCAAAAACCCCTGGTGGATAAAGAAATGACATCAGATAAGACCATGGTTTGCCTCCCGGCTATCCCTCAACGGGGAAAATATATATTGGGTTCAATTCCTGTATGAATTCAGCTCTTAGAAATGGCCTTCCGAAATCCCCCTGCGCCCCTTTTTTAAAAGGGGGGAGTTGGATGGAAAGGTTTCCGGAATCGTTCCTTCTAATTTCCTAGGAGGGCTCCTTTATATTCTCCTTCAACCGCTGAAAATTTTCCCAGGAGAAACCTTCCCACCGGCAGGGAAGCAGGGAATTGTTCTGGAATAGAGGCTCCTCTTCAAGATCGAAGGGAGACATCCGCCGGGCCTTCTCGAATAAAGCCGTCCCCGGGATGGGAGAATATTCCACCAGAATCGGCCTGGCTCCCGCCGCTTTTACAAAAGTGATACTGTCTTCGACCTCCTCCAACCTCTGCCCCGGCAACCCGGCCACCAGATAAACTCCGATCTCCTTTCTGGAATATCCTGCTTTTTTCAGACTGTCTACAGCCCTCCGCAAATCCTGGTTGTTTACCTTACCCCCTGTCTCGGACTGGAGCGTCTCATTTGAAGTTTCAAAGCCCAGGCGGATGGTTTTGAAACCTGCTCGATAAAGGGAATCAGCAACCTCCCGCTCAATGGCTTTCGCATGGAGGGCATTGGGGACATGGAAACGACAGGGGAGCTTTTCCCCCATGACTCCCCGCAGAATCGGAAGGATGTGCGCATCGGGCCGGATGAGCAAGGCATCATCGTAAAAGGCAAAGTCCTTTACCCCGAATTTCTTATGCCAATGCTCGAGCTCTCCGATCACCTCTTCCGGGTTTCGGGACTCAAAATCCCTGGCCAGCCTGTGGGAAGCACAGTAGGTACAAGAGAAAGGACACCCGCTCCGGGTCAGGACGCAAACATAGGACAGCTGGGGATACAGGTCGAAAGCCGGATAGGGCCAGGAAAGAAAACCTTCTTCCCCCTCCTGGCCCGGGTCTCCCAGAATTTCAGCGACAATTTTCAGCTTCTCCTCGTCCCAGGGCCCGGGAAGGACCCGATCGACCCCCGAAATCCTTTGGGCATGGTCCGGGCAGAGGGTGGCATAAATCCCTCCCAGGAAAATGGGCACTCCGGGGATGCATTCCCTCATCAATTGAACTGTTTCCACCACCCCTGGATACCAGTAAGTCATGGAGGAAGTCACCAGGACCAAATCCGGCCGGGGAAGCCGACGAAGGAGGTTTTTCACCATTCCCGGAGGAACCCCGTATCGGCGATACCGGCGGGGGATTTTGCCTAGCGCTTCGGGTTTGGCAATGACCTCTTTATAAAAGTGGCCCCGGCCCGACTCTTTTTTCTTCGGTTTCCGCAAGCCCGCCTCAGGGAAAGAGGATAGTTCCAGACAATCGAGGAGAGAAACCGCGTATCCCTTGGAGCGCAGAATGCTTCCCACATAGAGCAGTCCCAGCGGCTTCATCCAGAGATCATAGGCGGCAAAATCGTGAATCCAGGGGTTTACGAGAAGGATGGGTTTCTTCCTGGGGGAATTCATGGGAGGGGGCTAAAAGAGACCCATCTGCTTGGGTTCTGCCTGGAGCTCTTCCTTCCCCCTCTCGGCAGGGGATAGAATCTCGACCTTCCCGAACACCCCGTCGTATCCCGGAGTGATCTTCAGGCGACCTTCCCGGACCCGCAAGATTCCTTCCAGGATGTTGGGCGGGGTAAAGGAGGAGAGTTGTTCCGGGGAGAGTTCCAGGAGAATATCGAATTCCGAACCGCCTTTCTCCACCAGGCGAAGGTATTCCTTTTCCACCGATGAGGCGTTGGCTCCAACGCCAAGGATGTCGGCAATGATTTCGTCGAGAGGGACGGTGCGAAGCGCGGGAATCGCCTTGGGCGGAACGGACCCCTCCGGCCGGTCAGCCAGCTCTTCCACCCGATTCATCACCCCCACGGTAAGCCGTTTCCCGCAAACCGGACAGATGCTTTTATGCTTCCGGGTTTCCGGGGGGGAGAAAAGGATGTTGCAGTTTCGGTGGCCATCATAATGATACTTCCCTTCTTCCGGGAAGAACTCGATCGTATAAAGGATCCTGCGCGGGTCTTTCCTGCGGATGGCCTCGGTGATGGCCCGGTAGCTCAGCTCGCAGTTGAAGACATTGGCCTCCCGGCCGATTTTCCCCGGGGAATGGGCGTCGGAATTGGAGATCAGGGTGATATCGTCAAGAGCCGAGAGGCGCCAATTCATTTCCGGGTCTGAGGAGAGTCCGGTTTCGATGGCCCGGATGTTCTTGGATTCCTCCTCATAACATTCTTGGATGGAGTCGAAGCCCGAATTGGCGCCGAAGATGGAGAACCAGGGGGTCCAGGCATGAGCCGGAATCAGGAGGCACTCCGGCGACAGGTCCAGGATCATCTTCAGAAGGTCCTTGGCCGAAAAACCGAAGATCGGCCGGCCGTCGGAGCCGGTTTTGCCATATTTGGACAAGCGGGTGTTGATTTTTTCGACGACTTCAAAGGAGGGGGCGAAAATCAGGGTATGAATCCGGCGTGATTTGCCGCCCTGGCTGTACATGTTGCTCACTTCCGCGGTGAGCATGAAATGGGTCCCATCCGGCTCTTCTTTCAGGACGAAAAGCCCGTTCCCCAGGGGATTCAACTTGGATTTGAGGTCGAGGAAATACAGGGGATGGGTAAAGTCACCGGTCCCTAAAAGCTTGATCCCCTTGCGCTTGGCCCACAGGGCAAGGGTCTTCACTTCCATTTCCTGACTGGTGGCCCGGCTGTACTTGGAATGGAGATGAAGATCGGCGATGAATTTCATCTACCCCCCAGCACAGAAATCTGAGTCCTGAAGCACGAAATTCGAAACAAGAAAAATCTCAGCGTTTTCTTGGGCGATATTATTTTCTTCATCCCCAGAGGGATCAGACAAAGAAAGATTTCTATCATTCAGATTTGATGATCCCGTAAAAAGTCGAAATTCCATAAAATCCGTCATTCCGGCGAAAGCCGGAATCCAGGGTTCCCGGTGAAAACCGGGATCCAGTCTTTGAGATGGTCCCCAACTTTCGTCGCGACGACGTCTGGACCCCGGCTTTCGCCGGGGTGACGTTTCAGGGAACTTTTTACGAGTCCATCAGATTTCAGGTTTCGATATTTGCTTTACTTCTCTTTCAGAATCTTGCGAACGTTCTCCACGTTTCTGGCCACGAACCCGGAGCATTTTTTGCGCAGGCCCAGTTCATCGAATTTCTTCCGGTCCGCCGGGTCCATGAGGTTCAGGTGAATCAGGTCCCGGCACTGGACGGCTCCGAACTCCCTGTCAAACTGCCGGACCATCTCCTGAACCTTGGTATAAGTCTTGTCCCTCTGCTCTTTCTCCTCGGCCTTTGTGCGGCCGTAGCAGAAACCCAGGGCCATGGCCCCTCCGGTGACGACCCCGCACACGGTCCCCCACCGGCCCATTCCTCCCCCCATGCCGGTAGCCATCTTCATCGACAGAGATTTATCATAGTCCAGATCCTCCCCGAGGATCGTGATCACTGACTCTGCTCAGTTCAACCCGCTGGCCATGAGGTCGTAAGCTCTCTTTTCGAGTTCCGCGCCTGATTCCATGCTGACTCCTTTTCAAATTCAGATTGCTTCCATGACTTGTCGTATTATAGGGATTGATACGGTGCTTGTCAAATTTATTACTTTTTTTTGCGGAGCCGGGGGCAGTTTTGGCTTCTGCCGACAGGAAAGCAAGAGTCTGTTTTTATTGACTTTTTCTTTATATGGAAATTCGGATCAGAATCCTTGACAAACATACAGTGGAGATGTATATTTCTATAAATTGGACCGTGGACCTTTTGAGTTTCAATCAGAATTTGAATCCGGAAGAGGAATGGACGAAGCCAACTATACCATAGGAGAATTCGCAAAACTGTTGGGGTTAAGCCCGCGGACTATCGATTTTTACACCCGGCAGGGGCTTCTCCACCCGGAAAAATCCGGAGGCGGGCACGGTTACCGGCATTACACCGAAGAGGACCGGCGGAGGGTTTCGCTGATCAAGCAGCTGCAGGCCAAGAAGTTCTCCCTGCAGGAGATTCGGCAGGCCCTGGAGATAAGCGGGAAAGAGAACACGGTGTCCCCTGCAGAGGTTATGGAGCAGGTCACTCTGGAGTTGGAAAGACTCCAGTCCGCCATTGAAGAAATTCGTTCATCCAAGTCAGCCCTGGATCAGCCTGCCATCCGGGTTATTGCTACAGAGGCCCTACAAAGGGCTACGGGTCTATGCTCGGTCTTGGTTACCATTTTGCATGATATGCCGCCTGTGTAGGCGGCCCCGAAAAGGAGGAAGAAATGAGCAACATGTTTAAAACCTTTATTCTTCTCGCCGGACTTACGGCCCTGTTATTGCTGATCGGGCAAGCTCTGGCGGGCCGACAGGGCCTTTACCTGGCGCTCTTTATGGCCCTGATCATGAACTTCGTGGGATACTGGTTCAGCGATAAGATCGCCCTGGCCATGAGCGGCGCCCAGGCAGTCTCGCAGGATCAGGCCCCAGACCTCCATCAGATGGTAGAGCGTCTGTCCGTGCAGGCCGGGCTGCCCAAGCCCCGCGTGTACGTCATCCCTCAGGACACCCCCAATGCTTTCGCCACGGGCCGCAACCCGGAACATGCCGCGGTGGCCGTGACCGAGGGGATTTTGCGGATTTTGAAGCCCCAGGAGCTGGAAGGGGTTCTGGCCCATGAGCTGGCCCACATCAAGAATCGGGACATCCTCATCAGCAGCGTGGCCGCGGTGATCGCCGGGGCCATCAGCCACCTGGCCATGATGGCTCAATGGGGGGCCATGTTCGGGATGGGCCGTAGCGACGATGACGAAGGAGGCGGCGGCGGAAACATGATCGGCGCTTTACTCATGGCCATCGTGGCGCCCATGGCAGCCATGCTGATTCAGATGGCCATCTCCCGGGGCAGGGAGTATGTAGCCGACGCCACGGGGGCCAAAATCATCGGGGCGGGGCGCCCTCTGGCCAATGCCCTTCTCAAGCTGGAGGAGTACAATAAGCAGATCCCCATGCAGGTGAACCCGGCCACGGCGCAGATGTACATCGTGAATCCCCTTTCGGGGGGAAGCGTTATGCGGCTTTTCAGCACCCACCCGCCCATTGAGGAGCGGGTCGCCCGGTTGATGGCCATGAGACCCGGGGATTTAATGAGGTAACGTAAGCCCTTCTCAAGCAAAAAGCCCGGTCTGCACAGAATGCGGACCGGCTTTTTCATTTTCTTCAGGCTTTTTTTCTTTGCCTTTCGGTCAGCATCCGTAGGGGCGGTTCGCGAACCGCCCCTACACCCCAACCCTTTCTCACGGACTAACTTATTCCGATTTTCTCCAGGGCCCTTTGAAGGTCTTCGATGATTTCCGAAGCCTCTTCGATCCCCACGGAGAGGCGGACCAGGCTGTCGCTGATTCCTACCTTGGCCCTCTCCTCCGGAGACAGGGCCCGGTGCGAGGACATAGGCGGATAGAGGACCAGGCTGTACACGTCCCCGAGAGTTGTCGCCGGGATGATCATCTCCAGCGCCTCCATGAAACGAAAGACCTGATCCTTCGTTGCATCTTTGATCTCAAAAGAAATCATCCCCCCGAAAAGTCCCGCAGGAAAGAGCTTTTTCGCCAATTCGTGCTGAGGATGCGACGGGAGCCCGGGATAGTTCACCTTGGCGATCCGAGGATTTCTCTCCAGCCACCGGGCCACTTCCCCGGCGTTGGAACAGTGCTGGTGCATTCGTAACGGCAGGGTTTTCATTCCCCGGTGGGTCAGCCAGGCTTCGAAGGGGCCCAGATTCCCGCCGGTCATCTTGATGATTTCGTGCAGCTTGGCCCGTTTCTCCTTAGAACAGATGATCGCCCCTCCCAGCACATCCCCGTGGCCGCCGATGTATTTTGTCGTGGAATGTACCGAATAATCGGCCCCGTGTTTCAAGGGCTGGAACAGGAGCGGAGTGGCGAAGGTATTGTCCACGATCACCTGGGCATGTACCCGACGAGCCATCCGGCAGATGGTGGGGATGTCCGCCACCTTCATCAATGGGTTGGAGATCGTTTCCAGGAGGACCGCGGTCGGCTTGGTTTCCGAGAGAGCCCTGCCCAGCCCTTCCAGGTCGGTCACGTCGACGAACTCGGCATTCACTCCCATGTCCGGCAGGAGACGGGCGCAAATCGCGTACGTGGCCCCGTAGATATCATAGGCGGCCAACAGGGAAGTTCCCTTCTTTACTCCGGCGGCCATAAGGGCGGCGTAGACCGCGGCCATTCCCGACCCGAAGGAGAGGGCCGCTTCCCCTTCTTCTATGGTCGCCAAGGCTGCTTCCAGCGCCGAATTCGTCGGGCTTCCATACCGGGCATAAACGTAACCATCCCGTTCGTTGCCGAAGACCCGGTCCAGGTCCTCCATGCTTTCATACCGGTACCCCACGGTGCTGTAGATGGGCGTGGATACGGGCTCAAAATCCGGCTTGGCCCCCCGCTCGCCGGCATGAACCGCCCGGGTGAAGATTGACTTTCCTTTAATCATTTATCCGCTCCCTCAAAAACCCTCTTTAGGCAAATGATAAACCAGCATGCCGATCATCACCCTTTATTCCGCAATCCGAATTCCGCATTTGTCGCTTAGAACCCGACCCACTGCACCCGCCCTTCCCTTCTGGGCGGAACCCGGGGAGTCTCATCCGGATATCCCACCGGAAGGACCGCCACGAGCTTCCGTCCTTCAATCCCCATCACCGTGTTAATCTCCGCCTCTTTGACCAGAATGCCGTCGGCCCATACGGTGCCCAACCCTTCGGCATAAGCGGCCAGCATGAGATTCTGCAGCGCCACGGCGGTGCTGTTTGTATCCCACTGGTCCGCGGATCCTTTTCCCGCGTAGGCCAGGATGAAAGCCGGAGCTCCGCCGTAGGTCTGGAAGAAAAGCTTCATGCCCTCCACGATCTTCGGCTTGTCGGCAAAGACTTTTTCCAGCCGGGGCCGGAAGATCTCGAAGGCGGAGCTGAAAATCCTCAACAGATCCTCCCTCTTCGGCCCCTGCACTACCACGAAATACCAGTCCTGACGGTTCATTCCCGAGGGCGCCCACATGGCCAGGTCCAGGATTTTCTCCAGCTTTTCCCTGGGCACCGCCTGGGTTTTAAACTTCCGTACGCTTCTCCTGCCCCTGATCGCTTCAGCCAGTTCCATATCCAACCTCCACTAATTTCAATAGGACGCAGATTTTCGCAGATGACCGCAGATATGAATTTTGATAATATGACAAATTCCTTGGAATTTCGATTTTTTTGAAATCATCAATTTTTAATCTTCATGAATAATCCTGAAAATCTGCGTTCATCTGCGTCCCGATGAATTACCCCAGGACTTCCACGCAGGCTTTCAGGCATACGTTGCAGGTGAGCCCGCTCCCCCGGTAGGTGCGGCAGGCATAGGGATTTATAGCATAAGCCTTTCCTTCCTTGGGACCCTGCAAGGCTCCCGCCGGGCATGCCCGGATACAGGCATCGCAGTTGACACAGTAATCCTTCTTAGAAGCAGGAGAGGGTTCTATTTCCGCATCTGTCAGCAGGCCGGCCAATCGGACCCTCGGGCCGTATTCCGGCGTGATTAGCATGCTGTGTCTTCCCATGGTTCCCAGGCCGGCCAGTTCGGCGGCATGTTTGTAGGAGAGAAGGGTGACCAGGAAACGCTGATCCATCGGAGCCCCCGCGGCCGGGAGCGGAAATGCTCGGTAGCCCTCTTTGCGGAGCATGCCTGCAAGGTCGTAGACCGCCTTGGTCAAGCGCCCATTGAGATAATCACAATGGGGGCCGAAGAACTCTCCCCCTTCCGCCTCTCCGACTTCTTTGCCGGGCTTCAATAAAGCCACGAGCTCCTTGAATACTTCTTTCCCGAAGGCAACGACCGATTTCGCCCCGGGCAAAAGGGCTTCGGCCCTCTTCTTCAGCTCCGCCGAATGGGATTGCCCAACCGATGCCACCCCCAAAAGTTCCACATCCAGTTTCTTCTTCGTCTCTTCCAAGAAATGCCGGTCGAATCTGGCCATCATTCGTATCCTTTCTAGAATTGATGATTCATTCTCCGATCCTTGCACAATGATCATTGACCATTGCCCATTGTTCATTTCCCGTCTTCCGGTCCGGGAATCCTGGATTCGCAAGGGATCCCCACCTGGCAGAAACCGCAACCGTACCCCTTAAAGCCATGATGGGAGAGGACATAGTTGTGGGTCATATCCAGGAAACTTCGGCATTTGACTTTGTCGTGGCCTGACTTGTTGAGGGCCCCTACCGGGCACCGGTCAATACACTTCCCGCAGGTCCCCCGGGAGAAGAAGAGGCAGTAGGCCCGATGATCCTTGTAGGGCCGCGGAGTGGGAGGAATCTGGATCCTCGCAACCACCGACCCGCAGCGCATGGCCTTTCCCCGCGGGGTGATCAGTCCATCGCAGAGGCCGAAGGTTCCCAGGCCGGCGGCGTGGGCGGCGTGCCTCTCGGACCAGGTAGAGGCAAACCCGAACCGGGCAGAAAGCCTTCTCCCCCACTCGGGAAAGAGCACCGGGGCAACGGCCTCGGCGCCCGCCGCCAGGAGGGAGTCCACCACATGTTTCCGCAGCTTTTCATTCACCTCTTCGCCGAAGATCCTGGCCCGGGTCCAGCTTTCCGACGGAAACACCCATTCCTTCCGCATGTCGGTTTTGGCCTTATTCATCTGCGGGAGGATATAGCTTATGACCGTCAGTTCATCCGCCCCGACTTTCATCTGAGGGAAGGCCATCTTGAACAATTCCAGGGGCGTCCAGTGGAACGGCCCAATGTATTCTTCCTTATAGGCCTGGTAGAGGGGATCATCTCCCCGGGAAAATCCCACCAGCGGATCGTCCCAGGCCTTGTCCTTCGTCGGGTTCTTCACCGTGTTTTCCGGTGAATGATTGATAAAATCCTTGATGATGCCCTCGACCCATTTCCCCGGGTCTTTGCCTTTCAGTTCCTCTTTCATCCGATCCTCCCTTTTATGAATAGTCTCAAGTCTCAGCTTTCGGGTTCACAATTTCGCCAGCCCCCTTTTTTGGCCATTCCCTCAAGAACAGCATCCCCATTTTATGCCGTGCGAATCCATTTGAGGTTCACCCCTAGAATTCACCGACCCAGTTGACTTTGGCCGGGTTGCGGGCCACGAAGCGTAGGAATTCCACCTTGGGGTATCCCACGGTGAAGGCCACCAGAGCCTTGCTGTCCTCCGGAATCGCCAAAAATTTCTTCAACTCCTTGGAGCTTTCGATTGCCCAGATGAGAAACCCGATGTAGCAGGTCCCCAGCCCCAGGGTCTCGGCCAGGAGAACCATCTGGGTGGAGGCGATGGCCGCATCGATCTCCGGAGTCGTGGCGAGTCCCTTTTTCATGTGGACGATGATCAAGGCCGGGGCGTGGTGGAGAAGTTGATCGACCCCCTCTTTCCATTTGCCGGCGATCCGCTCCCAGACGGGGGGGAGGGTTTGCCGGGAGGCTAATTCCTCGGGGAGGGGCTTTTTCTCCCGCGAATACTGATCGATCGCCTTTTGAAGCTCTTTTCCCTGTTCTTGCAGGTTCCCGATGGCCAAGGTGCAGACCTGATCCAATGCCTTCCTTCCGCTGACGACCACGTATTCGCAGGCCTGGCGGTTGGACCCCGTGGGGGCATACCGGCCCGCTTCGATGAGCATTTTCAGCTTGGCTTTCTCCACTGTGCGCGGCTGGTAAATGCGCAGGCTGCGCCGACTCCGCAGAAAGCGGAAGAAGGGGTCAGCGGAAGGGATTTCCTCCTTGCTGGGAACGGTTAGGAACTGATCGTTCCCCTCGGAAAATTGAAAGGCATCGGCGGGACACACCGCCTTGCAGTGGCCGCAGTAGAGGCACATGGCCGGGTCGAGAATCTCGACCGAGGTCTCCCCCTTCTGCAAAATTCTGCGGACGCAGACGGGTACGCATTCTCCGCACAGAGTGCATTTTTCTTGTTCGATGGTGATCATGGAAGCTCCTGATTTGTTTTTTTTATGGATTTATCCTTATCTCTTCATTCCCGCCGGGCACACCGTCTCACACGGGTAACAGCTGTACTGAAAACCCATGAAGGGCGCCTGGTAAAGGCTCAGAAACAGCGGGTTCCGAAGGACGGATTTCTGTTCCTCCGGCGTGTAGCAGATCTGAATCAGGGGGAGCAATTCGCCGGCCGGGGGAAGCCCCCACCAGGTCTGGTTCAGCCAGTCGATGAACTGTCGGTAGATATCCTTTTGATCCATGGCATTTCCTATCCTACCGATCCATAGGTTCCAAAACCTTATTCCCGCCCTTGATCTGCCCCTGCTGCCGGAGGAGGGTCTGGTAAGGAAAACTCAGTCAGCCGTCTGAGCTTTCCCCGGACCAATTCAATATGCTGCTTCAGGTTGTAGGCTTCATGGAAAAAACCAAGGGGAACGTGAACTTCGTTCACCGCGGCCTCGATCCGGTCCAACCTCTTCCGGTAATCCCCGACACGCTCCGGACGCGGACTCTCCCGCATTTCCAGTTCCAATTCCTTGAGCTCCCCATACCAGTTGAAGAATTTCCGCCGGTTCCGCCAGGAGTAGAACCAGGGCATGATTCGCATGAGGGGGATTAAAACGACCGCCGTCGGAACCAGTAGCAGGACCAGGCGGTCCACGAAGATGGCCACCCAGAAGGGAAGGTAATCGAACAATAACGGGGGGCCGGATTTGTAAAAGCGTTCTGCCCGGTCGCTCAACGGAAAGTCCTGAGCCTTGGGCGAAGGGAACTCTCCGGCCTTGTGCACCCAGCCCCCGCCGCTGTGAATTTCGGAGGCCGCGTCCAGGAGAAGATACACCAGCGCCGGGTGAAGGGTATCGCGTGCCACAAGATTCGTCGTAGCGGCCAGAAGGTGTACGTCCGCTGGTGGTTTTTTTTTCGCCAGGTCCAGCAGCCCTGCGGGCAAAATTACGTGAGAAAGGGCCGGGAAGAGCCGAGTATAAGCCTCGGCTTGGCTGAAGCTCAGAAGTTTAACCCCTTCCTTATGCAGGAGTTCCTGCACGGTGGGGCTGTCCGCCGTGCCGAAGATCATGACCGCATCGATTCTCCCTTCCCCAAGCTCCTTGGCCGCATCCGTGTTGGTCAGGTTCAGCAGAGAGGTAGGCGGCCCCGCGGCTTTGCTCGCTTCCAGCAGGTCGACGGCGAATTTCCGCACCCCGCTGCCCTCCGGCCCAATGTTGATCTTCTTCCCCTTGAGTTGGGAGAGGTTATCGTGCGTTTCAGGGCTTCGATAGAACACCCAGAGAGGAGTGTAGAATAAGGCCCCCAGAGAAAGCAGGTTCGGCGACTCCACCCGGGAACCAGTCCCCCCCTGAACAAAACCCACATCGATTTTGAAGGATGGGTCCCGCAGGCGTCTCAAGTTCTCCACCGAACCCGAAGAGGGCAGCAATTCCAGGCGGACTTTCTCCCGGCCCAGGATTTGCCGGTACCACTCGGCATAGGCCGCGTAGCTGCCTCCCTCCATACCCGTGCTCATTACGATATTCCGGGGCGGAGCCGGCTCGATGAAATGATTGACCACCGCGAGCACAATGATGCCCACCAGCACCGCCGTAGCCAACATTGCCAGGGGTTCCCGGAATGGCTCTCCCGTGACTTTTGTGCGGCCTATCTTTTCTTGGTGGCTCATCGCTTCCCTTCGGCA
>Ga0113563_10000584_pt1 | contig 18028 bp, 22 predicted proteins | sample Mud3Dept3metaG_FD_80117 | JGI IMG/M metagenome (GOLD analysis project Ga0113563, IMG submission 80117) | Freshwater wetland microbial communities from Ohio, USA, analyzing the effect of biotic and abiotic controls - Mud 3 Core 4 Depth 3... | ecosystem: Environmental > Aquatic > Freshwater >...
GAATTGTCGACGGCTGTTATCGAAGGGTCAACCGGGGCGAGTCTGATACCCTGTCGCCCCGTCCGGAGAAGTCTCCGCCTGCCGTCATGGACCGCACCTTCGACCGCCGCCTGGCCGCCTTGGTAAACGCCAGGGCAGCCACCGCCCTCCAGGGCGGTCTCAAGGGCGCCGAGAAGGAGTCTCTGCGGGTCACGCCCAAGGGCCTGATCGCGAAGACCCCCCACCCGCGGGCACTCGGGTCGGCGCTGACCAACGAGCACATCACCACGGACTACTCCGAGGCGCTGATCGAGCTCGTCACGCCGCCGTTCCCGCACACCTGGGAGCTGCTGCAGTACCTCTGCGACCTGCACAAGTTCGTCTACCGGCACCTCGGCGAAGAGCTGCTCTGGGCGACCAGCATGCCGTGTGCGATCAAGGGTGAGGAGAGCATCCCGATCGCCGAGTACGGCCGTTCGAACGTTGGCACGATGAAGACCGTGTACCGGCGCGGCCTCGGCCACCGTTACGGGCGCGTGATGCAGGCCATCTCGGGCGTGCACTTCAACTACTCTTTCCCCGAGCACTTCTGGGCGGTCTTCGCCGACCTCTGCCGGAGCCGCGACTCTGGCCAGGACTTCCGCTCCGACAGCTACTTCGCGCTGCTGCGCAACTACCGACGCCACGGCTGGATCGTCCTTTACCTCTTCGGTAACTCGCCGGCGATCTGCCCGTCGTTCCTGCAGGGACGCAAGGTGGACTGGCTGGAGGATCTCGTCCCCGGCAGTCTCCATGCGCCGTACGCCACCTCGCTGCGCATGAGCGACCTCGGCTACCGCAACAAGAGCCAGGCGGGGCTGGATGTCTCCGTGAACAGCGTCGATCACTACATGCGCGACCTGACCCGGGCGATCACGACGCCGCATCCGGACTACGAGAAAATCGGCGTGAAGGTCAACGGCGAATACCGCCAGCTGAACGCCAACCTGCTGCAGATCGAGAACGAGTACTACAGCTTCATCCGCCCCAAGCGCGTGACCATGTCGGGCGAGAGCCCGACGAAAGCACTGCGTCGCGGCGGCGTGCAGTACGTCGAGATGCGCTCGCTCGACGTGAGCGCGTTCGACCCGGTCGGCGTCAACCAGAACAAGCTGCGCTTCCTCGAGGCGTTCGCGGCATTCTGCGTGCTGAGCGAGAGCCCGCCGATCGAGTCGTCCGAACAGCGCGAGCTCGATGGCAACCATGCGCTGGTCGCACGCGAGGGACGCAGGCCTGGCCTCAAGCTCCGCCGCGATGGGCGCGACACGTCATTGCGCGACTGGGCGTGCGAGGTCGTGGATTCGATGCGCGGTGTGTGCGACCTGCTGGACGAAGGCGATGCGCAGCGCCCCTACACAGCGGCGCTCGAGTCGCAGGAAGCGAAGGTGCGCGACGTATCGCTGACGCCGGCGGCCCGCACGCTGCTCGAGATGCGCACGAACGAGGAATCGTTCTTCGACTTCGCGCTTCGCATGTCGCAGATACACAAGTCCTACCTGCTCGAACTGTTCTCGCCAAACGAATCGCGCCAGGACGAGTTTGCTGCGGAGGCCGAGGAATCGCTGCAGGCGCAGGCGCGCATCGAGGCCACGGACAAGTTGAGCTTCGACGAGTATCTCGCGCAGTACTTCGCGGCTTGAGCGCACTGCAAAATCGCCCGGTACTTCCGTCGCGAGTCTGGTGGCGTATACTTACGTCGCTATCAGGTAGTACTGATTCATCTTCCGGTCACACTCGGCAGCTAGGCTGCAAGAAGATGGAGAGGGCGGACTTGACATAACGCGGCCCCGGATAGGCCGCTGCATAGGGAAACGGAGTCATGATCGGCGTAGAAAATGAATCTCAGCCGTGGCATGAAAAGGCCAGGGTCCGAAGCGCGTCGCTGAGTGAATCGCAGTCCGGGCAGCGCAAGATGCCCACGGTGATCTCGTTTGCGAGAGCGCCGGTCGAAGCGTCGGCTTGGGATCCGTATGAGGTCTGGCTCACTCGCGTGAAGCAGCCCCGGGACGCCCGCAACGGAAAATAGGGGACATTCTCCTTTTTTGAAAATAGGGGACATTCTCCGTTTTCTGCACTGCCGGCAGAAAACGGAGAATGTCCCCTATTTTCAAAAAAGGAGAATGTCCCCTATTTTCATCGCGCCGCGCAGCATGCCGGGCGAGTTGAACGGCATCGCGATCGTTCCGTCGCGCCCGACCGCGATCACGCCGCCCGACCCACCGAGCTTCACGAGCTGCCGCATCACGACTTCGTCGGCGGCCTGGGTCACGTCCATGCCCCGGTAGCGAATCAGCGACGCGATCTCGTGGGCGACCGCCGCACGGATGAAATACTCGCCGTGGCCAGTCGCGGACACCGCGCAGCAGTCGTTCGCCGCGTACGTCCCCGCGCCGATGATCGGCGAATCGCCGATGCGTCCCCATTTCTTGCCGGTCATGCCGCCCGTCGAGGTCGCTGCCGCGAGATTGCCTGCCGAGTCGAGCGCGACGGCACCGACCGTGCCCAGCACCGCCTCGCCGCCCGCCTTGTCTTCTCCGCGAAGCACGCGCGCGAGTTCAAGCCGCCGGCGCTCGGTCGTGAAATGGTCGTTGGGCACGGGCTCGAGTCCCTGCTCGCGCGCAAACTCCTCGGCACCTGCGCCGGCAAGCATGACGTGCGGTGACCGATCCATCACCAGGCGTGCGAGCCGGATCGGATTGCGCACGTGACGCACACCTGTCACCGACCCTGCGCGAAGATCGCGACCGTCCATGATCGACGCGTCGAGTTCGTGCTCGCCGTTCGCGGCGAGCACCGAACCGCGGCCCGCGTTGAAGAGCGGATCGTCCTCGAGCACTTGCACAGCAGCCACTACTGCGTCGAGACTCGAGCCGCCGCGCTCGAGGATGACGAAGCCGGCGCGCAGCGCCGACTCGATTCCGCCGCGAAACGCGAGTTGCCGGTCCGGCATGAGTTCTGCGGGCGGCAGCGTTCCGGCCCCACCGTGGACGGCGATCGCGAGCATCGTTTGAGCTTATCATCCGCCGCGTGAAGGCCCTGAGAAGTGAAGACCTTGCCGCGGAGCTGCGCGAGCTGTACCCCGCCCTCGCAAGTCTCCCGGAGTCCACGCTCGCAGCGGCGCTCGCCAAGGCAGAGGTCGTGTCGCTGGCAGCGGGCACGCCGCTCTTCGGCGAAGGTTCCGTGTGCCGCCAGTTCCCGCTGGTCCTCGCGGGATCGATCCGCGTTGCGAAGGTCGGCGAAGGTCGCGAGCTGCACCTGTACCGAGTGACGCCCGGCGAGAGCTGCGTGCTGACGAGCAGCTGCCTCGTCGGCAGGCGCGATTACCCCGCGACCGGCGTGGTCGAAAGCGACGTGCGACTCGTCGTGCTGCCGAAGACAGTGTTCGACGAACTCGTCGCATCGCATCCGCCATTCCGGCAGTACGTGTTCGGATTGTTCGCCGAGCGGCTCACCGACCTGATGGCGCTGGTCGAAGCCGTCGCGTTCCACAAGCTCGACCGCAGGGTGGCGGCCACGCTGCTGGGCCACGGCCGCGTCGTCGAGATGACGCACCAGCAGCTTGCCGACTCGGTCGGCAGCGTGCGCGAAATCGTTACGCGGGTACTCAGGAGTTTCGTGGACCAGGGGCTCGTGAAGCTCGGTCGCGGCTCCATCGAAGTGCTGGACGCGGCTGGGCTGCGCAGCGTGGCCGAGGGGGGCTGAACCCCCACCGGTCGCGCGGGCCAGCGCGTTCCTCGGTGACCTTTGTTACAGACGCGCGCCGCCGCGGGGCCTAGCATTGGCCCCGAGGTCCGGCCCCGCCGGCCCATCGGCAACAACGAGGAGAACCGGGAAATGGCTGCAAACGTTGGTGGAATCGATCGTACGCTGCGCATCGTCGTCGGCATCGTGCTGATCGCGATGTACTTCCTGCTGGAAGGCCCTGCGCGCTATGTCGGGCTGCTGGGCCTGGTGGCCCTGGTCACCGGGCTCATCAGCTTCTGTCCGCTGTACACGGTGCTCGGGATCAATACCTGTCCGATGAAGAAGGGCTGAGCCGGGGCGGGGTCACACGATCGCCGACGCCACCCAGCGACTCAACTGCTCCGCGCCCATTGCACCGGACTGGCGCGACACCTCGCGGCCGCCCTTGAACACGACCAGCGTCGGGATGCTGCGGATCCCGAATCGCGCGGCGATGTCCTGCGCCTCCTCGGTGTTCAGCTTCGCGAACCGGGCGTGCGGCTCCATGCGCTGCGCCGTCTCCTCGTAGGCCGGGGCCATCATCCGGCACGGCCCGCACCACGGCGCCCAGAAGTCCACGACCACGGGCAGGTCGCTCTTCCCGACGTGCTGGTCGAAATTGCCGCTCGACAGCTCGACGGGGTACCCGCGGAAAAGCGGCTCGTGACAGCGGGGACAGCGAGGGCCGTCGGCAAGGCGATCGGCCGGGACGCCGACGATTCCATCGCACTGCGGGCAGACGACTTTGTTTGACGACGACATGGGCTCTCCCGATGAGGGTTCGACAGACCCGGTTCATTGGGACGACGGTCCGCGCGCGCAACCCTGGCTCTTGCAGGACCAAGGGCTTGGCATCTTGCGCAACGGGCAACGAACAATGGTTATCTATACTGATGCAGTAAAATACCAAAAACGCATGAAAGACAATGGGTTGCAGCTGCTGATGGGCGAGCCTCTCGCGCTTTCGGAGCCTCGCATCCGGGACTTGGTGCGACCGCGCATCAGCCAGCCAACGCTCTGGCGCATCCTCGATAGCCTCAGGACCGACGGCCGGATAACCGTCGAAGGCCGCGCCAGCGCCACTCGCTCATGACCGCTGGCAGGCCCTGCTCGACGGCCCTCTGCCGAGGCTGCTTCGCGCGATGACAGAAGCATCGGAGCAGTCCGATGCGATGCGCCAGGAGTCGCCGCTTACCGCGCTGGTTACGGCTGAGGAACCGCGTCGCGTGTTCGAGTCGATACGAGCGGCGTGACGGACCATGTACCTCAGCCAGCTGCAGCATGTGATCCTGGAAATCGGACGTCGCTTCGACATCGACGAGTTCCACGTCATCGGCTCGGCGGCCATTCTCGCCGTGTTGCCGGTTCCTCCAGAAGGCGCGCTCACGGCTACGCGGGATGTCGACCTGATTCCGCCCAACGACGACGAACGGCTCGCGGACTGGATTTCCTTCGTCCTCGGCGAGGCAAGTGACTTCGACGCCGAAGATTTCGGCCCGCATCGACGCCCTCTTGCCACCCGGGTTTCCCGCCACCATCTAGGGGTCGTCCCAGCCGCCCCGGGAGGGGCTTCGGCGCTAAAGTACCGTCATGCGTTACAAGGACTACTACAAGGTCATGGGCGTCGCGCGCGATGCGAGCCAGGAAGACATCAAGCGCGCGTACCGCAAGCTCGCCCGCAAGTTCCACCCCGACGTCAGCAAGGAAAAGGACGCCGAGGAGAAGTTCAAGGAGCTTCAGGAAGCGCACGAGGTCCTGAAGGACGCCGAAAAGCGCGCCGCCTACGACCAGCTCGGCGCCGACTGGCGTCCCGGCCAGGATTTCAGGCCGCCGCCGGACTGGGGCAAGGGCTTCGAATTCTCCCGCCCGCGCGGCGGCGGCGGGGCCGAGGGCCTCGGCGGATTCAGCGACTTCTTCTCGGAGCTGTTCGGCGAGCGCAGCCCGTTTGGCGGCCGTGCACAGGGCGGGGCGCGCCCGGGTCGCGGCTTCGCGGCTGCGGGCCAGGACCACGTCGCGCGAGTCGAGATCGACCTCGAGGACGCCTACCGCGGCAGCTCGCGAAACGTCGAGCTGCGCTCACCGGAGATGACCGCCGACGGGCACGTGGTCGTCAAGCCGCGCACGCTGCGCGTCACGATCCCGGCGGGCGTTACCGAGGGACAGCAGATCCGTCTCGCGGGGCAGGGCAGCCCCGGCGTCGGCGGCGGGTCCTCCGGCAACCTGTTCCTCGAGGTCAACCTGCGCCCGCATCCGCTGTTCAAGGTGGACGGACGTGACATAACGCTGGCACTGCCGGTCGCACCGTGGGAGGCCGCGCTCGGCGAGACCGTGTCCGTGCCGACGCTTGGCGGTCCGGTCGACATGAAGCTGCCCGTCGGCGCGCGCTCGGGCCAGAAGCTCCGGCTGCGCGGACGCGGCCTGCCCGGGCGGACGCCCGGCGACCAGTATGTCGTGCTCGAGATCGTACTGCCGCCGGACAGTCCGCGGGTGCGCGAGATTTTCGAGCAGATGAAGCGCGAGTTGCCGTTCGACCCGCGGGCCGACATCGGCAGTTGATCAGCCGATCGCGGCGCCGAGCAGGCTGCCGATGAACCAGGTGACGATGCCGGCGCCACCGCCGATCGCCACCATGCGCAGGCCGCCGAGCCACGCGTTGCGCCCTGTGAAGAGGCTGAGCGCCGCACCGACGCCGAACAGTGCGATGCCGGCGATCACCGCCGCGACAGTGACGGCGCGACCCAGCGGCAGGCCGAGGAAGAACGGCAGCAGCGGCAGGATCGCCCCGGCTGAAAAGGCCAGGAACGAGAAGATCGCCGCTCCCCACGGCGAACCGAGGTCGTCGGGGTTCAGGCCCAGCTCCTCTCGCGCGAGCGCGTCGAGCGCCGCGTCGTGGTTCTTCACGAGGCCGCGCGTGATGCGCCGCGCCTCCTCGAGGTCCATGCCGCGCGCGCTGTAGATCAGCGCGAGTTCCTCGGCTTCTTCCTCGGGGTACTCGTCGAGCTCGTCGCGCTCGAGCCCGATCTGGTATTCGAACATCTCGCGCTGCGACCGCATCGAGATGTACTCGCCCGCGGCCATCGAGAGCGCTCCCGCGAGCAGTCCAGCCACGCCGCTGGTGATCACGGCGCCGAGGCCCGCCGACGCTCCTGCCACTCCCATGATCAGGCTCGTGTTCGACACCAGGCCATCGTTGACGCCGAACACCGCGGCGCGCAGGTTGCCGCCGCCGAAGCTCTTGTGCCGCACGCCCACCTGCGTGACCGACGTGGGCATCACGTGCCCGGGCGTCGCCACGCGCCCGTCGTAGGCGGACACGCCGCGCACCTTCATCGCCACCAGCACGGGCTTCACGCGCCGAGGCCCGAGCGTGCGCGCCAGCGCGGCGGTAATCCTCGCTCGAGTGGATGGCGCGAAAACCGGCGCGGCTTCGCCCGATTCAGCGCGCCATTTCTCCGCCTGGCGCTCGGCGGCGCTCGCCAGCGTCCCGAAGAGTTCGGCGATCCTGGGATCGGGCTCGCATTGCGCGAGTTCGCGGTAGAGCCACGCGGACTGCTTTTCCTCGCGCCAACCGTTGAGGTTGCTCACGTCAGGCGTGGGTCGCGTCCGGCGGACGGTGCAGCAGCTTCTGGACCTGCTTCAGCACCGCCACGTCCACGTAAGGCTTCTCGATGAAGTCCGTCGCGCCTTCGCGCATCGCCGCAACCGCCGTCGGTACGTCCGACTCGTCCGCGAGCAGCATGAACGGCACGTCGTTGCCGGCGCTGCGCAGTCGCCTCAGCAGCTCGAGGCCCGACATGCCGGGCAGCAGCAGGTCCACGATCAGGCACGCGAGGTTGCGCCCATTGGTGGCCAGCAGGTAGCTCTCGGCACTCTCGAACGTGGAGACGTCTACGCCGAGCCGGTGCAGCAGCGCACGCAGCCCGTTCCGGGCAACCGGATCTGGATCGATGACTCCAACGATCGGCGGGGGTGACTGGGCTGCGGGCGTGTCTGGCATAAATGTGGTGCGACCACAGGTCGGTGCCAGTTCAGGTCATGCCGCAGGGAGGATCAGTTGCGGTGAACTGCGCAGCGAACCGTGGTCGCGTGAGACGCAGTGTTCCCGCCAGCAAAAAACCGGAGAATCGGGGCTTATACGTAAAAAAGCAGCGTTTGCGCGCGTGGGCGTGCCGCGCCGCAGCAAGCGAGCGGAGGGTCACTCCTCCGGGCGTTCCACCTCGAGCACCATGCGCACCAGGTGCGCAAGCGAATGGGCTTCCATCTTCTCCATCACGCGCGCGCGGTGAATCTCGACCGTGCGCTGGCTGAGGTTCAGGTCGCCCGCGATCACCTTGTTGGCCTTGCCGGCGACGACGAGATCGAGCACCTCCCGTTCGCGCGGCGTGAGCGACTCGAGGCGCTTCCTGATCATGTTGCGCTCGGCCAGCATGCGGCGGCTGCCCGCGTCCTTGTCGAGCGCCTGGTTGATGCGATCGAGCAGGTCCTGGTCGCGGAACGGCTTCTGGATGAAGTCCACCGCTCCCGCCTGCATGGCCTCGACCGCCATCGGCACGTCGCCGTGACCCGTGATGAAGATGATCGGCAGGATCGAGTGACGCTCGTTCAGCTTGACCTGCAGCTCGAGCCCGCTCATGCCGGGCATGCGGATGTCGAGCACCAGGCAACCTGGCCGATCGTCACGGTCCGCGTCCAGGAATTCCTGGCCGGACTCGAACACCTCGACCGGCAGGCCCACCGACTTGAGCAGCATCCTGAGCGAGTCGCGGACTGCCGCATCGTCGTCCACCACGAAGACCGTGGGCTTCATTTCTTTCATCACTCGTCAGACCCCTTTCTTGCTGGCGAAACCGGCAGCGTGAAATGGAAGCAGGCGCCGGATTCCACATTGGGAGTGTGCCACAGGCGGCCGCCATGGGCGCGCACGATCGACTTGCTGATGGCGAGCCCAAGGCCCGTCCCCCCCGACTTCGTCGTGAAAAAGGGGTTGAACAGGTGTTCGGTGGCTTCCGGAGCCAGGCCCGATCCGTGGTCCGCGACCGTGATCTCGATCTCCCCTTCCCCGCAGCGGCGGGTCATCAGCAGCACCTCCCGACGGTCCTGGGGCGCGTCGACCATGGCGTCGATGGCGTTCCTGACGAGGTTCAGCACCACCTGCTGGAGCTGGATAGGGTCGGCGTAGACCGTCGGCAGCGGCTCTTCGGCATCGATCCGCAGCCGGATGTTGTGCAGCCGTGCGTCGGTTTCCGCGAGCGTCCGGAGATCGTCGAGCAGCCGGCCGCAGTCCACCGCCTCGCGCTTGACCTCGCGGTTCTTGACGAACTGGCGCAGCCGGCGGATGACTTCGCCGGCACGCAGCGCCTGCGCGTTGATCTGCTCGAGCGCGGCCACGACCTCGTCGATGTCCGGCTCGGGCTGCTTCAGGAAGCGCTGGCTCGCCTGGGCATAGGTGGCGATGGCGGAGAGCGGCTGGTTGATCTCGTGCGCGAGACCCGCCGCCATCTCGCCCATGGTCGAGAGCCGGCTGAAGTGCGTCAGCCGGTCCTGCAGCTGGCGGGCCTCGTCCTCGGCGTGGCGTCGGTCCGTGACGTCGTGCATGGTGCCGACGTGCTTGGCGACCCGTCCGTTCGCGTCCTGCACTGCCTGGGCGATATGGTGAATGTAGCGCGTCCGCCCGTCGCGCAGCGACACCTGGTACTCGACGTCGAGCGGGGCCCCGCTCGCATCCATGCGGCTGAAGGCCTCGACCACGCGGTCCTTGTCCGCCGCGTGCACCCAGTGCGCGAAGTAGTCATCGCGGCTCACTCGTTCGCCATCGACAGGCACGCCGAGGATCCGGTAGAGCTGCGGGGAAAAGTAGTCGGGCTCGTCGGCGTGCATGTGCACGACGTAGTTGCCGAGGTTCGCCAGCTCCTGCGCGAGGCGCAACTCCGACTCGCTGCGCTTGAGTTGCTCCTCGGCCTCCTTGCGCTTCGTGATGTCGCGGATGAACCCGACGAACCGCATCGGCTCCTCGTCCGCCACCTGTCCGACCGCAAGCTCGGCCGGGAACAGGCTGCCGTCCTTGCGCCGCGCCACGACCTCACGTCCGATGCCGATGATGCGCGGCTTGTGAGTGCGCGCGTAGCGTTCGAGGTAGCCGTCGTGCTCGCTCTGGTACGGCTCCGGCATCAACTCGCGCACGTTACGGCCGATGATCTCGTCGGCCGAGTAGCCGAAGACACGCTGGGCCGCGAGACTGAACTCCTCTATGACCCCGCCACCGTCGATCACGATGATCGCGTCCACCGCCGCGTCGAGCAGCGCGCGGAAATCCCGCTCGCCGTTCGAGCGAGCGCGGCGTGGCGCGGCAGGCCGCCTTTCCTCGGGGGTCTTGCTTTGAGTCATGGAGTGGACCGTGTCCGGAACTGCCAATGCTATGTGAACTGGCGCAGCGGGACTAGGTATTACTGGTGATGGCCTATGCGATGGCCCGAATCGTGCACATACCCGCCCAAGTGGACAATGGGCCTGCGGCCCGGCGGGCCCCGGCCGCGTTTGACTTACCACCGGACCCGAGGAGGGAGCCATGAGACTGACACGCTGGGAACCCTTCCGTGAAATGGACGAGGTGTTCAAGGGGTTTGCGCCGCTGTTCGGACGCCTGCCCACCACCCGGCTGCACGAGGAGGGCTATGAGTTCATGCCGCTCGCCGACATCGTCGAGCGCGACAAGGAGTACCTGATCAAGGTCGACCTGCCCGAAGTTCCGAAGGAGGAAGTGAAGGTCCTCTTCGACGATGGAGTGCTCACCGTCAAGGGCGAGCGCAAGGTCGAGAAGGAGGTGAAGGGCGAGAAGGTGCACCGGACCGAGCGCTTTTTCGGCATGTTCGAGCGCAGCTTCACGCTGCCGGAAGACGTCGATCCGAAGCTGATCCGTGCGGAGTCCAAGGATGGCGTGCTGATGGTCCACATCCCCAAGGTGGACACACCGAAGGCACGGCCGCTGGCGATCACGGTCCAGTAGCGCGCCTCTGGCGCGCGCCGCCCGGGCGCGGCTGGAGGCCGCGCCCCCGCGCGCAAGAGAGCGGTTCGTGACCAGCGGTTAGCGGTTAGTGGGGAAAGGCGGCAGCGCCGCTCCTCTTTCCGCCTTCCTACTAACCGCTAACCGCTGGTCACGAACCGCTTTCCTGCTTTCCCGCTTCCCTCACTCGTGGTGATGATGCTCGTGCCCAGCCTCCGGCTCTCCCGCGGCCTCTCCCTCAGCCTCTCCCGCCGCAGGTGCCTGCCCGTGCCCCGCGTGACCGCCGTGGCCGAGCGCGTGGTACAGCGCATATCCGGCGGTCCAAAGCCCGAACGCCAGCAGCAAAGCGCCCGCGATGCGGCGCAGGGACGCACGCCGTGACAGGCCGCGCGCAATCCGGTCGAACGCGACGGTGGCCGTGACCATCGACGGCAGCGTGCCGATGCCGAAAGCGACCATGACTGCCGCGCCGGCTGCGGCTCCTGACGTTGTCGCCGCGAGCAGCAGCATCGAATACGTCATGCCGCAGGGCAGCCAGCCCCAGGCGAGGCCGAGTCCGACGGCGCCGCCGATGCCTCCGGTGCGTCCCTGTTTCCCTGCCCACGGCGCGATCCTGCGCCACAGGCCCGAGCCTGCCGCCTCGAGCGGGTCGAGGAAGCGCCAGCCGAAGAGCAGCCGGCCGGCCGCGGCGAGCATGATCAGCCCGGCCAGCACGCGAAAGGCGAGCGACAGCGGCGCGACATTTACCGCCTCGAGCAGTGTGCTGCCGAGAAACCCGGCGATTGCGCCCGCCACCGCGTAGCTCGTAATGCGCGACAGGTTGTAGGCGAGCGCGGTGCCGAGGCGCGCCGCCGTGCTGCTATCGCGGCTGCGCATCGCGAGTGCGCCGGCGATACCGCCACACATGCCGGCGCAGTGGCCGCTGGCGGCGAGTCCTGCAACCAGTGCCGCGCCGAGGCTGAGCGAAGATGGATCGGGTGTCATGGTTCGTCCTTCGGGCGCTCGTCGTCGTTGAGCACCGTCCAGCCCGGGCTGTCGAGGTCGTCGAACTGGCCATTGCCGACCGCCCAGAAGAACGCCCAGAGGCCGATCCCGACCAGCGCCAGCCCGAGCGGGATGAGGACGTAGACGATGCTCATGCTGCGACGACCTGTTTCATGCTGCCTCGGCCGGACGTTGCAGCGACCAGCCGCCGCCCGTGCCGGTCTCGGTGCCGCGCGACAGTCGCATCGCGTTCAGCACGACCGCAACCGAGCTCAGCGACATGCCGATGGCTGCGAGCCACGGCGGTACGAGACCGAATGCCGCGAGCGGCAGCGCCGCGAGGTTGTAGACGATCGACCAGGCGAGGTTCTGGCGCACGACGCGCTGCGTGCGTCGCGCCAGCTTCACCGTCTCCGGCAGCGCATCGAGCGAATCTCGCACCAGGATCAGGTCGGCGCTCGTCTGCGCGAGAGCGGAGCCGCGACCCATCGCGATGGCGACGTCGGCGCCGCGCAGCAGCGGCGCGTCGTTGATGCCGTCACCGACCGCGACGACCACGGCGCCCCCGGACTGCAACGTCTTCAATCGTTCGAGCTTCGCCTCCGGACTCAGCCGTGATTCGCGCCGCTCGATGCGGCTGCGTGCCGCAATGCGGGCGACGGCTGCGTCCTCGTCGCCGCTCACGATCTCCGAGTCGAGGCCGAGCTCGCGCAGGCTTGCGACGCACTCGCCAGCTTCGGGACGCAACTGGTCGGTGAGGCGGAATGCCGCGAGCAGGCCACGCGCATCGCCGAGGCCGACCCAGCTTTCGCCGTCGAGGCCGTCCGGCGCTGCCGGCGACGGAGCGAGGCCCGCAGCGAAGGCGGGACGACCGATACGCAGGCGTCTTTCGCCCACGGTTCCCTCGAGGCCCTGGCCTGCCACGACCTCGACGCGTTGCGCCACGGTGCTTCCGGCGCCTGAAGCCAGGAAGGCGCGCGCGATCGGGTGCTCCGACATGCGCTCGAGAGCGAGCGCTAGCGACAGGCATTCGGACTCGGTCAGGTCTGAGAGCACACGCACTTCCTCGACGCGTATCAGCCCCTTCGTCAGCGTGCCCGTCTTGTCCCACAGCACGTGGGTTGCCTTGGCGAGTGTCTCGAGTGCGTCGGAGTGCGCGACCAGCACGCCGCGGCGTGCGAGCGCGGAAGTGGCGGCGGCGATCGCGGCTGGTGTTGCGAGCGAGAGGGCGCAGGGGCAGGTCACGACCAGCACGGCCAGCGTCGCCGAGAACGCGCGCGAAGGGTCGACGAACCACCAGGCGGCGAACACCACGGCTGCGCCGATCAGGATCCGGCTCAGGAACCACGCGGCGGCACGGTCGGCCGCCCGGGCAAGCCGCGGACGCTCCGCCTGCGCCCGCTCGAGCAGCGCAACGATCCCGGACAGAACGGTCTTGTCCGCGACGGCGTCGACCCGCACCGACAGCGGCGCCCCAAGATTCTGCGTGCCGGCGTGCACGCGCGAGCCGGGCTCCTTGGCGATCGCCGTCGATTCGCCGGTGAGCATGGACTCGTCCACGCGTCCCGTCCCGTCGGCCACCGTGCCGTCCGCGGCAAAGACTTCGCCGGTGCGCACCAGCAGCTCGTCGCCGACGGCGAGTTCCATGGCCTGCACGTCCTCGATCACGCCGTCGCGAACGCGGCGTGCGGTCACGGGCGCGAGGCGCGCGAGCGCGTCGGCCACGCTGCCGGCCCGATGGCGCGCGATCATCTCGACGTAGCGGCCGAGCGCGAGGAAGAACACGAACATCGTGACGGAGTCGAAGTAGACCTCGCCGTGGCCACGCATCGCGTTCCAGACGCTGGCCGCGAACGCGAGCACGATGCCGATGCTGACGGGCACGTCCATGCTGATGCTGCGCGCACGCAGCGCCTGCAGCGCGCCTGCGTAGAAGGGCCACCCGGCGTAGATCGCCACCGGGACCGAGACCAGCATGCTCACCAGTCGCAGCAGCTCGCGAATGCCGGGATCCATGCCCGACGACTCGCCGATGTAGAGCGGCACGGCGAACATCATCACCTGCATCATGCCGAAGCCCGCGACCGCGAGCCGTTTCAGCGCCGTGCGACGCTCCAGCATCGCCAGCTGCTCGGCTGGCTCGCCGGCGAGCGGGTGCGGTCGCAGGCCGACGTGCTCCAGCACGCGCAGCAGGTCGCCCAGCCGCACTTTTGCCGGATCCCACACCAGGCGCGCACGCGCCGTGGCCGGGTTGACGCTCACGTCGAGCACGCCGCTCTGCAGGTGCAGCGCCTTGTCGGCGAGCCAGCTGCAGGCAGCACAGCGCATGCCTTCGAGCAGCACGGTGATCGAGCGCGCGCCGCCGGGCTCGGCACGTGTCAGGCGTTCGACGAGTTCCGGCCGGTCATACGCCGACCAGCGATCGGGCCGTGGGGTCTCGTCGGCGCGGGCCGCGGCTGCGTCACGGTACGTGTAGTAGTCCTTGAGACCGGCGCCGGTGATGAATTCCGCGACCGCCTTGCAACCGTGGCAGCAGACCGGCTGCTCGACTTCGCCGATGCGCGCGTAGATCGCGATCCCGGGGGGAATCGGCTCGTTGCAGTGGAAGCAGGGCGGGCCCGCCCGGGTCATGGGGCCCGTTGCGTGTCGGTCTCACCGCACTTCATGACGGCGCCGTCCCTCACGCAGTCCTGGCGCACCAGTGCGTCGGGGCGGGTGATCGCGAGATACAGCGTGAAACTACCGCCGATCACCGCCACGGCCGGCGGGATGATCAGCAGCCAGGGCCAGAGCTGGCGGTACCAGGGCTTGGTGTCGCGCGTGTCCATGTGCGAAGCGTATCAGTCCGACGGGGAGATGAAGCGCGCCTTGCCGCCGGCCCGCAGCTCCGGCTTGTCGGTCGCTGCAATTTCGACCTGGATGTCCGCGCCGCCCTTGAGTCCGTCGCGTGGCACCCGGATGCGCACGGGCACGCCCTGCACCTGACCCGCGCCGACCCAGACCGTCGATCCCGCGTAATCGACCTCGATCCCGGGCACGCCGCTCGCCGTGATGGCGAATTCGTGGTCCTGGTTGTCCTTGTTCAGGATCTTGACGTTGTAGACGTTCTCGATGCGCCCGTCGGGGCGCTCGCGGTAGAGCGCGTTGCGGTCGCGGATGATGTCCACGGCAACGACGTTGCGGTGGGTGACCGTGTAAGCCAGCCCTGCGATCAGCAGGGCGAGCAGGGTCGCATACACGATCGTGCGCGGCCGCACGACGTGCTTCGCCTTGCCCTCGATGCCGTGCTGCGTGTCGTAGCGAACCAGGCCGCGCGGGTAGCCCACCTTGTCCATCACTTCGTCGCAGGCGTCGATGCACGCGGCGCAGGCGATGCACTCGTACTGCAGTCCCTTGCGTATGTCGATGCCGGTCGGGCAGACCTGCACGCACAGCGTGCAGTCCACGCAGTCGCCGAGGCCCTTCGACTTCGGGTCCACGCCCTTCTTGCGGGCGCCGCGCGGCTCGCCACGGCGTTCGTCGTAGGTGATGACGAGCGTGTCCTTGTCGAACATCGCGCTCTGGAAGCGCGCGTACGGGCACATGTACTTGCAGACCTGCTCGCGCATGAAGCCGGCGTTGACGTAGGTTGCACCACCGTAGAACAGCACCCAGAACGTCTCCCACGGCCCGGTCGCGAAATGCAGGACCGAGACCGCGAGTTCGCGGATCGGCGTGAAGTAGCCGACGAACGTGAAACCCGTCCACAGCGCGAACGCGATCCACAGCAGTTGCTTGGCCCCCTTGCGCAGGACCTTCTCGCCGTTCCACGGGGCCTTGGCGAGCTTCATCTGCTGCGAGCGGCTGCCCTCGACCAACCGCTCCATCCACAGGAAGGTCTCGGTCCACACGGTCTGCGGGCACGCGTAGCCGCAGAAGAGGCGACCCGCGAGTGCGGTGAAGAAGAACAGCGACAGCGCCGCGATCACCAGCAGCCAGGTGAGGAAATAGAAGTCCTGCGGCCATAACGTGAGCGCGAAGACGTGGAACTTGCGCGCCGGCAGGTCGAAAAGCACCGCCTGGCGCTCGCCCCACGGGATCCACGGGATGAGGTAGTAGATGCCGAGCAGCACCCACGCGGCGATGGTCCGCAGCCGCTGGAAACGGCCTTCGATCTCGCGCGGGTAGATCTTCTGGCGGGCCGCGTACAGCCCGCCATCCATGTCCGTCTGGGGCGCGGTCATTCCTTGCTCCGGACCCCGTCCTGCGATTCGTCGGTCTCGGGCGATTCCGGATGCGCGGTGCGCACCAGGTACAGGGTCACCAGGCTCGAGACGCTGCAGATCAGCCAGAAGAAGAAGAAGCCGACGGCGTACCCGCCCATCCGCGTCGCGAACGCGGGGGGCGGATAGTCGTCATTGCCGATCAGGATCGGGTCGATGAATGCGAACGAGACGAGTGTCGCGAAGCTCGCGGCGATGAACGCCGGCCAGAGGACGATGGCCACGTCCTGTCCGAGGCGCGGCCATCGGAGCTTGCCGGCGTACTCGTCCGATCGCAGCCCGAGCATGGCCGTGGGGCTACGAGCCCGACTCCGACAGGCGCAACGCGTAGGCGGCGAGCAGCCGGACCCGTTCCGCGCCGAGGCGTTCGCCGAACGCCGGCATCTGCCCGTTACGCCCGTTCTCGATGGCCAGCTTGATCGTCGCGGCGTCACCGCCGTACAGCCAGACGTCGTCGGTCAGGTTCGGAGCCCCGAGCAGCGGATTGCCCTTGCCGTCGACGCCGTGACAGGCGGCGCAGACCGTCTCGAACTGCGTCTTGCCGGCCGCGGCGAGCGTTGCGTCCGCCTGCTGACCGCTCAACTGCCGAACGTAGGCGACGACCTGGTCCACGCCCTGCGCGCCGAGCACCTGGCCCCAGGGCGGCATCGCGGCGACCCGGCCCGCCATGATCGTCTGCACAACCGTGTCCGGATCGCCGCCCCACTGCCACTGCTTGTCGGAGAGGTTCGGGAATCCCTTCGCGCCGCCGCCGTCCGAGCCGTGGCACTGTGCGCAGTTCACCTGGAAGAGGTTCCGCGCGGTGGCCATCGCCTTGGCGTCGGCCGCGAGCTGCGGGACGGTCATCGCCGCGAACGGTGCGAGGTAGGCAGCCGCCCGAGCGTCGGCCTCGGTGCGCTGCTGCACGTACTGGCCTGCCTGCGTCCAGCCCTTGATTCCCGTGAAGGAACCGAGGCCCGGGTACAGCGCAAGATAGATCACGCTGAACACGATCGTGATGTAGAACAGCCACAGCCACCAGCGCGGCAGCGGGTTGTTGTACTCGCGCAGGTCCTTGTCCCAGACGTGTCCGGTGTCGGCGCCGCCGCCGATCTTCTCGGTCGCGCTCTTGGGTCTAGCCGTCCAGCGCAGCAGCCAGAAACAGCCCAGGATATTGACGACCACCAATGCAATGACGAATAGACTCCAACCGCTAGTCATGGGGTCTTGCTCCCTTGTTCCTTCTCCGGCGGGTATTCGTTGAATGGCAACTGCGCCATCTCGTCGAAGTCCGCCTTACGACGCTTGCTGAATGCCCAGAACACGAGCCCGAGGAACGCGAGCAGCAGCACCAGCGTGCCGAGGCCGCGAATCGTGCCGGCGTCCATACCTCAGTTTCCAGCCTTGAGGTTGGTGCCGAGGCCCTGCAGGTAGGCGATGAGCGCATCGAGCTCGGTCTTGCCTTCCACCGCAGCGGCTGCGCCGGCGATGTCTGCGTCCGTGTACGGGACGCCCTCCATTCGCAGCACGCCCATCTTCCTCGCCACGAGGCCGCCGTCGACCGTGGCCTTCGCGAGCCACGGATAGCCCGGCATGTTCGACTCCGGCACGACGTTGCGCGGGTTCTCGAAGTGGACGCGGTGCCAGTCGTCCGAGTAGCGGCCGCCGACGCGCGCGAGGTCGGGTCCCGTGCGCTTCGAGCCGAACTGGAACGGGTGGTCGTACACCGACTCGCCGGCCAGCGAGTACGGTCCATACCGCTCCGTCTCCGACTGGAACGGCCGGATCATCTGCGAGTGGCAGTTGTAGCAGCCCTCGCGGACGTAGACGTCCCGGCCTGCGAGGCGCAGCGCCTCGTACGGCTTGATGCCGGGTGCCGGCTGGTTGCTCACGCCCTGGAAGTACAGCGGCACGATCTGCGCCAGGCCGCCGAAACTGATCGCGACCGCGATCAGAACGCCCATCAGGCCGACATTCTTTTCGACTGATTCGTGGTTCATGAGTGCTCCCTCAGGCCGGCTGCACGACCGGGGAATCCGCGGTCGTGGTCCGTGCCGCGACC
>Ga0113563_10000586_pt1 | contig 18016 bp, 19 predicted proteins | sample Mud3Dept3metaG_FD_80117 | JGI IMG/M metagenome (GOLD analysis project Ga0113563, IMG submission 80117) | Freshwater wetland microbial communities from Ohio, USA, analyzing the effect of biotic and abiotic controls - Mud 3 Core 4 Depth 3... | ecosystem: Environmental > Aquatic > Freshwater >...
CCTGCAGTGCGCATACTTCTAAATCAATCTTATCCGCACTGCTATCGGCTTCGTTGATCCAGGTCAACCTGGGCATGCCGGATTTTTAATCTAATGTGTCTCAGAAACCAACCTTGAACAGGAAACGCGGCGGACACATGTTTCTGTTTAAAAACAAGAGACTACGTCGGGTCACGGGGCTTGCGCTGATGGCGGGCGGAGGACTGCTGCTGTGGCTTGCGCCTGAGGTCGGCGTCGGTATCGCGCTGCTGGTGGCCGGTGTGCTTCTGGAAATCATCGGCATCACGCTCGAACGACGCGACAGCCGATAGCGTCAACGCTGCATGGTGCTCCTGATGAGCGGCTTGAGCGCGGCGAGCGTTCGGGTGTTGAGCACATCACCCGGCGCCAGCCAGCCGCGGCGCGCCTGCCCTATGCCGTATTTGAGATGGGCAAAATCGAGCGTGCTATGCGCGTCGGAATTGATGCTCACCAGCACGCCTTCATCACGGGCCATCTGGCAATGGATGTCGTGCAGGTCGAGCCGGTCGGGCTGGGCGTTGAGTTCAAGAAAGCAGCCGCGGCTTTTTGCCTTGCGCACGATTTTGAGCATGTCGACGTCGTAGGGTTCCCGGCTGCCGATCAGCCGGCCGCTGGGATGGGCAAGCAGGGTGAAGTAACGATGGTCCATCGCGCGCAGGATGCGCTCGGTCTGCTTCCTGCGCGGCAAGGCAAAAGCGCTGTGCACCGCGCCTATCACCAGATCGAGCCGGGCGAGCACCGCATCCGGCAGGTCCAGGCTGCCATCCTCGAGAATATCGGCCTCTATGCCCTTGAGCAGCGTGAAGCCCGCAAGCGTCTCATTGAGGCGATCGATCTCGTCGATCTGCCTGGCAAGTTGCAGCGGGTCGAGGCCGTGCGCCACCGCGAGCCGGCGCGAATGCTCGGTGATCGCCAGATATGTGAGGCCCGAAGCCTGTGCTGCCTGCGCCATCTGGGCCACCGTGTCATGCCCGTCGGAAGCCGCGGTGTGCGCATGCAGGTCGCCCCTGATGTCCTGCAGCGTGATGAGCCGGGGCAGAGTGCCGCTGCGGGCGGCCTCGATTTCGCCGCGCTCCTCTCTGAGCTCCGGCGGGATATAGGGCAATCCCACCGCCTTGAATACCGATTCCTCGGTGTCGCCGGCAATGCGGCTCGCGCCGCGGAACACGCCGTATTCGTTGAGCTTGAGGCCGCGCGCCTGGGCCAGCCGCCGGATCGCAATATTGTGCGCCTTCGAGCCGGTGAAATAATGCAGCGCGGCGCCATAGCTCGGGGCAGACACCAGCCGCAGGTCGACCTGCAGCCCCGACTTGAGCATGACGCTCGCGCGTGTCCCGCCTTGCGCCAGGATTTCCCTGACTTCATCGTAGGCGCAGAACTGTTCCATCACGCTGCTGCCCGCGGCGGCAACGACGAGAAGATCAAGATCACCTACCGTTTCCCGCATGCGCCGAAAACTGCCGGCAACGACCGCCCGCTTCACTCCCGGCACCCGGTCCAGATAGGCAACCAGCGCGTCGGCATACTGGGTGGCAGTGGCCAGCCTGAAGCGCCGGCTCTGGTCCGCGTGCGCCGCCAGCGCCTGCAGAATGCGCGCCTCGGTTTTTTCGCCGAAACCGGGCAATTCGCGGACTTTTCCTGCGCTTGCCGCCTGCCGCAACTCGTCCACGGTCCGCACCCGCAGCCGGTCATACAGCACCTTGACGCGCTTCGGTCCCAGCCCGGGCAGCCTGAGCAGCTCGGAAATTGCCGGCGGAAATTCCTTGCGCAACCGGTCGAACAGCCGGCAGGAGCCGGTTGCCGCAATCTCGTGGATTTTTGCGTGAAGATCGTCGCCGATGCCAGGCAGCTTGGGCAGCTCGCCGCCCTGGTCGAACAGGCTCTTTATGTCCTGTCCGAATTCGGTGACCGTGCGCGCCGCATTGCGGTAGGCGCGAATGCGGAATGGATTCTCGCCCCGGATTTCCAGCAGGTCAGCGATTTCTCCGAAAATCGCTGCAATATCGGCATTATGCAGCGGCACGGGGTAAGGTTAACAGGCCCTAGTCTTACAACGTGGGCGTCGTGCCGCGCGAGTAAACGATCTCGTGCCGCCGCTGGCAGCGGAAGCAGCGCTTGGCAGACGGAAAAGCCGACAGGCGTTCATAGCCGATGGCGCTGCCGCAATCGGTGCATGCGCCGTAACGCCCGTCACGAATCCGCTGCACCGCCGCCTCGATATCGCGCAACTCCATCACATGGCGGTCAACGAGCGCGATGCCGACGTCGACCAGCATATCCGCCACCGATTCATCGCCGGTGTCGGCAACAGAGCCCGCCAGGTCTTTGTGGTGTTGCTCATCGGATTGGATCAACGCTTCGCGAATCTCCGCTTTCAGCTCGAGATTCCGCTGCGACAGACGCGCTCCAAGCTCGCCGATCTGGAGGTCCGTTAGATCGTTCATGGCCGCGTTCCTTTTAAGTTTCGGCAACACCTGCTGTTGCCCTAAAAACACCAGCGCATATATTCAAATACCGCATGAAATAATCATAGTCGAACACACCGCTGTTCTATTGACCCAGATCAAAAAAAGGGCCGGGTGTTCAATGTCTACTGGCAGTATGAAAATGGCCCGCCCACTGCCGCCCTGTCGGCAGGCTATGAACCATGACTGATGCAGAAAATATCGGCTCTCTTCCGGCGCTGATTGCAGCACTGCGCGATCCCGGCTGTTATCCGCATCCGGTCGCACAGATCGAAATCCTCGAAACCCATATCTCCTGGGTCATACTGACCGGCCGCCATGCCTACAAGATCAAGAAGCCGGTCAATCTGGGCTTTCTCGATTTCACCACGCTGGAAAAACGCGCCTTCTACTGCCGCGAAGAGCTGCGTTTGAACCGGCGGCTCGCACCCGCCCTGTATCTGGAGGTCGTCGGCATAGGCGGGAGCCCTGAACACCCTCGCATCGGCGGCGGCGAGGCAATCGAATATGCAGTACGCATGACGCAATTCGGACAGGATCAACTGGCGAGCCGGCTGCTGAACAGCGGGAGACTGCTGCCGCGGCACATCGAACAGCTGGCGCAAAAAATCGCCGCGTTCCACCAGCAGGCGGCCAGGGCGGAATCCGGCAGCCGTTTCGGCTCGTGGCAGAGCATTGCGTCGCAGGCCCTGCAGAATTTCGACCAGATCGCCGCGCTGGCCGGCGCCGCGGAAGATCGCGCCGCGCTGGATCAGCTGCGCGCCTGGACCGAACACGAGCTGTCGGCACGCCGCGACAGCTTCGCCGCGCGGCTGTCTTCAGGCCGGGTGCGCGATTGCCACGGCGATCTCCACCTCGGAAATATCGCGCTGATCGACGGCGAGATCACGCCTTTCGATTGCATAGAGTTCAACGCCGAACTGCGCTGGAACGACGTGGCCAGCGAGGTCGCCTTTCTCGTGATGGACCTCGTCGACCGCGGCCGGCCGGATTTTGCGTTTCTGTTTCTTAGCGGCTACCTGGAAGCCGGCGGTGATTACGGCGCCGTCGGCGTGCTGCGCTTCTATCTGGTTTACCGCGCGATGGTGCGCGCCAAAGTCCATTGCCTGCGCGCGCACCAGCCGCAAATCAGCGATGCCGAGCATGTGCGGCTGCTCGCCGCCTATCGCGACTACCTGGACCTCGCCAGGCGGTTTACGCTTCGGCGCACCCCGGCGCTGATCATCATGCACGGCCTGTCCGGGTCGGGAAAGTCAGCGGTGTCTCACGCATTGCTGCAGGCGGCAGGCGCAATCCGCATCCGGTCCGACGTCGAACGCAAGCGTCTGCATGACCTGGCCGTGCACGAGCGCCCGGCCTGTGGCGTGGCCTCCGGCATCTACGCCGAAGAAGCCACGCGGCGCGTATACCGGCACCTTGCGCAACTTGTCCGGGAGATCATCGCGGCCGGCTATAGCGTGATCCTCGACGCCGTCTTTCTCAGACGCTGGCAGCGCGGCCTCATGCGGGATCTCGCGCGCGAACTCGCCATCCCTTTTGCCATCGCCTCGCTGCAAGCCGCGGAAACCGTGCTGCAAGCGCGCATCCTGCGCCGCAGCGGCGAGGGAACCGACGCATCGGACGCCGATCTTGCCGTTCTGGCGCATCAACTGGCAGCCCAGGAACCCATCGCGGAGGACGAGCGCGCCTGCGTCATCACGCTCGACGCCGCGCTGCCGCTCGACGCCCTCGCGGCAACCGCCGAATGGCGGGCACTGCTCGAAAGAACATCGTCTTAATCCGCTTCGCGCTCGATGTTGCAGCAATTCGCCGGCGCGTCCGCCGTTTCCATTGATGTCAGCACCGATCCTGTCACCGGATTGGGCCGGAAGGTCGTGCAGCCTTTGAGGCCCAGGGCATACGCCTCTTCGTACAAAGAGCAGAACGCCTCGAAATCCAGGTCCTCCCGGACATTGATGGTCTTGGAAATCGCGTTGTCGACATAAGGCTGCAGCGCAGCCTGCATCGCAAGATGGGCGCGCGCGCCGATGTCCGCCGCCGCGGCAAACGCCGGCGGCAATCCAGCGCTGCCGGACAATTCGCGGTACAGGGCGCAGGCATAGTCCGTCACCTCGAAACTCGCTATCGTATTGTCGGCCAGCCGCATATTTCTCAGGCACTGGTCAGCGTAGATCGGCTCCAGCCCGCTGGACACATTGCCTGCGAGCAGGCTGATGGTGCCGGCCGGAGCGATGGCGGTGAGATGGCTGTTGCGTATGCCGTCACGCCGGACCGCGTCGCGAATGTCAGCCGGCAGCGCGCTCACGAACCCTGCTTCAAGATATTGCTCTGATCTGAATAATTCAAATGCGCCTTTTTCCCGGGCGAGCGCGGTCGAGGCGCGGTACGCCGCATGGCATATGGCGCGCATGATGCCCGCCGCAAGCTCGAGCGAGCGCGGCGAGCCGTATTCGATTCCCAGCATGAGCAGCGCATCGGCCAGGCCGGTCAGCCCCAGCCCGATGCGGCGCGACGCGCGCGCCACCTTGCGCTGCTGCGGCAACGGGAACTGCGATATGTCATAGACATTGTCGAGCATGCGGGTTGCAATCGCCGCGGTTGCGGCGATGCCCTCGAAGTCGACGGCGGCCTGCGTGGAAAACGGCTGGCGCACGAAACGCGTCAGGTTGATCGAACCGAGGTCGCATGCGCCATAGGGCGGCAGCGGAATTTCTCCGCAGGGATTGGTGGCACAGATGCGCTCGCCATACCCCAGATTGTCGAGACTGCGCACACGGTCTATGAATATGACCCCCGGTTCGGCGTAGTCGTAATTGGCGCGCATCATGTTCCGCCACAGCGCGCGCGCTTTCAGGCTGCGGAAGACGGCGGGCGTGCCGGCGGTTTCCCCGGGCGGCGGAAACAGGAGCGGCCACTCGGCATCGGCCTGCACCGCGCGCATGAAGCCGTCGGTGACCAGCACCGAGAGGTTGAAATGGCGCAGCTCGCGCGCGTCGCGCTTGGCGGCGACGAAGGCCTCGATATCGGGATGGTCGCAGCGCAGTGTCGCCATCATGGCGCCGCGCCGAGCGCCGGTCGACAACAGGGTCGAGCACATGACATCCCAGATGCGCATGAAGGACACCGGTCCGGACGCTATCGTTCCGGTGCGCTGCGCCCGCATGCCGGCGGGACGCAGCGTCGAGAAATCGTAGCCGACGCCGCCGCCCTGCTGCATGGTCAGCGCGCCGTCCTTGAGCGCATCGAAAATGCCGTCGAGCGTATCGTCTATGACACCCATCACGAAGCAGTTGAACAGGGTGACGCGCTCGCCGGTGCCGGCACCGGCAAGAATGCGCCCCCCCGGCAGGAAGCGGAAGTCCTCGAGCGCCGCATAAAACCGCTGCGCCCACGCCGCGCGATCCGCGGATTCGGCCGCGGCCAGCGCATGGGCAACGCGCCGCCAGGTATCCTCGATCGCGAGATCCGGTGCGCCGTTACTGTCGCTGCGCCGGTATTTGGCCTGCCAGATCGCGGCGCCTATGGGCGTTGCCAAGTGTCCAGCGGTGTCCTGGTTTCTGCGCATCGTATGAAGGTAACGCTATGACCGGCCCGCAACAAGCCTGGACCGCGCGGATCCGGCACCCGGAACCCGCGATGAGCACACGGCGCCGAAACCGGACGCGAAGGTTGATTTTGCGCCGGGAAGGCCTAGCGGATACCCCGGCGCGCCGCCATGGCCTTGCCGATTGCGGCAAACGCCGCGTCGTCGAGCAGCAGTTTCGCAAGCGGCATCAGATTGGCCTCCTCAAAGGCGATGTGCGCGCCATACATCGCGCAGAACTGATTGACCGCCAGTTCATCCAGCGGCTCTATCCCGCCGTGCGCGATTTTCTCCAGCGCTTCCCTGAGATCAAGCCAGCTCTGCGTTATTTCGGCATGCTCACGCTTGAGCTGGCCTGTCAGCAGCGCAACGCGCTCTGCATTCTGCCCTGTTGCGGATGCGGCCATGCGCGGGAAGATATCCTGCTCTTCGTCCTCGTGGTGGTGGCGTCCGGCGCTGTCGAAATAGCGCATCACATTCGAGGCGGCCTGCTGCGCCTGCGCGTCGCTGCCGTGAACCGGCATGTGCACGCAAAGCCGGCGCAACGTATCGCACTGGGTTTGAATCCGTTCGTGACAGGCTGAAAGAAGCTGCAGCGGCTGGCCGAAATCAGCGAATGCCGGGTCCTGTTGCAGCACGCTCATATACGGACGGCCTCATTTTTTCACTGAAAAAACAAAATATTGGTTTGAATTCTACAAACCCGTCCGGGCCAGCGCATTGACGCAAGTCAACCGCATCTTCGTGTGCGCTTGATGTATATCAAGATAATTCAAAATCCCCGTTATTCCTGGTTGAAAAACGCGACATCTTGGACTAGCCTAGACGTCAACCACTAGATATTGTGGTTTTTTAGGGAGGGGAGATGACATCCGAGCAGCGCGTACCCAATGATACGGCATCCGCACCGGTGGCGCGGGTTGTGAAACGCGACGGCAATGCCGAGCCTTTTGACGCCGCCAAAATACACTCGGCGTTGACCCGCGCCGGGGCGGCGACCGGCGAATTTGACGACGCCACCGCGCGGCAGCTCACCCAGCAGGTGCTGGTCCTGCTGGCCGAGCGCAAGCAAGCCCCCTCGATAGAGCACATCCAGGACATCGTCGAGCACACGCTGATCACCGCCGGTTTCGTCAAAACCGCGCGCGCCTATATCGCCTATCGCGAACAACACAAACGGCTGCGCGAAGACCGCAGAACGCTGCTCGATGTCGCCACTTCGGTGAACGAGTATCTCGATCACCAGGATTGGCGCATCAATGCCAACGCCAATCAGGGCTACTCGCTGGGCGGCCTGATACTCAACGTCTCCGGCAAGGTCACGGCGAATTACTGGCTCTCGCATGTCTATCCGCCGGAAGTCGGGGCCGCCCACCGCGACGGCGCGATCCATATCCATGATCTCGACATGCTTGCGGGATACTGCGCGGGCTGGTCATTGCGCACCTTCCTCGCGGAAGGGCTGAATGGCGTCCCGGGCAAAGTCGAGGCAGGGCCGCCCAAACATCTGTCCAGCGCGGTCGGCCAGATCGTCAATTTCCTGGGCACGCTGCAAAACGAGTGGGCCGGCGCCCAGGCATTCAGCTCGTTCGATACCTACATGGCGCCCTTCATCCGCAAGGACAACCTGCATTACGACGCGGTGAAGCAGTGCATCCAGGAACTGATCTACAACCTCAATGTGCCGTCGCGCTGGGGCACGCAGACACCGTTCACCAATCTCACGTTCGACTGGGTATGCCCGGAAGATTTGCGCGATCAGATTCCGATCATCGCGGGCGAGGAAATGCCATTTACTTATGGCGCCCTGCAACGGGAAATGGAGATGATCAACCGCGCCTATATCGAAGTCATGATGGCGGGGGACGCAAAAGGACGGGTGTTCACTTTCCCCATCCCGACCTACAACATGACCCCCGAGTTCGACTGGGACAGCCCGCTTGCCGACCTGCTGTTCGAGATGACCGCCAAATACGGCCTGCCGTATTTCCAGAACTTCATCAATTCGGATCTCAAGCCCAATATGGTGCGCTCGATGTGCTGCCGGCTGCAGCTCGACCTGCGCGAACTCCTGAAGCGGGGAAACGGGCTGTTCGGCTCGGCCGAACAGACGGGATCCGTCGGCGTGGTGACACTGAACTGCGCCCGCCTCGGCTATCTGCACCGCGGCGACGAAGCGGCGCTTACCGCACGCGTCGACGAACTGCTGAACCTGTCGAAAAACAGCCTTGAAATCAAGCGCAAGGTGATCCAGCGCCATATGGACAACGGGCTGTTCCCCTATACCCGGCGCTATCTGGGCACCCTGCGCAACCACTTCTCCACCATAGGCGTGAACGGCATCAACGAAATGATCCGCAACTTCACGGGCGACGAACACGATATCACCAGCGCCTGGGGCTACGACTTCGCGTGCCGGCTGCTCGATCACATCCGCAGCCGCATCACCGCATTCCAGGAAGAGACCGGGCACATGTACAACCTGGAAGCCACGCCCGCCGAAGGCACCACTTATCGTTTCGCCAAGGAAGACCGCAAACGTTTTCCGGGCATCCTTCAGGCGGGGACCGATGACATGCCGTACTACACCAACTCCTCGCAACTGCCGGCCGGCTTTACCGACGATCCGTTCGAGGCCCTGGAACGCCAGGAACACCTGCAGCGCAAATACACCGGGGGCACCGTGCTGCATCTTTACATGAGCGAGCGCATCAGCTCCATCAGCGCCTGCAAATCCCTGGTGCGGCGCGCGCTGGAGCGTTTCTCCATGCCCTATATCACGATAACGCCGACATTCTCGATCTGCCCCAGGCACGGCTATCTTTCGGGCGAATTCAAATTCTGCCCGAAATGCGATGACGAGCTTATCGCCAAGAAGCACAAGGAACTTAAAGCTGCCTGAATCATTGACCAACGGGAGGAACCACATGAATGACATGACGCACACACAATATCTTGAGCAAACGATCACCTTGAGCGACGACGAGCGCCAGCCTTGTGAAATCTGGACGCGGGTCATGGGATATCACCGGCCGGTATCCTCGTTCAACATCGGAAAGAAAGGCGAGCATCATGAGCGCCGGTTCTTCGAAGAGCACAAGGCGCCGCTTGGCGACTGAACCGGCCTGCAGCCTGCGCATCGGCGGGCTGACTGCGCTGTCGACCACCGATTATCCCGGCCGGCTGGCGGCGGTGATCTTTTGCCAGGGCTGTCCGTGGCGCTGCGGCTATTGCCACAACCCCCACCTGCTGCCGCGACATACGCAACACGACGAGCACGCGATTTCGTGGCATGCGGTCACCGCGCTTCTCGAACGGCGGCGCGGCCTGCTGGATGCGGTCGTATTCAGCGGCGGCGAGCCGACGCTGCATGCCGGACTGCCGGCGGCGATACGCGCGGTGAAAGACATGGGATTCGAAGTCGGCCTGCACACCGCCGGCATCCATCCTCGCCGTCTGCGCGAAGTGCTGCCATTGCTCGACTGGGTCGCCATGGACATCAAAGCGCCGTTTGATGACTATGCCCGCATTACCGGCGTTGCCGGCAGCGGAGAACGGGCGCTTGAAAGCATGTTGCAGATCATCGCAAGCGGCGTCGCTCACGAGTTCCGCACCACCGTGCATCCGGACCTGCTGACGCGCGACGCCATTCTAGGTATCGCCAGCACCCTGCAGTTTCACGGCGCGCGATGCTACGCGCTTCAGGAATTCCGGGCCCAGGGATGCGCTCAGGACAGGCTGAAGACGGGGGCGCCCGCGCTACACGTTGACGCCGCACTGGCCCACGCCGTTTCATCGCGATTTGAAACGTTCGAGGTGCGCCACTCATAGAGCCGCGCCAGCGTGGCGCCCAGGGATCCGCCATTTCTTGATCCGCGTCAAAGTCCGCCTTCCTATGGTCATTGATCATAGCCGTTTTGGCACCACCGGATATGGATCATGCGGCTTTCCTGCGCCAACCGGCCGCCCGGCCCGGCGATCCCCCCATGACGGAAAAAACTCAAATGGAACTGGTCTGTCCCGCAGGCAGCCTGCCGGCCCTGCAAGCCGCGGTCGATAACGGCGCGAATTGCGTCTACGTCGGCTTGCGCGACAATACCAACGCGCGCAACTTCGCCGGGCTCAATTTCGACGAACGCGCAGCCTCCCAGGGCCTCGCGTATGCGCATCGTTCCGGCGCGAAGGTATTTCTGGCGATCAATACCTACCCGCAACCCGATGCCTGGCTGCGCTGGACACATGCCATCGATACCGCAGCCGGCCTGGGGTTCGATGCCGTGATCGTTGCCGATGCCGGCCTGATGGACTATGCGGCGAAAACTCATCCCGGGTTGCGCCTGCATCTGTCGGTACAGGGTTCGGCCACCAATTATGAGGCCGTCAATTTTTATCACCGCAATTTCGGGATACAGCGGGCGGTGCTGCCGCGCGTGCTGTCCATCGCCCAGGTCGAACATCTGATCAGGAACACGCCGGTGGAAATCGAAGTGTTCGGCTTCGGCAGCCTGTGCGTGATGGTCGAGGGCCGCTGCGCACTGTCTTCTTACGCGACCGGCGACTCGCCCAACACCACCGGTGTGTGTTCGCCGGCCAAGGCGGTGCGCTGGCAGCAGACTGCCGGCGGCCTGGAGTCGCGCCTGAACGGCGTGCTGATCGACCGCTACGCCGCCGGCGAGAATGCCGCGTATCCCACGCTGTGCAAAGGCCGCTTCGAGATCGGCGGCGAAACCTATTACGCCATCGAAGAACCGGCGAGCCTCAACACGCTGGAATTGCTGCCCCAGCTTATGGCCATCGGCGTTGCCGCGATCAAAATCGAAGGCCGCCAGCGCAGCCCGGCGTATGTGGCCCAGGTCACGAAGGTATGGCGGCAGGCGATCGATCGCTGCCGCGAGCAAGCCTCAAGCTATGCCGTGCGCCCGGAATGGAACCAGGCCTTGCGCCGCGTCTCCGAGGGCCAGGGCCAGACGCTGGGCGCCTATCATCGTCCATGGAAATAACACCCGCATGAAACTCGCACTGGGGCCCCTGCTCTACTACTGGCCGCGCCAGCGGACGCTAGACTTCTATGCCGCCGTCGCGGCGGCACAGATCGATATCGTCTACCTCGGCGAGGTGGTGTGCTCAAGGCGGCACGAATTGCGCCTGCCCGACTGGCTGGAGATCGCCGCACAACTTGCCGCGGCCGGCAAGGAAGTCGTGCTGTCGACACAGGCGCTGATCGAATCCGAATCCGATCTGAAGACGCTGCGCCGCATCGCCGCCAACGGGCGCTTCATGATCGAAGCCAACGACATGGGCGCGGTTTCCCTCGCAGCGGGCGCACCCTTCGTCGCGAGCCCGCACCTGAACGTCTTCAACCCGCACACGCTGGCCTTCCTCGCCGCGCTCGGCGCGACGCGCTGGGTGGCGCCGCTCGAAATGTCGCGGGCGCAGCTGGCCGTCATGCAGCGCGAACGGCCTGCGAACATGGCGACCGAGATCTTCGGCTGCGGGCGCCTGCCGCTCGCGTTCTCCGCGCGCTGCTTCACTGCGCGCTATCACAATCTGCAAAAGGACAGCTGCGAGTTCCGCTGCATCGATGATCCGGACGGGCTGGGCCTGAATACCCGCGAGGGCCAGCCGTTCCTGGTCTTGAACGGCATCCAGACGCAATCGGCGCAGACCTACAACCTGATCCACGAGCTCGGCGAACTGTCGCAGCTTGGCATCGACGTGTTGCGCATCAGTCCGCAGTCTGAGCACACGCTCGAGATCGTCGAGCTCTTCCGGCAATGCCTGGACCGATCGATCAGCGCAGACCTGGCGGCACGGAAAATGGCAAACCTGATGCCCGGACGCGCCTGCAACGGTTACTGGCACGGCAGACCGGGGCTCGATCAAATCGCTGCGTCAAACCCGGCCTGAGCAATCATGTACTACGGCGAGCGACTCAACAGCTTCACCCACCTGCTGGGAACAACGCTGGCAGCGGCGGGCGCCGCGGTACTGGTCGTGCTGGCCGCGCGCCAGGGCGACCCGTGGAAAATCGTCAGTTTCAGCATTTACGGCGCCATGCTGTTTGGGCTCTACACCGTGTCCACCCTCTACCACAGCACCCGCGGCAAAATAAAAGACGTGCTCCGGAAACTGGATCACTGCTCCATTTACCTGCTGATTGCGGGCACCTACACGCCGTTTACGCTGGTCACTTTGCGCGGCGCCTGGGGCTGGTCGCTGTTCGGAGTGATCTGGGGACTGGCGGCCCTCGGCATCGCCCAGGAAGCATGGCTGGGCAAAGGGGCCCGGATCCTTTCGCTGGTCATTTATATCCTGATGGGCTGGCTCAGCGTGATCGCGGTCAAGCCGCTGATTGCGGCATTGACGCCCGCGGGGTTCGCCTGGCTGGCGGCAGGCGGCCTGCTTTATACCGGCGGCATCATTTTCTACGCGCTCGACGAGAAACTGCGGCACGGGCACGGCATCTGGCACGTGTTCGTGCTGGCGGGCAGCGCCAGCCATTACCTCGCGATACTGCTTTATGTGGCGTAGGCGAACGCTCCGCGGCGTGAACTCGCGGCTGATTCCCGTTGGCGTCGTCGATACCGGCCTCGCCGGCGGCATCCACAACGCCGCTGTGGACCGCGCCTGCCTGGAGCTGCGGGCACAGGGGCACGGCAGCGGTATGCTGCGGTTTCATCGCAGCCGTCCCACTGCCAGCGTCGGCCGGCACCAGGCGCTCGACCGCGAGTTGCGCCTCGATTACTGCCGCCGGCACGATATCGAGATAGTACGCCGTCCGACGAGCGGCGGCGCACTGTACCTCGACCCCGCCCAACTCGGCTTCAGCCTGATCATCCGGCAGCCCGGGGGATGGCGCGAACTTGCGTTGCCGCAACTGCTCGAACTCGGCAGCGCTGCGGTGGCGGCAGGGCTCAAAGCGCTCGGCATCGCCGCCACCTTCAAATTCCCCAACGACATCGAGGTCCGCGGCCGAAAGATCGCGTCGGTGTTCTCGACGCGCCAGGGCAACGCATTGCTGCTGCACGGCAGCGTGCTGCTCGATGCCGACATCGCAGCCATGCTCAAGGCGTTGCGGGTTCCGACCGAGAAACTCTCTGCGCATGGCCTGGCCGCCGCGCAAGAACGGCTGACCACAGTGAATGCGTTGCGCGCGGACGGGCTACCGCTCGAGGAGATCAAGGCTGCGCTGATGCATGGCATCGCCGCGGAGTTCGGACTGGAACTGCGCGCCAGCGACGGCACACTACCTCTCGAGCCCACGCCCGGGCAACTTGCCGCAGAGCGGTCCCTGGCGCAATCCATCAGCTGGAACAGCGGCACGGATCGCAAGACCGAAGCGCTGATCAGGCCCCCTGGCGGCACGCTGCGGGCACGCGCCGATTTCACGCCACGAGACGCGCGCCTGCACGGCATCGAGTTTTCCGCAAATACTCAGCTCGAACCGGCCGGCTTCTTCACCGGACTGGAGCGCGCCCTGGAGGGACTGCCGATCTCGCAGATCGGCAAGCGCATCTCCGGCTTCACGCTACACCACCCGCTCGACGCAGCCGGCTTCAGCGCCATGGACATAGAACAACTGCTGAGGCAACTCGCCGACAAGCACCAATTCGCGCAGCGCAGCGGCCTTGGCGTTGCCGGCATCAACGCGTTGATGCCGTTCCTTCCCGCGGCCGGGCTCGATTGCGCCACGCTCCTGTCCAAGGCAAGCGTGATGCTGGTGCCCTATTGCGCCAAACCCGCCTGGTGCAAATGGCGCCATCGCGACGGCTGCACGGAATGCGGCCTGTGCGAGGTCGGCACCGCTTACACCGCCGCACGGGACCGCAATATGCAGATCACCACCATTACCAATTACGAGCACCTGGTCTCCACGCTCGCCGAACTGAAAGCGCGGCGGGTAGAAGCGTATATCGGGATGTGCTGCAGCAATTTCTTCATCAAGCGCTACCGTGCGTTTGTCGAGGCCGGCGTGCCGGCGCTGCTGATGGACATCAGCGGCGCGAACTGCTACGAACTGCAGCAGGAAGAACAGGCCTATGCCGGAACCTTTGCGGCCGAGGCGAAGCTCGACGCCGGACTTCTGGCGCATATCATGAACTTCGTGCCGCACCGGCCTGCGCCGTCATTTGAAACGAGAAACCATGAAACTGCCCGCCTTCCCTGAACCGCTGCGCGCCGTGCTCGCCCGGTTGCCGCACTACCCCGCTTCGGCGGCCTTCGCCACGCTGCTCACGCTGCAGCTTGGGGAGCACATCAGTGCCGTGTCGCTGCCGGAACTCGCCGGCAAGAAAATAAAACTGCGGATCCAGGACGTGGGCGTCACGCTGCTGTTCCAGGCGGGGCCGGATGGATTTTTCGCGTGCGGCAACGGCGAAGCCGATTTGACGATCACCGCCACCGCGCCGGACTTTCTCTCGCTTGCACTGCGGCGCGAGGACCCCGACACGCTGTTTTTCAGCCGGCGCCTGCTCATGGAAGGCGATACCGAGCTCGGCCTGCTGCTCAAGAATACGCTTGACGGCATGGGCAATCATGTACTTGAGCCAAGACGTCCCTCTTTCCCGGAAATAATCCATGCGCTCAAACTGCAATTTTTTCAGAACCATCGCCCCCCGTTTTTTCACACCCCGCAGCGCGACAAAAACTTGATCTAAATCATATTTCCGCACGGGGCCGCCACCATAATGGCAGGCGGGACACAGCATGCAGACATCACGCCATTCCGCCATGTCATCGAAGCGCATCAAAGTCGAGGCTTACCTGGCCAACATTCCGCTGCTCAAGCAACTCGACGACGATGAAATCGGCCGGATTGCCATGGGAGCGACCGAAATCGACGCCCCGCGCGGCATCACGCTTTTCCGCCGCGGAGACCCGTGCCTGGGTTTTCATATCGTCGTTTTCGGCCAGGTCAAAATTTTACTGCAGCCCCCCGAAGGCGGGGAAAGGGTGATCGAATTGATGGGGCCCGGCCAGAGTTTTGGCGAGGCGGTCATGTTTCTGGAAAAGCCCTATATGGTGACCGCCGAAACGCTCTCCGACAGCAAACTGCTGCACATCGCCAGGGAAACGGTATTCACGGAAATCGACCGCGACCCCCGCTTCGCGCGCCGCATGCTTGCGGGGCTGAGCTACCGGCTGCATCACCTGATTTCCGACATCGAAATGCTCACCATGCGCTCCGGCGTGCAACGCGTTATCGGCTATCTGCTGAGCAACATCAGTCCGGACGATGGCGCATCCGAAACGGAGATCACGCTGCTGGCGCAGAAAAACATCATCGCCTCCCACCTTAACCTGACCCAGGAACATTTTTCGCGCATCCTCCACGATCTCGTCGCCGGGGGGCTGATCGAGGTCGACGGGCGAACGATACACATCCGGAACAGGGCAAAGCTGCGCGCCTTCGGCAGCTGATTCCAGCGCCTGGCTCGAAGCTGACGATTGAACATGAAAGCATCATCATGACGTTACCAAGATGGCTGTTGAAAGACCGCTCCCTCCTGCCCGTGGTGCAAGGCGGCATGGGCGTGGGTATTTCCGCGCACCGCCTGGCGGGCAACGTCGCCCGCCTGGGCGCGCTGGGCACGATCTCCAGCGTCGATCTGCGCCACCATCACCCCGACCTGCTCGAGCAGACCAGGGATAGCCGTGACCCGGATGAACTCGACCGGATCAACGTGGTCGCGCTCGACCGGGAAATCCGGATGGCCCTCGAGCTTTCGGGCGGGCGCGGAGCGATCGCGGTCAATGTGATGAAAGCGGTCGCCGCATACGCGTCGCACGTGCGTCAGTCGTGCGAAAGCGGGGCGCACGCCATCGTGATGGGCGCCGGTCTGCCGCTCGACCTTCCGGAACTCACCAAGGACTTCCCCGGGGTGGCGCTGATCCCGATCCTGTCGGATGTGCGCGGCACCGCCATCGTGCTCAAGAAATGGCTGCGCAAAAACCGCCTGCCGGACGCCCTCGTCATCGAACACCCGCGTTACGCCGGCGGCCACCTCGGCGCCACGCGTCCGGAAGAAATCAACGATCCCCGCTTCGACTTCGAGCCGGTGCTGGCGGGCATTTTCAAGCTGTTCCAGGAACTGAACATCGAGCGTGAACGCATTCCGGTGATTCCCGCCGGCGGCATCAACAGTCACGACAAGGTGCGCGCGCTGCTTGAACTGGGAGCGTCGGCAGTTCAGATCGGGACCCCGTTTGCCGTGACCGAGGAAGGCGACGCGCACCAGAACTTCAAGCAGGTGCTGGCGCAAGCCAGGCCGGAAGACATCGTCACCTTCATGAGCGTTGCCGGCCTGCCGGCGCGCGCGGTGCTGACGCCGTGGCTCAAAAACTACCTGAAGCGCGAAAAAGCGCTGCAGTCGCACGCCAAGGCGGACCCCCGGCGCTGCGTCCCGGGACTGAACTGCCTGACCATGTGCGGCCTGCGCGACGGCATCGCGGCGATCGGCCAGTTCTGCATCGACACGCGGCTGGCCTTCGCGCTCCAGGGCGATGTCAAGAAAGGATTGTTTTTCAGGGGTTCGGAAAGTCTGCCTTTCGGGCCCGCAATCCGGCCCGTCGCCGAACTGATCGACTATTTTCTGACCGGCAGCAAGCCGGCGTTTGATTGACCGCGATGATTTCCGCCCAACTGCGCCGAAACAATCGCTCCCGGTATTTTATCTAACCCCGCCAGGGCAGCGGATTGCGGGTAATGGCAACCGCGACGATATAGAAAAAAACCAGCTGCGCGGCGCCCCACGCGGCGATGCGCGCGCGGCGTGTGCGGCCGAGTCTGAGTGCAATCAGGCCGAGGGCGATGTAGGCGACCAGGCCCAGCACCTTCGCCGTCAGCCAGGCCGCTGCAAACGGGTATTGCCGGCTCATCACCGCGATCGCGACTGCGCTCGACAGCAGCACCGTATCCACGACGTGGGGCGCGATCCGGGCCCATGGCTGCCGCAGCAGGGCCGATTCGCGCATCATCCACACGCCGCGCACGAAGAACAACGCATAACTCGCCGCCACGCTCGCCACGTGCACTATTTTAAGAATCAGATAGTCCATCGCCGCTCATCGCTTGAGCCCGAGCCTGAGGGCAACATACTCCCCGACCAGCAGGCTTGCCGGATACAGCGTTTCCTCCTCCAGCCGCGAATGGTGGATGAGCTTGTGCGCCAATTCCGCCAGATCGACGCGGTCGTACTCCTTGGCCGCATCGACCAGCGCCTTGAGCGCGCGGATAATGAACCGGTGTTCCTCCAGCATGGCCGGCAGCTCGGCCTTGAGGCGCTGGGTCATTTCCAGCACCTTCCCCATGTCGTTGTCGAACTCGCCTTTGACCAAACGCGGAAGCAGCGCCAGGGGCGGCAACGCGAACTGTTCCTCCTTGGCAATATGAACTTTCAGCAACCGCATCACTTCGCCCGCAGATTCGCCGATAGCGCCCGGTTCCCTGGACGCGCGCACGAGTTCGGCATGCAGGGCCTCGTGCTCTTCCTTGACGGACATCGGAATCCCGTATTTCATCGCAACCTCCTCAAGCCTGCATGGTGCTGTCGGTATTATCCAAATCCTGCCGCGGCGCTCTGGCGGCAGGCGCCTCTGCATTTTGTTTACCGCCCGTAGCGCGCCGCCACAGCACCGGCCATACGCGCAGCGTAAAAATCAGCAACGACAGCCACATCAATCTTCCGCCGGAAACCATCAACCAGCGGGACGCAGACCAGTGGCCGCCGATGAACAGCACGATGCCCAAATTGATGCACCCATACTGCACCCGCGGCCAGGCCCCGACCCTGATCGGATTGCCGGTGAAACGCGGCAGCACGTGCAGACCAACGCCGTAGATCGTCATCAGCAGCCCGCCCAGCAGGCCGTAGATCAGGCCAATCGTGACATAGAGCCGGTTGCGCTTGTGCATTGTATATAAAAGTTATTTTTAAGAATCTTCAAA
>Ga0113563_10000588_pt1 | contig 17998 bp, 16 predicted proteins | sample Mud3Dept3metaG_FD_80117 | JGI IMG/M metagenome (GOLD analysis project Ga0113563, IMG submission 80117) | Freshwater wetland microbial communities from Ohio, USA, analyzing the effect of biotic and abiotic controls - Mud 3 Core 4 Depth 3... | ecosystem: Environmental > Aquatic > Freshwater >...
AGAAACCAAAGAAACCAAAGAAACCCGAGAAACCAGCTTGGCGGTCTATCGTTTCAACAGATCCAGCTGCCGTACTCCGAGGAATGTCAGGAGGACGCAGAACGCGAGGATAAACCTGTAGGGGACTGCGATGGCAGTGCCGAAGGCGACCTTTATATTCATCAGGTTCCACCACCAGCCCGCTTCCGGCTTGTAGTTGGTGAGGAATGGTATGAGCAGGAGGGGGAGTATTACGCCCACCAGCATGAGTGTTAACGCCTTTTTTCTCTGCCTATCCATAGAAGCCCCTTAACCTTCGCTTCACTCTTTTCCTCTTCTGAGGAGCGTCATGTAGTAGTTTCTGAAAAACGCACCATATACGACGATGCTGGCAAGCACCGCCGCTGCAAAGTAGACGTACGGATGTGCGGCCAGGAGATGGCGGAGGATGAGGAGCACGAGAACGAGGATAACACCTGCGATGAGTGCTCGCGTGATCTCTCTTCGTGTCGTCGCGGAAATTACGTACTGAGCTTTCTTCCTGTAAATCATGAACAGCATCACGAAATTGTAGCAACTGACGACAGAGGTGGCAAGGGCGATACCCAAGCTGCCCAGCGGGCTCATGAGAAGGTACGCGAGAATTCCGTTCAGTAGGATCGAGGTCAACCCTATCAGGGCCGGCGTCCTCATGTCGTGCCACGCGTTGAATATTCTGACGAAGGAAAGAGAAAGGGCGTAGAAGGCGAGTCCTACGCTGTAACCAAGAAGGGCGCGGTACGTCATGATGGTATCTCTTGCCGTAAAGGCGCCTCTTTCATACAGGATCTTGACGAGGGCGTCTCCTGCGAGACAGAGAAAAATGGTGGAAGGAATCAACGTAACGCAGATGAGGACAAGGGAAGTGTCCACGTGTGTCTTGATGCCCTGCCAGTCCTCGTCGTGGTAAAGGCGCGAGATCTTGGAGAAGAGCACCGTATACGTGGGAACCGCAAAGAGACTGAAGGGAAGGATGAAGATTCGGAAGGCGTAGGATAGAGAAGCGACCTCGCCCGCGGGTAGATAGGATGCTATTATCCTGCCGACGAAGCTGTTGATCGGAACAATGGACGTGGCGATGAGGGCACCCGTGAAGAGCCGTCCTGCCTCCTTGACGGACGGATGATCCATGGGCAGCACCATGCTGTAACGCACGCCCTGCCTCCGGAGATAGGGCACCTGCAGCAGCACCTGCCCGAGTGCGCCTATGCTGACGCCGATGGCGAGGCTGTAAATCCCTATCTTGTCGGCAAGGGCCACCGCCGCGACGATGAAGACCAGATTCCACAGGATTCCCGAGAGTTCCGGTGCCGCAAAGTGTTCCTTTGCATTCAGGCATGCCTTCATCACGGAGAGCATGGCGTGAAAAGGGATTACGGGTATCATTATTACGAAGAGGTATCGGGCGATCTGCCGGGCATCAGGGCCGAACCCCGGTGCTATGAGCCGCACAACCGGGTCGCTCGCAAGGAACAGGAGGAGCGACAGAGCAACCGTCACGATGATCGAGAGATTGAGGAAGAGAGAGTAGACCTTGGAAAACTCCTCCTGGTCATGGAGGTACCGGGAGCAGACCGGAATCAGGAAAGCGCTGGTAGCCCCGGAGAAGAAGAGGGTCTGTACCATCTCGGGGAAGTTGAATGAGATAACGAAGGCATCGACCAGGAGCGTGGCGCCGAACAGGTAGGCCTGGATCGCCTCGCGCACGTAGCCGAGCGGCCTGCTGACGAGGGTAATGAGGGTGATAACAGAACCTTTACGTATGAGGTAGTTTACAGACGATTGGCTCAGAGTCTTCCTCAAAAAGGAGTTACAGGTTGCAAGTTTCAGGTTACAGGTTCTCAACCGGCAACCGACAATACCCTATCTTCTTGCTGCAGCGTTTACCAGTCTCTGTTCTTAACCTGAAACTTGTAATGTATTTTCAACATGTAACCTGTAACCTGCAACCGTTCTTTTTCGGCCGTTAAATGATTTCCCTTCCGATGTTTTTTCGTTTGACCACCTTCTGGAGTTTGTTGATGGCCTTATGTTCGATCTGACGGATACGTTCGCGTGTCACGCCGAAAAGCTTTCCTATCGCCTCCAGCGTTTGCTGTTCCGCACCGTCGAGGCCGTAGCGGAGAATGATCACTTTCTTTTCGTCGTCACGCAGTGTATCAAGCCAGGAGGCTATGTATTCGATCCTCTTGGTCTGTTCCAGCGCGGACAGGGGCTCGTCGGCTGTGGGGTCGGGCAGGATATCTTCCATTGTCAGGTTGTCTTCTTCATCGAGAAGGGTCTCGATCGACTGGGTTTTTGTGACGATAAACATGAGGTTCCGCACAAAGCTAACCGGTATGTCTGTGCTGAGCCCAATCTCTTCTTCCGTTGGCTCCCTGCCTTCGCGTTCGATGTAGTCGTACATCACCCGGGAGATCTTTCGCATGCGAGTCGAAACGTGCACTGGGAGCCGCACGATGCGCGAGTAGTTCAGTATGGCGCGTTCAATCGATTGTTTGATCCACCACGTGGCGTACGTGGAAAAGCGGCACTTCCGGGAAAGATCAAATTTCTCGACCGCGCGGATCAGCCCTATATTACCTTCCTCGATCAGATCAAGTACCGAGACTCCGGTCATGGAATACTTTCTCGCGATCTTGACCACCAGTCGCAGATTGGCCTCAATCATCTTCTGGCGTGCCTCTCGATCGCCGCGCGCTATCCTCCTGGCAAGATCCTTTTCCTCCTCCCTGCTCATGGTGGAGAGTTTACGCAGGTCGCGAAGGTAGAGTTTTTCCGCCTGAAACTCTTCGTGGTCCGGCTGTTCAGTCGGCTCTTGCTGATTTCCTACTCTTTCCATCCGTGCGACCCTATCAACTTGACAAATCGGACACCACCGTAACGCTCTTCCCGGTATCTGTCCTCCCCCTCCTTGACGTAGACCACCAGTTCCTGGTTGTACTCATCCCCGATGGGAATCACCAGTCTGCCACCCGTCTCCAGTTGTTGGAGAAGTGGGTCTGGCGCCTCCGGAGCAGCGGCAGTGACAATGATGCCCGCATACGGGGCATACTCTCTCCAACCGTCTGTGCCGTCGCCGATCTTGACAATTATATTGCTGTACTTCAGGTCGTCGAGTATCTTGCGCGCGCGCTTTGCAAGCGACGGGATCCGCTCGATCGAATAGACCTGTTCTGCGAGTTCGGCGAGGATCGCTGTCTGATACCCCGAGCCCGTTCCTATCTCGAGCACCTTTTCATATCCGGTGAGATGCAATGCCTCCGTCATGAGTGCCACGATGTACGGCTGCGAGATGGTCTGTTTCTCCCCGATGGGCAGAGGATGGTCTTCGTATGCCTGAGGTCTCAGCGCATCATCGAGGAACAGGTGGCGCGGCACCTTCCTGAATGCGTCAAGCAGGCGCCGGTCCCTGACGCCCCGGTCCTTGATCTGACCCTCAACCATCTGGAGCCGTTTACTCTCGTAGGCATTCTCCATCAGCCCGAAAGCTCCTTGGCCCGCTTGCGTGCTTCCTCAATCGCTTTGATGACAATACCCTTGAAACCCTTTTCTTCCATATGGGCCAGGCCGGCAATGGTCGTACCCCCGGGCGAAGTGATCATCTCCTTCATTATTGTCGGATGTAGTTCTTCTGCTTCGAGCATGAGGATCGTACCTTTTAGGGTCTGAGTGGCGAGCGTGCTGGCCTTATCCCTGGGAAGACCCATTTTGACGCCCGCGTCGATCATGGCCTCGAGGAATAGAAGCACGAAGGCAGGCCCACTGCCGCTCAAGGCTGTTATCGCATCCATCAGGTCCTCTCGTACCTCCACGACCCGTCCCAGAGGTGAGAGCATGGCCATCGCCTCTTTAAGCTCCCCCTGGGAGACGAGGTCATTGGCGGCCACTCCCAGGGCGCCCTCCGCAACTTTGACACAGATGTTGGGCATGACCCTGATCACTTTAACCGGCTTCGAAACCATGGAGAGTATGTTTACCGTGGTGGTGCCCGCCATAATGGAGACAAGTATTTTCTCCGTGTCGATCGCGGGTGCCAGAGTCGGCAACAGGTCGCGGGCGTCCTGCGGCTTCACGGCGATTAGAATGTACTGCGCCTCCTGCACCAAGTTTTTTGCGCTTGCAGCCATCTTCAGACCATATTTCTTGGCCACCGCCTGCGCACGCTCCTTCTTGACCTCGAAACCGACAAGACCCTTGCGGTCGAAGCCTGCCTTCAGAATGGCGCCGACGATCGCCTCGCCCATGTTTCCCAATCCTAGAATCCCTAGTCGCATGATGCGTTCCTCCCACACCTTTATAACAAATGGGCGGGCCAATTAAAAGCGAAAAGTGGTAATGGAGCGCTTCGCAGGAGCGGTCAGCCTATTATGTGGAGTCTTTTTTTCCGTGGCTGCTCGCGAAGGAGTATGTCTGTTGCGCCCGGGCCACCCACGCGCATGTGAGCGCTTGCAAAACCGACAACCCACTTTCTGTGCATCGCCTTGAGGATCCAACCCTTTAGTCTCTCCTTCAAGACGGGCCCGCTCTTTGATTTCAGGCCGCGCCCGTGGATCACTTTGACACACCGCACGTTCGAATGAATGGCATCCCTGATAAACTCCTGGAACATCTCGTAAGCATCGTCGACCCGAAGTCCATGGAGATCGAGGACTCTCTGTACAGAGTATTCACCGTTACGCAGCTTTTCCATGACCAGAGGATTGGTACCCTCGACAAAACCTTCCATGTACTCTGGGAGATTGGTGACGGTGCACGTGTATTCGTCAGTCAGTGTCTCGGCCAGCTTTTCTTCGCCGTCGGGAGCGGCGACGAAGAATCTCTCCTCCCGCGGCAGTCCCCGGCGTCCCTTATCCCCCCTCTCTATTTTCCTGATGTCTTTCATGGCTTCCATTGCTTTGTCAAACAGGCATGGCTCATCAATTATGGTTTCGGCGTCCTGGGTAGTCTCAACCGGGTCCTCGACAGGCTCATAAACCGGATCTTCCCTGAGGGTCATGCACCGGTCTTTGACGAAATCAGATAGATTACCTAGCTGCTGATAGAGTGTCGGATCTTTTTCCATCGTGCATAATTTTAAGCCTGTTTCTGCTGTCATGCAAGGCTACGCGGCTTTGACAATCCGTGCCGTGTATACTAGAGTAAACCCATGGACTGGCTGAGATACGGCGTGGATTATGGAATCATAGGCTTTCTCATATTTCTCTCAGTGGTTTCCCTCGCGATTTTTGTTGAGCGGTTCCTCTTCATGAAGCAGATCAGTCTGGGGCGGTACGAGCAACGAAAGGCACTTGAGCTTGAACTCACCCGGCGCCTTACCACGCTCGCGACCATAGGTGGCAACGCACCATACATAGGACTGCTTGGCACCGTGCTCGGCATCATGCTCACCTTCTACACGATCGGTGTGGAGGGATACGTCGATCCGACACGCATCATGGTTGGTCTGGCCTTAGCCCTCAAGGCGACGGCTGTAGGTCTTCTTGTGGCAATCCCGACAATTGCCTTTTACAACTACCTCCTGCGCAAGACGCGCGTGCTCCTAGGGGAATGGGATATGCGGAACGGTACATCCGGGACATGCGGGACATGCGGGCCATAAACGATGGAAGAGAAAGAGTTTGATTACATCAACATGATCCCGTTGATTGACGTGATGCTTGTGCTCCTCACCATCGTGCTCATGACGAGTACTTTCGTTATGGGGGGCATGATACGCGTGGAACTCCCCGCAGTGAGTGCAGAGCCTGAGGCTGTTGCGCGCACACGGTCTGTAGACGTGGACCAGACAGGGAGAGTCTATTACGAAGGTCGTCAGGTTAGCCTGGAGACGCTGAAGACTCAAGTCGAAGTTCTGCCAAGGGACGTACCTTTCCTGATCCGTGCTGACAAAAGGGTGCCGCTCCAGTATTTCGTCGACGTGCTGGGCGCGGTGAAAGGCATGGGGTTCAAGCGAGTGAGCGTGCAGACAGAGAGGATAAAGGAATGACTGGCCTCGGCCGAGGTTTTATCATATCACTCCTTGTGCACGGGCTTGTAGTCGTGCTTGTGTATGCCGTCCCGTCCGACAGGGAGACGCGACCTGATACTATTTCCGTCGATTTCACGCTGGTCGAGCACGCGAATATGCGGGAGACTGCGCTCGGGCTAGGCACCGGGCCCAGGGCGCCCACAACGTCCGGAGCGAGAAGATCGGTAAAGAAGTCTGAGCTTACTCCCCGCGCCAAGGACGGTGCGAATACAGCGGAATCGCGGCCAATGGCGCACGTTGATGAGGATGTTTCCCCGCTTGCTTCCCTCGCTTCAGCCAAGGGTGAAGGGCAGCCTTCTTCAGAGGAAGGCGCGCCTGTTGCCGGGTCGGCAGGAACTGGCAACGCGGGAGGCGCTGGCAGCCTGAACTCAGGGCGTCCCATGACGGCAAGCCTGGGCCCTGGCGGAACCGGAGTAGAAGGCGCAGGCTCCGGAGACGGAGGGTATCATGCGGTTCTTCGGCGCATCCGGGACGAGGTACTGAAGAACGTTACATACCCGGAAAGGGCAAGACGGATGGGGTGGGAAGGGAAAGTCGTTATTTCCTTCATGATCCATGAAGACGGGTCGGTGCATGATGCGCGCATCCTCCAGAGTTCCGGCGTATCCATGCTGGACGAAGCTGCACGAGAGGCGCTCCGGAAGTCCACGATACGCTCTCAGATTGCAAAGAGGGTTCACGTGGTTCTCCCGATAGAGTACAAATTACGGTAAGAACCTGTGGCAAAAGCTGCCACGAAGTTTCATGACGTGCCATAAGGGCCATAAAGGGCCATGAAGGGCCACAAAGGGCCACAAAGGGCCACAAAACGATGGAACTGATTCAGGAAAACGACCTCATCCTGATTGTGCATCAGGGCAGGAAGTATTTGCAGAAGGCGGTGCCTGGTAAGGGATTCCACGGCAAAGGGGGTACGCTCGATTTTTCCTCGCTCGTCGGCCTTCCTTACGGCCTGCGACGTGGGCAGTACGACGTATTCGAGCCGACCCTGGAAGACATGATCATGTATGGGGTCCGCCGCGAGACGCAGATTGTCTACCCAAAAGATGCTTACTACATCTGTTTCAAGCTGAACCTTGGGCGCGGCTGCCGGATGCTTGAGGTCGGGACGGGGAGCGGCGCTCTGACAATCCTTTTCTCGCGCCTGGTGGGGCCGGAGGGCCGGGTTGTTTCTGTTGAAAAAGAAGAGAGGCACCATAAGAATGCGCGGAAGAACCTGGAGAGGTTCGGAAATCTTGAGACCATTGATCTGCGGCTCCAGGACTTCTCTGACTTCGAAGAAGGGGAGTTCGATGCCGCGTTCATCGATCTACGGGAACCGTGGCACATCATTGAGAAGGTGCGAAGCCTGATCAAGGACAGCGCAAGCCTCGGAGTCATCGTGCCCACTGCAAACCAGGTCTCTGAGACGCTTCGGGCGTTGGAAGGGATATTCGGCGACGTGGAGGTGCTGGAGATTCTGCTCAGAAAATACAAGTGCGTTGCTGACCGCCTCAGACCTGACGACCGCATGGTCGCCCACACGGGGTATTTGCTTTTTGCGCGAAAGGTGAGAGAGAACGAGCCAGCGCGCGAATCCATTGATCAGCCGATCAGCCAATAAGCGAATAAGCGAATAAGCTCCTTATGCAGTCACGCGTCTATTCTTAGTTGAATTCAATCTTGTAGTAGAGATCTGCAGCAAGCTGGTTTCCAGACTGGCTCTCAACTTCCCAGTTCTTTGAGAAGGAATAGCGCGCGGTCAGGAAGCTTGCCTGGCGAAACAAGGAATACCCGAGGCCTACGTAGAGCCTGGGAGAAAGATATTTGCCCAGGGAGACAGACGTCTGTTTGCTATCGCCCTGCGGACTTCCGACGTCGACCGAGTCAAGGCCAATGCGGCTCATGATGCCCTCCTCAAGTTTGCTTGACGGGCCTGCTGCAGCGAGCGCAGCAGCAGCCTGCGCCAGTGCGGACGCCTGGTCCGTGTCTGTAGACCGTGGCCTGCCGATAAGAATGTAGGAGAGCACGTCTGCATCAGCCATCACCGGATCAGAGTAAAGCTTGACCGCGGGTGACTGTATGCTGCCCGTGATGATGACGCCCGCTTTAACTTCTTTAACCATGGAGGTTGGCGGCAACTTCCTGAGGGCTAACACGTCGAGCACGGCCCGTTCGGGAGGTCCGCCGTTAAAGGTGATTGTCCCTCTTGTCACGTCGAGTTTGACGCCTGATGCGCTGTACTGCCCCTCAGGGATGCGGATTTCGCCTTGGGCCGTAACGTCCTGGAGGCCCTTTGTCTTGACAAGAATATCGCCCTCCAGACGGGCGTTGATGCCCATAGCCCGGACTGTGACCTTGTTGCCGAGAATGATGCGAACTTCGCTTGTGAGCTCCATGCTCTCGGTGGTTTTGCTCTTCGCCGCCTCATCAGTAAGGATCACGTCCGGGCTTGTGCGCACTGCTCCTTTTTCGGGCAGGAAGATGCCGAGTTCAGGGACTCGTACACTGCCTTGAACGGACAGAGACTTGCCCTTGCCTTCGAAGCGCAGGTCAGGCTCTATCAGGGCCTGAAGCTCAGGAAGGTAGATAGCCTGAAAGCGTTGCCCGGTCAGTGTGCCGTTCAGATGGTCGATGCGTCCGTCCTTGAGCGACATGGTTGCCGATCCCTTAAGGCTTCCCGGTCCGGAGCGAACGGTGAACGACGTAATGCGGATTTGATCGTCGGTGATGAGAGCCTCTGCGCCTGCGTCCTGAAGGTGGATGCCTGCAGCAGGCAGATATGCACCCGCACCGCTGAGACGCACCTTGCCACGCAGCGCAGGCGCAGCCCAGGTTCCGTTGGCTGCGACATCGAAGCTGATGACGCCTGTGCTCTCCTGTATCAGGCCGGGGAAGAGTGCACCCAGGACTCCTTTCTCGCGCAGTTCGCCGCTGGCCGATGCCTGCAGAGGGGCACTCTTGTCCACCTCTGTCGGGAAGCGAGCCATGACCGGGAGACGAAACGATGCGTTGACGTGGCCGTAATCGGTGAGGACGAGATCTGCTTTGCCGCGAAGCGCTGCATCGCGCCATGCCCAGGTGATGTTTGCCGTCTGTATTGCTGTGGTCATGAGACCCTCGGAAGTGCGCCAGTCCAGTTTGCCCTGAGAGACTGCCGCCTCGCCCTCAACGTCGATGCGTTTTTCGGGGAAGAGTTCACCGCTCGCCTTGCCTGAGACGAGACCGCTCAGGGCCACCTGACTGGGCAAGAACGGTTTCAATACGGCAAGATCGATCCCTTCCCACGCCGACTGGAACGTTGCCTGCCCCGGGAGTGCTGCGCGGCACGGTTCACGGGATGACAGGGTGCCATGGAGCCTGCCGCCCCCGCGCGCGTATGCGTCGAACGAAGAGAGAAGCCCCCGCTCATTCCAGTCAATGTTGAGTTGCGCTTGGTCAATCTCCAGTTTCAAAGCCCCCTTCGTGAGCGTGCCCCCCGCAGCAAGGCTCCCTGCGACCCTGACCAGGCCCCCGTCAGACCACTCCGTCTTGATTCCGCCGCTCGACTGGCCGCTCGCCATCTGCTCGCTGAGAAGAGGATTCGCGCGGCTCAGGTCGAGATTGCGCCAGGAGGCTGTGACGAACCCCTTCCGCGGGCTCAACGTCAGGTCCGCAGCAAGGTCGATCTGTTCTCCTTGAGGCGTGGTAAGAACGAAGGGAGTGATGAGAAAGCGGTCAGGGGAGATAAGCAAGGAGACGTCTTGTTGTAGTTTCCACGGAGCGAGCGTGGAACTGCGGCAATCGAAACGGGCGAGCGTGCCTCGCCAGGTCTTTGCATTGTACGAGCCCTGCCCCTGGGCGGCAAGACTGCCGGCACGCCACGAGGCATTGAAGAGAAACGTGTGATCTCTGGCTGTGCCGCGCAACTCAGCGGAGCCGCCATTGATGGAAAAGTCAGCATACGTGAGCCCTTGCACCTTTGCTGTTGCCTCGATAGGCCCCTCCGGTCCCTTTTCCATGTGAATGTCCAGGTCGACAGCGCGCGCACTGACCTGATCAAGGGAGAGCATGGTGCCGCCAGCCTTAAGCATGCCTGCGGGCGTCCCGCCTCCCCACCGGATCCACCCGCTGCCTGATACCCGGCCGCGCGCCTCGGGTATCAGGCCGGAAAGATCTCGTACCCGTATCTCGTAGACGAGACGATCCTGAAGCACTCCGCGGGCAGACAGGTCGAAGCCGTTCCCGTGCACCTCGCATACTGCTACCTTGAGAAGATCGCGGTTGAGCGACGCAGCGAGCTTCCCTGTGAGGGGACGGCCCAGGAACCTGCTGCCGAGCAGTTCAACATCAAGGTCTCCGTTAATACCGGTGGTGCGAGACTCCTGCAGCTTGAGACCGACCTTTACGTTCACCTCTCCGCTCAGGTCGGGTCTTATGACCGCCGGATTGAGGTTCCTTCCCTGCATCGTCCCTTCCAGAGAAAACTTTTCTGCCATGCCCACCAGAAACTCACCCTCAATCTGCCCGTCGAGCAGGGAGCCCTTAAGGAGGCGAATCCTTGCCTGGTCGACCGTGCCCTCCACGTTGCCTGCCCATCTTGCTTCTTTCCAGCGCGCTCCGGAACTACGGAGATCAAAATCTCCCCGGTAGGATTGAAAATTGCTTGCTATTCTGATAATTCCTGAAACTGTAAGAGAGCTTTTGATTTCTTTTGAGAGATCAATATTGTTGACCTGCGCATAAAGATCAACCGTGGGTTCTGCCCTGGAGAAATCTAGCTTTCCGCTGGCGCTTATCGAGCCCTGCAGCTCAGCCTTGCGGAGGGAGAGATCCTTGAAGTCGATCGCGTGAGGGGAAATTGCGACCTGGGAATCGAGACGAAGCCACTCCTTGGCCCCCTGGAAGGCGACCACGGAAACCTTGCCCGAGACCTGCTGTGAACCACGTGCGGACGGAAGTTCCGCTTCCAGCGAAAGCCGGTCAATGGGGGCAAGGTTCTCTTTGGGGATGGCCACGAGTCGTGCCCGTAAAGCGGGCTTGGTGAGTCCGATCGCCAAGCTTCCCTTTATAATCCCTGAAGACGTCCCGACGTCAAGCCTCTCAAGCAGGAGCGCGCCGTTCTCCCACAATATCGGGGAGCTGACCGATTGCAGATCGACCGGTTCATTACCGGACTCATGATACCGCAGCCTTTCTACGCGGAACTGCTCGACCGATCCGCGGATCAAGCCGGTCCATACAGGTAGGTTGGGCCAGGTCAAGTCTGCAAAAGGCGCTGTATCGGGCCGTGTATCTTCAACGAGTGCGTCGCGCGCATAGAGCGTCTTCACCACAAGCCTGCCCGATGCAAGATAGAGCGGTTGCCATGTCAGGCGGAAGGCTGCGATGCGCAGGGTGATGCCCTGAAGCCGGACCCGGAGCCCCTCTATGGAGAGGTCGTGACCGATCTGTCCGGCGATCTTGTCATACTCAATGCCTGCATCTGATAAACGCGCTGCCTGGGCGATCAGGAGCTTGGCGCCGCTGGTTGTCCCGAAAAGAAAACCTCCGCAGAGAGCGCAGATTAGCAGGCAGGATAGAACCACGTAGAAGAGCCAATAGCGCTTCTTCACAATTCAAGCCCCACGGCAAAGTAGACTTTCCAGTCCGGTTTAGGCACGTTCACCTGGCGGGCGATATCGAGCTTGATCGGGCCGATAACCGTGTAGTAGCGGCCACCGAAACCGACGCCCTGCTGAGCATCAATATTCGAAAAGTTGTTGAATGCGTTACCCACGTCGTAGAAGAGCGCGACTCCCCAGTCTTTGCCGATGGCCCGCTCCACTTCAATGCTGCCTACCAGGAGGTTCTTGCCGCCGACCACTGAGCCGGTTGAGTCTGTCGGTCCCAAAGAATTGTACGAGTACCCCCGCACGCTTGTTTGTCCGCCGGTAAAGAAGCGCACTGAGATGGGGAGGTCTTCCGCGGCCTTGTTCGTTCCAGTAAGACCGATCTGGAACCTGGTGACGAATTTACATCTCCAGGGCAAAGGCCTGATGAACTCGAGCTCACCGAGGAACTGCAGAAAGTCGGCGCCTGACCCAAGCACCTGGGAGGTTCCCCGGACCTCCGACGAGTAACGGAAGCCCTTTTCGGCTCGGGTGAGATTGTCGTAATCGCGCCCGAACAAGCGCAGACCCGGCAAGAGCAGAAAAGGGTTCGTGGTCTCGTCTCCGGCGTCAGAATGTTCTTTCTGCAGCTTCACATACGCGGTCAGGAATCCGCCTCGCTCAAGGGTTGGAGCCATCTTTCGCGGCGTAGGGGCGATAAGGCCCTTGGGAGAGCCGTCCTCTCCCAGTTCAATATTTCTCGTGTGGCTCAACTCTAAGGATAACGTACGGATGGTGTAGGTTGACGTATCTTCCCTCTTGGCCTGGGCATTGAGCGCCGTGAAGCCACTCGGATCGTGAGCGCCAGGCAGGATATATTGCGCCGCGACCCCTTGCAGTATTTCGCTGACGGTGAGGTCCGCCTCGAAGATGTGACCGAAGCTCCCGACGTTCAGGTTGTCGTAGAGTAATGTTCCTCTGAAGCCCGTGTCGGTGGCGTAGCCGACGCCCGCCTTGAAGCGTTTCGGGGGAGACGGGGTGAGCCGTATCTCAACGGGCACCATGTTCTCCGTGGCCGCTTCCTTTTGCGGGGTGACGAGCACCTGGCTGAAGCGGTCTGATGTCGCGAGATTGAGCTGCGTCTGACTCAGCTTGGCGTACGAGAAGACCTCTCCCTTGCTGAAGGTGAGATACCGTTGCAGGAATGTTTCGGGATAGCCGGAACCGTCAGCAAAGCGCACCTCGCCAAAATGATACTGCAGCCCGGTCTGGAGCATGAGATCTATTTCAGCGCTTCGTTTGGCAACAGAAACCCGAACCTCGTGGGCGGTGAACTGTGCGTCGAGGTAGCCGAGGGAGACAGCCCTCGTCACTATATCGGACTTTGACTTTTCATATATATCCTGACGGAGTATCTCGCCTTGTTTGAGCGGCCACCCGGAAACGAGATTCGCGATCCCTTCCTCCCGGGCACCGGGGCCCTCCGCCTTGAGGTTCACGCTGGTGATTCTGACAGGCTCCCCGGGCGCCACCTTCACGCGAAGAATGATCGCGTCCCGTTCCTTTGCCTCCCTTGTCACGGATATTCCTGGTTCGTAATAGCCGAAAGGAACAAGCGCATCGCGGATGAGCGCAGGGACCTGCCGCTCGAAGCGTTCCAGCCACAGGGAATCGACTCGACCGTCTTTTATGAGGCCTGGAGGGAACGCAAGAGAGGCTTGAGCATTTGCCAGTGTCTCGCCCTGAATCCCTTCGACTACCACTTCAACAGGTTCTGCTGCCCGAGTGCAGACGATCAAGGGCTTCAGAAACAGGGTCAGGGCGCAGCAGGCTGCGATAACGAATAGTCTGTGTCGGGCGTTTTTTTGGAGCATATTTTGCGAAGGCCGTGGCCACGACGCTGATAAATGCGGCTCGATTATAACACGAACCAGCTCAGGCTTGCTACGAGGCGCTACGTTCCCATCACGACCTGATGATGACCTGAATATCCATCACATTGGTGCCCGTGGGTCCTGTCACGAGCAGCCCTCCGGTCTGCTGGAAGAAGGTGTAGGAATCATTATTATTGAGGTATGTCGTTGGGTCGAGGCCGAGACTCCTCGCCTGTGCGACGGTCTGACCGTCGACGATTGCGCCTGCCGCATCCGTCGGACCATCCGTTCCGTCGGTGCCCGCGGAGAGAAACGCAATGCCTGCCGTTCCTTCGACCTGCATCGCGAAGGCGAGTGCGAGTTCGGTGTTTCTGCCACCACGGCCGGGACCTTTCACGGTGACCGTCGTCTCTCCACCCGATATGAGACAAAACGGCCGCGGAAGACCGGGTGCCATATCCTGACGGGCGAGCGACTTCGCCACCTCGCGCGCCTCTCCCTGGAGCTCTGAAGAGAGTATCTGCGCGCTGAAGCCGAGTTCTTCCGCCTGCTGCTTCGCAGCTTCGAGCGCCAGGCGATTATTTGCGATGATGCGGTTCTCCACACGGTCAAAGACTGGACTGCCTTGCTTTGGTGTTTCCGGGAGCAGGCCTTTCTCTCCGGCGTCGAGAAGACGGACGATCGATGGCGGTGTATCTTTCGATAGATGATATCTCTGAAGGACATTAAGCGCCTCGGCATACGTCGACCCATCGGGAGATGTCGGACCGGACGCGATCACATCGAGCCTGTCGCCGACCACGTCGGATACGATCAAAGAAATCGTGCGAGCCGGGTAGGCGATCTCAGCAAGCCTGCCTCCCTTGACCCTTGAAATGTGCTTCCTCACCGCGTTCAGCTCTGTTATCGTTGCCCCCGACCGGAGGAGCAGGTTTGTGACCAACTGTTTTTCCCGCAGGGTAATCTCCTCGCGCGGTGCGACCAGCAATGCAGAACCGCCACCAGAGATAAGACAAAGGATGAGCGTCATCTCATCCGCTTCTCTTCCCAGTCTGATAATCTCGTTGGTGGCTTGTATTCCCTGCGTATCCGGTAGCGGGTGACCAGCCTCGTACACGCGAATCTTGTGCAACTGTGCCGTGGGCATTGCGTGACCATGTTTGGTCACGATGGCCCCGCTGGCAAGGAGGTCGCCAAGATGGCGTTCACATGCCGCGGCCATGGCATGCGAAGCCTTGCCAAAGCCGATCACAATGAGCTTCCGGAAGGCGTTCTCTTGAAAGACTGCTCGGACGTAGTCCAGGCTCTGTTCGACGGCATACACCGGATCGACGGCAGCGATGGCGGCGTCGAAAATCTTCCTGAGATATGAAGCGTGCGGAGCCACTTGCACAGTATCCTAGTATATGCGTCCGAGAGGCTATTCTCAAGCAATAACAACGGATGTAGTTGATTGCACGGAAGCAGTAAGGTAATCTGATACCGGTATACAAATCCTGCCCAAGGAGAGATGAGATGTTGAGAAATGTCCGAGTCGGCTGTTCTGTTCTGCTCGTTTTGTGCTGCTGTGTGCTGCTTCAATACGGCTGCGCGAAACCCCCGGCGGAGGAGATTGCAAAGGCTGAAAAGGCCGTAGAAGAGGCGCGAGCGAAAGAAGCCAACGTCTACGTTGAAGATGTTTTCAAGAAGGCCGAGACCGCCCTGAAGAAAGCTAAAGACCTCATGACCCAAAAGGAATACAAGGAGGCGAAAACAGCTGCAGAAGAAGCCGCTACCTTGGGGCAGCAGGCTGCCTCGCAGGTGGAAGCGGGAAAGGCCAAGATGAAAGCCGACGCAGAGCAGATGATAACGCAAGTGCAGGCGGCAACCAACGAATTGAAGGTGATGGTGGCCGATGCGATAAGTCAGAAGCGCCCCGTTAACCGGGAAGAGGTCCAGGCCCTGATAGGCAAGAATGAAGTAGATGTGTTGAATGTCAAAGTGAGGCTGGAGACAGGGAAGATAAAAGAAGGATACGAACAGATCAAGACTATGAAAGTCCAGACGGACGCGCAGAAGGCGAACCTGGCAGCTCAGGCTGCGCCGAAAGATAAGCAATAGTTCTTGGTGCCTTGTTCTGAGTGCTTCGTTATAAACCAGGAACGAAGAACGAGGCACGAGGAACGTATTTCGATAGTTCTTGGTTCTTCGTTCTTGGTGCTTCGTTGTGAACCAGGAACGAAGAACGAGGGACGAGGAACGGATTTCAATGAACGTGCCAGCTATTGTTAAGTCGATAGGGTTCCCGTTACTCGTGGCTTTGCTCACAACTGTCGCCCTGTTTCTCGTTCGCGGATTCGCCTTCAGATTTGTCCGCGTGTGGGCAGAGAAGACACATTCGAAAGCCGATCAGATAATTGGTCGTTCGCTCAAAACCCCCTCTATCTACTGGTGTCTGGCCATCGGGCTCCAGGTAGCCGTCTCCATGTCGGAACTTCCCGACAGGTACACCCTGTATCTCGCCAAGGTGATTGACGTCATCGTCATCCTTTCCGTTGCCATCGCCGCGTCAAACGTTACCGGCAGGCTATTGGAGAACTACATAGAACGGCTGAATCTTCCCATCCCTCCGACAAACCTCCTGTTCGGTATTGTCAAGGGTGCCATCTTACTCATCGGCCTGCTCATCGCACTGACATCAATTGGCGTCTCCATCACGCCCCTGGTGACGACCCTTGGTATCGGAGGCCTTGCCGTTGCACTCGCGCTGCAAGACACGCTTGCGAACCTTTTTTCGGGTATGCACATCTTGGTGGAAAAGTCGATCAGGATCGGTGACTACGTGCGGCTGGAGGGCGGAGAAGAGGGATACGTTGAGGACATCACCTGGAGAGCGACACGCATCAGGATGCTCCCCAATAACATGGTGATAGTTCCCAACAGCAAGCTTGCGAAAAGCACTGTCACAAATTACTCCCTCCCTGAGAAGCGCATGTCGATAATGATCCGCGTAGCGGTGAGCTACGCCTCCGACCCTGACCGGGTTGAAACACTCCTTGTGGACGAGGCAAGAAAGGCGGTCGGCTCGGTAGCGGGGCTTCTCTCTGAGCCGGAACCCGTTGCCAGGCTGATACCGGGCTTTGGGGATGGGTCCATCGAGTTCACCCTCACCTGCCAGGTGGGCGAGTTTACCGATCAGTTTCCCGTGCAGCACGAGCTGAGAAAACGCATTCTTCGAAGGTTCAAGGAAGAGGGTATCAGTCTTCCGTTGCCCCCGCGGGCCGTTTACGCGCAGAGCGAACTCAGGCTCAAAGGAGAGAGTGAATAGTGGTGGCATCGGCTTGATGAGGAGGTACAGATGAAGGAAGGCAAATTCTATACCCCTTCACTCATAGCTCTGATACTGCTCCTCGGCTACTTTACCTTTCAGATATTCAGACCATTCTTTGTTCCCATTGGCTGGGCCATAGTCTTTGCCATCGTCCTCTACCCCATTCACGCGCTCATTCTCCAGCGGGTCAGGTCAGGCTCCTTGTCGGCTGTGGTGATGCTCATCGTGATCTTGGGGGCAACCCTGGGCCCACTCTCCTACATATCCTATCAGCTGGCGCATGAAGTGGGCGCTATCTCTTTCGACCAGACTGCCGGGGAGATCGCCCGCGTTACCGGCCACCCGTACATACGGCCGGTAGTTGACTGGATTCTCTCTGTTTTTAACATCACAGAGGAGCAGCTTCAGGCATCTGTAATCGAGAACCTCACCAAGCTCGGAAAGAATCTTCTTTCTCATGTGGGAGGGGGAATCGGGGATGTAGTGAACGGCGCTTTCAATTTTCTCTTGATGGCCTTCACACTCTTCTTTCTATTGAAGGATGGGCCGGAGTTCCTGGTGAAGATGCGTGACTACCTGCCGTTCCCGGACAGTGAGAGAAAGAAGCTCGCCAAACAGGTGAAAGACATCGTCGTGTCGACCATCTATGGGGGGGTTGCCGTTGCCTTTATACAGGCCTTGATAGGCATGATCGGGTTCGCGGTTGTCGGCATCCACGCACCGGTCCTCTGGGGTCTGGTCATGGCTATTGCCTCCTTCATCCCGTTGGTCGGGTGTGCAATTGTCTGGGTACCTGCCACCCTCTACCTGCTCTTCAAGGGGTCGGTCGTCAATGGTATGGTCCTCGCCGCGATCGGCATATTCGGCATCAGTCTGGTTGATAACTTCCTTCGGCCTATCATTATAAAGGGGAGGGTCAGGATGCCACTCCTGCTCATTTTCTTCAGCGTCTTCGGGGGGATACAGTTTTTCGGCGTTATCGGCATCGTTCTCGGTCCTCTCGTCGTGGCACTATTTGTCTCCGCCCTGGGCATCCTGAAGGCATCCTATTCAGTGTCGTCCTGGCCCCCCCTACGTAAGGAGCCTCAAGGCTCAGGTGAGTGGTTTGGAGTAGGGATATCGGTCATATTCGGTCCAATGTAGCTATTATTACTAATACCATAGGCTAAATATGTCACATTGGCGTTGACAAAAAAGTCATATGTAACTGAACGTG
>Ga0113563_10000590_pt1 | contig 17981 bp, 15 predicted proteins | sample Mud3Dept3metaG_FD_80117 | JGI IMG/M metagenome (GOLD analysis project Ga0113563, IMG submission 80117) | Freshwater wetland microbial communities from Ohio, USA, analyzing the effect of biotic and abiotic controls - Mud 3 Core 4 Depth 3... | ecosystem: Environmental > Aquatic > Freshwater >...
CGGCAGGCGAGGCGGCATCGGCGAGCGTGTCCATCTCGCGCGACTTGCTCATGTCCCAGTTCTGGCAGAACTTGCAGGCGAGATTGCAGCCCGCGGTGCCGAACGACAGCACGGACGAGCCCGGCAGGAAGTGATTGAGCGGCTTCTTCTCGATCGGATCCACGCAGAAGCCGCTCGAGCGCCCATAGGTATAAAGCTCTATGCCGTTGCGGCCACGCCCACGCACGAAGCACAGGCCGCGCTGGCCTTCGTGAAGGCGACAGTGGCGCGGACACACGTCGCACTGCGCGCGCCCGTCGTCGAGCCAGCGCCAGTGGCGCGTAGGAGTGGCAGAAAAATCGGTATTCATACGATTGGCGCCGGCGAAACCCCGGCGGGATATTGGCCCACGTTGGCGCGAGGCCGCAGTCGGGAGCAACGCGCTCCCATGGAACGCTGATGTTGAGCCTGGGCCGGGACATGTCAAGGGTCCGGCCACCCGCGGTGGCAGGACTGTTCTACCCGCAGGACGCCCGGGAGCTGCGCCTTGCGATCGACGCGTACCTCGAGGCCTGTCCGCGCCGGGAGCAACTGCGCCAGCCCAAGGCACTGATCGTGCCGCACGCCGGTTATCCGTACTCTGGCCCCGTCGCCGGTTGCGCGTACCGCCTGTTGCGCGACTCGTGCGCGCAGGTGCGCCACGTCGTGATGCTCGGCCCGAGCCACCGCGTGCCGATGCGCGGGCTCGCCGTGCCGTCGGTCGATTGCTTCGCCACGCCGCTCGGCGAAGTGCCGCTCGACACCGCGAATCGCCAGCGCCTGCGCGAACTCGGGCTGGTCGGCGTGTCCGACGCGCCGCACGCGGCCGAGCACTCGCTCGAGGTGCAGCTGCCGTTCCTGCAGGTGGTGCTCGACGCGTTCGACATCCTGCCCATCGCGATCGGGCTCTCGCCGCCCGACCAGGTGGCGCGTGCGCTGGACGGGGCATGGAACGGCGCCGAAACGCTGATCCTGGTCAGCTCCGACCTGAGCCACTACCACACGTCCGAGGAAGCACGCCTGCTCGACGCGCAGACCACGCACGCCATCCTCGAGCGACGCAGCGACCTGCCCGACGAGCAGGCCTGCGGCGCACGCGCCATCAACGGCCTGATGCAGGTCGCGCGCCGGCGCGGCCTCGAGGTGGAACTGCTCGACCAGCGCAACTCGGGCGACACGGCCGGCGATCGCTCGCGAGTCGTGGGCTATGGCAGCTACGCGCTCTACGAGACTTGACCCCGCCGCGCAGCGGGCCGTGCTCGGCACCGCTGCCACGGCGATCGACGCAGGGCTCGGGCGTTCCATCGCATCGCCGCCCGTCACCGACCGGCTGTCGCCGCCGCTCGCCGAGCATCGGGCGAGCTTCGTCACGCTCATCCTCGACCACGAACTGCGCGGCTGTTGCGGCACGCTGGAGCCCGCGCGCCCGCTGCTGATCGACGTCTGGCACAACGCTCAGGCGAGCGCGTTCCACGACCCGCGCTTCCCGCCGTTGACCCTCGGCGAGTGGCGCGGCGTCGAGATCGAAGTCTCGGTGCTCACGCCCTGTGAGCGCGTGGTGGTGGCCAGCGAACAGGAACTGCTGCTGCTGCTCGCGCCCGGCCGCGATGGCCTCGTGCTCGCGTGGCACGGCATGCGCGCGACGTTCCTGCCGAAAGTCTGGGAGCAGGTGGGGAGCCCGCGGGAGTTCCTGCAGCGCCTGAAGCAGAAGGCCGGCTGGTCCGCCGACTTCTGGGCGTCCGACCTCGAGGTCTGGCGCTACGAGACGCAGATCGCGGGCCCGGTCCCCGCGCTCTCGGCAGCGCCGAGCGCGGCCTGACCGAATCCACCGGCGGACCCGCGGCGAACCGGCCACCATGGCTGCGCGCACTGCCCTGCTCGTCCTGTTCGGCGGCATCCTCGCCGCGATGCTGGTCGTCACCGTGACGGCCAGCCTGCACCAGCCGCTGTGGGAATGGGGCGGCCTCACGGCCGAGCCCGATCGCTGGTGGACCTACGCCACGCTCGCCGATGCCTACTTCGGCTTCCTCACGTTCTACGCCTGGGTGTTCTACAAGGAGACCCGTGCCGCGGCCCGCGCCGGCTGGTTCGTCGCGATCATGCTGCTCGGCAACATCGCGATGGCGGTATACGTGCTGCTGCAGCTGGCGAAGCTGCCTGCGGGGGCGCCCTTGTCGCAGCTGCTGATTCGACGAGGGGACAGGGGATAGGGGACAGGGGACAGTCAGAGCAAGCGCTGGGCCTTCGCCACCATTCCATGTCCGCACGTTTTCGCGAAATCTAACCGCACTCTTAACGCTACCACCCTGCTGTTGTCCCCTGTCCCCTGTCCCCTGCCCCCAACCTCCATCCCCTATCCCCTATCCCCTCCCCATGACTTCCCTCCCCGTCAAGCTCCTCGAATCCGACACGTTGCCCGACCCGCTGATCCGCGCCGGGATCCGGCGCCTGCTCGCCGCGCGCTTGCGCGGGGAGGACAAGGGAGATCCCGAGGCACAGCAGGCGCATTTCATGAAGCTCGTCGAGGAGCTGCGACAGAGCCCGGTGGCGATCGAGACGCAGGCGGCGAACGAGCAGCACTACGAGCTGCCGAGCGAGTTCTTCCAACTCGTGCTCGGCCGGCACCTCAAGTATTCCTCCTGCTACTTCGACCCGGGCGTCGCCTCGCTCGACGAGGCCGAGGCCCGCATGCTGGCGCTCACCTGCGAGCGCGCCCGGCTCGCCGACGGCGACCGCATCCTCGAGCTCGGCTGCGGCTGGGGCTCGCTCACGCTGTGGATGGCGGAGCACTATCCGAACGCGCGCATCACCGCGGTCTCGAACTCGCGCAGCCAGAAGGCCTTCATCGACGCGCGCGCCGCGGAACGCGGCCTGCGCAACGTCGAGGTGCTCACCCGCGACGCCAACGTGCTCGACTTTCCCGCGGGCACCGAGTTCGACCGGGTCGTGTCGGTCGAGATGTTCGAGCACATGCGCAACTACCAGGCGCTGCTCGGCCGCGTTGCCCGCTGGCTGCGGCCCGGCGGCACGCTGTTCGTGCACATCTTCACGCACACCCGCTTCGCGTACCCGTTCGAGGTGCGCAACGAGTCCGACTGGATGGCGAAGTACTTCTTCACCGGCGGGCTGATGCCGAGCGACCACCTGCTGCTCTATTTCCAGCGCGACCTGCGCTGCGTGCAGCACTGGCGCGTGAACGGCACGCACTACCAGAAGACCGCCGAGGCCTGGCTCGCCAACATGGACCGGCAGCGCGCCCGGGTGCTGCCGGTGATCGAGGCCACCTACGGCGCTGCCGAGGCGCGCCGCTGGTGGGTGTACTGGCGCGTGTTCTTCATGTCCTGTGCCGAGCTGTTCGGCTACCGCGGCGGCACCGAGTGGATCGTGTCGCACTACCTGTTCGAGAAGCCCTGAACCGTCGCAGCGGACGATTGCACGGCGGCGCCGCGTCGTGTCAGTGTTGCACGACGTGAAGAGCCTTCCGACACACTGGCGCGGGCCGCTCGCCGGCTTCGCACTCCTGCTGGCCACCGTCGCTGCCGCCCAGCCGGCCGCGGACGAGCGCACGCAGGCGCATGCCGAGTTCAAGCGCCTGTTCGATGCCGGCGACTACACCGCGGCCGCGGAGCACGGCCGCAGGGTCGTCGAGCTGGCCGAGCGGGCCGGCACGGCGGACGGCGAGGAACTGCAGGTGGCGCTGATGAACCTGGCGCTGGCACAGCAGCGTGCCGACGATTACCTCGCGGCAGAGGCGAGCTTCCAGCGCGTCATCGGGCTGATCGAAGCTTCCGGGCGCATGACGAATCCGCGCCTCGCGCGTGCCTACGCCGGCCTCGGCATCACCTACCACGCGGCCCGGCGCTTCGACCTCGCCGCAGCGGCGCTCGCGCGCGCCATTGCCTTGAACCGCCGCGCCGAGGGGCTGTTCAACGTCGAGCAACTGCCGCTGCTCGAGAAGCAGGCCGATGCACTGACGGAACTCGGCCGCCTCGAGGAAGCTCTGGTCGTCCTGCGCTACTCGCTGCGGGTCGTCGCGCGGCACGAGGGCGAGCGCAGCCTGCCGGTCGCCCGCCAGCTCGAGTCGATCGGGCGCTGGTACACGCGCGTGCGCTCGTTCGAAGCGGCGCGTGCCACGCTGCGCCGAGCGACCGAACTCGCGGAGTCGATCGCCGGCGCCGACTCGACGGCGCTGGTCGGCCCGCTCACGGGGTTCGCGGAGAACGCCCGCCGCTGGCTGACCGACCCGATCATCCGTGAGCTCGACGTGGCGAACGATCCGCGCAACAGCATGTTCCACGACCCCGTGCTGCCGGCGCCGCCGAGCCTGTCGCCGAGCACCATCGGGGCGGAAGGCCTGAAGGCGCTGGAGCGCGCGGCCGCGATCGTCGATGCGGATCCCGATGCGTCACCCGCACTGGTGGCCGGCGTGCACTCCCAGCTCGGGGACTGGCACTCGGCACGCGGCCTGCCGGAACGCGCCCGCTCGAGCTACGAGCGCGCCTGGCAGGCGGCCGGCGCGGCGCCCGAGGGCGCCAGGCTGCGGCAGGCGCTGTTCGGCGCGCCGCAGCTGATTCACTACGTCCCGCCCGAAGGCTGGGACCGCTTTGCGCGTCGGCCGCCCGAGGAAATCGTGCGACAGGACGTCGAGATCGAGCTGACGGTGACCGCCGACGGCGGCACCAGTGAGCCGCGCGTCGTCGCCGGCGGTGACGACGAACGCCGCGCGGGCCAGGCCCTGCGCGCGGTCGGCACGGCACGCTACCGGCCGCGGCTGGTGGACGGTCAGCCGGTCGCAACCACCGGGGTGCGCTTCGTCCAGCCTTTCTACGTGCTGAGCGCGGACGAAGCGACGGCCCCGCCGGACGCCGCGCCAGATGAAAAGCCGCCGACCGCGATGCCGGCGACCCCGCCCCCTCAGGGCCCGGGCTGATCCTCGACCTCGACGAGCGGTGCGGCCTCGTCGATCAGTCCGCGCACGATCGCCTGCTCGCGGAACTCGACGGCGATCTTAGCCCCGGCATCGCGCATGGCCAGGCTCGCCGCCTGCTGCAGGGCCGTCTTGCCCTGCCCGGGCACGGAACTGCTCTGCTGCGCGCCGTAGCCGGTGAACGTCCAGGAATCCACGACCTTGCCGACCGGCGTGTAGGCGTTGATCCGGTACTTGAGGCTCACCGCATACAGCTGCATGCCGGTGTCGCGCGGCGTGACGAACGAGAAATCCTCGAGCACGGGCTCGAACACGCCGCGCACCTCCGGATCGGTGACGGCACCCGCCTCGACCGAGGCCACCGGCACGACACGCTCGAACATCGCGTTCATGAGTCGATCGAACCCGTCGGTCTGTGCCCGGCCGAGCGAGATCACGTAGTCGACGCCGTCACGCTCCTCGCGGTGCACCGCTTCGCGGAACGCGGCCGGCACGTGCACGCCGACGACGACCGGGATGCGCGTGACCAGCGGCTGCGGGATGACCGACTCGGCCTCGAACTGCGTGGTACCACAGCCCGCGAGCAACGCCGCCGCGAGCAGCAGCCCGCTTGCGCGCCGGCCGGAGCGGCGGCTCAACGGGTCCTTGTGCGCGGCATCGAGCATGGACGGGATGTTCGCACGCGGCGCTCAGCGGCGATAGCTGCCGGGCTCGTTGAGCCCGACGAACGTGCCGCCGTTGCGATCGCACAGGATGCGCATCAGCGTCGCGAAGCGGACGCTGGTGTATTGCGGCGCGTCCGGACGCACCGGGAAGCCGATCGCGTGGATGCGCACCCGTCGCTGGCCCGACTTGTCCTCGCGGTTGATGGTGTCCACCGCGCGCACCACCGAGTCGATCGACGACCCGGTGAACTCGTCGCCGAGCACGTACAGGCTGATGCGCAGGCCGCTCGCGTAGTAGGTCCGGATCGCCTCGACGATGCCTTCCACCGGGCTCGAGTTGCTGAACGGAAACCAGTTGCGCAGGCGCTCGAGCACGATCTTGCGCTGCGCGGGCGTGTCCGGCAGCCAGCGACCGCGGTAACCCGAGAACATGTAGCCGCCCTCGTCGTTCATCACCTGCCAGCCCTTGACGGTCGGGTGGGCATCGAGCACCTCCTGCATCTTGGCGAGCATCAGCGGCCACGCGTAGTTGGCCATCGAGCCCGAGGTGTCGATGATGAAGATGATGTACTCGCTGTCGACCGGCACGCCGCCGATCGGCGAATCGTCCTTGCGGCGGAACTGCGCACCGAGCAGGCGCTTCTGCTCCTCCGTGAGCTGCTGCTGCGCCGAGACCAGCCGGCCCTCGATCTCGTTGGCAACCTCGGCGTCCTTGCGCGACGACTCGAACTCGCCGCGCAGCGCGCTCAGGTCGCCGCGCAGGCGCGCGATCTTCTGCTGCTCCTCGGAGAGCTGGATGCGCCGTGCCTGGAGGTCGCGGTTCAGCACCTCGCTGGTGCCGCGGATCTCGAAGAGCTGCTCCTGCAACTCGAGCACGCGCCCCTCGAGGTCCTCGCGCGACTTCTCGAACACCACCGGCTCGCCCACTTCGGTGAGCACCAGCAGCAGGATCACCGCGCCGAAGCCGCAGCAGATCGCGTCGAGGAACGACAGGCTGAAGACCTCGACGTCGCGCCGGCCGAGCCGCGACCGCTTCATGGCCAGTCCCTCGCCGGGCTGAGTAACGCGCCGTTGGTACGGCGCGCCAGCGTCCAGAACGCGCCCGGCGCGAGCGGGTCGCCTTCCATCGGCAGCAGGATGACGTTGACCGGCACGCCGGCGGGCAGCCTGCCGATCGCCTTCTCGAACAGCTTGAGACGTCCCTCGCCGTCGATGGTCCTGCGGACCGCCGGCGGCGATTCGCCCTGGGTCGGCAGGCCGTCGGTGACGAGGATGATGTTGTCGGGCTTCGGCGAGAGTGCCAGCGCGGCCTTGAACGCGTTCTCGAGGCTCGTGCCGTCACCGGGCACGGTGCGCCTGAGCTCGCGCAGCGTCTCGCTCAACGCATTGGCGTCGCCGGCGTCGAGCCACTTGCCCTCGCTGCCGGCGACGAGCGCGCGCGGCTGGGTGTTGAACGCGTAGGCCTGGAACTTCGCCTTGGCGGGCAGCTGCGAGGTGAGCCAGTCGACCGTGGCGACCGTGCGGCGCCACTTCGCCGCGGACGTGCGCCGCGACTCCGGCATGTTGCGCAGCCGGATCACGTTCACGACCGAGTCGTCCATCATGCTCGCCGACACGTCCACGAGGATCAGGATGCGCTCACCGCCCACCTTGAGCCCGGTGAGGTACTGGCGGTCGCCGCTGCCCACGAATCCCTTGATGCGCGTGCCGGGCTTGCCCGGGTCGGGCGTGCCCGCGCTCAGGCGGCGATTGCCTTCCTCGAGCGACTTGAGATCCTGCTTGAGGCGCTCGATCGCCTCGCGCTTCGACAGCGTGTCCTGCTCGGCCTCGGCGAGCTGCTGCCTCAGCCGCTCGGTCTCGTCGATGATCCGCTCGGCCAGTCCCTCCGCCGGCACGGCCTCGTCGGTGCCCTCGAGCGCATTGCGCAGCACGACGAGGTTCTTGTAGCCGTCGAGCACTTCCTCCTCGAGGCGATCGACCTCGGCCTGGAGGTCGTCGTTGCGCTTCTCGCGCTGCACGCCCGCCTGCGCGCTCAGGATCGTGTAGAACAGCACGATCGCCCCGAACCCGCAGGCGATCACGTCGAGGAACGACAGGCTGAAGATCTCGGTCTTACGCCGCGCCATCGCCGTCCACCACGCGCACCAGCGCGAGCTCCACGCCCGGGTTGCCGAGCCACAGGCGGTCACCGGCGCGCAGCGCCACCCGCCCGCCGACGCGCTCGCCGTTGAGCAGCGTGCCGTACGTGCTCTGGTCCTCGAGCCAGGCGCCGTTCGCATCGCGCACCAGACTGCAGTGCACGCGCGACACCCCCGGGCCGGCCGTGACGGCGAGCGCGCGCTGGCCGGCCGGGACCGACCAGCCGACGTACAGCGGTGCGGCGCCGAGCGGCCATGCGCGGCCCAGGTGCACGACGTGGGTCGGCCACTCCCCGGGCGACACCTGCGCGGAAGGCATGGTGGCGGCCGGCGCGTTGCGCGCCAGCGGTACCGGCAAGCGCTGCACCAGCGTGAGCTGGTGCGGCTCGCGGCGCAGCTCCCGCTCGAACGCCAGCGCGCCGAGCGCTGCCGCGCCGCGCGGCAGCGAACGCACCTCACAGTCACGCAGCGCGGCGAGGCGCTCGGTGAAGCCGGGCAGGTCGAACCAGCGATGCGACACGCGCACGTGCAGCGGTCCACCCACGGGACGCGCGCGCTGCAGCACCTGCACGACCGCGTCGTAGAAGGCCCGCGCGGAGCCGGCGAAGTCGGCCCGCGCCAGTCCGACCGCCAGGGACTCGCCCGCCGCAGGTACCTCGATCGTGACCGACTCACGGTCGTGCAGCACCGCCAGCCAGCCCGGCAGCCCGTCCCACAGCCGCTGCTCGCCCGCAGCCTCGTGCAGCGGATCGAACCGCGTCCGGCGCACGAATTCGCCGGCGATCAGGTCGATCCACGCCTGCTGCAGCGCCACCCAGCCGTGCTGCGGCAGCAGCTCGTAGCGCACGCGGCGCAAATCCCCCACGTGCTCGAGCACCGTCACGGTGGCGCAGTGGAGCGAGAGCTCGAGCTGCACCACCCCGACGGGCACCGGCTCGAGCGCCGCCGCGGCCACGCCTGCATCGACCAGCCCGACGGCGGGCAGTCCCGCCTCGCGCGCGACGCCGAGCAGCACGGCGAGCTGCTCGCGCGTATACCACGCCGGCACGGCGTACAGCGCTTCGCTGCCGGCTGCGTCCGCCTCGCGTGCCAGCTGTGCGAGCTGTGCGTAAGCGACTTCGGCGTAACTGTTCGCCGCGGGCATCTGGCGCGGCAAGGCGGCCGTCCCGAGTTCCTGCCAGTGCCGCGACTCCGCGTAGAGCGGCTGCAGGCGGGCGCGTCGCTCGGCGGCGCGGCCGGTCTGCGGCTCGCGCCCGTCGAGCATCGCGTAGCCCGGCACCTCGGCCACGACGTGCCCGTCGCGCGCGAGCACGAGTCCGGCGTCGTTGATCTCGAGCGCGAGCGTCATCTTCGGTCAGCGCACCTGCATGTGCCGGATGAGGTGCTGGTCGAGGTAGGTCTCGCTGTCGAGCACCAGCCGCTCCTGCGCGAGCTGCAGCTGGTGCAGCAGGAACATCAGCACGATGCTGATCAGCAGCGCGATCAGGGTCGAGTTGAACGCCGTGCCGAGACCCGCGGTCACGCCCGAGACGTCGCCGCTCACCGCCTTGTGCGCCTCGCCGAGCGCGTCGCCGATGCCCCGCACCGTGCCGATGAAGCCAATGGCCGGGATCGCCCAGGCGACGTAGCGCAGCATCGAGAGCTCGGAATCGAGTCGGTCGGCCTCGGCCTCGCACACGCCGCGTGCCGCCTCCGAGACGTCCTGCACGTTGCGGGTGGCGCCGAAGCGGTACAGCGAGACGAGCAGCGCACGCGGCAACAGGCACTGCGCCTCCGCCGGCGGCAGGGCCTCGAGCGTGCGCGCATGCTCGCGGATGTCCTCGGGCAGGATGCGCATGCCCTCGGGCACGAGCACGAGGTCCCGCTCGAGCAGCCGCCGCTCGACGTGCGTCTGGCGCGCCTTGTAGCCGATCACCGCGAACGCCCACAGCGCCAGGATGATGGCGGACTCCTGCTCCCAGTCCTTGAGCACGACGTACACCGAGCGCTGGGCGACGTAGTTCGGGTCCTTCTGCATCGCCATGCGTTGCTCGGCGAGCACGGCCTCGGCGCGCGGCCGCACCACCGTGACGTACGCGGCGTGCACGGCGATGGCGACGATGATGAAGGCGAACAGGCTGTAGAGCAGCTCGTTCGGGGCGCGGGACTTGAAACGAGTCATGCCGCGGCTCTCCGGCTCAGATATCGATGGGGAAGGACACGTCGAAGTCGGCGCGCACCTTCTCGGTGGGTTCGAAACGCGAGGGCGAAGGCCCCTTCGGTGCGGGCGCTGCACCGTCCGCCGGGCCGGCCGACGGTTGTGCGGACGCTTCGACGTCCGGCGCCGCGGCGCGGGGAGCGTTCGCCGCGTCGGTTCCCGACGCGCTCGCGGGCGTCGCGGCCTTGCCCGCCGGTGCCGGCGCAGACTCCTGCGCCCGCAGCACCGTCACCACCGACAGCACGCCGAGGAACAGCATTGCGGCGAGCCGCAGGCTGCGGCTACTGCGCGTAACGCGCGATGCGGAAGCCGAGGTCATTGCGTTTTCCGTCTCCGTAGTCGCGAAATGCCAGCCGCAGTTCGGTCACCGCGGAGTGTCGCCAGCTCGAGCCGCGGATCACCCGCAGCGCGCCCGCGCCGCCCGCGGCGGGGTCGACGGCGACCGCGCCCGTCGCCGGCTGGACAGTGTAGAGGTCGTGCGTCCACTCGGCGACGTTGCCGCCGAGGTCGAAGAAACCGAGCGGGTTCGCGGCAAAGCTGCCGACCGGCGCCGTTGCCGCGAAGCCGTCGTCGTAGTCGGCAAGGAACTGCGCCACGAGCGGCTGCGCCTGCACGTCGGCAAAATTGCCCGCTCCGGGGGGCACGGGGAGCGCGTCACCCCAGGGATACTTGCGCAGCGCGCTGCCGCGCGCCGCCCACTCCCATTCGGCCTCGGTCGGCAGGCGATAGCCGTTGGTCGCGGGCACGACGGGCACGAGCTTGCCGCCCTCGCCCCGGTACGCGGGCTCGAGACCGTCCTTCGCGCTCAGCCAGTTGCAGTACTCCGCCGCGTCCTGCCACGTGACGTTCACGACCGGCTGGCGGTCGAGGTCGAGCGTCTGCTGCATCACGAAGCCCGATCGGTGCGCAGCGCGGAACTGCCGGAACTCGAAGTTGCTGACCTCGCGCAGCGCAAGGTAGAAGCGCCGCTCGAGCTTCACCGCACGCTGCGCCTCGTTGGCGCGCCGGCCGGCCTCGCGCCGCGGGCTGCCCATCGTGAACTCGCCCGCCGGCACGAGCCTGAGCTCCTGCCCGGCCGCGGTGCGTAGCGTCGGCGCCAGCGCGGCCACCTTGTCCGCCGCCGCGGCGGACGCCCCGGCCGGCTCTGCTTCGCTGCCCGGCGCGCCGGACGCCGCGGCCCGTGCGACGCCCTCGAGCAGGGTCACTTCGACGCTCTGCGGCAGGCTGGGGCGCGGCGTCACCGTGACTCGGTGCGTGGCATAACCCGGCTTGCGGATCTCGATCACGTGCGCGGTGGCGGGCAGCTCGATGGTCTGCCGCGCGACGCCACGCGCACTGCCATCGACGTAGAGCTGCGCGTCGGCCGGCGTGGCCCGCACGATCACCTGGCCGAGGATCGGCTGCAGCACGAATGCCACGGCCTCGCGTGCGCCCGGCGCAACCTGCACCTCGCGCCGTGCCGGCTCGTACCCGTCGCGCAGCACCGTGACGACCTGGGAGAGGTCCGGACGCACCTCGAGCTCGAGCGGCGTCCGCCCGCGATACGCGCCGCCGACCGATACGGCTGCGCCGGACGGGGTACTGGTGACGGCAAGCCGGCCGTCCGGCAGGCCGAGACGCACGGGCCCGAGTTCGAGCGGCGTGTTGGCCTGCACCTGCACGTCGCTCACCCACGGCTTGTACCCGGGATGCGTGATCTCGACACGGTGCGAACCGGCCATCAGCTCGACCTGCACGGGCGTCGGGCCGCGAGCCTCGCCCCCGATGCGCAGCTCGGCCCCGGCGGGGTCGGACGCGATCGACACGAGCGCCCAGCCCGGCGTGAGCTGCGGCTCGAGCTTCTGCAGCCTGCCGAGACCTTCGACCTGCACCTCGGCCTCGAAATCGAGGTAACGCCCGGTGTCGATCACCACCGTGTGGCTGCCGGCCGGCAGCTCGAACACGCCCGGCACCTTGCCGGCGTCACGACCGTCGATGCGCGCGATGCCCTCCGCCGGCACGACGATCTCGAGACGGCCCGGCAGGGGCGCGAGCGCATAGCGCAGCTGCTGGTCGCGCTCCGCAGTCACTTCGACCGGCACGCGCAGCGTGGCGTAGCCCTCGCGCTCGGCGACGAGCTCGTACGAACCCGGGCGCAGCAGGTGACTCGAGCCGAACCGCAGTCCCGGCCAGCCACCTTCGAACGCGACGCGCTGTGGGGCGGGATCGATCGCGACCTGCACCGGCACCGAGGTGAAGATCAGGACCGCGACTGCAGCGAGCACTGCCAGTGCCGTACCGACCGCGATGCCGCGCCAGGGCACCCGGGGGGCGGACGGCCGCGCGGCCGCCGCGCGCGCACGGAAGGCGATGGCCTCGATGCGCTCGTCCTCGGTCGACCCCGACCCGCCCAGCGTGACCGTCGCCTCCGGCGCGGGCGGCGCGGTCGCGTTGTCGGCGGCGCCCGCCAGGACCTCGAGCACGCGGCGTCCGTCTTCGAGCCGCAGCCTGAGCCGCCCGCGGCCGACGTCGAGGACGTCCCCGGCCCGCAACCACGCGGAGCCCGCGATCGGCGTGCCGTTGAGCAGCACACCGCCGGTGCCGCCTGCAGGTTGCACGAACAACTGGTCCTCGTGCAGCCCGAGCCAGGCGAGCGACCCCGCTTCCGCCGGCAACGCGACGCTCGCGCCCGCGCCGCCGATCGACACGGGAAAATCCCCGGGTCCGAGCAGGCGCTCGCCGAGCGGTTCGCGCAGGACCAGTTGGACGCTCAAATCGGCTCCTCGCAGCGGATCACCACCGTGGGCGACTCGCCGCCGGGCACGAGGACGATCTCGCGACGCACGTCGCGGTATCCCGAGCGCTGGCCGACCACCGTATAGCGGCCGGGCAGCAGCTCGACATCCTTGCGCTCGAAGCTCCCGAGTCGGCCGACCCGGTGGATCGTCACGTCGGTCAAGTTGTCGGAAGCGAGCCCCACGCGCAACGGCGTCTCGGCGGCGGCGAGCAGTCGCTCGACGGTCTCGACCTGGCGCGTCAGCACCGGCCCGGGCGTCGGCACGGCATGGGCCCGCTGCAGGGAAGCACGGGCCGCGCCGCGGACCTCGGAGGAGAACAGGCGCTCCGGACGGTCGATCACTGCCGCGAGCTCCGCCGCGAGCATCGCCCGCGGCTCGGCGCGTTCGACACCTTCGCGCGCCGTGAGCAGGTTGCGATCGATGTCGAGCGCCTTGCGGTACCCGGCGAGCGCATCGGACCAGCGCTCGGCACGCTCGGCCTCCTGCGCGGCGGCGAGGTGGGTTTCGAGTTCGCGTCCGGCGAGACCGCGCTCGGCCTGAGCAAGCCCGTCCTTTACCTCGGGCGCCCCGGGTCGCAGGCGGCCGGCGCGCTCGAAATCCGCGCGGGCTTGCGCGAAGTCACCTCGCGCCAGCCGTTCGAGACCCTGCGACATCGCGGCTGCGAACGCGTCGGCCGCGCCCCGCGCCTCGAGGCGGGCCAGTGCCGCGCGCGCCGACGGTGCGTCGCGATCGAGCTGCAACGCCTTGCGGTAAGCGGCCTCGGCGGCGGACCGCTGGCCCTGCTCCTCGAGCAGCGCCGCCTCTGCGAGCAGCTTGCGCACCTCGTCGAGCGTGCCCGAGCGCTCGATGCCGCGTCGGGCCACGGCGTTGCCGGCATCGATGGCCAGCGCCCGCTCGAATTGTCGCCGCGCGGTGGCTGCGTCACCCGCATCGAGGGCCGCCCGGCCGGCGGCCAGGGCCGCCGCGAGCTGCGCTGCCGCCGCACGCTCGGTCGCGGCGAGGTCGCCATCCGCGCCGCGCAGGGTCGCGAGTGCCACCTCGTAGTCGCGACGGGCGAAGGCAGCGTCGGCATCGGTGAGCGATTGCTTGCCGCGCGCGAACACTTCGCCACCCCAGTCCGCCGCCGCGCGCTTCGCGAGCGCCTCGAGCCGCGCGCCCACCGTCGGGCGCAATTCCTCGAAGGCGCGCTTCGCTTCCGCGAGTGCCTGCAGGTCCGGCGCCGCGGGTGGCGGCGCGGCCTGCTCCTTCACGGGCACTTCGGGTGGGCTCGAGCGCAAGGTCGACTGCTCGACCTGCCGCGGCAGCACGAAGAACACGAATCCCGCCACGACCAGCAGGAACACGAGGCTCGCGACGACCAGGCCGCGCCTGAACCCCTGGGTGCGCCACTGCTGCGGCGACGGCGCAGGCGTCGTCGTGCGCTGCCACTGCGGGCCGATGGTCGCGTCGCGGGACGGCGGGGGCCGCAGCTCCACGCCAGGCGGTCGGGGGCCGGACGTCGTCTCGACCGCGGCGATCGCACGCAGCTCGATGGCCACCGCGTCCGCCGTCGGGGGCCGTTGGCGCGGGTCTTTCGCCAGGCACGCGAGTACCAGTCTCTCCAGTACAGGTGGCACGGCGAGCGACGCCGGCAGCGGCGCCGGCGACTCGCCGCGAATGCGCTCCGGGCGCGCGTCCGGGTAAAAGGGCGGGTAGCCGCAGAGCAACTCGTACGCCAGCGCACCGAGCCCGTACAGGTCATCGGCCGGCGCGGGCGGCTGGCCGTCGAGTTGCTGCGGACTCATCGAGAACGGCGAGCCGCCGCGCGGCGCGTCGGCATCGCCGACGGCGGCGGCGAGCCCGAAATCGGCCAGCACGGGCGTGCCACCGTCGCCGAGCAACACGTTCGCGGGCTTGAGGTCGCGATGCACGACGCCGCGCGCGTGCAGGACGCCGAGCGCTTCCGCGATGCCTGCGAGCACCGGCACGAGCTCACCCCATGGTCGGCCGCGCAGTGCGCTCAGGTCACCTCGTGCCACCTGACCGAGCACGGCAAACGCCGGTTCGCCATCGTGCACGGCGTCGCAGGCCTGCACTCGCGGGTGTGCGAACTGCTGCTGCAATCGTGCAGCGGCCAGGAAGGCCGCCCGCTCGGGGGCTGCCGTGGCCGTCAGGATCTTGAGGACCCGATCCGAGCCCGTGTCGCGATCGCGCGCCTGCCACACCTGCGTGGCGCGGCCGTCCGCCAGCTTGCGCAGCAGCACGTATCGCGCAGCGAGGATCTGCCCGCTCTGGAGCATGCGCTCGAATCCTGCTGGTCTCAGGGCCGACCCGACGGCGCACCGGCCGTCGAGGCGGCCGGCACGCCGGTCTCGTTCTCGTAGAGCTCGCGCAGCAGCTGGCGCCACTCCGCGTACTGCTCCTCGGCCGAGCCCTTGAGCTCGAGCGTGCGGCCCTCGACGTCCACCACCATCGGCTGCACCTCGCTCTGGAACGAGTCGCCGAGCTGCTTGAGCGATTCGGTGTGGATCTTGACCTCGGCCCGCTTGTCGAGGCCGCTCTTGAACGCGTACATGCCGCCGATCACCGCGGCGGTGGCCGCCGCGGAACCCGCGCTGCTGCTGGTCTCGGCGCCGGCCATGATGCCGCCCACCACGGCCACCGCGCCGAGCACCTGGCGCGTGAGCGCCTCGCGCTTCGCCTGCGCCTCGGCCTCGAGTTCCTCGTGCGTGTACTTGCGCCACTCCGTGTACGGCACGGCCATGCTGCCGCCGAAGTTCGCGTAGTGCTCGTTCAGCGTGTCCACCAGCGCGTAGTCACGCTCGCGCACGCGCTGCATGCGCTGCACCACCGGGTCGTCCTCGGCCGGCAGGCGTGTCACGCTGTACAGGCCGCGCTTGTCCTGCGCGAGATAGCCCGAGAACGCGTAAGGCGCGAGGTCGGCAGCGAAGCGCAGGTCGGCCACGCGACGCAACGCGACGCGCTGCTCCTGCGTGAGTGCGCGCCGCGCCGCGAGCAGGTCGTTGGCGAGCGTGTTGTACACGTTCTCGAAAGGATCGCGCGGCTTCGCGACGACGTCCTTGTACGCGCGGGTGTCCGCCCGGCCCTGGTAGGTCTTGCGGAACCACGTGCGGCCGGCGGCGTCGGTGACGGTCACGTCGAGCTCGAGCTCGCGGCCGTCCGAGTGGACGATCCGCCCGTCGATGAACACTTCCATGCCGGTGCCGTCGCGCGGCAGCACGCGCACCTGCCCCCACTGGCCGGTGTCCTCGAGCGTGTCGCGGATCAGCACCGGGATGTAGCGCGACTCGGCCCGGCGCACCTCCGGGAAGACGCGCTCCTTTTCGCGCTGCTTCTCGTCCTCGGGAATGTTCGGGTCGAACAGCCGCACGCCGACGTCGAGCAACTCGTCCGCGGGGACCTCGAGGGTGGCCCGCTCCGCTGCGATGCGCTGCATCGGCCGTTGCTCGTTGACGACGCAGCCGGCCAGCAGGTGGCCGGCCAGCAGCACTGCCAGCGGCATCGCGAGCCGTCGGACGTGGATGCGGGTATCGCTCACTGCGTGCTCTTCTTGTACTGCCGGTACTCTTCCCAGAGGCGTTCGCGCAACTCGGGGTCGGTCTCCTTCATCGCGGCCTCGCGCAACTGGCGCGCCACGATGTCGTCGTCGCGGCCGTCCGGAATGTCGGCCGGCACCGTGTTCGGGCCCGAACCGCCCAGCGTCCCGCCGCCGACTCCGCCACCACCACCCTGTTCGCCGGACTGCCCGCCCGCGGACTCGCCGCGCGTGCCTGGCGCACCGGCGCGCTCGGAGCCTGGACCCGAGCCCGAGCCGCTCGGCGTTTCACCGGAAGCAGCCGCGCCGCCCTCGCCCGCAGTCCCCGCCTCGCCTTCGGCCGCACCGCCGCCGCTCGCCGAGCCGGTGCCGCGCGACGCGCGCTCCTGCGAGACGGCTTCCTGCTCCTTGCGCATGCGCTCGTCGAACACCGCGAAGGTCTCGTCGAACCTGCGATCGATCTGGGCGCGACGATCTTCACCCGTGACCGGGCCGGCGCCTGGACTGCCGCCGGCTGCGCCGCCGGAGGGTGCTGGACCGCCGGTCGAGCCACCCGTCTTGCCCTGTGCGCCAGCCTGGGAACCACCCGGCGCCGTGGACGAAGCCTGGCCCGCCGTGCCTCCGGACGGCGGGGTCGGCCAGCGCTGCGGGGCGGGCTCGCGGGCCTGCCCGGGCGACGCGCCCGATCCCTCCGGCGTGGCGGCCCCCGATGTGCCGGACGACGACGGCTGGCCGGCGGACGAAGACGGCGGTCCGCCGGCCGACGCGGGGCTACCCGATGTCGAGGGCGTGCCTCCCGAGGGCATGCCTCCCGAGGGCGACTGTTGCCCGCCGGACGCGGACGGGCTGCCCGACGAGCCCGGGGGCGAGCTGCTACCGGTCGGCGGCGACGGGAGTGTCGGGGGCGACGGGACCGAAACGCTGGGCGCCGCGCAGCCGGCCGCGGCCAGCGCAACCACGGCAACGAGCCCTGTCCATGCCAAATTCTGTCGCCAATTCAAGGACTTCTCCGCTCGACACGGCGCTCGGGCCGGGGCACGACATCGTGCGCCACACAGCCTTCGATCCTCCCGGCCGGGCCGAGGTTCAACGGGAGCCGCCCCCCGCGGTTGCAGCGGCCGCTGCGCCGCCGCCGGCAAGATCCTCCCCGACCAGGAACGAACGCAGCTGGTCGGCCAGCCGATTACACGCCGTGCGCTGGACCGGGGTGATGATCGGGATCGGCGCCACTGCGCCGATCAGTACGGAGGTACCGGTGACGTCGGTGCTGACGGTGCCGAGCTCGGCACCGGTCTGCAGGTCCCAGATCGAGGCCACGTAGCCGGACTGCTTCTCCCACCAGCCGACGCCGAAGCATCCGCCGCCGCCGGGGCCGACCGCGCACGCGACGCTGCCGCCGCTGTCGGTCTTGCGCGTATTGCCGTCGAGCCAGACCACGTACCGCACGCCGATCTGGCCGAGTCGCTCGGCAACCCCCGGCCGCTCGAGCAGCGAACGCAGGCCGGCGGCATTGGCGGGCGCGGTGCTCGGCTCGAACCACGGGAACAGTGCATCGCTGAACTGCTGCTCGCCGAAGATCTTGAACGGCACGGTCGAGTTGCCGGCCTTCGCCTTCTGGCCTTCTTCCGGGTGCACCAATACCCCGCCCAGGTTCTCCTGCACGCAGTCGAGGAACTTTTCCTCGGTGCCGATACCCTCGAGTTGCGGCTTCTTGAGCACGACGA
>Ga0113563_10000591_pt1 | contig 17980 bp, 15 predicted proteins | sample Mud3Dept3metaG_FD_80117 | JGI IMG/M metagenome (GOLD analysis project Ga0113563, IMG submission 80117) | Freshwater wetland microbial communities from Ohio, USA, analyzing the effect of biotic and abiotic controls - Mud 3 Core 4 Depth 3... | ecosystem: Environmental > Aquatic > Freshwater >...
CAGGCGGAATCGGGACGGCGATATTAACTGACTCCCGGTTCGCCGCCGCACGCTGTGCTGGATTCACCAGCCACGAAAAGCACGAGGCCCCGCCGCTTGCGCGACGGGGCCCCGTGTCAGGCCTGGGCCTGGAAGGCGATCAGTTCGGGCAGGAATCCGTGCGGTTCAGCATCACCCGACGGTTCAGCTGCCGGCCTTCCGCCGTGTCGTTCGGCGCGATCGGGTTCGACTCGCCGAAGCCCTGCGACTTCAGGCGCGACGGGTCCACACCGCGCGACGACAGGTAGTCGAACACCGCCTTCGCACGGCGATCCGACAGCGCAAGGTTGTACTCTTCGCTGCCCACGCTGTCCGTGTGCCCTTCGATCTTCGCCGTGGCGAACGGCACGTCGTTCATGAACTTCACGACGCGCTCGAGCTCGGTGATCGACTCGGGGCGCAGCTCGGACTTGTCGAAGTCGAACAGCACCTTCAGCTCCTGCGAGCACGGGCAACCGACCTTGTCGACCGTCGTGCCGGCCGGAGTGCCCGGGCACTTGTCGTCGGCGTCGCACACGCCGTCGCCATCTTCGTCACCGCACTTGGCGGGCGGCGGGGGCGGGGGCGGCGGGGGCGGCGGCTCTGCGACCACGGGTGCCGGACGCGGTGGGCCCCAGCCCAGGCCGAGGCCGACCTGGACGAGCATGTCGCCATAGGTGTCGCCGGTGGCGAAGTCCCAGCGCTGACGGATCTCGGGGCGCAGTTGCACGGTGCGCGAACCGTCTGTGTTGCGGTACAGGTCCCACATGAGGCCCAGGCCGAGCGCGGCGGTGACGTCGGCATCGCCCTCCAGTCCTTCGTAATTGTCGTTCTGGTAGCCGAGCCCGCCGAGCACGTACGGCGAAATCTTGTTCGCACGGCCGAACACGCGCATCAGGTCGAGCGACACGCCGGAGATGCTGCCGTCGAAACTCGCGGGCCAGTTCCAGCTGGGATCCTTCCGCCCGTCGTTGTCGTAGTCGCCGGTATAGCCGGTGATCTGCGCGCTCCAGTCATCGCTCAGGTGCTTGCCGAGCGACGCGCCCCAGTAGGCACCGTCGTCCAGAAAGCGGTCGCTGTCGAGCCACGCGTATCCGATGAACGGGGCGATGAACCACTGGCCGACTTCATCGTTCCACGGGTGGCTGGAATCGTCGGCTTGTGCCGGCGCTCCGGACAACATGGCGAGGCCGATGGCGGAGGCGAGGAATAGGGACTTCTTCATCTTTGCTCCCTGAACAGGTGTGAGAGGCGCGCGCCGCATTCCCCCCGGGCGCGGCGTAACCCCACGGATACTAGCGGAATTCAGCGCTGGCGTGTACAGGGTAGTCCACGATCGGGCCAGTTGGCGTCCGGTCGCTGGACGCGATCGCCGGGCTCGATACCGAGCGCTTTCGTGGTGCCACCGGCCAATTCGACGACGAGCGCGATCTGCCCGTCCGCCGAGATCGTGTCGAGCGAGCCGGGGCGTGCATCGCGCACAGTCTTCGCCACGCAGCCGGCCTCGTCCACGAAGAGCATGTCGAGCGGCAGCAGCGTGTTCTTCATCCACATGGCGACGCGCTGTGGCGGCTCGTAGACGAAGAACATGGCCTGGTCCGGGCGCATTTCCCGGACGAACATCAGGCCCTGCGCGCGCGTGACCGGCGTGTCTGCCCGCCAGGCATCGAAGGAGTGGCGGCGTGCGCTGCGGGTCTCGATCACGATCCTTTCGCGGGGAAACGCCGACAGCGGGATCACTGCATCGCCGGCCACTGCTGCAGGCGCAAAGCCCAGCAGCAAGGGTGCCGCCAGCAGCATCGCAGTCACGAAATTTCGCGTCACCTTCACTTGTAGTCCACCAGGGCCGTCACGTCGAATCGCGACATCAGGACCGCGCCCTCGCCCCCTACCGCTCGCGCCGGCTGGATGCAGTAGCCACGTCCCGTCAGTCTGTAGACCTGCGGTTCGCCCGCCGGTTCCTGGCGCACTTCGTCCATCGCGCACTTGTCGTTGCCCTGGGTGGCAAAGAAACGACCGGTGCCTTCGCGCACCAGCGTGAGGTTGACCGGAACGTCACGCGCGGATTCGCCGGCCCGGAGCGGGCCGATGCCGATGACGACCAGCAGCGGGCCTTCCGGCAGGTTGCCCTTGTAGATGAGTCGGACGCCGTCGCCGTCCGGACGCAGGCCGCCCTTGCACTGCGGCACGCTGGCAGCCCAGTTGATTTCCGCATCCACGGCTCCCTGCAGGCGCGCGTGCAGCGAGCCTTCGTCGGCGGGCACGCACAGCGCTGGCCGCGAAGCCGCGGAGGGCTCGGGTTGCGCGGCAGCGGGCGAAGGCGCTGGTCCAGGCGGGTCGGGTGGCCCGACCGTAGAGTCACCGGCGTGCCCGCATGCAACCATCAGCATCGTGAGCGGCGCGGCGAGCAAACGCGCGCGCCGTCGCGTCGATTCAGCCGGAGCCGTTCGCCTGCACGAGCAGGGTCTTCGCCAGTTGGCCATGCAGGTAGCCTATGCCTCGTGCCAGGTGCATCGTAACGGTCAGCAGCAGCAGTCCCAGGATCGAGATGAACGGCAGCACCGCCGGATGCGGCAGCTCGAGCGACCCGTCGATCTGGAGGTTCATGCCGACGACGCCCATATGGTAAAGCAGGATGAGGATCGGCATGACGAACAAGGCAATCGAAAAGCAGATCCCGATCACCGCGAAGACGAAGTAGAACACGCCGAGCGGCAGCATCAGGATGAAGTACACGAGGGTTCCCCATGTGCGCGGGTCCTTGAGCATGTCGCCGATCCGTCTGAGGAACGGCGCGTCACGGTCGGGGTAGACGGGGCGGCGCGGCATGCGGGTGCCCAGCATCGTCTCGACCAGTCGGCCCTCCGCGAGCGCGACGAGGCGCGTGGCGCCGACGAACAGCAGGAAGAACGGCACGCCGATGATCAGGATTGCGAGGCCGATCGACATCGAGAGCCCGGTGACGGCGAACGTGAAGTAGATCGTGCCAGTGACGAGCGCGAGCAGCATGTAGAGGACCGACAGGTAGGCACGCGGGTCCGAGTACACGCCGAAGAAGCGGCCGATAGAGCTGGTGCGCGGGCGGGGCGGGGGCGTGCGCAGCGCCGCCTGTATCGTCTTCTCGTTGCTGCGATACGCGTCCGCGACTTCTTCCGGCGCCCCGTAGCTCGCAACGATGCTGGCCAGCACGTCGCCCTGATTGTCCGCAGGGTGCTGAGCCAGCTCGGCGCGAAGATGCTCCTCGGCGTCGTAGAGCGCGTCCTGGACCAGTGCCCGGTCCGCCCCTGCGAGGGCCGAACGTAGCGAGTCGAGGTACTGCTCGACCGTGCGCGGTGTTGCGGCCGTCATGACGTGATCTCCGGGGCGGTGGACGGTTGTACGATTGAGTCGACGAACGTGCGAGTTTCCTGCCAGGTTGCGCGCCACGACCGCAGCACGTCGTGCCCGAGCGCAGTGATCCTGTAGTAGCGGCGGGGCGGCCCGGAATAAGACGGTACGACGCGGCTGGAGAGCAGGCCGGCTGCGCTCATGTTGCGCAGCACCGGATAGAGCGCGCCCTGCTTGAACGGGCTGGCGCGCTCGCCATCTCCGGTCAGGCGTCGGGCGATCTCGTAGCCATAAAGGTCTCCGGTCGCGTCGGCGAGAACGGACAGCAGCACCAGCGATGTCAGTCCTGCGCTCAGCTCGCGCTGGAACTTGCGCGCCTGAGCGTCCGGGCCGTCGGCAGGCGTCGGGTCGAGTGGGTCTGGCGTCACTGTTCGGTCGCTCATCATCATCGGTGCGTGATATTAAACAGTGAGCGCTAGTATGAAGTCAACAGTATTACTCGATAGCTGTTCGCTGCCGATCTGAAGCCCGGTACCCGCTGTGGGTCCGGACTGCGAAGCGGGATAAGGACTTCGCGCGGGTGTCGGCCGTCGAACGCTCTATGTAACATCGGTTCCAAACGCACGAGTCGGAGCCGGCATGAACATGATCACCGAACAACAACGACAATTCGCGCCCCGCCGGTACCTGAGCCGGCTGACCAGGGGCACCCTTGCGGTGATCATGGCTGGCGGCCGGGGCGAGCGACTCCGCGACCTCACCGAGGATCGCTGCAAGCCGGCGACGCCGTTCGGCGGCAAGTTCCGCATCGTGGACTTCGTGCTCTCGAACTGCGTGAACTCCGGCATCCGGCAGGTTTCGGTATTGACGCAGTACAAGGCGCACTCGCTCGTGCAGCATATCCAGCGCGGCTGGGGCTACCTGCGCGGCGAGTTCGGCGAATTCGTCGAGATCATCCCGGCGCAGCAGCGCCTCGGGCCGGAGTGGTACAAGGGAACCGCCGACGCGCTGTGGCAGAACATGGAGATCATCCGCGCACACCGGCCGCTGCACGTGCTGGTGCTCGCGGGCGACCACATCTACAAGATGGACTACGGCCCGATGATCGGCCTGCACGTGGAGAAGGAGGCGGACATCACCGTCGGCGTCGTGGAAGTGCCGCTGGACCGCGCGAAGGAATTCGGAGTGCTGACGGTCGATGAGTCGAACCGTGTGCTGCGGTTCGACGAGAAGCCGCAGCACCCGGTGCCCGTGCCGGGCAGGCCCGACATCGCGCTTGCCTCGATGGGCATCTACGTCTTCAACCCGAAGCTGCTCGAGCGCCTGCTGCGAGCGGACGCCGAGGATCCGTCGTCGGTGCACGATTTCGGCAAGAACGTCATCCCGAGCGCGATCGACAAGCTGCGCGTGTTCGCCTATCCGTTCGAGGATGTGCGCACGAAGGCGCAGAACTACTGGCGCGACGTCGGGACCGTGGACGCGTACTACGAGGCGAACATGGAGCTCGTGCGCGTGTCGCCGGAACTCAACATCTACGACGATCAGTGGCCGATCTGGACCTACCAGGAGCAGTTGCCGCCGGCGAAGTTCGTATTCGACGATCCGGATCGACGTGGGGCCGCGATCGACTCCATGGTGTCGGGCGGCTGCATCATCTCGGGATCGCGCGTGACACGTTCGCTGCTGTTCTCGAATGTGCGCGTCAGTGACTACTCGACGATCGAGCAGTCGGTCGTGCTGCCACGCGTCCGCATCGGCGAGCGATGTGTGATCAGGCGCGCCATCATCGACGAAGGCGCGCTGGTGCCGGACGGCATGCAGATAGGTGTCGATCCCGCGGCCGACAAGGAGCGTTTCTACGTCACCGAGTCCGGCGTGGTGCTGGTGACTGCGGCGATGCTGCGCGCGCTCAACCGGCCTGCATCGGTCTAGCCAGGCGCCAAGCTCCGCATCCATCACCCGCTCACGCGACACACCGGGAGACATCGCCGATGCCCAGGTCCTTGCTGCGTGCGACATTCGTCGCGCTCCTCGTCACGATGGCGTCCTGCTCGTCGCTCGGGCCGAAGCTGATGGCGCCACAGGTGAGCCTGGTCGGCATCCAGATCATGTCGGCCGACATGTTCGCCCAGCAGTTCATGGTGCGGGTCAAAGTGGAGAACCCGAACGACCTCGAAATCGCCGTGAGCGGGATCGAGTACGAGATCTTCCTGATGGGCGACAGCTTTGCCGAGGGCGCCGCCGACAGCAGCTTCGTGCTGCCTGCGAAGGGCGAGGCCGAGTTCGACATGATCGTGAAGACCAATTTCGTGAGCAGCCTCGGTCGGCTCGTGAGTCGCACCAGCGGTGGCAAGCTCGAAGACGTGCCGTACCAGGTGACCGGCAAGCTGGTGCTGGAGAAGGGCATCATGCGGACGTTCCCCTTCAGTCGCGCGGGCACGGTGAACTTCACGAAGGCGCGCGACAAGATGAAGGCGATCGAGCCGAAGTCTTAGCCTCGGTTTTTCGGATCGGCCTTCGGCTTCGGGGGCTCTTCGCCGAGGACGCCGTGAACCCATCCATGGGGGCTCCGTGGCGCCGCGTCCATGCGGCGCACGGCCTCGGCGAAGAGCCCCCGAAGCCAAAGACCGATCCTCATCCCGTCTGCGCCCACGGTGACGCGGATGTCGATGGCGCGTTCACTGGCCTTGCGGCTTGGACTTGGTTGCGCGTGCCGCATGGACGCGGCGCCCGGAGCCTCCATGGATGGATTTACGGCGTCCTCGGGAGCGATCCCCCCACACCGCGAACGATGCTCCCTGAGCGAATGTCTATGCCGATCGAGCGAGTGACTCGTACAGCCGCTCGTACGCGGCGCCCTGCGTACCCCACGAGAAGTCCTGCCGCATGCCGTTCAGGACCAGCCGCCGCCAGACCGAAGGCCAGCTCTGCCACTCGAGTGCGGTGTTCATCGCCCAGCGTACGGCCGCCGCGTCGAAATCGTTGAATACGACTCCGGTGCCCTGTCCGGTGGCGGGATCGAAATGCTGCACCGAGTCCGCGAGCCCGCCGGTGCGACGCACGATCGGCACGGCGCCGTACTTGAGACTGTACATCTGGTTCAGGCCGCAGGGCTCGTACAGCGACGGCATCAGGTAGATGTCGGACGCCGCCTCGATCATGTGCGCGAGTTCCTCGCTGTAGCCGCTGTAGAAGGTCGCGCGGCCGGGGAAGCGTTCCTGCAGGCTGTGCATGAACCGTTCGTAGTGGGGCTCGCCGCTGCCGAGCGCGACGAAGCGCAGGTCGCGCGTGCCGCCCAATAGTTCGGGCAGCGTATCGACGAGCAGGTCGATGCCTTTCTGCCGCGTAAGACGCGTCACCATGCCCACGAGCGGAGTGCCCGGCGCGGCAGGCTTGCGCAGCAGGTCGAGCAACGCCTGCTTGTTCAGCAGCTTTCCCGTCAGGTCGGTGTCGTCGTACCGATGCGGCAGGTACCGGTCCGTCGCCGGATTCCACTCGTCGTAGTCCACGCCGTTCAGGATCCCGACCACCGAGTCGCCACGCAGGCGCAGGTCGCCGTCGAGCCCGTGACCTCCCTCCAGCGTGCAGATTTCGGCGGCGTAGGTCGGGCTCACCGTGGTGACCGCGTCCGCATACATCACCCCGTGGCGCATCGGGTTGATCCGGCCCGCGCCAAGGTCCGCCTGGTGCAGCGCCTCGATTCCGACACCTGGGCCCACGTCGCCAGCCCGCCCGGCGGAGAAGACTCCCTGGTAGCCGATGTTGTGGATCGTGAAGACGCTGCGCGTCGCGCCGAAGATACCCTTGTCCCAACTGTAGGAGTGGCGCAGCAACAGCGGTGCGAAGGCCGTGTGCCAGTCGTTCGAGTGCATGATGTCGGGCGCGAAGCCCATGCGCTGGCAGCATTCGAAGGCTGCCCGCGTCAACGCCAGGTAGCGTACGTGCTCGTCCGGCGCATCGGAATAGATGCGTGGTCGGTCGAAGAAGGCGGGGCAGTCGATCAGGTATATCCACAGCCCGGTGTCCGGCACGCGGGCCGTCTGCACGCTGTAGCGGAACTCGTGCGCTCCGACTCGCAGCGGCAGGTCCGTGAGAAAATCGACGGGGTGGCGATCGATGCCGGCGAGTTCCATCTGCCCGTGCAGCGGTACGAAAACTCGCAGGTCGTGGCAGCGGCGGGCGAGGTAACGGGTGAGAGCCGCCGCGACGTCGCCGAGGCCGCCGGTCTTTGCAAACGGGGCGTATTCGGCGGAGACGAAGCAGACCCGCAACGGCATCTGCGCAGTTTGCCACCTCGCGGCTTGCCCGGCGACGTGGAAGTTCCGCAGACGACCCCGGCTGATACTCGCGGCGTCGAGCCCGTTGTCGTCGTCGATCGCGTGTCGCGGCGAGCATCGCGGCGTCGTACGACCGACGGGACTTGTGCTTCATCATTTTTCTTCTTCCTGCATCGTTACCGATGTTGATCGGCGGCTGCCCGAGTGCCGGCATGTCGAGTTGTCGGTCAGAGACCAAGACGGGAACCGGAGCAAGCGCCGTGCCGACCACTCTGACCATGTGGTTTTCACGTGTAGTTTCAGTGTGTTGCAGCGGGTCGAGACTTTCGGTCATGGCGCCCTTCGGCCGGCCCGTGAGCCTTTCCGGCACCGCCGGGCGTCACGACACAAGGCAGCGGTTCCGGCCGGCCCGGGGAATCGTGAACCGTGTGACAACTCTTCCGGCGCACGATTCGGGTCGTTTAACTTTGCGGCGTCGCTATTCTTCGCATCCATGAACACCGCCACCCGCATCGCCGCCGCCCCGGACTTCGACCGCATCGAGCGTGCCATCGGCTTCATCGAGCAGCGCTTCCGTGAGCAGCCGAGCCTTGCCGAAATCGCTGCGTCCGCAGGCGTCGCGCCGCACCACTTCGCGCGCATGTTCCGGCGCTGGGCCGGCATCTCGCCGAAGCAGTTGCTGCAGCGCCTGACCATCGAGGCGGCCAAGCAGTCGCTTGCGCACGACGAATCGGTGCTGCAGGCCGCGCTCGACGCGGGGCTGTCGGGGCCCGGCAGGCTGCACGACCTGTGCGTGTCGCTGGAGGCCGTGACTCCGGGAGAATTCAAGTCACGTGGATCGGGAATCTCTTTTCGACACGCCACGACCGCGACGCCTTTCGGCCCCGCGCTCGTCGCGACCACCGACAAGGGCATCGCGTTTCTCGGCTTCACGGATGCAGCCGGAAGCGTCGACGGCTGGGATGAATTCCGGCGTCACTGGAGCGCCGCTGAGTTTCGTTTCGACCAGGCTTCGGCCGATGAAGTTGGCAGGCGCGTCTGGGGTGCGTTGCCGCGCGGACGGGAGCCATTGCGGCTGTGGGTGCACGGCAGCAACTTCCAGATCCAGGTCTGGCAGGCGCTGCTGCGCCGTGCTCGCGATTTAACCGTGGATTATTCTGACATCGCGCGGGAAATTGGCCGTCCCTCGGCTGCGCGCGCCGTGGGTGGAGCCGTTGGCGCCAATCCCGTGGCGTGGCTGATCCCTTGCCACCACGTGCTGCGGGCCAACGGCGCGCTGGGCGGTTACCGGTGGGGGGTCGAGCGCAAGCGGGCGATGCTCGCGTGGGAGTTGTCGCAGACGGTTGCGGCCGGGGCCTGACGCAAGGCTGAAACAACTCCGGGCGGTCTCGCCGTCGCGAGCGCCCAGTCTCCGTTCGCGCTGGCGGCTACTTGCCGTTGTCCTCGTCGCGTCCCTTGTCGCGCTTCGGCAGCAACGCGCTCAGCATGCTTTCCTGCACCTTCGCGAGCGTCTCCAGGTTCTGCCGCGTCATGTCCGCGACCGTGGCGAGCGGCGTGTTGGCCACGATCTTCGTGATCTGCGCCTGCACCGCTTCCTGCTGGCTCAGGAACGTCTCGACGCTCTTCTCGAGGAAGCCCGCGAGGAACCCCTGCATCGCGTTGCCGTAGAAGCGGATGATCGCCTCGAGCACCGGAGTGCTCAGGATCGGCCGGCCGAACTGCTCCTGCTCGGCGATCACCTGCAGCAGGATGTGGCGCGTGATGTCGTGCCCAGTCTTGTCCTCGACCACCTTGATCTTCTCGCCCTTGACGATAAGCGTGCGGATGTCGTCGAGCGTGATGTGCCGGCTCTGCGTCGCGTCGTACAGGCGACGGTTCGCATACTTCTTGATCAGGCGTTCCTGCGTCATTGATTCAGCCTGCCCCGTCGTGCGGTCATACGGCCTTTGACTCGACGAACCGGCTTGAGATCCTGGCCCGGAGTTTGAGTGTGCGCCTGATTCTAGCCAGCGGCTTTTTGCGCCGCAACAACGCCGTCGCTCTGGCGGGGTGGTTGCGTGCGCTGGTGACCGCGTAGACTCGAGGTCGATCTCGAAGGGAAGGAGGGGGAGGAATCATGTCGCAGCAGGACGTGTTCGATGACCTGAGCCGACGGGTCGGCGAGGAAGTTCACCTCAGCGACTGGTTCGACGTGACCCAGCAGCGCATCGACGCCTTTGCCGATGCCACCGGAGACCACCAATGGATCCACGTCGATGTCGAGAAGGCCCGTCGCGAATCGCCGTGGGGCTGCACGATCGCCCATGGCTACTTCACGCTGTCGCTGTACCCGATGCTGCGCGGCCTGGTGGCGCCGGGGCAGGCGCTCTATCCGGGCGTGAAGCAGGCGATCAACTACGGCCTCGACAAGCTGAGATTTCCTAGTCCGGTCCCTGCCGGCAGTCGCATCCGCGCGCGGTGCAAACTGCTCAAGGTCGAGCAGATCCCCGGCGGACTGCAGATCGCCGAACAGTACACGGTCGAGGTCGAGGGCCAGCCCAAGCCCGCCTGCGTCGCCGAGGCGATCATGCGGGCGTACTTCCAGTGAGCCGATCGCTGATCACGATTCGCTTTCTGCTGATTCCTGCTCGGCATGTGCGGCCGGTCGTGTCAGGGCTTATAGTCCGCTCAAACCAGAATCGCTCCAGGGCGGAGGGGACAGCATGATCTACGACAGCATCCTGCAGACGATCGGGCGCACGCCGATCGTGCGCATCAACAAGATCGCTCCGGAGCACGTCACGATGTACGTGAAGTGCGAGTTCTTCAATCCGCTCTCCTCGGTGAAGGACCGTCTCGCCATCGCGATCATCGAGGACGCCGAAAGGTCGGGGGCGTTGCAGCCGGGGCAGACTGTCGTCGAGGCAACTTCCGGCAACACGGGCATCGCGCTCGCGATGGTCTGCGCGGCCAAGGGTTATCCGTTCGTTGCGGTGATGGTCGAGACGTTTTCGGTCGAGCGGCGCAAGATCATGCGCATGCTCGGCGCGAAGGTGATCCTCACGCCCGCGGCGGAGCGCGGCAGCGGCATGGTGCGCAAGGCCGACGAGCTGGCGAAGAAGCACGGCTGGTTCGCCGCGCGCCAGTTCGAGAACCCGGCGAACCCGGCCTATCATCGTCAGACGACCGGGCCCGAGATCCTCGGTGACTTCGCGGGTCGTCGTCTCGATTTCTTCGTCACCGGCTGGGGCACGGGCGGCACGCTCACGGGCGCGGGTGAAATGATCCGCCTCGCCCGGCCGGACGTGAAGATCGTCGCGACGGAGCCTGCCGGCGCGTCGCTGCTGGCTGGCGCCGAGTTCAAGCCGCACAAGATCCAGGGCTGGACGCCGGACTTCGTCCCAAAGGTATTGAACCGCTCGGTACCGCACGAGATCGTTCCCGTCACCGATGAGGAGTCGATTGCCGCGGCGCGCGCGCTGGCTGCCCGCGAGGGGATCTTCTGCGGCATCTCGGCTGGCGGGACGTTCGCTGCGGCACTGAAGGTCGCACAAGACGCACCGCAGGGCTCGGTGATCCTCGCCATGCTGCCAGACACGGCGGAGCGCTATCTCTCGACGCCGCTCTTCGAGGGGATCGCGGAGGGGTCCGATCCCGAACCTTGATGCCTGGGCGGACGGACCGCCTTGCATCCTTTGTCGTCCGGCATGCGAAACGGTGGGATAATCTTTTTCCACCTCTGCCACTGACCTGCGTCGGAGCGGCGTACCTTCCCAATGCCGGATTCCTTCAAAAAGGTGCTGATAGGCGCCGTCGTCGGCGCGTTGCTGGTCGGATTTGCATGGCACATCCGCAACGAGCGTGCGAAGCATGAGCCGGTAGCCTCGATGGGGCCTCCGGGCGGCGCGCGCCCTGCAGGCGGGCAAGTCCCCGGGGATGGCAAGGGGGCAGGCAAGGCGACGCCTGGCGGGATGGCGGGAGGTGGGGCCAGCCAGCGGCCCGTCACGGTCGTCGTGGCCCCGGCTCGCATGGAAAGGCTCGCCGTGGAACTCGAGGCACTCGGCACGGCGAATGCCAACGAGTCGGTGGACATCGCGTCCAAGGTCTCGAACCTGGTCGTCGCGGTGCGTTTTGACGAAGGCCAGAAAGTGCGTCGGGGCGACCTGCTGGTCGAGCTGGACGGTGAGCAGGCTCGGGCGGACGTCGCGATCGCCGAGGCGGCGCTGAAGGAAAGCCGCAGTCAGTACGACCGCAGCCGTGAACTCTATTCCACCAAGGTTCTTTCGGAGTCGCAGCTCGACCAGATCGAGGCGACGCTGAAGGCCAACGAGGCTCGCGTGGCCGCGGCGCGTTCGAGGCTCGGTGACCTGCAGATACGCGCGCCCTTTGCCGGCCGCGTGGGCCTGCGCCGGATCAGCGTCGGCAGCCTCGTCGGCCCCGGTACGATCATCACGACGCTCGACGACACGGACACGATGAAGGTCGACTTCACGATTCCCGAAGCCTACCTCGCCGCCGTCACCCCGGGGCTCGCAATCTCCGCCCGAAGCGTCTCCTATCCGGACCAGGTCTTCTCGGGCAAGGTCGCGAGCGTGGATTCGCGCGTCGATCCGAGCACGCGCTCGATCACCGTCCGCGCGCTCGTGCCGAATCCGGCCGGTCTTCTCAAGCCGGGCATGTTCCTCAACGTCCGGCTGGCGCGCGACGCGACGGATGCGCTGGTCGTGCCGGAGCAGGCGCTCGTGCCCGAGCAGGGTGACATGTTCGTGTTCGTGGTGCAGGACGGCACGGCGGAGAAAAGGCTGGTCCGCATCGGTCAGCGCCGCGTCGGAAACGTGCAGATCGTGCAGGGGCTTGCGGCCGGCGACCTCGTCGTCACCGAAGGCACCCAGAAACTGCGTGACGGGTCCCCGGTGCTGGTCGCGAAGGGCGACGCGGATGCGTCACCGGCCGAGGTGAAGCAGCCGTGAGACTCTCCGAGGTTTCGGTCAAGCGCCCGGTCTTCGCGACCGTCATCAGCCTGTTGCTGGTGATCATCGGACTGCTCGCCGCGACGCGGTTGCCGGTCCGCGAGTTGCCCAACGTCGAATCGCCGGTGGTCTCGATCGAGACGATCTACCGCGGCGCCTCGGCGGACGTCGTGGAAACGAAGATCACCCAGGTCATCGAGGACCGCGTCTCGGGGCTCGAGGGCGTCACCAAGATCAACTCGCAGAGCGTGGACGGGCGTTCCAGCATCAACATCGAATTCGCGCCCGACCGGCCGGTGGACGAGGCGGCCAACGACGTGCGCGACCGCGTGGCGCGCGTGGCGGCGCAGCTGCCGCAGGAGGCGGACCCGCCCGAGATCGGCAAGGTGGACTTCAACGCCGAGCCGATCATGTACATCAACCTCTCGAGCGACACGCTCAACGTGCTCGAGCTCACCGACTATGCCGATCGCGTGCTCGTCGAGCGGCTCGGAGTGCTGCCAGGGGTTGCCAGGGTGCGCATCAACGGCGGACGCCGGTACGCGATGCGCGTGTGGATCGACCGGGAGGCGCTCGCTGCGCGGCAACTCACCGTCGTCGAGATCGAGAACTCGCTGCGCCGGGAAAACGTCCAGCTGCCCGCCGGCCGGCTCGAGTCCTCGCAGCGCGAACTCACGCTGCGTACCGAGACCGGCCTCGATACGGAACAGGACTTCCGCGCGCTCGTGATCGGGCGCGGCCCGGACGGATACCTGGTGCGGCTCGGGGAAGTGGCGGATGTGCGCCTCGCCGCCGAGAACGAGCGCAGTCTGTCGCGCTCGAACGGCGTGCCCGGCATCAGCATCGGCATCGAACAGATCTCGAAGGCGAACACGCTGGAGGTGGCGCGAGAGGTTCGCGCCGAGCTCGAGCGCCTGCAGCCCGAGCTGCCACCGGGCACGGCGCTCGAGATCAACATCGATCGGTCGGTCTTCATCGAAGAGTCGATGAAGGAGGTGATCGTCTCGCTGTTCATCGCGATGGCGCTGGTGCTGGCGGTCATCTACCTGTTCCTGGGCAACCTTCGCGCGATGCTGATTCCCGCGGTCACGATCCCGGTGTCCATCATCGCCGCGTTCATCGTCATGGCGGCGATGGGATTCTCGGTCAACATCCTGACGTTGCTCGGGCTGGTGCTCGCGATCGGTCTCGTGGTGGACGACTCCATCATCGTGCTCGAGAACATCTACCGGCGGATGGAGCACGGCGAGCCGCCGCTGCTCGCGGCCGTCGAGGGCAGCCGGGAGATCGGCTTTGCCGTCATCGCTACCACGCTGGTGCTGATCGCGGTCTTCGTGCCGATCTCGTTCCTGCAGGGCAACATCGGCGAACTGTTCCGCGAGTTCGGTTTCACGATCGCGGCGGCCGTCGCGTTTTCGTCGCTGGTGGCGTTGACGCTCACGCCGATGCTGTGTTCCAAGATGCTCGGCGCCGGCGCGCAGCACTCGCGCTTCTCGCGGGTCGTGGACGATTTCTTCCGGCGTCTCGCCGCCCGCTACGAGCGCGATTTGCGTCGGGTGATGCAGCGGCCGTGGCTCGTCGTCGGCGGCACGCTCGCCGCGGTTGCGCTGGCGACGTTTCTGCTGCGCATGCTGCCGAGCGAGCTCACGCCCGAGGAAGACCGCGGCATGATCTTCTACTCGCTGACGGGGCCGGAGGGCGCCACGCTCGACTACATGGACCGGCAGGCGCGGCTGGCGGAGGACCTCGTCGCGCGCGAAGTGGCGACCGGCGAGGTCGTGCGCGGCATCATGCGCATCCCGGGAGGCTTCGGCGGAGCCGCCGAGTTGAACCAGGCGCGCGGCTTCCTGGTTCTTGCTCCCTGGGGCGAGCGTGACAGGAGTGCGGCTGGCATCGCGCAGTCGCTGCGCATGGAGCTGAACCAGATTCCCGGAGTGCGGACCTCGGTCGGCGCCATGGGCGGCTGGTCTCGCGGCGGCGGGTCCGCGGTGCAGGTCGTGCTCGGCGGCACGGACTACGCCGACCTCGCCAGGTGGCGCGACCAGCTGATGTCGCGCATGCAGGAGAACCCCGGGCTGGCGAACGTCCAGTCGAACTACGAGGAACGCAAGCCGCAGCTGCGCGTTGCCGTGGACCGGGACCGGGCGGCCGATCTCGGAGTATCGCTGCAGACGGTCGGGCGGACGCTCGAGACGGTGCTCGGCTCGCGCATCGTCACCACGTTCGTCGAGCGGGACCGCGAATACAACGTGATCCTGCAGGGACGCGCCGAGGACCGGTCCACGCCAGCGGACCTGGATAACCTTTACGTGCGCTCGGACCGCACCGGCGAACTCATACCGCTGTCGAACCTCGTGACACTTTCGGAACTTGGCGGCCCGATACGCCTGAACCGCTTCGACCGCCTGCGGTCCATCACGGTGAGCGCCGCGCTCGCGCCGGGCTACACGCTGGGCGAGGCGCTGGGTTTCGTCGAGAAGGTCGTCAAGGAGGACCTGCCGCCGTCGGTGCGCCTCAACTTCGACGGCCAGTCGCGCGAGTTCAAGGCATCCGGCAACCAGCTCTACGTCATGTTCCTGCTCGCGATGATCGTCGTGTTCCTGGTGCTGGCGGCCCAGTTCGAGAGCTTCGTGCACCCGTTCGTGATCATGACGACGGTGCCGCTCGCGGTGATCGGGGCGCTGGTCGGGCTGTGGATGTACGGCATGTCGATCAACGTGTTCAGCCAGATTGCGGCGATCATGCTCGTCGGGCTGGCCGCCAAGAACGGCATCCTGATCGTCGAGTTCGCGAACCAGTTGCGCGACCGTGGCGTGGAGTTCCGCGAGTCCGTCATCGAGGCGGCCGCGATCCGCCTGCGTCCGGTGCTGATGACCAGCTTCTGCACGGCCTTCGGTGCGCTGCCGTTGCTGTTCGCGACCGGGGCGGGAGCGGAATCGCGCCAGGCGATCGGCGTGGTGGTCTTCTACGGCGTCATGATCTCGGTGTTCATGACGCTGCTGGTCGTGCCTGCCGTCTATGCCATCGTAGCGCGCAATACCAAGTCGCCGGAGGCCGTGGCGAAGGTTCTGGAAAAGCTGCGCGCGGCCGTACCAGGCCGGGTGGCAGACAGTGCGGGAGATGCGGGCGGCGTCTGATCAGGTCGAAGGATTCTATGAAGTTTACATAAGCCTTTGTTGTATATGCTTAATGTACCCGGCAAGCGAATCGCTTTCGGGCCGTGACGTCGGCACCTTGCTAGAATCCAGCATCCCAAGCCGCCATCCGGCCGCGGGTCCACGTCATGGCGCTGTCTCCCTACCAACAACTCGAACAGGAGTTCCGCCGTCTTCACGCCTTCCGCGGGGCGGCGAGCCTGCTGCGCTGGGACGCGGCCGTGATGATGCCTCGCGGCAGCGCCGACGTGCGCGGCGAGCAACTCGCCGTGCTCGAGTCGGAGTGCCACGCACTGCTCACCTCGCCGAAGGTCTCGCGCCTCATCGAGCGGGCGCAGGCAGGCGCGGCGCAGCTCGAGGACTGGCAACTCGCCAACCTGCGGGAGATGCGCCGCGAGCGTGACCACGCGATCGCGACCCCGCTGTCGCTCGTGACGCGCCTCGCGCGAGCCACGGCCGTCGCCGAAGTGCGCTGGCTCGAGGCGAAGCAGGAGAGCAACTTCGCGCTGTTCGCGCCGCACCTCGAGGAAGTGGTCGCCCTGACGCGCGACAAGGCCCAGGTGCTGTCGCAGGCGCTCGGGCTCTCGCCCTACGATTCGCTGATCGACGGGTTCAGCCCCGGCTTCCTGAGCGCGGAGATCGACCAGTTGTTCCGCGTCGTGTCGCGGCGGCTGCCCAACCTGATCCGCGAGGTCATCGAGCTTCAGGCGACGCGCCCGCCGCTGCCGCTGCTCGGCAAGGTCGGTGCCTCCAAGCAGCGCACGCTCGCGGTGGAGGTGATGCGTGCGCTCGGGTTCCCGTTTGACCGCGGACGACTCGACGAAAGCGATCATCCTTTTACCGAAGGCGTGAATGGCGACGTCCGCGTCACGACTCGGTTCGACCTGAAGGAACCGTTCACGGGACTGATGGGCGTCCTGCACGAGACCGGACAGGCAATGTACGACCTCGGGCTGCCGGAGGCATGGCGTGACCAGCCCGTCGGACGCGACCGCGGCATGGCGCTCGAGGAGAGCCAGTCGCTGCTGCTCGAAATGATCATCGGGCGCAGCAGGCCATTCCTGACTTACCTCAGGCCGCTGCTGGAAAAGCACTTCGGGGTGACCGGACCGGAATGGGAGGTCGAGAACCTCTACCAGACGCTGATACGGGTGCGCCGCGGCGCCATCCGCGTGGACGCCGACGAACTCACGTACCCCGTGCACATCATGCTGCGCTACGAGCTCGAGAAACGCATCTTCGACGGAACGCTTCCGGTCCGCGACCTGCCCGAAGCCTGGCGCGACGGCCTCGACCGGCGTCTCGGGTTGCGCCCCTCAGCGGATGCCGAAGGCTGTCTGCAGGACCATCACTGGGCGGTCGGGTCGTTCGGCTATTTCCCGTCCTATGCGCTCGGCGGGTTTATCTCGGCCCAGCTCTACGAAACGCTGCGTAACGACCACCCGGATCTCGACCGGGAGATCGAGGCCGGCCAGTTCGGCAGCCTGTTCGAGTGGCTGCGCAAGAACGTTCACGGCCAGGGCGCGAGCCTGAGCTCGCAGGAGCTCATCAAGAAGGCGACCGGCAAGGCCCTGACCGCGGCGCCGTGGCTCCGTTACGCCGAGAGCAAGTACCTGGAGCAGGGCGGATAGCGGACCGCGAAAAGGCCGCCGGCTAATGGCTGCAGGCTACAGGCAGTCAGCAGCAACCTCGCTTCGTTGCCACAGTCCACCGCACCGCCCACCGCCCTCAGCGCCCAGCCCCTATCCATGAACACCGTCGTCGATCGCCCGTCCACCACCTTCAAGCGCCTGCAAGCCCGCCTGCGCGGCCTGGTCGGCAAGGCGATCGAAGACTACGGAATGATCGCGGACGGCGACCGGGTCATGGTCTGTCTGTCCGGCGGCAAGGATTCGTACACGCTGCTCGATGTGCTGCTGTCGTTGCAGCGCAGCGCGCCGATCCGGTTCGAACTGGTCGCCGTCAACCTGGACCAGAAGCAGCCCGGGTTCCCGGCGCACGTCCTGCCCGAGTATCTTGCCGCGCTCGGCGTGCCGTTCGAGATCCTCGAGCAGGACACCTACAGCGTCGTGAAGCGGGTGATCCCGGAAGGACGCACGATGTGCGGCCTGTGCTCGCGCCTGCGGCGCGGACGCTTGTATCGCTACGCGGAGGAGAACGGGATCACTAAGATCGCCCTCGGCCATCACCGGGACGACATGGTCGAGACGCTTTTCCTGAACATGTTCTTCGGCGGCAAGCTCAAGGCGATGCC
>Ga0113563_10000592_pt1 | contig 17967 bp, 17 predicted proteins | sample Mud3Dept3metaG_FD_80117 | JGI IMG/M metagenome (GOLD analysis project Ga0113563, IMG submission 80117) | Freshwater wetland microbial communities from Ohio, USA, analyzing the effect of biotic and abiotic controls - Mud 3 Core 4 Depth 3... | ecosystem: Environmental > Aquatic > Freshwater >...
GACCATAACTTATCACCGGGATATCTGATCAGAGGAGCGCCTTCACCTTTAAGCTGAATGTCGAGCTTCTCATTGAGTTTCATTGCATAAAGTCGGTTTACAAACTCTTTCGGTTTATCCTTATAAGCCTCGTAAATAAGTTTGGAGGTCCCTACGTTTGACGACTTCTCAAATACCTCTTTAACTGTAAGTCTGCCGTATCCCTCTTCTTTTGTATCCCTGATTATCTTGTTATAAAATTTTACTTTACCTGTTCCAGTGTCCACAATATCACCGGTATCAATAACCCCATCCTCGATTGCTGCCATAAGAGCTGGCAGTTTGAAAGTTGAACCAGGTTCGGTACTTTCACCTATAGCATAGTTATATGTTTCATGATAACCTCCGTCACTTCCCAATTCAAGGTTAGCAATGGCTTTAATATCTCCTGTCGCCACTTCCATCAGTACAGCACAGCCGTGATCGGCATCATGCTTCCTGAGCTGATTGAGGAGTGCAGTTGTTGCAACGTCCTGAAGGTCAATATCAAGAGTGGTTATAACATCATTACCATCTCTCGACTCCACGCTATTCGGGCCATCAACTATTATCCAATCACCACCTGTAAGGCGCTGCTTGATTGCAACACCGTTTTTCCCTGCCAGTTCCTTATCGAATGCACCTTCAACGCCCACTTCATTACCTTCCGTGCCGAGGTTCAGGTAACCAATTGTACGGGCAGCCATATCGCTGTTGGGAAGTATCCTCCTGTTCTCTGCCAGAGCAACCATACCACCTTTGTACTGCCCTAATCTGAAAACAGGTAACTCTTTTAGTTTTTTGAGCGTCTCATAATCGACCTTCCTCTTAATAAGATAGTATCTGTCTCCTTTTTTCCTGGCTTCAGTTATTGCTGATTTCCAGCCACTAGCTGATCGCTCCCCTACAAGTTTTGCCAAACCGGCTGAAAGGCCGTTAATACCATTCGACCAGGTAGCGCCTGACATTCCGGTGCTTCTGGTATCCATATAGATTGTATAATAAGGAACAGAACTTGCCAGCAGGCGTCCGTCATTTGTAAGGATATCGCCCCTGTTTGCAGGCACTTCGGCAGTTTTATAGACAAATTTTTCACTCATATCTGTCCATTTACCACGCTGAACTGTCTGCAGAATAAGAATACGGATCAGTAATGCAGCAGCAAGAAGGGCTATTGTAAAATATACAATACCGCTGCGCCACACTATTTCGTCTCTTACTGCCATAACCTATTTTTTATTCACCAAAAGCTTGTAAGGAGGAGTTTTAAGTTCTTCCAGATTCAATCCCCTTTCTCTAACTAACCGGTAAACTTCCGACTGACGGCTTACATACATAAGATCGGCTGAGGTTGAGAGTGATTCTGACTTCAGATCTTTTACTTCTCTGAGGACTCTTGTTGTTTCCCGGGTAATTTTTTCTGCATGAAACCTGTTTGCGATATATATTGCAAGCAGAAGTGTAATGAGAGCGACATATCCCAGATTCCTCAGGATTAACTTTTCTGATACCATTGTCCCGCTGAGAAGTTCTTTTACGAATGCTCCGGTTGTGACCTGCTTTTTTGTATTTTCAGCTGTTTCTGCCATCTTTCAGACCTTTTCTGCTATCCTGAGCCTTGCACTTCTTGCCCTGTTATTGTTTGCGATTTCCTCATCACCTGGGGCTGTCCCTTTTTTGTTTATTATTCTGAAAGGAGTTTCAATGTTCCCATAAAAATCCTTCTTCTCTTCTCCTTCAAAATTGCCTGTCTTCATAAAATTCTTCACAATCCGGTCCTCGAGCGAATGGTATGTGATTGCAACAAGTCTTCCTCCCGGATTGAGCATTTCGAGAGCTTGCTCCAGCATTTCCCTCAGGTAATCAATTTCATGATTCACGGCAATGCGGAGAGCCTGAAATACCCGTGCATAGAATTTATGTTCCTGTCTGAAAGGAGCAAGTTTCCCAATTGCATCAATCATATCATTTACTGATGAGAAAGGTTTTCTGCCTCTTGAGAAAACAATCTCCTTTGCTATTCTTCGTGAATTCTGAAGTTCACCATATTTGTAAAAAATATCAGCAATTTCTTTCTCTTCCCGGGAATTAAGAATGTGAGCAGCAGTAACTTTGCCGCCTTTATTCATTCTCATATCAAGTGGCGCATCCTGTCGGAAAGTAAAACCTCTGTCAGGTTCATCGAACTGATGAAATGATACGCCCAGATCGGCTATCAGACCGTCGATAGATTCAATATTATTAAAAAGCAGGTTGTTTTTAAGAAAGCGGAAATTCTGATTGAGAAAGAGGAAACGTTCATCAGCGGACACATTCACTGCGGCATCTTCATCCTGGTCAAATGCAATCAGTTTACCTGTATTGAGCCTTTTCAGAATCTCCATTGAGTGTCCTCCTCCTCCGAAAGTAACATCAACATAAATCCCGTCAGGCCGGATGTTCAGCCCATCAATACTCTCATTGAGCAATGCGGGAATATGATAAACCATTATGTTTCAGGATCATTTATACTACCACCCATCAGTTTTTCAGCCAGGTTGGCAAAATCTTCGGCAGGCATATCAATTTTATCATAAATATCTGCAGCCCATATTTCAATCCTTCCATCCTGACCGGCAAGAACAACATCACGCTGAGCGCTGATAAGATCCATTAATCTTTTAGGTATCAGCAGGCGATTGTTATTATCAAGTGATAGTTCTGCTGTTCCTTTAAAGAAATTTCTGAGGAACTGATTATGCTCACGATTGTATGGATTTATCTTTTTGCGGATCTTGTCCAGCTGCCTGTTCCAGTCTTCTATTGAATAGAGTACCAGGCAATTTTCGAAGATATCCTTGCGCACCACAAAATGATCCTGTGCATCAGCAGGCATCTGCTTTTTAAATGCCGCAGGAAGGATTATCCTTCCCTTGACATCCACCTTGCACGTGTAATCACCAATGAATGTGGCCATCCTCGCTTTTTAAATAAAAGGCTAAAATAAATAAAAATTATCCACTTTACTCCACTTTACTCCACTTTTTTTATATTCTTGTTAATAACTTTTAAGTCTGCCTCGTCCCACTGCCCCTTTCTCCCGGGAGAGAAGGGGGTAAGAATATTATCTTCAATTACTTAGCCGCTCCATCTTGGGGCTAATCCCTCATCACATCTCAATTTTAGTCATTGCTGAAAGAGATAAGGAGATCCCTCGCTATCGCTCGGGATGACAGGTAACTTGGTGAAACATAGAGGGAAAGAAGCGGCGAGCCGCAAACATACAAATCTTCCATTTATCCTGTACCCTGTTACGGCTCGCCGCTTCTTTCCCTCTTATTTCCCCCAAAGTCCTGTCATCCCGATTTCCGACAAACCGGAGCCTGCGGAGGATTGGAGGAATGAGGGATCTCCTTCTCAGAGCAGGAACTTAATAAAAAAGACATGTATAAAGATTAGCTCCAGGGGGAGGGATTTGGGAGAGGTATTTTAAAAGGGGGAATCGCGTTTAAGTACATGCGTTTATTGGTTTTTTTAAATAAATTTGAATCTTAATTTTTCAACTAGTCTGGAATAATGAGCGTCTCTCCGGTACAAACTAAAATTGATGTCGAAAAAGTACTTAATTCGAAGAACCCTACTTTAGCAAAAGCTATTCCTCCCTTCATTATTAATTACCTTAAGAAGATTGTACATCAGGATGACCTGAACCGTTTCCTGACAGAATCAGGACATTTAAGGGATGCTCAGCTTATTAATGCAGGTCTTCGGTTTTTTGACATCACATATAAGGTTTCAGGAGTTGAAAACATTCCGTTATCTGGCCGACATATCTTCACATCAAATCATCCACTTGGCGGACTCGATGGACTGGTATTTATCTCTGAATTGTCAAAACATTTCCCGGTTATTAAATTCCCGGTAAATGATATACTTACTAACATTGAAAACCTGTCAGGTATCTTTCTTCCGATAAACAAACATGGAATGCAGGACAGGGCTGCAGCCAGAAGAATTGAAGATTCATATGCCTCGGATGACGAGATTCTGTATTTTCCTGCAGGTTTATGTTCAAGAAAAAAAAGAGGTGTTATCAAAGACCTTCAATGGCATAAAAGTTTTATTTCAAAGGCCATACAACATAAGAGAGATGTCATACCTGCATTTTTTTCAGGAAGAAATTCCGATTTTTTCTATAATCTTGCCCGGTTCAGGAAGTTTATAGGCATCAAGGCCAATATTGAGATGCTATACCTCGCAGATGAAATGTTTAAACAGAAGGGAAAAGAAATAATGCTCGTTTTTGGAAAGCCGATTCCCTGGCAAACTTTTGATAAATCCAAATCTCCTCCGGAGTGGGCCGAATGGGTAAAATCAAAGTCGTATGAACTGGAATCATTTATTTCCGGTTAATAACAAAACAAAAAAAAAGAGTAAATTGCATTCTAATTTTTGATTTTATAATCAGGTATTTTAATACTACTAATACATTTCAATGGAACCTGTTGTTGCCCAGTTACCAAAGGATCAGATAATTGCCGAATTGACCCCTGATAAGCTTCTCCGCAAGACCAACAATGGGAACAACGAGGTTTATATTTTTGACAATAACATGTCTCCTACGCTTATGCATGAAGTAGGAAGGGTAAGGGAGCTGACATTCAGGCATGCCGGTGGGGGTACCGGAAAAGAGATAGATATAGATGATTTTGATACCGCAAAAATTAATCCTCAGCGACAATTAATTGTATGGGATCCTGAGAATAAAGAGGTTATTGGCGGCTATCGTTTTTATTTCCCTGAAAAAGGCTGCAAGGATTGCGATATCACCAGGCTTGCCTCATCTTCATATTTTAATTTTTCAGAAAAATTTCTTTCAAAATATTACCCTCATCTCATGGAACTGGGGCGTTCATTTGTTCATCCTGATTACCAGTCGAGATCCATGGGCAGGAAGAGTCTTTTTGCTCTGGATAACCTGTGGGATGGTCTGGGTGCCATAATAATTGATAATCACCATCTTAAATATCTCTTTGGAAAGGTTACAATGTATCCTCATTTTAACCAGAAAGCCAGGGATATGATACTCTATTTTCTAAAAAGACATTTCAACGATCCCGATGGTCTCGTAATTCCTAAAGATCCAGCCAGGATTGAGATTCACCAGGAAGAGATGAAAAAGCTTTTCAGGAAATGGAGATATAAAGAAAACTATAAAATATTATCCAGAGAAGTAAGAAATTTGGGTGAAAATATACCTCCCCTTATTAATGCCTACATGGGACTGTCACCTACAATGCGGACATTCGGCACTTTTATAAATCACAAATTCGGAGATGTTGAAGAGACAGGCATTATGATCACACTCAGGGATATATACGTAGAAAAGATCAACCGGCACCTGTCATCATACAAAAAGGATTTTGAGATAACCTGGTTTTCTCACGAGAATCAATAAGCCCTCACATTCCTTCCTTCAATAAAATTTATATATGATTGGTTGACAACTTTATTGCCTCCCGGAGTCGGATAATTACCTGTGAAATACCAGTCGCCCAGATGACCGGGGATTGCTTCATGAAGCCCTTCGATGGATTGAAATACGATTTCAACATCAGACTTAATCTCCTCAGACCTAAGCATTTCCGAAATTTTTGCTGAGATCTCCTCTGTAGTGAATGGCTTATATATTTCACGAACAATATTTTTCATCTCCTCGACCGGTTTAGTGAGCTCTTTAACAGCTGAGTCATAAACTTTTCTGATCAAATGTTCCCTGCCGGTATCTTTTAATAATTCTATCGCAGCTTTGAAGGCAATAAAATCACCAAGTTTAGCCATATCTATGCCATAACAATCGGGGTACCTCAACTGGGGAGAAGAAGATACAACAACTATCTTTTTCGGATCAAGCTTATCAAGAATCCGGATAATACTTTTCTTAAGTGTTGTTCCTCTTACTATTGAATCGTCTATAACAACCAGATTGTCAACTCCGCGCTTTATCACTCCGTAAGTAACATCATATACATGTCCGACAAGGTCATCGCGACCCTTATCTTCAGATATAAATGTGCGAAGCTTGGCATCTTTAACAGCGATCTTATCAACCCGGGGTCTCTGGCGAATTATCTTCTCAAGCTCTTCCTTTGTAAGATAACTGCCCCTGCTCGTGATATGATCAACTTTCGCCTGGTTAAGATAATCTTCAACACCTTTAATCAGTCCATAGAATGCACTCTCTGCAGTGTTTGGAATATATGAAAATACAGTATGATCCAGATCATATCCTACTGCTTTTAAAACAGGATGAGTAAGAAGCTCTCCAAGTTTTTTCCGTTCCCTGTAAATATTCTTATCAGTTCCTCTTGAAAAATAGATCCTTTCAAAAGAACATTTTCTTAGCTCCGTTTCTTCCCTTATCTTTTCTATTGTTGTCTCTCCTGATGTTTTAATAATAATTGCGCTTGCAGGGGGCAGCTCAAGAACATTGTCGGTTCTGACATTAAAAATCGTCTGAATAACAGGACGTTCAGAAGCCACAACAACAACTTCATCATCAATATAGTAAAATGCAGGTCTTATCCCTGCCGGGTCCCTCATCACGAATGCATCGCCATGTCCGACCATACCTGCCATCGCATAACCTCCATCCCAATTCCTGCTTGCTTTTCTCAGAATGGAAGCCACATCCAGGTTTTTCTCGATCAGAGGAGTTATCTCTTTTTTTGAATAGCCCTCTTCTTTGAATTTTCGGAAAATACGTTCATTTTCCTCATCGAGCCTATGTCCTATGTTTTCCAGAATTGTAACAGTATCGGAGAAATCTACAGGATTCTGCCCCAGTTCAACAAGGCTGCTGAACACTTCACCAACATTTGTCAGGTTAAAGTTACCTGCCATTACAAGGTTTTTCGACTTGTAATTGTTCTCGCGACTTACAGGATGAACATAGTCGATATTATAATTACCGTAGGTTCCGTAGCGAAGGTGGCCAAGATAAATATCGCATGCAAAAGGAACAGCAGCTTTTATGAAGTCGGGATTCCTGAAATCTTCCTGGTTAGTTCTGAGCAAAGTATCTATATCTTCATAAATTTTCCCGAATATCTCCTTGATTGGATTTGCCTGGTTTGACCTTTGCCGGAAGATATATCTGTTCCCTGGCTGAACGTTAAGCTTTATTCCTGCAATACCGGCGCCATCCTGTCCCCTGTTATGCTGCTTCTCCATCATAAGGTACATCTTCTGAAGACCATAGCTCCAGGTACCATATTTTTCAATATAATATTCCATCGGCTTTCGCAATCTCAACATTGCAATGCCGCATTCATGTTTGATACTGTCGCTCATAACTATTTTTTATTCAGATCGGGGAAATTAATAATATCCGGAACGATATATGAATCGGGAAATTCTTTACTGATCATCAAAAACAATTTTGTTGCTTCTGTCCTGGTTCTGAAATCGCCAACCCTTATCTTAAAGTAACCCGGATCCTGGTATAAGTTATAGGAAATAATATCAGGGAATTTGTTAATAAAATCTGCCCTTGCTTTGTTCGATTCCTCCCTGGCGTTTCTGTTGGAACTGGCATATATCTGTATTCTGAAGCCATTCATTCCATAATAATTTTTCTCCCTGTAAACCTTTTTGCTCATTAGTATATACCTGTTAATCAGAGTGTCAAGAGCAGGATCCTGTATTATATTGAGCTGTCCGGTGCGGGTATTTGCATCCGGTCTTTTAAAGAGGTCCGCAGTTTTTACAAATGTTTGCGCCGAAACATTTCCTGAGGACAATACAAGAAAAACTACAATTAAAAACAGACTTCTTATCATGGCGCAAAAGTAACTGATGTTTTCAATGCAAGGTAGAAGTTGCCTCCAAGCGATCCGGCCAATAGAATATTTTAATCGTAATTAACTGCAATATCTCTTCCGAATGCATTTGTATTCTTTGAGTCGCAAAGGCTGAATGATTTAATTGTGCCTGCGTCATCACCAGTTGCAGTCACAGCTCTGTTAATAATAAAACAGTTTCTGTTAAGCATAAGCAGGTTATCCGAATTATCAAAAACCATTGCAGATCCTGAATTATAGTACTCGAGATACTTTTTCCATCGCAGGATTCCACTTCCCGTAAGAGATGCCAGAAATGAATTGGTCAGCAGGCCATCCTTGCCAGAGACCTCCGTATTGCCTGAAACATAAACGTTGCCTGAGGCATCAGTACGAATAGACAGACTTGACGCCCTGAAATCGGGATTATTATATAGCTCAGTCTCCCAAATTTTCTGAAACAGATTATTATACTTTGCCACACTTGCCTTTGGATTTCCAAAAGAGGTTTTACGGGTAAGAGGAAGATAAATATTTCCGGCATTATCAAGTGCGGCATCATTTGCTGCCACAAAACCAGTTTCCGTTGTCTTCTTTTCAGCTGAAACCAGTCCGGTGGTGTCAAATCTTACAAAATAGAGATTTGTGGTCCCTGATTTTGCAGAATCGGCACTTGCTGTCGAGACTGACAGAAAGGTACCGTGACCGGTATCGAACAGGTATGTAAAATCTACTTTAAATCCTGCGTCAATGGTCTTCTCCCAAAGCATGTTTCCTCTGGCACTATATCGCATTAATAATATTTTACCCGAACTGTTACCGCCTGCAACATATCCTGATGTGTCGAACCATGCCGAACTGAATAATCCGGAATTTTCTGATGCGAATTCAAGCACCTGGCTCCTTTTCTTATTAAACCTGATAAAGTAAGGATTACCACCTTTTTCCCCGCAGGCAAAAAATCCTGAATCGGATGCAGTTTCAATAAAATATGCTGTACCTGTAGCTGATGATTTTTCCCATATAAAATCGCTTTCACTTTTTTTACACCCGGAAAGCAGAATAAAGAATATGAATACAGGAATAAATCTTTTCATAATATGCATAATTAATTTTCACTAACCGGTCATCCCAGTTCGGCAGCCAGTTCGTCAGTCATTTCGAGGTTATGATAAACAAACTGGATATCATCATCATCTTCAAGAGTATCTATAAGTCTGAGTACTTTTTTAGCAGATTCAAGATCAAGCTTCTTCAAATCATTTGGTATACGTTTCAATCCGGCTTCTTCCGGTTCTATCCCAAGGTCATTAAGTTTTCTGTTTACACTTCCGAAATCTTCTTTCGCACACGAAACGGTTATTGTATCTCCATCAATTTCAAAGTCTTCAGCTCCGGCATCTATCATCTCCAGTTCCAGCTCTTCCAGATTAAGGTCTTCTTTATTAATAGAGAAAATACCTTTCCTGTCGAAGAGAAAACTCAGAGATCCGTTTGTACCCAGGTTCCCGCCATGTTTATTGAAAACTGATCGTACCGATGCAACTGTTCTGTTGTTGTTATCAGTAAGGCACTCAACAAATACTGCAACACCACATGGTGCATAGCCTTCAAAGGTGGTTTCGTTAAAACTTTCAGCCTCTGCAGCGGTAGCTTTTTTGATAGCCCTTTCAATATTTTCTTTTGGCATATTGGCTCCCTTGGCATTCTGAACAGCCAGCCGGAGCCTTGCATTGGTTTCAGGATCGCTTCCCCCCTCCTTTGCCGCGATTATTATCTCTTTGATAATCTTTGTAAATATCTTTCCCCTTTTTGCATCGATTGCACCCTTCTTCCTCTTAATTGTTGACCACTTGCTATGACCTGACATACATTTATTATTTATTATTCAGAATGCAAAATTAAATAATTCTTTCAAACCTCAGGCATACTAACTACTTTTGTCTGATGATAAATTTGGAAAGGGCAACAGGCGACAGTCGTCGGGTGACAGGTTTATCTTTATTGGATTCTTCCCTGTGGCCTGAAGCCTGATGCCTGATGCCTGATGCCTGACGCCTGACGCCTGACGCCTTATGATAAAAGAGATGTAACTAAATGAGTAAAAAAGTATATATAGAAACCTACGGCTGTCAGATGAATGTTGCTGACAGTGAAGTTGTTGTATCGATATTATCCGGTTCCGGATATTCTGCAACAACAGAGATAGGGGAAGCCGGACTGATTTTAATAAACACATGCTCAATACGTGATAACGCCGAACAAAGAATCTGGGGACGTCTGAAAGATATGGGACACCTTAAGAAACGAAATAAAGAGTTGAAAATCGGTGTAATCGGATGCATGGCGGAAAGACTGAAGGAAAAACTCCTTGAAACAGAAAAACTGGTTGATATTGTTGTTGGACCTGATTCTTATAGGGAACTTCCGGCACTTATTGCTGAAGCGGAGGCAGGACATAAAGCTGTAAATGTGCTTCTTTCGAGAGAAGAGACCTATGCTGACATATCACCTGTCAGAATGGACAAAAATGGAGTCTCTTCATTTGTCTCAATTATGAGAGGCTGCAATAATATGTGCGCCTATTGTGTTGTACCATATGTACGCGGTGCTGAAAGAAGCCGGAATCCTGATTCCATTTTAAGAGAAGCAGAAGATCTTTTTGAAAATGGATACAGGGAAGTGACACTATTAGGACAGAATGTTGATTCATATAATTGGGACAATAATGGAATAGCTGTTGGATTTCCGGAACTTCTGGAAAAAGTCGCACTGGTCAATCCTCTTCTCAGAGTGAGGTTTTCAACTTCTCATCCTAAAGATATATCTGATGATCTCCTGCATATGATCGCAAAACATGCAAATATTTGCAGACACATCCATCTTCCAGCACAAAGCGGGAGCAGCCGCATACTTAAACTTATGAACCGCGAATATACCCGTGAGTATTATATGGAACGGATTAATGCAATACGTTGTATTGTTCCGGATTGTTCACTATCAACTGATATGATAACAGGCTTCTGCACAGAAACATATGAAGATCATCAGGAGTCTCTGTCGCTGATGGAATGGGCCGGTTTCGACTTTGCTTATATGTTCAAATACAGCGAACGGCCCGGAACAAAAGCTGCCAGAAAATATAAGGACGATGTTCCTGAGGAGACTAAATCGTTGAGACTCAGTGAAATGATTGCCCTTCAAAATAAACTTTCTGTTAAATCGAAAAAAAATGATATTGGCAAGATATTTGATGTTCTGATTGAAGGATCTTCAAAGAGATCCACAGAGAATCTGTCAGGACGTACTTCATATAATAAGGTTGTAGTATTTCCCGTTACAGAAAATAAGAAAGGTGAATATGTTAAGGTTTTCATTGAAAGAACAACCTCAGCCACACTGATCGGAAAGCGCATTTAATTTCAAAATTATTTGCTCTTCTGTGCACGAATATGTAACTTGCATTAAACAATGCTGCAAAAAATGAAGTGCTTTAAACTACTCACATTATTCGCTGCTATCTGTCTGACACAGATAAGCAACGGGCAAGGTCCCGACAAGAAATCTGATAAGCCTGTGACTATCTCAGGCAAGGTACTGACATCAGACCAGGCACCGGTTTCCGGCGCCATCTTTTATATTGATAATGTCAAAACCGGCTACATAACTAAGAGCGATGGTTCTTTTAAAATTAAGGTAAGTCCGTTAGCTGTTAAATTGAAAGTCGTCTCTTCCGAGTTCGGATCAGCTGAAACAATTATTGAAGGTCAGACCAGAATAAACTTCACACTTAAAGGATTTGCCGGAGAGGCCGGAAACCAGGGTGGTAACAATCCTGACGCAAACAACACAGGAGAAAGGCCCAAAGGAAGGAAAATGAATACCTATAACGATATTTACCAGATGATACGGGGTGAAGTAAGCGGGGTTGTGGTAAGCGGAAGAAGTGTTCAGATACAGCAGGGGCACTCCTTCTTTGGGAGCAGTACTCCACTGTTCGTGATAAATGGAGTGATTGTTACCAGCATTGATAATGTTAATCCTCTGGAGGTTAAATCAATTAAAGTACTTAAAGGATCACAGGCTGCAATTTACGGAGTACGTGGTTCAAATGGGGTGATAAGCATAGATCTAATTAATGGTTCAGAAAAAGAAAAATAACCAAAATGAAAAAAACTTTAACCCTTGTAGTTCTGTTGTCATTATGTGCTTTTTCGCTATCATCAGGTCAGAAAGCCAACAAAAAAATTGAACTTACCGGTACTATTACCGATATTAACCAGAAACCTGTTTCAGGGGCAACCATCTTTATAGATAACAAAAGTACCGGAAAGGTATCCAATGATAAAGGTATCTATAAGCTCAAGGTATCCCCTGCCGCCCAAACGATAAGTGTGATGACTTTATCAGGAAGCCTGACTGAGTTGCCAATTAACGGACAGACGGTAGTGAATTTTTCGCTTAAAATAAATAGCCTGTCAGATTCAAATAAACCCAAAAACACGGTTGGTGATGATGATGTTAATATTGGCTATGGGACTGTAAAACAAAGGGATCTTTTAACTCCTGTTGAAAAAATTGACGCACAGGATACTAAATATGAATCTTACCGGACCATTTATGACATGCTTCGCGGAAAGCCAGGCGTTCAGGTAACCGGGTCCACAATAAAAATCCAGGGGGCATCTTCCTTTCAGAGCGGAACAGAGCCACTTCTCGTTGTAGATGGAGTTGTGGTATCTACTCTTGAAGGGATCATACCACAAATGGTAAAATCAATTCAGGTACTTAAGGGATCCTCCGCTTCAATTTATGGCTCAAGGGGGGCAAATGGTGTAATACTAATTGACCTTATTAAGGGTGAGAAAAAATAAAGTCATCTGACCTCTTAAAACCCGGAAAAATGAAAAGTAAATTATTGTTAATCATTCTGTTTTCTCTTTTCTGCTTTCAAAACAGTTCAGCTCAGAAGAGCAAAAAAATGACTATAACTGGCACTGTGCTTGGCGCTGATAAAAACCCAATTGCCAATGCTATAATTATGATCGACAATGTGAAAACAAACTCATTAACCAACGCAGAGGGAAAATATAAAGTAAAAGTGAAACCTGAAGCTCTCAAAATCGGAGTTTTTACCTTTGGCAATGGAATACGTGAAGAAGATATAGGTGGAAGGTTACATATCGATTTTAATTTCAGTACCCCGGCTGCAGATCAGCCTGCAGAATCCGATAATCCGGTTGGAGACGAGGCAGTTAATTCAGGGTACAGAGTGGATAAAAGAAAATTTGTCACCAACGAGGTGAGCAAGATAGATGGTACTGATAAAAAATTTGCTTCGTACAGTACAATATATGAAATGATACAAAGGGAGGTATCCGGGGTACAGGTTAAGGGGACTACCATTATAATCCAGGAATCAAGAAATATGTGGGGTTTTGTACCCCCGTTGCTTATTGTTGATGGAACAACTGTTGATAGTATTGAAGACGTAAGACCGAATGCTGTTAAATCGATAGAAGTACTGAAAGGTACAGCTGCTTCAATGTACGGGACAAGAGGTTATGGCGGTGTTATTATTATAACAACAAAAACCACCAATAACTGACAAGGATCTTTAATTCTTTTTTTTGCCTCCCAAAACAAGCTGCAATTCATCCAATTGTTTAGATGAAATCGCAGAAGGAGTTTCCAGCATTACATCTCTTCCTGAATTATTCTTTGGGAAAGCAATAAAATCGCGTATTGAATCCTGTCCTCCAAACATTGCAACCCATCTGTCAAATCCGAATGCAACTCCACCATGAGGTGGGGCGCCGAACCTGAAGGCATCGAGAAGAAAACCAAACTGCTCCTGTGCCTCAGCATCACTGAATCCCAGCACTTTGAACATAAGTTTTTGTACAGATGCATCGTGGATCCTGATTGATCCTCCTCCAATCTCAACACCATTGATAACAAGATCGTATGCATTCGCACGTACCTTACCTGGATCAGTTTCCATGAGATGCAGGTCTTCAGGCACCGGTGATGTAAACGGGTGATGCATTGCATAAAACCTTTTTGTCTCTTCGTCCCACTCCAGAAGTGGAAAATCGATAACCCATAATGGGAAAAATGTATCTTTCTTCCTTAAACCAAGCCTGCTTCCCATCTCCAGTCTCAACTCGGAGAGTGCGGGTAATGTTTTCTTCTTACCTCCGGCAAGGATCAGCATGAGATCTCCGGGTTTGGCATTCACAGCTGAATTCCATGAATGCAAATCTTCAGGTGAATAATACTTGTCGACTGATGATTTTACTGTTCCATCGCCATTATATCTTACGTATACAAGTCCTTTTGCCCCAATCTGCGGACGCCTCACAAAGTCAGTCAGCTCATCAAGCTGTTTCCTGGTGTATTCTGCACATCCTTCTGCACATATTGCTCCCACATATTCGGAAGAATCGAATACAGGAAAATTGTGTCCTTTTACCAGAGTTGTGATATCATTAAATCTCATGCCGAAACGAAGATCAGGTTTATCAGAACCATAATATTCCATAGCTTCGCTGTACGGAATTCGCAAGAACGGTTCTTTAAACTCTGTATTTCTTATTTGGCGGAATAGATACTTTGCCAGTCCTTCGAATGTTTCAAGAATATCATTTCTTTCGACAAACGACATTTCGCAATCGATCTGTGAGAATTCCGGTTGCCTGTCGGCTCTCAGGTCCTCATCCCTGAAACACTTTACTATCTGAAAATATTTATCGAATCCGGCAACCATCAGCAGCTGCTTCAGTGTCTGAGGTGACTGTGGCAAGGCATAGAAAGTGCCGGGCTGCATCCTTGATGGAACAACAAAGTCACGTGCGCCTTCAGGAGTTGATTTAATAAGGACAGGAGTCTCAACCTCAATAAAACCAATCGAATCCATATACTTACGCACCTCCTGCGCAAACCTGTGACGCAGAATAATATTGTTTTTCACTGAAGACCTCCTGAGATCGAGATATCTGTATTTCATTCTGAGTTCCTCACCGCCATCAGTCTCCTCTTCAATCGTAAAGGGAGGGATATCACTTCTGTTAAGAATATTAAGTTCAGCAACTTCAATCTCAATTTCTCCTGTCGCGATCTTCAGGTTCTTATTGCTTCTCTCCCTGACTTTTCCTTTGGCCTGCAAAACAAACTCACGTCCTAGCTTTCGTGCTTTTTCACATAACTCCTTATTGGTATCCATGTTAAATACAAGCTGAGTAATTCCATACCTGTCGCGCAGATCAACAAATGTCATTCCGCCGAAGTCCCTTGATATCTGAACCCATCCGGATAAAATAACATCCTGCCCTATACTGGTCATGTTTAACTCACCACATGTGTTTGTCCTGTACATTGCCTTCTTTTTAAATTTCAGCAAAAATAAGAAAATTATCAGATAGCAGAGGGTAAGAGAATCCCCAATTTTTCTTATTACTTTTATACAACTTAAAAAGCATTAATGGCTCAAAGCAGTAAGGAATACTACATGAAGGCGGCTCTGAATGAAGCAGTCAAAGCATTTGAAAGACAAGAGGTTCCGGTAGGGGCAGTTATAGTCTTTAATGATACAATTATCGCCCGCGGACATAATCTGACTGAAACACTGAAAGATCCTACAGCTCATGCTGAGATGCAGGCTATAACTGCTGCTACAAACTGGATTGGAGGTAAATACCTGACAGACTGTACATTATATGTTACTCTTGAACCTTGCGGAATGTGTGCCGGTGCTCTGGGTTGGAGCCAGGTATCCGGTCTGGTATTCGGAGCATCAGATGATAACAAGGGATACAGAACAATTTCAGGGTCGTTATTGCATCCAAAAACCAAAGTTGAAGGAGGAATAATGGAAAAAGAATGCAAAGAACTGCTTACAAAGTTTTTTAAGGCAAAAAGATAGAATTGCCCATATTTACGTTTTGTAATAAACCGTGGTGCCCTTAGTGATAACCTTTGCGACCTTTGTGGTAAAAAAAGCTTTAAACCACTAAGGACACAAAGTACGACACAAAGCAACACAAAGGAAGAAAAAGAACCTGAAAAGGGAAAAAAAGACTAATTTTATATAAAAATTCAGCATGACATTCGACAACAGCAAAACAATAATAAGTCTCAGGATCAAGCTTTTTGTTGCAACAGTTGTATTTCTGGCATTCATAGCATTAGCTTATGTTGCTAAACTTATTAAATTCCCGTTGCTGGGGATGAGTGATACAACGTGGACAATAATCCTGGTTGTGATTTATCTGGTCATTGCCTTTCTTCCTATGGTTCTCAGCTATCAGTATATATTTTATTCCGACGAAACAGAAAGAATAGTATTCAGATATTTCACAGCAGGGATCGTGGGTGGAAGAAAGAACACGGTTGAAATTGATAAAAGAACTTTTTCCGGGTACCAGATTGAACCAAGCCTTTTCGGTCTGAAGCAAAAAATTACATTATACCAGCGATTCAATGAAGGGGTGGCAAAGTATCCTCCTTTTTATATCAGCGCGCTTTCCCGTGACGAGAAAGCAAAAATGGTTAAATCGTTAACCATGTATGCGCCTCCTGCGTGAAGGTTATCATCTGATAACATGAGTTTTATCATTTTTAATATTCTTTAACATCCGCACTTTTGACTCACTATTTTCCAATCCTGATCATAACTTAAAATTTAAAATAATGAACGTAGATAAAATCATGAACAACCTCGAAAAGAAACATCCCGGAGAGGTTGAGTATTTACAGGCAGTAAGAGAAGTACTGGAGTCAATTGAAGAGGTCTATAATGAGAATCCACAGTTCGATTCTGCAAATATCATTGAACGGCTCATTGAACCTGACCGTATTATAACATTTAAAGTTCCATGGGTTGATGATGAAGGGAATGTAAAGGTAAACCTTGGATACCGTATACAGTATAACAATGCTATCGGACCTTATAAAGGTGGCCTTCGTTTCCACCCGAGCGTAAATCTTTCAATTCTTAAGTTCCTTGGTTTCGAGCAGATATTCAAGAATGCTCTTACTACTCTCCCGATGGGCGGTGGTAAAGGTGGTTCTGATTTTGATCCTAAAGGCAAATCAAATGCTGAGGTAATGCGTTTCTGTCAGTCATTCATGCTGGAGTTATGGAAATATATCGGACCAGAAACTGATGTACCTGCCGGTGACATAGGTGTTGGCGGACGTGAGATTGGTTTCCTTTATGGTATGTATAAGAGACTTGCAGGAGACCATACCGGTGTACTTACAGGAAAGGGAAGCAACTGGGGAGGCTCACTGGTACGACCGGAAGCAACTGGCTTTGGCTGTGTCTATTTCGCTAAAGAAATGCTGGCTACCCGTGGTGAATCATTTCAGGGTAAAAGAGTGGCAATCAGCGGTTTTGGCAACGTTGCCTGGGGCGCGGCCCTTAAGGCAACAGAACTCGGAGGAAAAGTTGTTACCATCTCCGGTCCTGATGGTTATGTTTATGATCCGGAAGGAATTTCAGGTAAAAAAATTGAATATATGCTTGAACTCCGGGCATCAAATGAAGACATTGTAAAACCTTATTCATATGCATTTGAAGGAGTTGAGTTTCATGAAGGCAAACGTCCATGGGATGTTAAGGTTGACATTGCTCTTCCCTGTGCTACACAAAATGAACTTAGTGGAGATGATGCTCAGAAACTGATTAATAATGGTTGCATATGTATATGCGAAGGGGCCAATATGCCAAGCACTCCGGAAGCAATTGAGATAATTCACAAAAACAAAATTTTATTTGCACCCGGGAAAGCATCAAATGCAGGAGGCGTAGCAACTTCAGGACTTGAGATGACTCAAAACTCGATGAAGCTTCGCTGGAACCGTCAGGAGGTTGATGACCGTCTGCATGAAATTATGAGTAATATTCATGCACAATGTGTAAAACACGGTAAAAAAGAAGATGGATATGTTGACTATGTTAAAGGTGCGAATATCGCTGGTTTCCTGAAAGTCGCAAATTCAATGCTGGATATGGGTGTAATCTAAACACCCCCGGTCCCCGCCAAACGGGGACCTGCCCCTAAAGGGGGCCTAATTCATTAATATTCAATAATATATCTCTTAATATAAAAATAGCCCCCCCTTA
>Ga0113563_10000593_pt1 | contig 17938 bp, 14 predicted proteins | sample Mud3Dept3metaG_FD_80117 | JGI IMG/M metagenome (GOLD analysis project Ga0113563, IMG submission 80117) | Freshwater wetland microbial communities from Ohio, USA, analyzing the effect of biotic and abiotic controls - Mud 3 Core 4 Depth 3... | ecosystem: Environmental > Aquatic > Freshwater >...
CCTGTGTGAACTCGCCGCGGACGAGATACGGGCGGAAGAGGCGCGCCAGAGACGAGGCGTGTTGGGGGCGCTCGCGGCGGGGGTTCGGTCGCGCCTGCAAGGCTCGCCCGCGGAGGGCTCGCCTCGGGGCCTCGGATGGAAGATCGGGGTCGCCGCCGCGTTGCTCGTCGCGGTGTCCGTCGCCGCCATGTGGATGCTCTGGCCCGTGCGGCTGCCGCTGCAGACCGCCGCGCCACCGCAGCCCCTCAGCGTCCCGGCGCCTGAGCGCGAACGGTCTCCCAGCACCACACAGGACGCGCCGAAGCCCACCGCCGTGCCGCCCGCGGCGGCGGAAGACGTGGCGAGAACGCCCGACGTGGGCGTCACGACCGCAGAGGCTCCGAAGGAAGTCGCCGACTCGGAGGCGGGAGAACCCGCTGCAGCGCACCCGGACACGACCGAGCCGCGAACTCCCACCGTGCCGCAAGAATCATCGCTGCGGCCTCCCGGACTGGACACAAAGATCCAGAAAAGCTCCCGCCCGCCCGCTCGGATTGAGACCCCGACCGGGCGGGAAAGACCAGCGGCTCCGGCGCCGGTCGCCAAGGCCCCCTCCGTCTCACGGCAAGAGACGCCCTTGCCCGCACGGCGAGCGCAGGAAGACCCCACGGCAATCATCGATTGGTTGCTGGGCCGACCTCCCGGGGTCGACTGAGCCCCTTTCGCGCACCGAGTACCGACGCAAACGGACCGGTGCGCGGCGCGGGGACCCTGGCTCTCCCATCGCTCAATGAGGCGGCATGCGTCGCCCGAGCGCCCTCGATCGACGGGGACGATGCCGCGAGCCCTCGAGCTATCCCTGACGGCCGCGGATTGTAGGCCAGGAGCACGCATGCGAAAAGCGCTCTTGCATCTGAAACAGGCGGACCCCATTCTGCGCGCCATCGTCGAGCGGGTAGGCCCGTACCGGATCCGTTACGCCGAGCCCGATTTTGAAACGCTCGCCCGGAGCATCGTCTTTCAGCAGCTCAGCGGACAATCCGCGCGGGCGATCTTCGGTCGCGTGAAACAATTGGTCGCAGACAATGGGCGGATGACGCCGCACGGCGTCCTGGCGCGAACGGACGCGGAACTCCGCGCAGCGGGTCTATCGCGACACAAGGTGGGATACCTCCGTGATTTGGCCCAGAAGACCCGGGCGGGACACATCGACTTCGCTCGGCTCCCAGCGCTGCCCGACGACGACGTGATCCGCCAGCTCACCATGGTGAAGGGCGTAGGGGTGTGGACGGCGCAGATGTTTCTGTTGTTTGCGCTGCGCCGTTTGAATGTCCTCGCCGCAGGCGACCTCGGGATCCGATCGGCCATTCGAAGGGCGTACCGGTTGCGCACGCTCCCGAAGCCCTCCCGGATCGAGCAACTGGCGCGGAAGTGGCATCCCTATTGTAGTGTGGCGTGCTGGTACCTGTGGCGCAGCTCCGACGACGTCCTCCTCTCGTAGAATCCCTTCTCGAAAACCGAGAGCCCAGCGCCAGACGGCCGGTCCGGTCTCCGGTGTGGTCGTTCCACCGGGTGTGGAGGCCCGCCTGGACGGGACTTTCTCCTTGGGTTTGGCGAGCGATGGTGGTAACTTACCCGCCCGAGCTCCGGAGACCACGTGCGCCACGTCGTGATCCACTACAATGAAATCGGCCTCAAGGGCAGGAACCAGCCGCTGTTCCTCCGGCGGCTGGAGACCAACCTGTTGCGTGCCACGGCGGGGACAGGTATCCCCCGGGTGGAGGAGCGCTCGGGACGGATGGTGTTGCCGTTGCCGCACGATGCCGAGTGGCCCACGATCCGTGAGCGACTTCGCTGCGTCTTCGGCATCGCCAATTTTTCCCTCGCGGACCGGTCGGATGTGGACATGTCGGCTCTCAAGGCAGCCGTGGATCGCGCCCTGGAAGGGCGGGCGTTTACTTCGTTCAGAGTTTCTACGCGCCGAGCCTACAAGCAGTTTCCCCTGAACTCGGAGGGGTTGAATCGGGAGCTTGGCGCCCACGTGCTGGAGCGGACCCATGCCCGGGTAAGCCTGGAGCACCCCGAGGTGACCATTCACGTCGAGGTCCTGCCACGTGACATCTACTTCGCCTTCGGCCGTGAAACGGGCCCGGGCGGGCTGCCCGTCGGCGTCAGCGGGAACGTCGTGGCGCTCTTGTCGGGCGGCATCGATTCGCCGGTGGCGGCGCACCGCCTGATGAAGCGAGGCTGCCGCGCAGTCTTTGTCCACTTTCACAGCCACCCGTTCCAGGATGCCACGTCTCGGACCAAGGCGGCGGATTTGGTGCGCTGCCTCACGCGATTTCAGTTCCACTCCCGGCTCTATCTCGCGCCCTTCGGTGAGGTGCAGCGCCAGATCGTAGCGGCCGCACCGGCTCCCCTGCGGGTGGTGCTGTACCGGCGATTCATGGCCCGGATCGCGGCGGAGATCGCGCGGCGCGAGGGGGCGAAGGCCCTGGTGACCGGGGAGAGTCTGGGCCAGGTCGCGTCCCAGACGCTGGACAATTTAGCGGTCATCGAGGAGGCCGTGGAGACACCGATCCTGCGGCCACTCATCGGCAGCGACAAAGAGGAGATCGTCCGGCAAGCACGAGCGCTGGGCAGCTACGAGATCTCGATCCTGCCCGATCAGGACTGTTGCAGCCTCTTCGTGCCCCGTCACCCGGCCACCTTCTCCACCTTGGAAGAGGTCAGGCAGGCGGAGTCCCGGCTGGCCGTCGCCGAATTGGTGCGGACGGCCATGGAGCAGTGCGAGATCCAGGCGTTCGAGTTTCCCGAATCGGCGACAAGGCCTCTCCCCGTCGCCTCCGCCGCGTCCGACGCGTGAGCCGGTGCTCGCCCCGGCCGTCGGCGCCCATGTCGTCTTCGCGTGCGATTGGAAGGAACGAACGTGGAACACCTGAAACAGACCCTGACTCTTGAAATCGGCGCCGCGTTCCAGCGGGCGGCGGCAAAGGAGGGATGGCCGGACACCGCCATGCCCGAGGTGCAGTGGGAGTATCCGCCCGACTCCGCGTTCGGCGACTTGTCCACGCCGGTCAGCTTCTCGTTGGCGAAGCTTCTCCGTCGCAAACCGCGGGAGATCGCGGCCGCGCTGCAGCGGGCCATGAGCGCCGACCCGCTCCTGGTGGACAGGATCGAGGTCGCGGGCGCGGGTTATCTCAATATTTTCGTCGCGAAGACGCAGTGGCAGGCGGTCATTCCGGAGGTCTTGGCGGCCGGAACCGCATATGGCCGAGCCGGGTCGGGGAATGGTCGGCGAGTGCAGGTAGAATTTGTCAGCGCGAACCCCACGGGTCCGCTTCACGTGGGACACGGCCGGGGCGCGGCCTTGGGCGATGCCATCGCCCGCCTGTTGGCGGCCGTCGGATACCAGGTGGAGCGGGAGTTCTACATCAACGACGCGGGAACGCAGGTCCGGCTGCTGGGGGAATCCGTATGGGCCAGACTGCAGGAGGCCGCGGGCCGGGCGAACGCGTTTCCCGAGAATGGGTATCACGGCGAGTATGTCCGCGACGTGGCGTCGCAACTGGCGGCGGCCGATCCGGGCTTGCAGACGCTCGAGATCCAGGAAGGCGTGGCCGCTTGCGCCGAGCGCGGCGCCGCTTTGCTGCTCGAAGAGATCAAGACGGATCTGCGTGACTTCGGCGTGGTGTTCGACTCGTGGTTTTCCGAGAAACGGCTCTTCGAGAGCGGTGAGGTCGAATCCGCCCTCGCCGCGCTGCGCGCCGGCGGGTACCTCTACGAGGACGGGCGCGCCGTGGGGTTCCGCGCCAGCGATTTCGGCGATGAGAAGGACCGCATCCTGATCCGGAGCACCGGCGAGCCGACGTACTTCACCTCGGACATCGCGTACCATGCCGACAAGATCCGGCGAGGCTTTCACAAGCTGATCAACATATGGGGTGCGGATCATGGCGGGTACATTTCGCGCGTGAAGGCCGCGATCCACGCACTCGGGCACGATCCCGAGATCCTCCAGGTGATCCTGCTGCAAATGGTAAGAGTCCTGCGCGACGGCCAGCCGGTCCCCATGTCAAAACGCTCCGGCCAGTTCGTCGAGCTCCGAGAAGTGGTCAGCGAGGTGGGGAAGGATGCGGCTCGTTTTCTCTTCCTCACGCGGCGTTCCGAGTCGCAGCTCGATTTCGACATCGAGGTGGCGAAGAGGCAGAGCATGGACAATCCGGTTTTCTACGTGCAGTACGCGCACGCCAGGGGGTGCAGCATGGCGCGAAAGGCCGAAGAAACCGGTCTGCCCGGCCCGTTCGCGGACGCCGACCTCTCGGGGCTCGCGCTGCCGGAGGAGCTGCGGCTGATGAAGCTCCTCGCCGTGTATCCGGAGATGGTGCGCAACGCCGCCCTGACGTGTGAGCCGCACCGCGTGACCGCCTATCTTCACGAGCTGGCCGCCGCCTTCCACGGGTACTTCACGCGCTACAAAGACAGCGAGGAACGCGTGATCTCGGAGAACCGCGAGCTGAGCCGGGCCCGACTCGCGATGGTGGCGGCGGTCCGCCAGGTGGTTGCCAACGGCCTCGGCCTGCTGGGCGTCTCGGCCCCCGAGCGAATGTGACGACGGGCGGCGCCGGATGCGTATTGGCGAGAAGTGACGGATTGGCCGGATAGCGGAGACGGAGTGGCGGAGATACGGGATCGCGCTGTTGCAACAGGTCGTCTTCTTTAACCTTCTCGGCTCTCCCGCTCGCATCGGCTTCCGCGCTGCGCCATCGTTGGTCAGGCAGTGCGAGGAGGAAGCGCATGGACGGCATCACCGGCTGCTACAGTCCTGGCGACAGGGACCTCATGCAGAAAATCTTCCTCGCCACGGGCGCGGTGCAGCATCGGGGCAAGGCGAGCGCCGGCGTGGCGGTCGGAGGGCGGAAGGGGATTCATATTCACAAAGGGATCGGCGCTATCGCGGATGTCGTGGAGGAGGAGACGTTGCGCATCTTCCAGGACCTGGAGCCTGTCGCCGCCATCGGCAACGTAGGCTACACCAAGAACAAGATCCCGGAAAAGCGCAACGCCGAGCCCATCTTGGTGAAGCCGAAGAGCGACTCCCGTTACACACTGGTTCTCACTATGAACGGGCGCATCCTGGAGGACGCCGAACTGCAGGCGGAGCTTGAGGATGCGTACACCTTCGATACCGTGAACGCGACGGAGGTACTGGGGGCGCTCCTGCATCGCTGCATCGAAGAGCAGGGATTGACCTTCGCGGCGGGGCGGAAGCTGGTGGACCTTCTGCACGGGTCGGGAACGTTTGGCCTGACGGCCCTGGTGCACGACGGCGTGGAAACCGCCCTCGTGACGCTAAACGACAGTCGGGCCTTTGAGCCGTTCTGCTTCGGAATGGTGGGGGACGCCTTCCTGGCCTCATCCGAGAGCTGCTCTCACCGACGCCTGGGCGGCCACCCCGAGCGCGAGTATGCCGGCGGGGAGATGACCATCTGCTCGTCCGGGGGAGTGGAGACGCGACGGGTCCGGACGGAAACAGAGAAGCCGGATGTCTTCCAGGCGGTCTACTTCGGGAACAGCGCCTCGTCCTACCGGGGGGCGGAGATCTTCCGGTTGCGGATGGGCCTGGGGCAGATGCTGGCAAAGACCTACGGGAACACCGACGCCGACGTGGTGATTCCGAACCCGGAGTCCGGGCGGGGCGTGTCCCACGGAATTGCCGAGGGGCTGGGGAAACCCCTGTTCCCGGGCCTGGTCAAACAGGCCCAGGCCATTCGCACCTTCCAAGAGGCGAGTCGCGGCAAACGGATGTTGCAGGTCGCGGTCAAGTTCGCCGCCATGGACTCGTTTCTCGCAGGGCGGCGGATCATCATGGGGGACGATTCCATCGTCAAGGGGAGCGTGAGCGAGGGTGGCGCGGTGTGGAGCGTCTACAATGCGGGCGCCACCGCGCTCGAGTTCTGGGTCTCGTACGGCCCGATGTTCTTTCCGTCGTTCAAGGAGTGGCGGCGCGGCCGCGACTGTCTGGACGAGTTGGCGGTGCAGCGGGCGTTCCGCGGCGACAATCCGTACGACAAGACGCCGGAGGAGATCAACGCAAGGGTGGCGGCATTGTTGGGTGTGGACCGCGTCTGCTACAACACGCCGGAGAACGTGCGGGCGGTCATCGGTCCGGGCTGCTACCAGGCTCTCGACGCCTCCTATCCCATCTCCGAGAGCTATTGGCCGGCATGGCTCAAAGAGGAAGTGGAGCACTTCAGCCATTACCGCTGAAGCGAGTTGCGCACCTCGCCCGCGCGTGCCGGCTCCGCCCGATTCCTCATGAAATGAGAACAAAAAGCAACTCTGGGTTGCGGCTCCGGGGCTGGTGTGAGAACGTGTACTCGGAAAGGCGCACCGGGGATGTTCGGAACGGCCCGTTGCGCGTACCAGACGCAGCAGGCCAGAAGGATCATTGCGGAGCGAGGGCGACACCGAGGATCCTCCCGACACCCCGCCGCTGTCCGGACGGAGGCGTGACGATCCGGTCGGCGGCGTTCCAAGACAATAGGTGTGGACCGTGAGCGCACAGGTGACGCGAATCTTCCGATTTGACGCCAGCGGCTGCAACGGCTGCGACGTTGAGGTCCTCGAGGCCACGGCGCTGGTGTCGCTGGGCGAGCTGGGGATTGAGATTGCCGAGAGACCGGATGACGCCAATCTGCTGGTCGTGACCGGCGGGGCGAATGTGAAGTCCAAGCGGGAACTCGAAATCGCCTACAACGCGATACAGGCTCCAAAAACTGTGGTGGCGGTCGGATCGTGCGCGGCCACGATGGGCATATTCAAGGGCGGCTACGCGATGGCCGGACCGATCGATACCATCATCCCTGTCGACCTGTATATCACAGGATGCCCGCCCAGGCCGCAGGTGATCCTGGGTGCCTTGGCGGACGCGCTGCACCTGAACGTCGAAGGGATGGAGGAACTCCTGCGCACCCCGCAGGGCTTCCGCGGCAATCCGCACGTCGATCAAGCCAAATGCGTCGGCTGCGGCGCCTGCGCGCATGTCTGCCCTGCCGATGCCATCGAGATCGCCGGGAGCGGGACCAAGCGCCGTGTGCGATTCATGCACAAGGACTGCATCTTCTGCGGATCGTGTCAGGACGTCTGTCCAAGCGAGGCCGTGGAACTGCGTGCCGGCCGCAAGGAATGGTTTCAGACGAAAGAAGCCTCCCTGTCGGAGGCGTACCTTGCCGTCAGGACCTGTCGCCTCTGCGGCGCGGCGTATACGCCGGACGCGCAGGTGGCGTGGGCGCTGCGCCGCATGGGCGAGAAGCTTTCCCTGGACGCGTCCGACCGCGGCATGGTGGAGCGCAGTCTGGGCATCTGTATGGAATGCCGGCGCAAGAGCATTGCGGAAGTCCGGGAGGCGAAGCGCATCCTGGCCTCGCTGGCGAGAGGCGCGTCGGCGTAGGGGCGTGGGACGTCCGCGAACATCCGACGCGTGTTCGTCGGGGCTGCTGGCCGGGCGGTGGCACTGGGGAGGTTGAGTCCGTGGCGCGTAGTCAGCCGGGTACGAGCGTGATCGTGTTCGAGCCGCAATTGTGCACCGGGTGCAGATATTGCGAGATTGCCTGTGCCGTGTGGCATTGCGGCCGGATCGACGTGACACGGTCGAGAATTCGGATACTGTTCGACGAAGGGCGCACAGCGGAGCGCTACGCAGCCGTCAACTGCCAGCACTGCGACGACGCGATCTGCTGCGCCGTGTGTCCGTCGGAGGCGCTGCAGAAGGACCAGAAAACGGGCTGGGTGACGCAGAACTCAACCAAGTGCGTGGGCTGCGAGATGTGCATCGTCGCGTGCCCGCTTTCCGTCCCCATCTTCGATCCCGCATTGAAGGTCGCCGTGAAGTGCGATTTCTGCCTGGGTGCTCCGGAATGCGTCAAGCATTGCTCCTCCGGAGCCCTCCGGCTGTGCGCGCGGGAGGAGGCCGTACAGCTGAATGCGCGGCTCTACCTGAGCGCGAAGGACGACCGATGACGCCAGAGGCGATGCGAATGCTGCTCGAGGAGCGCCTGACGGGCGCGCGCCGTGCAGCCGGCGGCAAAGGCAAACGGCGAGTCTCCGTCGAACTGGACGCGGCAGAGGTCAAGGAGGCCGTCCTCGCCGTGCTTCACGGCGAGAGAGCCAGATTCGTCACGATCGTGGCGGTTGACACCGGACTCGATATCGAGCTGCTGTACAATTTTTCGCTGGACGGAGTGCTCCTCACGCTGCGCACGAGCGTGGCAAAGGAGGCGAGCGCCATCGAGACGATCACGCCGATGGCGCCGGGCGCGGAGTTCATCGAAAAGGAGATCGCCGAGCTGTTCGGCGTCGAGTTCGTCGGTCACACGCGTCGGACCAATCTGGTGCTCCCGGACGACTGGCCGACCGGGAAGCGGCCCCTGCGCAAGCCCATCGTCGGGGACGTCATCCCGCAGGCGAGGGCGAGCGTGGAGAATCTGATGATCGGCGGCACGTCGATCCGGGTGGGCCCCTCGTCGGCAGTGAAGCGAGAGAAGGCCGGTCTGCCGCGGATGCCCCCGCTGGCTTCGGCGAACCCGGTCCAGATGCAGGAGGTCAAGGACCTGTTGATACGGTCCGGATTCGACAAACGGGCCGGCTTCGATCGGCGTACGGGCAAACTGCGGTACAAGTAGGAGCCGTGAGCAGGCGATGAATAAACAGGCTTTCTTCCTCGGTTGTGTGATACCGCTCCGGTTCCCGGGGATCGAAGTTGCCGCCCGGCGAGTCTTCGGGCAGCTGGGAATCGAGTGCGTGGATCTCGATGGGTATTCTTGCTGCCCCGAGCCGGTTGTCCTCGGGTTGACCGACCGGGATATGGCGCTCGCCGTATCGGCGCGTAACCTCGCTCTGGCGGAAAGGGCGGGCGCGGACCTGGTCGTGCTGTGCAACGGCTGCTACGAAGCCCTGGCCGAGGCGGACCACGCCCTGCGGCACGACGCGCCGATGAGGGCGCGCGTGGGAGAACTCCTCGCGGGCATCGGGGCGCGCTACGACGGAAAGGTCAGGATCAAGCACTTCATCGAGTTCCTGCACGACGATGTGGGGCTGGAGAGGATCGCGAAAGCGATCACGCGGCCGGTCGACGTCCCGTTGGCGCTCCACTACGGGTGTCACCTCTTCCGGGAGACGACGCACCCCGATACGTGGAGAAAGCCGAGGATGATGAAGGGCCTGGTGGAAGCCATGGGGGCACGGTGCGTCGACTACGGCCTGGAGCAGCTCTGTTGCGGTTTCCCCATCTCCCAGTTCGACAAGGATGCGGCGCTGAAGGAACGACTCGTTCCGAAGCTGAAAGCGCTGAGCACAACGAGCGCGGAGGCGCTGGCGTTTTGCTGCCCCGCGTGCTTGAACCAATTCGAGACGGGCCAGGGGGGAGCCGGCGATCTCGCCGCCGATGTCGTCAGGTATCCTTGCGTGCACGTGCTGGAGCTCCTGGCGCTGTCGTTCGGCATGCAGGCGACGGAGCTGTCTCTCGACTTCCGTTCGGGAGCGACGAAGGACTTTTTCGAGTGTTTCTGGGGATGAGCATCGGTGCGGCCTCGCGCCCATGCGTGGATAGCGCACATGACTGAGACAATCACTATCGGCCCCTACCACCCATATCTCCTCGAACCCAGCATCGTGGACCTGCAGGTGCAGGAAGGAAAGGTCGCGGACGCCACCGTCACAGTGGGGTTCGTCAACCGCGCCGTAGAGGAGCTGATGGCGACGAAGACCTACCGGCAGGACGTCTTCCTTGCCGAGCGGATCTGCGGCATCTGCAGCAACATCCACACGCTGGCGTTCTGCCAAGCGGCTGAAGAGATCATGGGGATCGACGTTCCTGCGCGGGCGACGCATATCCGGACGATCTTCGTCGAGCTGGAGCGACTGCACAGCCACTATCTGTCCTTGGCCCTCCTGGCGCACGCAGTCCACGATGGGGTCCATTTCGCCAGGATCATGAAGGAGCGGGAGACGCTGATCAGTCTGCTGGAGCGTCTCAGCGGGAACAGAGTGCACTACGGCGTGAACGCCATCGGCGGCGTGCGGCGAGACCTCACGGAGGAACTGGCGGCCGAGTTACGGGCGAGCCTGCCGACGCTCCAGGCCCTGTCCGACTTTGTCGTCGACGCCCTGGGCAGGGCGGGCGCGCTGGGTTCGAAGATCGCCGGATACGGTGCGCTGAGCGGCGCAGACGCCCTGACGCTGGGCGCCGTGGGGCCCACGCTCCGGGGGAGCGGAATCGACAGTGATGTGCGGCGCGAAGACGGGTATGCCGCCTACGGCGACGTACATTTCGATGTGGTCGTGGAGACCGACGGGGACGTGCGGGCGCGGTTCATGGTCCGCGCCCGAGAAACCCGCGAAAGCGTTCGCATCGTGAATCAGTTGCTGGCGAAATTGCCCCCCGGGCCGATCCTGGGCGAGCTGAAGGAACCGAATCTGAAGGAACGCCGCGAGGTCATCGGAAGGGTGGAAGCGCCGCGCGGCGAGCTCATCTATTTCATTCGGTCAAACGGCACGAACGTTCCCGAGCGCGTAAAGGTGCGCACCCCGACCTTTGCCAACCTGTGCTTCCTGACGCGAGCCCTCAAAGGAGAGCCGGCCGAACACGCCCGGGCGATCATCGAAAGCATTGACCCGTGCCTGTCCTGCACGGACAGGTAGACCCCCGCCAGCGGTCGACGCCGAAGCCTCCCCGCACGCCCTCACGCGTTTTCGAGAGGACACCCCTCACACCCCCCCTCTTTGTTGCGTGGATTGACATGGGCACGCGCGTGCAAGGCGCCCTCCATCCGCCTCGGCGGATTGATGTGAATGGGCAGGCCGGCGGCAACCTCCGCAGCTTCCATGATGGCTTCCGAGACGGTGGGATGGGGGTGGATGGTCACCATGATGTCTTCCACGGTGGCGCCCAGTTGCACCGCAAGTGTCCCCTCGGCGATCAGTTCCGAGACGTGCGGACCGACCATGCCGACCCCGAGGACGCGCCGGGTATTCGGTTCGCTGATGATCTTCACCACACCCTCGGTTCGCCCCAGGGTTCGAGCTCGCCCCGACGCGAGCAGTGGAAAGCGCGCCACGTCAACGGTCAGGCCTTGTTGGCCGGCCTCCCGCTCGGTCAAGCCGGTCCACGCCAGCTCGGGGTCGGTGAACACCACGGCGGGGATGGCGGGGTTCTCGACCACCGAAGAATGATGGCCGGCGATCACCTCCGCCGCCGCCTTGCCTTCATGGCTTGCCTTGTGCGCTAGCATCGGACCGGGCGTGACGTCGCCGATGGCGAAGATGTGCTCCTCGGCCGTCCGTCCGCATGGGTTCACCGCGATGAAGCCGCGCTTGTCGGGCCGGATGGCGGTGTGCTCCAACCCCAGGTTGTCGGTGTTGGGGCGACGGCCAACCGCCACGAGGATCTGGTCACACTCGTGGGTTTGCTTCTGGCCCTGATACTCCACGGTGGCGACGTACCCACTGCCCCCTTTTTGGATGTCGACGACTTTGGATTCGGTCATGATCCGGTGGAATCGTTTCTCGCAGCTTCTCACCACGACGTCGACCAGGTCTTGGTCGGCTCCTGGAAGCAGGCGCGGGAAGAATTCGACCACGGTCACCTGCGATCCGAGTCCGGCATAGACGAGTCCCAGCTCAAGCCCGATATAGCCGCCGCCGACGACGAGAAGCCGTGGCGGCACTTCCGGGATGCGCAGCGCCTCCGCCGAAGACCACAGCGGAAGGTGTTGACCCGCCGGGAGCCGGTTGATGTCGGACCCGCTGGCGATGACGCAGTGCCGAAATGCGAGGGTGGCCGAATCGGCGCCTTCCACCGCCAGCGTGCGGTTGTCGGTGAAGCGAGCGCGCCCGCGCAGCACTTCAACCCCGCGCCTCTTCAACAGGCCGTCCACCCCCTTGGTGAGGGTGTCCACGACACTGTCGCTCCACCGGCGGAGCGCGTCGAGATTCATGGACACCTCGCTGAACGTGAGCCCCATTTTCCGGGCGGCCCGGGCGGTTTCCGCCAGCTCCACGACGTTGATGAGGGCTTTGGACGGGATGCACCCTTCGATCAGGCATACACCGCCCAGGCGGTCCCGCTCTTCGATGAGGACGACGTTCTTGCCGAGATCAGCGGCGCGGATGGCGGCGACATATCCCCCCGGTCCGCCGCCGATGATGGCTACCTCTGTGTCCTTGCGGGGGTTCCCCATGACCATGTTACAAACCTCCAGTGCGATGTCTGTCGAAGAGATGACGCGTGTTGACTGGCGGATCGGCGCCCTTGCGAGACGATCGGCGACCCTGCGAGAGATCCAGCACAATTCGACGTTAGCCCAGTGGATCGGGGGTGTCAAGCGAAGAGCGGATGGCTCATCAATCACTGCGGACGCTTCCGAGGAAGCCGTTGACACCCCTAGACTCCTCTGCTAGCCTCCCAACCAGCGGGGCAGGAGCGCGTGGGCCGCCGATAGGTGTGGAGGTGGAATTTGCGCGCAGGGGCTGGCCAGTCCGCTTGTGAGGTCTCTCCGTCAACGGTTTTCGTCCGGAAGCCCCCCTTTTCTGGGGGGCTTCATGCTTCTCCTCCAAGCGAGTGGATGTCGAGGCGTGAGAGGGGATTCGGTAAGGCACATGACTCACGAACTATTGCAGATTGAAGGCACGGCGTCCGGATCAACTCCGCGGCGACTGCCGCCGTGGCTGCGAGCGAGGTCCGGACACTGGGAACGAGTGCACGACATGAAGGTGCTGCTGACCGGGTCGCGGCTGCACACGGTATGCGAGGAGGCGCGCTGTCCAAACCAGGGCGAGTGCTGGACGCGCGGCACGGCCACGTTCATGCTGCTGGGCGAGACGTGCACTCGAAGCTGCGGTTTCTGTGCGGTGGCCACGGGGCGTCCGGCCCCTCCCGATCCCGACGAGCCCCGGCACGTCGCCGAGGCGAGTCGCCGATTGGGGCTGAAGTTCGTGGTGGTGACGTCCGTGGCGCGCGACGACCTGAAAGACGGGGGTGCGAGCCACTTTGCCGCCACGGTGCGGGCCATCCGCGAGCGAAATCCCGAGGCGCGGGTCGAGGTTCTCGTGCCGGATTTCAAGGGCGATCAGGACAGTATCCGAATCGTGGTGGAGAGCGGGCCCACGGTGTTCAACCACAATTTGGAGACAGTGGAGCGGCTCACCAAGCGCGTGCGAATCCAGGCGCGTTATCCCCGCTCGCTGGAGGTGCTTCGGATCGCCAAGGCGCAGGGCCAACCGAAGACCAAGACCGGGATCATGCTGGGTCTGGGTGAGACGGAGGAGGAGGTCCTCGCCCTCTTGCGGGACGCGCGTGCCGCGGGGTGCGACATTCTGACGATCGGGCAGTACCTGCAACCGACGAAGCAGCACCTCCCTGTGGTGGAGTTCGTCCATCCGGATCGGTTCAAGGCGTTCGAGGCGGCGGCGTATGCCCTCGGGTTCACCTCGGTGTTTTCCGGGCCGCTTGTCCGGAGTTCCTACCACGCGGAGGCCGTAGCGGCTGTGTGACCACCGGCCCGCTAGGGCCTGATCTTGCCATGGGTGAGTACTCCCGTGGTGGATCAGTGACGGGACAGACGGACGAGGGGTGTGCGGGATTCGGCCTCCGAGACGGTGTGAGCATTCTGCGCGTTCCGGGGGAGAGCCAACCTTCCGGCGTGCGCTCGGCCTGAGAACAGGGTGGGGAAATGATGGAGGAGTTCAAGCGGATCAAGCGGCTGCCGCCCTATGTTTTCAGCATCGTCAACGAGTTGAAGGTGAAGGCCCGCGCCCGAGGCGAGGACATCATCGACTTCGGGATGGGGAATCCCGACCTTCCGACGCCGGACCACATCGTGGACAAGCTGGTCGAAGCGGCGCGGAACCCGCGGAATCATCGCTACTCGGCTTCCCGAGGCATTACCAAGTTGCGCCGTGGGATCTGCGATTGGTACCGCCGGCGGTATGCGGTCGAGCTGGATCCGGACACTGAAGCCATCGCCACCATCGGGGCCAAGGAGGGCCTCTCGCACTTGGCCTTGGCGATCGCCGACGCCGGCGACGTGGCTCTGGTGCCCAACCCGAGCTACCCGATTCACCCGTATTCGGTGATCATCGCCGGCGGGGACGTGCGCCACGTTCGTTTGGGCCCTGGCGAGGATTTTTTGGCAAACCTGATGTCGGCGTATCAGGAGTGCTGGCCGTCTCCGAAACTTCTCATCGTGAGCTTTCCGCACAATCCCACGACGGCGGTGGTGGACTTGGAATTCTTCGGGAAGATCGTCGCCTTCGCTCAGGATCACGGTCTGATCGTCATCCACGATTTTGCTTACGCCGACCTGGTGTTCGACGGGTACCAGGCGCCCAGCTTTCTCCAGGCGTCTGGCGCGAAGGAGATCGGCGTCGAGTTCTTCACGCTCTCGAAGAGCTACAACATGCCCGGTTGGCGGGTCGGCTTCGCGGTCGGCAACCGACGGATCATCGGGGCGCTCACGCGGATCAAGAGCTATCTGGATTACGGGATGTTCCAGCCGGTGCAGATCGCCTCCATCATCGCCCTGAACGGCCCACAGGACTGCGTGGGGGAGATCGTAGAGACGTATCGGTCGCGGCGCGACGTCCTGTGCGAGGGGTTGACTCGCGTGGGCTGGAAAGTGGACAAGCCGCGAGCAACCATGTTCGTGTGGGCTCGCATTCCGGATCAGTACCGGATGATGGGGTCGCTGGAGTTCAGCAAGTTCCTCTTGGATCGGGCCAAGGTCGCGGTGTCGCCGGGGATTGGGTTCGGACAATACGGAGACGAGTACGTCCGCTTCGCCCTGGTGGAGAACGAGCACCGGACACGTCAGGCCGTGCAGGGAATCAAGCGCGTCCTTTAGGAGGCTGCTGAAAAAGGGCCATCTGCGGTGACCCACCTCCGGTGGGTGCCCCCGCCCTCGCGCGACGCTGCGACGTACCGACCAAGTACGTCTCGCGCCTGCACCCATCCTGCGGATGGGTACCCGGGGCTCCGCCTTGCATCTGGACCTTTTTGAGCAGCCTCAACAAGAGGGCGTGCGTGACGGTTTTCGTTGGCTGCCCGGAAGGCTGAAGGGGAAGGCCATGGCAGATAGATTCAAGGACGCCTGCGGCATCGTCGGTGTCTTGGGAAGCGCCGAGGCGTCCAACCTCGCATACCTCGCGCTGTATGCGCTGCAGCATCGGGGACAGGAGAGCGCCGGCATCGTGTCATCGGATGGGGAAACGCTCCACCTCGAGAAGGCCATGGGCCTGGTGGCGGACGTCTTCAGCGAGGCGCGACTCAAACGGCTGAAAGGACATCTTGCGATCGGGCACGTCCGGTACTCCACTACCGGCAGTTCACAGCTCAAGAACGCCCAACCCATCCTGGCCACGTGCCGCCACGGAATGGTGGCCCTGGCGCACAACGGGAACCTCGTCAACGCGCAAGTCGTGCGTGAGGACCTCGAGGGGCAGGGCTCCATCTTCAGCACCAGCACGGATAGCGAAGTCATCGTGCACCTGATCGCCCGCGCCAAGAGCGACGACCTCGTCGAGGCGACCGCTGAAGCCATGGGGCGGCTTTCGGGCGCGTATTCGCTGGTGATCATGAACGAGCGAGAGGTCCTCGGGATCCGAGACCCCCACGGGTTCCGCCCGCTATCGCTGGGGAAACTGGGAAACACCTGGGTCCTGGCATCGGAGACGTGCGCATTCGATCTCATCGAGGCCAAATTCGTTCGTGATCTCGAGCCGGGCGAGTTCCTGCATATCACGCCGCACGGCACGAAGTCGTACTTCCCGCTGCCGTCCGCACTGCCGGCGCAGTGCATCTTCGAGTACGTGTACTTCGCTCGACCGGACAGCGTGCTGTTCGGACAGAGCGTGGCCAGCACCCGGAAGGCGCTGGGGCGACAGCTGGCCGAGGAAGCACCCGTCGCGGCGGATCTCGTGATTCCCGTGCCGGATTCCGGAGTACCGGCGGCCTTGGGGTTCGCGGAGCGTTCCGGCATCCCGTTCGATCACGGTCTGATCCGGAATCACTACGTCGGGCGGACATTCATCGAGCCCAAGCAAAACATCCGGCATTTCGGAGTGAAGATCAAGCTGAACCCCGTGCGCGACATCCTGGAGGGAAAACGGGTGGTCGTGGTGGATGACTCCATCGTGCGGGGAACGACCAGTCGGAAGATAGTGAGCATGGTTCGCTCCGCCGGGGCGCGCGAGGTCCACATGCGCATCAGCTCACCGCCCACCGTGTCGCCGTGCTACTATGGGATCGACACACCGACGCGCAAGGAGTTGATCGCCTCCAGCCATACCGTGGACGAGATCTGCACCTATATCCGCGCGGACAGTCTGGCCTACGTCAGCATGGAAGGCCTCCTGAAAGCCACAGGGAAAGACACGGGCTTCTGCCACGCGTGCTTCAGCATGCAGTATCCCGTGCCGTTTCCGACGCAAGATGCGGCCCAGCTCCGCCTGTTCGACGTCTAGCCATCCTTGCGGAAAGGGGAATCATGGCGCCGACCCAGAAGGATCCCCACGAACGAGCGCAGCGCCTGGCCCGTCTCATCGTGGGCGAGATTGTCTTGTACCACAAGGACAAGATCGTCGAGGCCATCAAGAACGACTGCCTCTTCGAGGATCTGGAGCGGGAACTGGAGGAGGCACGTGCGTATTATGAGAAAAACGTGGACCCATCCGTGCGGGCTCAAATGGGTTATTTCGACCAAGCGGTCGTTGACATTCTCGTCAAAGGGCAAGGAAGCGTAGAATCGAAGATCTGGTAGACTTCTGAGCAGGGTCCCCGTTTCTTGACAATCCACCGCGGCCCGGATCTGACGATCCGGGCCGCGGTGTTTTCCGACGCGCTGCGTGTGGTGCCATCCGTACTCGGTCCATGAAAGTGTGCGCCACTTTCGTAATTTCCTCGCTGCGAGTACTTTTTACCATCCCTACCCTGTCAGATTTGCCGGAAAAAATGCCTGTCTTTGGACATCGCGTGGTTTCGTCCTGGTCAACCCCTTATGCAATATAGACGAGCCACCTGACGAGTGCTGGGCACAGCGCTTGCCACGCATAAACCGCGTCCATAATTCTTCGTAATCGTAGTGGTTTGCTCCGAAATGATTTGGTTTGGTCTCGTACCACTGAAATGGCGAAAGGAGATCGCTGGCATGATCGTACATTTCCACCATCCAGGACCGACAGCAGACCAGCCGCCCGCCATTAGAGAGGGAAATTCAGCAGTGAGTTCCGTGAGCCGGGCCATGCCGCGGTTCGGCAACTTTCATGCTTGGCGCTGCTCCGTGAGTGTCATTGCGGTCGCTGTACTTCTCATGCTCTTCGGCGCCGCCCACGCCGCCCAGCTCAGCCTGACGTGGACCGACACCTCGACAAACGAGGAGGGCTTCAAGCTCGAGCGGAAGACAGGAAGCACGGGGGCCTACGGGCTACTGACCTCCCTGACCGCCGAGACGTCCGGGTACGTGGACGCCACGGTGACTGCCGGGACCACCTACTGCTACCGGGTGCGGGCCTACAACGCCGCCGGAGAATCGGCTTACTCCAACGAGGCCTGCGCCGCCCCCGCCAGTGCCACGCCAGCCACGGTCACGGTGACGAAGAGCGGCACCGGGAGCGGGACCGTCACGTCCGCGCCGAGCGGCCTCACCTGCGGCAGCACCTGTAGCGCGAACTTTGATTACGGCACCAACCTCACCCTGACCGCCAACCCGGCCACGGGATCCAGCTTCACGAGTTGGAACAGGGCGGATTGCAGTGGTACGGGGACCTGCACGTTCCCCGTCAGCGCCGCCCAGACCGTCACGGCCACGTTCACCCTCAATCCCGCCCTCACCGTGACCAAGAGCGGCACGGGGACCGGGACCGTCACCTCGTCGCCCGCGGGGATCAACTGCGGCAGCGACTGCAC
>Ga0113563_10000594_pt1 | contig 17936 bp, 13 predicted proteins | sample Mud3Dept3metaG_FD_80117 | JGI IMG/M metagenome (GOLD analysis project Ga0113563, IMG submission 80117) | Freshwater wetland microbial communities from Ohio, USA, analyzing the effect of biotic and abiotic controls - Mud 3 Core 4 Depth 3... | ecosystem: Environmental > Aquatic > Freshwater >...
GTCGCCGTGCAGCAGCGACGGCACGGGACGGTAGCTCACGAAGAACTCGCCCAAGTGTTCACAAAGCAGGCGGCCCCGGTCCGTGAGGCGCCCGCCGTGGCCGCTTCGATCCGCAAGACCAAGCTGGTATCTCAGTCGTCGTTCGGCGAAGAAATGCGCCCAGTCCGGGTCCCAGTCATTGTGCTGGGCCGTGCTGCCGATCGTGTTGTCGCGGCGCCAGCCGAAGCTCGGCGCCGTCACCCTGTGAAGCATCGCCAGTTGCTCACCGAGCAACGCTTCCGCGCGGGCCGAGGTCGATCCAAAGTCGATCCACTCGAGTGCAAGGAACGCACGTCCAGCCACGCGGCCACTGCCAAGCACGCGCGGGACACGACACGCATCTGCAGCGGCGAGGTCGTCGAGACCCTCCGCCTCGGCCTCGAACATCGGCAGCCGCTCGGCCGGCGCAACCTTGACGAACAGCGGACCGCCGCTGCTGTCCCACTGGAGGCACTCGTTGATACAGCCGCCGGCCACCTCCGACGTTGGCTCAGGGCGCAGTCGGAGGCCGGTCGCGGCGGCCAGCGCTTCGCGGAGAGGTGCCGGGTTTAACGTTTGCAACGTTTGGGAATCTTGCGCCCAAACGTTGCAAACGTTAAACCCGGCACCTCTCCGCGACCCGTCGAGCCTGCTCCCGGAGCATCCGCCCGAAACCGAGTGCATCGTAGAAGCTCTCGACGGCCGCCAGATCCGGCGCGCGCCGGCCGAGATCTACCAGTTCGGCGGCGAGCGGCATGTCGCACGCGATCCCGGTCAGCTGTCGCGACAGGAATGCCGCGTCACGATGTTCCCGCAGGCTCGTCGCCACGAACGCGGCCCCGCGGAACTTGAGCTTCGGGATGGTCTCGAGGTTGTCGAACACGCCGGGCAACGTGTCGAAATGCTTGAGCAGCGTCGCCGCCGTCTTGCGCCCGACGCCCGGTACGCCAGGGATGTTGTCGACCGCATCCCCCATGAGCGCCAGGAAATCCGCCATCCGCTCCGGAATCACGCCGAAGCGTTCCTCGATGTCGCCGTAGCCGTAGCGAACGTCGGCGACGGCGTCCCAGTACGTGTCCTCTGCGCCGATCAGCTGCGTCAGGTCCTTGTCGCGGCTCACGATCGTCACGGGCCGGCCGGCCTGGCGCGCCCGCGTCGAGAGCGCGCCGATGATGTCGTCCGCCTCGTAACGCGAGCTCCCGAACTCGGCGATCCCGAGCGCGCGGACGATTTCGCGGCACAGGCCGAACTGGCGCTTCAGCTCGGCCGGGGCAGGCTCACGGTTCGCCTTGTAGGCCGGGTAGATCTCGTTGCGATAGGACTGTTCGAGGCTCTCGTCGAAGGCGACCGCGATGTGCTGCGGCGCCTCCCGCTCCAGGAGGTCGCCGAGGAATCGGGCGAAGCCATGCACGGCGTTGACCGGGTTGCCATCGGCGTCGGCAACCTCGATCGGCACCGAGTAATACGCCCGGAAGATGAAGACACTGGCATCGACAAGGTAGAGCACGGGCGGCATTCTGAGCGAGTCTCCGGCGCGGGAACAGGCCCGCGGCCCGGACGGGAGGCACAGCGCAGGCCGTGACCGTCGAAATCGTCCCCATCGAGCGCCGCCACATCGCCGGCTTCCGCGAGGTGCTCGACGGCGTCGCCCGGGAACGGCGCTACCTCGCCTTTCAGGAGGCTCCTCCGCTCGCCCGGATCCGCCGCTCCGTGCTCAACAACCTGCGCAGCGGCGCGCCGCAGTTCGTCGCCCTGGATGCAGACAGGGTCGTCGGATGGTGCGACGTCACGCCGAAGACGCATTCGACGCTGAGCCACAGTGGAGTGCTTGGCATGGGCGTAGCGTCCTCCCACCGTGGGCAGGGCGTCGGCGCGCGCCTGCTGGGCACGACGACCGAGGCCGCCTCGCTCGCGGCCTGACCCGCATCGAACTCACGGTACGTGCCGACAACGGGGCGGCCATCGCGCTCTATCGCCGGTTCGGCTTCGAGGCCGAGGGGCTGATGCAACGCTACCTGATGGTCGACGGTGTCTACTACGACGCGCTCTTGATGGCGCGCATCAGCTGAGCGGGCTGGGCCGACAAGCGCTTGTGCAGCGGGCTCGAGCGCGGGAAATGCGCCAGCAGATACTCCATCTGGTCCGCCAGTACCCGCCGACCCTTTAGGTATATGTACTCAGCGTAGCTCGGCGTGAAGGGAATCGCGAGCAACTGCAGCTTCGCCTGTTCGGGGGTCCGCCAGGCCTTCAGGTTGTTGCAGCGACGGCAGGCTGTCACGACATTGTTCCAGGCATCCTTGCCGCCGCGCGAAAGCGGCGTGACGTGGTCGCGCGACAGCTGGCTCGACGGGAATCGTTGCCCGCAGTACAGGCACAAATGCGCGTCCCGTCGAAACAAGGTCTCGTTGTTGAGCGGCGGAACGTAGCCCTGGTGCAGATTTCCGGGGTTGTGGCTGTGGCCCACCGTGGCGACGATCGAGCTGATTTCCACCACCGTGCGCTGGCCGGACCGGGCATTGGTGCCGCCCCTGAGCTGGAACAGGGGCTGTCCGAACGAGTAGGCAACCTGCCCCATGAAGTGCAGACGGACGGCGTCCCGGTAGTCGATCCACTCCAGTGGCATCCCCGAGATGTCCGTGCGCAGGACCTCCTGCGAGAGCGTGTACATGGGCTGAAAGATACGTTACTGCTGTGCAATAATCCACGCCTCCAAACCCGTACCAACACGAGAAATTCCGACCGTGGCGGCCGCTCGAGCGCCACGTCGGGGCCCCCAAGAGGTTCGGTCGAGATGCCGATGACGATTGGCGTAGTGCGCGAGGTCGCGTCCAGGTTCCACGACGCCGAACTGGTCGACCCGGCCGGCCGCCCTGTCCCCACGCATTGACGAGGTCCCCATGTCGCTAACGATCGGAGTGCCGCGCGAGATTTTTGCGGGCGAGAAGCGTGTTGCCGCCGTGCCCGAGGTGGTCGAGAAGCTGATCAAGCTGGGCTTCGCCGTCTGCGTCGAGACGAAGGCCGGGGCGGCCGCCAATTTCGGCGATGACGCCTACCAGGCCGCCGGCGCCCGGATCGCGGGCAGTGCCTCGGAGCTCATGGGCAGCTCCGACATCATCTTCAAGGTGCGTGCCCCGACTCCCGAAGAGATCGCGCTGATGAAGCCGGGCAGCACACTGGTCAGCTTCATCTGGCCGGCACAGAACCCGCAGCTCATGCAGCAACTGGCCGACCGCAAGCTCACGGTCCTGGCCATGGACAGCGTGCCGCGCGTGTCACGTGCCCAGAAGATGGATGCGCTGTCGTCCATGGCGAACATCGCCGGCTACCGCGCCGTCATCGAGGCCGCTCATCACTTCGGCCGGTTCTTCACCGGCCAGATCACGGCCGCGGGCAAAGTGCCCCCCGCCAAGGTTTTCGTGATCGGCGCCGGCGTTGCGGGGCTTTCCGCGCTCGGAACCGCGGTGGGTCTCGGCGCCATCGTGCGGGCCAACGACACCCGCCCGGAGGTCGGGGACCAGGTGAAGTCGATGGGTGCCGAGTTCGTGCCCGTCGACTACCAGGAGGAAGGCACCGGCGTCGGCGGTTACGCCAAGGTGATGAGCGAGGGCTTCCAGAAGGCCCAGCTCGAGACCTTTGCGAAGCAGGCGAAGGACGTCGACATCATCATCACGACCGCGCTCATCCCGGGCAGGCCGGCGCCGAAGCTCATCACCGCCGAAATGGTGAAGTCGATGCGGCCCGGCAGCGTGATCGTGGACCTCGCCGCCGAGCAGGGTGGCAACTGCGAACTCACGGTGCCGGGTGAAGTCGTCGTTCGCGAGGGCGTCACCATCATCGGTTACACGGACCTGCCCAGCCGGCTTTCCAGGCAGGCGTCCACGCTCTACGCGACCAACCTGCTGCGTCTCACCGAGGAACTCTGCAAGACCAAGGACGGCCTCATCGACGTCAATTTCGACGACGAAGTCATTCGCGGCACGACGGTGATCAAGTCGGGTGAGGTCACCTGGCCGCCACCGCCACCCCGCTTGTCGGCCGCGCCGCCGCAGGCGAAGCCCGCCGCGGCGCCGGCCGCGCCCGCGAAGAAATCCGGCCACGGGCCCGGCGAGCCTGCCTCGGGCAGGAGCCTTGCCATCATCTTCGGCGCCGGCGCGCTGCTCTTCTGGCTGGTCGGGGCCTTCGCACCCGCCTCGTTTCTCTCGCACTTCACCGTGTTCGTGCTGGCCTGCTTCATCGGTTACATGGTGATCTGGAACGTCACGCCTGCACTGCACACGCCGCTCATGAGCGTGACGAACGCAATCTCGAGCATCATCGCGATCGGTGCGCTGATCCAGGTGGCGCCGCCGCTCGGCGAAGGAACCGTGGGGCGGCCTGAGGCGCTGATCCTCGGTCTTGCGGTCGCTGCGCTGACGCTCACCGCGATCAACATGTTCGGCGGCTTCGCCGTCACCCGTCGCATGCTGGCGATGTTCCGGAAATAAGGGGTCGCAAGCATGTCCGCAAATCTCGCCGCGGTGGCCTACGTCGCTGCCACCATCCTGTTCATCCTGAGCCTGGGCGGCCTTTCGAACCCCGAGTCTTCGCGCCGCGGAAACCTCTACGGCATCATCGGCATGGCGATTGCCGTGCTCGCGACCGTGTTCGGGCCGCGTGTCACCGCGGCCGGCATCCCGTGGATCGTCGGCTCGCTGGTGGTGGGTGGTTCCATCGGCCTGTACGCGGCCCGCAAGGTGCAGATGACGCAGATGCCGGAGCTGGTCGCAATCATGCACAGCCTCGTCGGTCTCGCGGCCTGCCTCGTCGGCTTCGCGAGCTACGTCGACACCTCGATCGTCCTCACCGGCGCCGAGAAGACGATCCACGAAGTCGAGATCTACGTCGGCATCCTCATCGGTGCGATCACGTTCTCGGGTTCGGTGATCGCCTTCGGCAAGCTGTCCGGCAGGATCGGCGGCAAGCCTATGCTGCTGCCCGCGCGACACTGGCTCAACCTCGCCGGGCTGCTCGCAGTGCTCTGGTTCGGCGTGGCATTCCTGCAGGCGCACGAAATCGATGCGGGCCTGGTACCGCTGGCGCTGATGACCGTGATCGCGCTGCTCTTCGGCGTGCACATGGTGATGGCGATCGGCGGCGCGGACATGCCGGTCGTGGTGTCCATGCTCAACAGCTATTCGGGCTGGGCGGCGGCGGCGACCGGTTTCATGCTTTCCAACGATCTCCTGATCGTCACCGGGGCGCTCGTCGGCTCGTCGGGCGCCATCCTGTCCTACATCATGTGCCGCGCGATGAATCGCAACTTCATCAGCGTGATCGCCGGCGGCTTCGGCACGGGCGGTGGTGCGGCGCCGGCCGCCGCGGGCGCGCAGCCGGCCGGCGAAGTGACGCCCATCAGTGCGGTCGAGACCGCAGAGCTGCTGCGCGCGGCGAAGAACGTGATCATCGTGCCGGGCTACGGCATGGCGGTCGCCCAGGCGCAGCACACCGTGTACGAAATCACGAAGCTGCTGCGCGAGAAAGGCGTGAACGTGCGCTTCGGCATCCATCCCGTCGCGGGTCGCATGCCCGGGCACATGAACGTGCTGCTCGCAGAGGCCAAGGTGCCCTACGACATCGTGTTCGAGATGGACGAGCTCAACGATGACTTTCCGGACACCGACGTCTCGATGGTGATCGGCGCCAACGACATCGTGAACCCAGCGGCCGAAGAAGACCCGACGAGCCCGATCGCCGGTATGCCCGTGCTTCAGGTCTGGCGCGCGAAGACCTCGATCGTGATGAAGCGTTCGATGGCGTCGGGCTACGCTGGCGTCGACAATCCGCTGTTCTACAAGGAAAACAACCGGATGCTCTTCGGCGATGCGAAGAAGATGCTCGACGAGGTTCTCGTCGCCTTGATGAGCTGACCAGGGCCTGGTCGCGCTGGTGCGCGCGGCGTCAGCGCTCCTTGCGACCCTTGTCCTTGTTCTTGCCCTTGCCTTTGTCGCTGCCGCGCGGCCGATCCTCGTCGCGCCACTTTTCCTGGGCGCCCTGACGCTCTTCGGGCGACATTTCCTGCCAGCGCCGGCGCAGTTCCTCGCGCCGCTCCGGCGGCAGCTCGCGATACCGCTCGTAGTTCTGGCGCAAGCGCTGCTGCTCCTCGGGCGGCAGCTGCTGGAATCGTTCGTAGCGCTCGCGCGTCTGCCGGCGCTGCTCCGGCGGCATTTCCTGCCAGCGCTGCAGACGCTGCTCGGCATTGCGACGCTGCTCGGGCGTCATCTGTTGCCAGCGCTGGGCACCGCGCGCCAGAGCTTCCTGGCGTCCAGGAGGCAGCTGGTTCCAGTGATCGCGATACTGCCCGAGCACCTGGCGCTGCTCGGGAGTGAGTTGCTGCCAGGCAATGCCCGGGGACGCGCCATCGAAATCGTCCGCGCCCGCGACCAGCGGACCGCAGAGCAATGCTGCGGCAAGCAGGGGCACGATCCAGCGTTTCATCTGACGCACTCCTCAGCCATTGCCATTACGCACGGCGTCCGGCTGCCTGGCCAGCCAATCGTAGAACTCCAGGTCCTCGCTGGCGAGGTCGAGATCCTCGCCCGATGCGACGATCTCGACGACACCCACGTCCGCCGCGCTACCCTCCGCGACCTGGGGTGGAGTTGCATCGTCCGGCGCACGCAAGAGCAGGACCGCCGCGAGAATCGCCACCGCGAATGCGCCCGCCGGCGCCCACCCGCGCCATGTCCGACGCTGCGGGGTCCGCAGTTCGTCCAATGCAGCCTGCCGGGCATGGTTGAGGCGCGAGCGCGTGCGAGCGTCGAGCGCTGCAACGCTCTCGTTGAAGACCTCGCGGGCCCGCTTTTCGAAACCCTCAGTCCGTTCGTCGGTGTTCATCACCACACCTCACCCAACTGCGCGCGCAGCGTCTGCAGCGCGCGGAAATAATGCGTCTTGACGCTACCGGCGGTACACCCCATCGCCGTGGCGGTCTCCGCGATGTCCATTCCCTCCAGGCAACGCAGGGTGAAGGCCTCGCGTTGACGAGCGGGCAGCAAATCCAGGGCTCGTTCGAGGTGCTTCATCGCCTCGCCCGTCATCAATTGCCGGACCGCGTCCGGCGCGCCGTCGGACACCCGCTCGAGCGGATCGTCCTGCTCCTCGTCGTCGTCGCGCCGGCTGCCGGGGAGGAAGCCGAAGATCTTCGACCGGACGGTGCGACGGCGCTGCCAGTCCCGGATGCCGTTGTAGAGGATCCGATAGAAGAGTGGCTTCCACTCCTCGCTCGGCCGGGCGGCATAATTGCGCGCGAGACGCAGCATCGCCACCTGGACGATGTCGAGCGCGTCGTCGCGATCGCGCACGGCCATCTCTGCAATGCGGAAGGCTCGCCGCTCGACACCGGCCAGGAATCGATCGAGTGTTTCGGACTCGTCCAGGCAAACCTCCTCGCGATCCACGGTCACGGCCACCTCGGGCCGCGCGGGCTGGACAGGGACGGTATCAGAGCTGGCCATGCGCGTAGACTCGCGGGCTGGAGCGGTATTCAGACGGGCCCTGAACCACGAAAACGCCAGTCCTGCCAATCGGTTGACGCGTAATGATGAGAAAAGATGTGCACGGCCCGACGCAGCATCGCACGGCGTGCCGGTTCCCGGACGGCAGGGCCCGACACACGGCCGGCGCGAAATTCCGGTGAGACTGTAAGTGATTGATTAACATGGCATAAAGATTTGCCGGTGATTTTCTGACCAGATCGCAAAACTGCTCGGCGGGACCGGCACTTGGGCACCTTTCACGCGCGTCATCCACAGACTTTTCCACAGGCTGTGTGGACAACTTCACATAAGCAACCCACCGCGTGAACAGGGTCCTCGCCGTCGCGATCGATGCGCCTTTACGAACGCTGTTCGACTACCGCGCGCCGCCACAAATTGACCCCGCGCAGCTGCAGCCAGGCATCCGTCTCTGGGTGCCGTTCGGCCGACGTCGGGTCGTGGGCATGCTTGTAGAGACCCGTGCTACATCAGAGGTTCCGGAAGGGCGCCTCAAGACCGCGCTCGCCCTGATCGATGAGAGCCCAGTGCTGGACGCGCCGCTGCTGGAGCTGCTCGTGTGGTCGGCGGACTACTACCGGCACCCACCAGGCGAGGTTATCGCCGCCGCACTGCCGGCGCCGATCCGGGCGGGCGCCGCCGCACTCGAGACCAGCGAGCACTGGACGCTCACCGCAGCCGCCCGCACCGGCAGCCTGCCTCCCCTCGCCAGCCGCGCCAATCGCCTGCGGGAGATGGCGGACTACCTCCAGGGCAGGGATTTCGCCGACGAAGCCGAGCTGGCGGCCTGCTCGCCGCGCTGGCGCGAGCACCTGCGTGAGCTCGAAAAGCGCGGCTGGGTGGCTCGCCTGATGCGGCGAGAGGTGCCGGGTTTAACGTTTGAAAGGTTTGTCCCGGCCGCCGGACGTCCGCAGCCGACCCCCGAGCAGCAGCGCGCGATCGAGGCCGTTGCCGCCGCGCGCGGCCGCTTCGCCCCCTTTCTCCTGCACGGCGTGACCGGCAGCGGCAAGACCGAAGTGTACCTGCGGGCCATCGAGGAGATCGTCGCTCGTGGCGAACAGGCGCTGGTCCTGGTCCCCGAAATCGCACTCACGCCGCAACTCGTTGCACGGTTCGAGGCCCGCTTCGCAGCGCCGCTCGCGGTCCTGCACTCGTCCCTCTCCGACCAGGAGCGCCTGCGCGCGTGGCGTGCCGCACGCAGCGGCGCGGCGCCCGTCGTAATCGGCACACGCTCGGCGATCTTTGCGCCGCTCGCGCGCCCGGGACTCATCGTCGTGGACGAGGAGCACGACTCCTCATACAAGCAGCAGGAAGGCTTCCGTTACTCCGCACGGGACCTCGCGCTCGCACGCGCGCAGAGATTGTCCATCCCGGTCGTGCTGGGCTCGGCGACGCCATCGCTCGAGAGCCTCGAACGCGTTCGCGCCAACCGCGCTCAGTTGCTGGACCTTCCCGGTCGCGCCGCGGGGGCCAGGCCGCCGTCGCTGCACCTCATCGACCTGCGCAAGCACGCCGAAACCCAGGGCATCGCGACGCCGACGGTGCTCGCCATCAAGCGGCACCTCGACGCAGGCGGCCAGGTGCTGCTGTACCTCAATCGACGCGGCTACGCGCCCTCGCTCTTCTGCCCGTCCTGTGGCTGGGTGGCGCCGTGCCCGCGGTGCGACGCGCGCCTCACGGTGCATCAGCGCGAGCGCCGGCTGCACTGCCACCATTGCGGCACGGAGCAGCGTGCCCCCGAGATCTGCCCGACCTGCGGCGAGGCGGTCAAGCCGGTGGGCCAGGGCACGGAACGCATCGAGGAGACGCTCGGGCGCCTGTTTCCCGACGTCCCGCTCGCCCGCATCGATCGCGATGCAGTGCGGCGTCGTGGCGCGCTCGAAGAAGTGCTCGACCGTGTCACCCGTGGTGAAGTGCGTCTGCTGGTCGGGACGCAAATGCTCACGAAGGGGCATCACTTCCCCGACGTCAGCCTCGTGGTGGTGCTGAATGCGGACCAGGGCCTGTTCGGAACGGATTTTCGCGCCAGCGAGCGCCTCGCGCAGACCATCGTGCAGGTGGCGGGCCGGGCGGGCCGCGCCGAGCGGGCGGGCGAGGTGCTGATCCAGACGGAGTATCCCGAGCATCCGCTGCTCGCGCAACTCGTCACCGGTGGCTACGATGCCTTCGCATCGGCGGCGCTCGTGGAACGTCAACAGGCGCGGTGGCCACCGTTCGCGCGTATAGCGGTGCTCAGAGCCGAGGCGGCCCGCAAGGACGTGCCCACTGCGTTCCTGGACCGTGCACGCGAACTGGCGGAATCCATGGCTGGAAAGGACGTCGAGGTGCTCGGGCCGGCCGCCGCGCCGATGGAGCGTCGCGCGGGCCACTACCGGGCGCAACTGCTGCTGCACGCAGCCACGCACTCGCCGTTGCAGAGACTGCTGGCACGCTGGCTTCCGGCCGTCGAAGACATGCCGGAAGCCCGCAAGGTGCGCTGGTCGATCGACGTGGACCCGCTCGAACTATTCTGACGCCAGGCGCATCCTGGCGGCCCGCAACTCGTCGGGCGTGATCTTGCCGTCGTTGTTCGCATCCACCGTCGAGAAGCGCTCGGCGAGCCCGGGCATGCCGGTCTGCGCCTCCGCGAGGTCGAGCGAGCCATCGCCGTTCGTGTCGGCGGCCTTGAACTTCTGCTGCATGTGCCCGCCATCGTGATGCGGACCGGCCTTGCGGAAGGCGCGCATCTCGTCGGCCGAGACCTGTCCGTCCTTGTTACCGTCGATCTGATCGAAGTTGTCGGCAAGGTGCGGCATGGAAGCCTTGGCCTCGTCGCGCGACAGACTGCCGTTCCCGTCCTTATCTGCCGCCTTCCAGCGCTCCATCCCCTTGGCGCGCATCTCGCCGTGCATGGCCTCGTGGTGTGCAGTCAATTCGGCCTGATCGAGTTGACCGTCCTTGTTCTTGTCCGCTGCGTCGAACGATTCGGCGAGGCGCGGGCAGGACTTGGCTTCCTCGCGGGTGACGAGCCCGTCGTTGTTCGCATCATGGCCCTGGCCGGCAGGGTGCATCGGGTGCATGTCGCCGGCCTGGGCGGCAACAGCGACGACGATCGAGGCGACGGCAAGAGCCCAGCGCATGGCGAGTTCCTCCAGTGTATGCGTAGGACCATACAACGGCTCAACCGTTCCCCGGTTGACCGGAACGAAAAAGGGCGCCCCGTTGCCGAGGCGCCCCGTCAACCGTAGCGCTGGCCCGACGCTGTCAGGGCGCCGGGACCGTGATCTCTGGAACGGTCGTCGTCTGGTTTGCCACCACGGAGGTCGTGACACCCGCTTCGGGAATGAACGTCACGACCTCGTCGGCACCGGCCGGCGTGTTTGCGAGGTCGGCATCCACGGCCGGGTCGTCGGCCGCGGCGCACGTGTACGCGACCACGTACTTCCCGACAGGAACGAAGCCGATCGTGTACCGGTTGTCGCTGTTCTGATCGACTTCGACCATGGCGGACGTCAGCGCGTCGGCGCCGTCTGCGGCATTGAGGTCGAAATCGTCGGGGACCGGCGCCGTGGCGTCATAGGGACCGAAGAGATAGACCTTGCCAAGCTGGTTGGCCGGGCAAGCGGCCGCGGTGAGTACCTCGGGCGCAATCGTGCCCGTGATCGTACCGACCTCCAGGTTGTTGACCACACGCAGCGCCGGCTTCAACAGATAAGCCTGCCCGTCGCACATCGGTGTGTCCGCGCTCTGTCCGGGCGGCTGCACGACGGACTTGCGCAGGTCGAAGTCGATCGTGAAGGCCATGGTCGCGCCCACGCCGACCGTGAAGCCGCTCACCAGCTTCAGGCCCGTCTCGGCACCGCTCGGAATGCGCAGCTCACATCGCGATCCGTCGATCGAGATATACGAGTCCTCCACACTCGGATCAGCATTGACCTTCAGGCGGATCCACTCGTATTCGCCGGCTGGAATCTCCGTGGCCGGCAGGAGAAGTGCGCTGGCCGTACCCTGGTAGTCGAGAAGATCGAGGGTCTTGGTATTGGGCGGAGTGGCCGCCGGATCGACGAAGTCGATTGAAAACGCCCGGCCGCCTCGTGGCTTCAGTTCCACGCCGGCGAACTGCACGACCACCTCGTCCGCCACGTCGACGGGCGCATCCGTGATGCTGAGCTGCAGCATGCCGGTGCCCTGGCCGGATCCGCCGTCACCGCATGCGGCAAGCAACGCCGACGCGACTGTGAAGACGAAAACCCGGGGCAGGCGTGAAGATCTCGTCGTCATGGTCTCCTCCAGGGAAGCATGGGCACCGGGTCGCACCATAGGAATTCTGTGAAAACCACGGCGGCACTGGTTCACAGTTTGGACTCGCTTCCCCGGCCGGAATTCCCTAGACTGACCGTCCTCGCCGACCATCTTCCCGACGGCAACGCCTTGAAATACCTGATAGAAACCCTGGTGCGGGACGCCCTCGCCGCCCTGCCGGAGGATGTGTGTGCGCGAGACTTGGTCCAGGCGCTGGCGACGGTCGAACGTGCGCGCGATTCAACTCACGGCGATTTCGCGACCAACGTGGCGATGCAGCTGGCGAAGGTCGCCAGGCGCAAGCCGCGCGAGGTCGCCCAGCTCGTCGTCGCTGCCCTGCCGAAGAACGAACTCGTTGCGAAGGTTGAGATCGCAGGCCCCGGCTTCATCAACTTCTTCCTGGCCCCGGCCGCGTACCAGCAGGAATTGCGGCGCGTGACGGACCAGGGACCTTCCTATGGCCGCAGCCAGCTCGGCGCGGGCCGGCGCGTCATCGTCGAGTTCGTGTCCGCCAACCCCACTGGTCCACTGCACGTCGGGCACGGGCGCCACGCCGCGTTCGGCGCATCGCTTGCGAACCTGCTCGACGCGGCCGGCTTCAAGGTGCACCGCGAGTATTACATCAACGATGCGGGCCGGCAGATGGAGATCCTCGCGGCCAGCGTCTGGCTGCGCTACCTCGAGTGCTTCGGCGAGCAGTTCCCGTTCCCGAGCAATGGCTACCGTGGCGACTACCTGCATCCGATCGCGAACAAGCTGGTCGAGCAGGCAGGTCGCACGCTGGTGCGTCCGGCGGCTGACATCTTCCGGGACCTGCCGGCCGACGCACCCGCCGGCGACAAAGACATCTACATCGATGCAGTGATCGCCCGCGCGAAGGAACTGCTCGGTGACGACGGCTTCTGCAAGGCGTTCCAGCTCGCGCTGTGCGACATCCTGGCCGACATTCGCCAGGACCTCGAGGAGTTCGGCGTTCGCTACGAGGAATGGTTCTCCGAGCGCAGCCTGTCGGAGAACGGCGCGATCGACCGCGCCCTCGAACGTCTGAGGAAGAACGACGTCGTCTACGAGAAGGACGGGGCGCAGTGGTTCCGCGCCACCGATTTCGGCGACGAGAAGGACCGCGTCGTGGTCCGTGAGAACGGCCTCAAGACGTATTTCGCGTCGGACATCGCCTATCACCTGCAGAAACGCGAGCGTGGCTTCGAGCAGCTGATCGACGTGCTGGGCGCCGACCATCACGGATACGTCGCGCGCGTACGCGCTGGCCTGGTCGCGATGGGCGAGCCCGGCGACTGTCTCGAGGTTCGGCTGGTTCAATTCGTCACGCTCTATCGCGGCGGCGAGAAGGTGCAGATGTCCACGCGTTCGGGCGAGTTCATCACGTTGCGCGAGTTGCGCCGCGAGGTGGGCAACGATGCCGCGCGGCTCTTCTACGTCATGCGCAGCAACGACCAGCACCTCGACTTCGACATGCAGCTGGCCACGTCGCGCTCGAACGAGAACCCGGTCTATTACATCCAGTACGCACACGCGCGCGTCTGCAGCGTGCTGCGGCAGATGCGTGAAAAAGGCTTCGACTACGACGCGTCGCGGGCCCGCTCGTCGCTGCACCGCCTGGTCGAGCAGCACGAGCAGGCATTGCTCGCATCCATGAGCCGTTACCCGGAAGTCGTGGAGGCCGCCGCATTGGAGCGTGCGCCCCACGCACTCGTGCACTACCTGCGCGAACTCGCGAACGACTTCCACACGTACTACAACGCGCACCAGTTCCTGGTGGACGATGCCGAACTCCGCGATGCGCGCCTGACACTCATCCAGGGCCTGAGGCAGGTGGTGCGCAACGGGCTCGGGCTGCTTGGCGTCTCCGCGCCCGAGGCGATGTGACGTGACGTCGAGCCGCACGCTCAGCCGGGATTTCAAACACGTCAAGCGACACGCCCCGGGCGGTCAGACCTTCAGTGGCTGGATGGGACTGATGGTCGGGCTCGCGGTCGGCCTCACGGTCGCCCTTGGCGTGTTCCTGCACTATCGGAGCCAGCCGCCCGCGGAGCCCCAACCGGTGGCGACAGCGTCGCCGGCGTCGGCCAAGGCCAGTGACGAGGCGCCTCCGGTACCGGTCGATCCCGCCCGGGACTATGCCTTCTACGACATGCTGCCCGCGCAGGAAGTGGAGGTGCCCGAGTCCGCGTCGAAGCAGGGAGCCGCGGCCTCCGTGCTGCCGAAGGGCGACGTCGTGCTTCAGGCCGGAGCGTTCAAGCAGGCCGACGAGGCGGACAAGCTGAAGGCAAGGCTGGCGCAATACGGAGTGGATGCGAAGATCCAGCGGTTCTCGCTGGACGACGAAACGTGGTTCCGGGTTCGCATCGGCCCGATCGCTACCGTCGAGGAACTCGAGAACGTCCGCGCCCGGCTGGCCGAGGCCGAGGTGGAGGCGACACCCGTGGCGCCGATCGCGGAGACGCCACTCCCCTGAAGGCGCGCGTTCAGGATCTCGCCGTCGTCGGATTCGTCGTCGTTCTTGTCGCCGTGGTTCCCCTGGCTGCCTTTCCCACCCTCGCCATCGACGTTGTTTTTGTTGCTCTGATCATCCTGATCATCCGGACTGCCACGGTCGCTCCGTGGCGCCGCCTGGGCCGGCGCGTCCGATTCCCTGTCCGCCACGATCCTGTATTCGGCAAGGCTCGGCGGCGCGCTCGCGACAACGGCCGTCGACATGCCATCACCACCGAGAACTGACGGCCGTGAGTCGATCGGATTTGAGGTCGCGGGCAACGCCGCCAGAGACATCAGCATCGCCAGTGGCAGCGATAGCCGGTTGATTTGCGTGATCCTGGACGCGCGATGCGTCGGCATTTCTTCAGGCACCGTGGACGAGTTCGACAGTGCAGTCCTTGCAACTCTCGTGCCCGCGGTGAAAGCACTTGCTTCTCAACGAGTTGCAGCGCAACAGCGACGTTACCCGACGAGCGATGAAAAGATATCCGGCAGTCGCGCGAGGCTGCTCGACCGCGCCGGCATTACATAAGCCGCGTTGCCCCGACAGGAGCAGTGGTCACGACGCGAATTCCGTGACGGTCCTCCGACTTTCGCGCGCCCACGGCGCATTGCGACCGCTGTAAGGAAACCCGACGGCGCGCGTCCGGCGCTTCAAGGACTCGATGGCGTGCGAGCCGCGGTGATCAAGCCGGCCACGTCCCTCACATCCACGAGTTGCCTCGCCTCGTTCGACAGACTGCCGATCAGCCCGGCCGCCTCGGCCAGCGCGGCATCCTTGCGCGCCCGGCCGGCCGCGTCTCCGGGCTGGGTGATCGCGTCGACATACAGTGCGTAGGCGAGGTCGCGGTTGAACGACACGCCGCGGGCTCCACGCTTCTGCTCGCCGCGATAGATTTCGAGGTCCGGCTGCAGGAGCTTGCGCGCCTCTTCGCTGCGACCCTGCTTCGCGACTGCGTGGGCGCGCATCACCCGGGCCCGTGATCGCTCATCCTGCGGGTCTGCTGCGCTGAATGCATTCGGCGGAAGGGTCTCGCGCTCCCGCTGAGTCATCTCGGCCTGCGCGTAGAGGCCCAGCCGCACCTGCGCAAGTCCTTGCGTGGTCAGCATGAAACGCCGGATATTGGTGTGGACTGTCCGCGAATTCGCATCGTCGTCCGGGATCTTGATCTGCTTGATCCGGTTGGCTGCCGTTTCGGTCATCTCGATGGCCGACTGGTTGTTCCCTGTCCAGGCCAGCAACCTCGCCCGCCAGTTGTCCTTCATCACGATGATCAACGCGCGCCAGACGCTGTCCTGTGGACGCATGGCCGCATCTTCGTCGATCGCGCGCATCGCCTCCTTGAGGATCTTCTCCGCCACATCTGCGCGGCCGATCCGAGCTTCCTGTCCCGCGAGCACAGCCCAGGTCTGCCACATCAGCGGCCCAAGACTGGACGGCCTCCGCGAATCGTTCTCAAGCGCCACCGTCCCACGCTGGAGATTGATCGATTCCAGCACCCGCCCCTGCTCGAACAGGGCATCGGCCAGCAGGTCCCTGCCGCGGACCCAGTACACCCAGGCGCTCAGGTCCGACGGGTTGAACCGGACGTTGTCCTCGCCCGCCTGGGCGGACCTGGCCGCGAGTTCGGCTGCTTCGGAATAATCATGACGCCGCGCCGCCACCCTACCCATGAGGTCCGCCGCAAGCGCCCGATTCTGCATGGACCGCAGGTCGCCCGGGCGCTGGGCCAGCACCTTCTCGGCAATTGCATAGACCTCCTGCTCGAGGCGCACGGCCTCGTCCAACCGGCCGAGGGCCAAGGCGTGCCGTGCCTCCGAATCACTGGTATCGGCATAGACCGAGGCCGCGGTCAGGTCCGAAAGGTCGAGCGCGCCCATGCCGCCAAGGATCTTGCGAGCCTCCTCGCAGGTGGCGACCGCGTCCTCTTTCTTCACCTTCGAGTGACTGAGGTAGTTCAGGATGTCGGCGTATGCGAGTTTCACCTGCCGCGAGCTGCCGGGCGCGTAAACCAGCGGTCGCAACAGATCCGCCGCCTGCGGCAGGTCCGTCGGTTTCGATTCGGGTCCGCCGCCCGGTCCCCAGGCGGCGTACGGCGTGAATAACGTGAGCGCGAGGCCGAGCGTCGCGGGCTCGCTGCGATCCCCGCCGGCCCGGAGCTTCTCGAACAGGGTCCGGGCTTCATGCATTGCGCGATTGGCACCCTGGACGTCGCCGCTCGCGAGCAAAGCGCCCCCCTCGCGAACGAGCGCCATGCCGCGGTACACCTGCGTCTGCGGCGTGAGCAATTCCGCCGGCAACCCGTCGTAATACGTCACGGCCATGTGCGCCAGCTTGCCCATGGTGTCCAACCGGCCGGTCGGCTGCAGTTCCTCGTAGAAGTCCTCGATCAGGAACCCGACGAGCTTCTCGGCATCGCCGCGCGCCCGCTCGGCGAGCGCCCGGGCCTTCTGTGCTTCCGCATCGGCAACGTGGGCACGACGGTAATTGATCCAGCCGAACACCGCGCTGGCGCCGGCGATCACCATCAGCACGGCGCAGACAGCGGCGATGGTCCGCGCCCGCACCAGCGCGCGACGGGTGGCGGCCTCCCGCTCACGCTGCGCCGCAAGCTGGCGCTCCGCCTCGTCGCGCTGTTCGCGCGTGTGCCGCAGGTCGCGACTGGAGGCGACGACGCTGCACAGCACGTCGTGGGTCAGTTCCACGCGGCGCATGTCGAGCCGCTCCTCGATGCGCAGCAAACGCCGGTCCACGAGCTTTGCGAGCGTATCCGGCGCCGCTCCCACCGCCGCCAGGGACTTGACTACCCGTTCCTCGGCGAGACTCTCGCGGTAGCCGGAGTCCGTGAGCAACTCGTCCTCGATCACGCGCCGCACGCCGGGCGGCTGGTCGGCGAGGGCCCGCTCATAGAATTCCGTGAGGATCGTGTCGCGCGAACCCGCCAGCAGGTCGGCAGAAATCTCGGCGCGACCCTGCACCTGGCGCACGGTGTTCAGCTCGCGGCAAACGAGGCTCAAGAGCGACGGCTCCACCTCTGCGTTTGCGAGCTCGGCGCCGCCTGCAACGAAGCGGACGATCGACTCGGCCACCTCCTGCGACACGAGGCGCCCGCCAGGCTTCACGACGGCGCTCAGGGCCTGCGCTCCGGTCATGCGCGCGAGGCGCATCCGGTTCTGCGTGATCGAGGGCATGATGCCCTTCACGCTCTCGAGGTGCGCGAGATAGTCCTCGCGCAGCGCGATCAGGATGCGGTAGTCGGCGCGCGCGAAATCAAAGTCCTCGGCCGCGGCCTCGTCCTGGTCGAGCCGCGCTTCCAGCGCCACCGGTGGACGGTTTTCGACCAGGTCCGCGAGGTCCTCGAGAAACTGTTTCGCCCGGATCCGGCCCGCGTCGTCGGCCTGGGCCAGCGTGAAGATCTCCTCGAACTGGTCGAAGATGAGAAGCGGCAGCAGCGTGCGCCCGCTCGAGTCGCGCAGCAGGTCGCCGCGGTGGTGCAGGAACTCCCAGAGCGACTCGCCCGCGATGGCAGTTCCCGGCCGGGTCCAGTGGCCCGCCGCAGCCGTGGCGCGGAAAATCGCCTGCTTGATCTGTTCGGATGGCGACGGAGA
>Ga0113563_10000595_pt1 | contig 17932 bp, 18 predicted proteins | sample Mud3Dept3metaG_FD_80117 | JGI IMG/M metagenome (GOLD analysis project Ga0113563, IMG submission 80117) | Freshwater wetland microbial communities from Ohio, USA, analyzing the effect of biotic and abiotic controls - Mud 3 Core 4 Depth 3... | ecosystem: Environmental > Aquatic > Freshwater >...
GAAGAAAACACCGCTTCTCCGAAATGGGGGGCGGGAGGCCTTGGCCCCCGCCCTCTCCACGAAGATCCCAGCGCCTTATGATTCCAGCGGACCGGCCGGGCCCCCAGGCCAGGGCCCCTCTTGGCCTTTGCGCCGGTCCTCCATTCATAGCAACGGGCACCCGTGACTGAATGGTTACCTTCTATCTTCTATCTCGAACACCCCGATTCCCGGACTCCGGACCTTGCTTGGACCGGCCCCGGTTTGAGGAAACGGGATAATTTTTGAAATCGCGTAAGGAAAAAATAATGACCAAGATAAATGGCTTCCCCAAATTGAGTGCCGAAGAGGCGGTTTCGCAAATTCCCCATGGATCCACGGTGGCTTTCAGCGGCTTTACCCCGGCCGGAGCGGCCAAGGCCGTTCCCAGGGCGCTGGCCGGCCGGGCCCTCCAACTGCATGGAAAGGGTGAGCCTTTCAAGATCCGGGTTTTGACCGGCGCCTCCTGCGGGGAAAGCATTGACGAAGCCCTGGCCGAGGCGGAAGCTATTGCCTGGCGGGCGCCGTATCAGAGCAGCCCGACCCTCCGGCGGCAGATCAACCGGCAGCAGGTGGAATATGTGGACATGCACCTTTCCCATGTTCCCCAGACGGTGTCCTACGGCTTTTTCGGGAAAATCGATTACGCGGTGGTGGAAGCCACGGAGATTGCCCCGGATGGGAGAGTCTTCTTAAGCACCTCCGTCGGCGCTTCCCCTTCCTACCTGAAATACGCGGACAGGGTCATTATCGAAATCAACCACTACCACTCCACCCGCCTGCGGGAAATGGCGGATATCATGATCGTTCCCCCGCCCCCTTACCGCAGCACCTTGCCGATTCACGATCCCCTCAACAAGATCGGCTGGCCTTACGCCGCGGTGGATCCGAAAAAGGTCGTCGCCGTGGTCGAAAACAACGAGGCCGACCATGTCCCGCCGTTCGCCCCCCCGCTCAAAGCCAGCGAGAAGATCGCCGGCCATCTGGTCCGCTTCCTCGTGGAGGAGATGCGTGCCGGGCGCATCCCCGACGATTTTCTCCCGCTTCAGGCCGGGGTCGGGAATGTTACCAACGGCGTCATGTCGGCCCTGGGAAAACACCCCGATATTCCCCCCTTCAAAATGTATTCGGAGGTCTTTCAGGATTCGCAGATCGAGCTCATGGAGCAGGGTAAGCTCCTGGCCGCCAGCACCACGGCCCTGACTGTCAGCCCGGACAAACTCAAGCGCATTTATGAAAACATGGACTTTTTCGGCCCCCGCCTGGTCCTCCGGCCCCAGGAGATTTCCAACAACCCCGGGATCATCCGGCGCCTCTGCGTCATCGCCATGAACACGGCCCTGGAAGTGGACGTGTATGGAAACGTCAACGTCACCCATGTGGGCGGGACCCAGGTGGTCAACGGCATCGGGGGAAGTGCCGACTTCTGCCGCAACAGCTACCTTTCCATCCTCATGTGCCCTTCCATCGCCAAGCAGGGGAAAATCTCTTCGATCGTTCCCATGTGCCCCCATATCGACAACACGGAACATTCGGTGACGATCATCGTGACGGATCAGGGGGTTGCGGATCTGCGGGGGCTGGGACCGACCCAGAGGGCCCAGACGATCATTCATAATTGCGCCCATCCGGCCTACCGCCCTTATCTTTACCAGTATCTGCTGAAGGGGCGGATCGGGCACATCCGGCACGACCTGGAAACCTGCTTCGAAATGCACCGCAACTTGCAGCAGTATGGAGCCATGCTCCCGGACCTCAAGATTTCCGAAGAGACCGAGAGGGTAACCACTTGCGCGTAGGGGGGCCTGGGGACATTATGGAGAAGATTAAGCTGGGAATCAGCGCCTGCCTTCTGGGGGAACACGTCCGCTTCGACGGCGGGCACAAACTGGACCGTTATCTGACGGAAACGCTCGGTCATAAGGTGGAATAGGTCCCTGTCGGCCTGGGGTGCGGGTACGCTGGCGCGACTCTTCGCCGTCGCCTTCCTACGAAAATACGCCGTTTTTCATGCCAACGCAAGGCCTCCCCACGGCGGCCTGAGAGCTTTTTCCGAAACCAACCAAAAGCTCTTATTTCATGATTGAGGAAAAATCACCGTGAGGGATTCCTCCGCCCCTTTCTTTTCCATCTTCAAATTCAGGTCCAGACGGTCATTGCGCAAACCGAGGGAAAATGGAAGGGCGCCCTGGTCTTTCTCCAGGTGCATGATGGAGCGGGCGATCGAAAAAATGCGGTCGGCGATTTGCGGCCGGGGCGGCGGGAGCTGATAGGACCCTTTTCCCTCCACGGAAAAAAGGACTTTTCCATCTCTTCCCTTCTTCAGAGAAAAATTTTTGATTTCCTGGGTCGCCCCGTAAAGAATGGCCAGCCCGAAAAATTTCAAGGAGAGCTCTTCTTCGTCGGCATTCGGGTCTCCGGACACCCCCCTGCTGGCGTCTTCGAGTTCCCGCTGATAGTCCGTATCCATAAAGCAATCGCAAAACTCCTGCAGGCGCAGATGAAAGCTCCGGTCGTCTTTCATAATTCCTCCCCTTTCCGGCGTTCCTTTTTATTTATCGACCGCTTCCGGCAACCGGTACCCCCTCTTCTTGGCCAGCGCCGGAAATTAGCGCTCTTGAAAGATCTCCAAATCAGCAGAAAATAACCCCCCTCCTCCCTTTGAAGGGGAACAGGAGGTATTTTCCTGGGTCGCGGACGCCCCCCGGATTATAAGTATTAGTTGACGGTCCAAACCGGGCTCCTTGTTGCCCGGACAGGAAAGCAGGCCTGGAGTCCTCCCCCGCGCTTCTCCGCCGGGGTTTTCTCTACAGGTCATATTTTTCCAGAATTTTGCCCGTCCTTGCGCTTTCCTGGATTTCGTCGAACTTCGGGCCGAGGTCCACTCCCATTTCCTGAGCCCGCTTTTTTGCCCAGAGACCGATGTTGCGCGAGTCCTTGTAAAACTCCTCGCCCTGGGGCTTCCGGGTGCTGAACTCCGACAGGCGCTCGGCTTCCGAACGGTGGTACGTCACGCGGGAAATGATTTTCGACATCTGGGCGGACCCGCAGCCCTTGCAGGCCACACGTCCCTCGTCATCCTTTTTTAAAATGAGAAAGGTGCTGACCGCCCGGCACCGTTGGCATTCATATTCGAAGATGGGCATAAAACCTCCCGTCTTTGGGATGCAGATTTACGCAGATGAGTGCTGAAAATTCATAAAAGATATTGTTTGAGAGGAGGGGATCAAATCTGTGTTTATCCGCATCCCCTTAAAAAATATCCGCCGAGAAAATATATATCTCGGTTCCCTTTTCCTTCCAGGCTCCGCGGGGCAGGCCGGCTTTGCGGCAGGTCTCCTCCAGAAAGGCGGTTCGATCCCACCCGTACTCTGCCGCGACCTGGGGAAGAAGAAGGCCCGAGTAAAATCCTTTTTTGATATAGAGACCATGCTTGCCGATTTCGATTTCGTCGCTGCTTTTTAATCTTTCCATGGGGGTCAGAACCGAAATTTCCAGCTCCAGATCTTTGAGCTCCCTGAGGGTCAGCGGATCGAATCGCGGATCGTCGAAGGCGGCCGCTATCGCCATATTCTCAATCGTCTGGTGGAGAGGTTCGGCCGGAGCGATTTGCCCGATGCAGCCCCGCAGGCGCCCGTTTTTATGCAGGGAGACGAACGCGCCCCTCTTCTCGTCCAGGTTGGAACTGAGCTTCTCCGCCGGAGCGCTCCGGGTGCCTTTCAACTTCCCTTCGATAGCGGCCAGGGCGATCCGCCGGAGCGTTTTTTTCTCCTCCTCCTGGAGTCCTAAACTGATCCCGGCCTTCTTCCGCATCCCGCCTTTTTCCGCTTCGCCTGGGGCCCGGTAAAAAACGGCGGCGGCATACCCGACCACCCCCGAGCGGTCGCCGGTCACATCGCCGGAGTTGCGGTAGCTAAGAACCTTGGATTCGCTGGCCCCCAATTCCCTGGAGGCGATCATCACCGCAATCACCGGGCCCCCGCCGCAGGCTTCCCCTTTTTCTTCTTCGAGGTCCTGCTGCAGCTTCTGCGGGTCGAAGCCGCGGATATCCTCAAGAAGAACCTGGTCGATCTTCACGGCCCGTTCGTAGGAATGAAAATGAGACAGATCCGTACTGGCCACGAGAAGAACGTTCTTGCCCTTGGCGCCCCGGGCGATGGCCTGCCCCACTTTTTGGCAGGTAGCGAAGCTCTGGTCACCGATCACGATGGGCGCCAGACTGAATTTTCCGAGAGCTTCCTGGAGAAAAGGGAGCTGGACTTCGAGGGAATGCTCCTGGGAATGCCCCTGGGGAAGGAAACGGAGGATTTCGCTTTCCCCCATGATTTTCCGGCAAAGTTCCTTGTCTACGGGAACGGTCCCCAGGGGAGTCTCGAACCCGCCGCGGTCGTAAACCGAAGCCCCCTGGAAAAAGACCCGGTGGCTGGGGGCGACCACGATGACCGTTTCGAAGTCCGCGCCCTCGATCAGCTTAAAAGCCTGGGCGGCGACCTGGCCGGAATAGAGATAACCCGCATGGGGTGAAACGAGGGCCACGATTTGGCCCGGGATTTCTTCTTTGGAGGCGCGGTTCAGAAATTCCCGGACCTGCCTTGCCAGGGTCGGGGGATCCGCCGGGTAAAAGGACCCGGCGACGGCAGGCCTGCGGATTTCCTCCTTCATGCTGCATCCCTCCTCGAAAACGGCGCCTTTTTTGAAAGACAGCCGGATGGTGCGGACGGATGATAACCCGGCGACGGAAATGGAAAACGGAGCGATTCGTTTCGGGCCTGTACCCCGGGCTTCTTTCAGGGCTTGCCCTTTGGATCCCGGATTCGGATGACGGAGGGGAAAGCGGTCCCTCCTGAAAGGATAATTTTCAATCCTTCTTCCACGGTAAAAGCCGTGACGGCGACTTCCTCGGCTCTGAAGAGAACGACATGGCCGAGGTACAGGTTGTTCGTCGGGACATAGACGGAGAAAAATCGCTGATCCAGAGAAGGGGGAGCCAAAGAAACCTCGCCGGTCAGGAAACCGAGAGAGTAGGTTCCTTTCTGCGGATACTCCACAAGCACGACCTTCTTGAAAGAGGAGTCTTTGGACGGGGAAAAAGCTTCGACGATCTGCCGGATCGTCGGATAGATGTTTTTGACCACCGGGATCCGGATCAGGAGGTCCTGAACATAGCGAAGCAGCCGGGACCCGAGGACGTTGGTGGCGATCAATCCCACCAGAAAGATGAGAACGATTTCCGTAAGCAGGCCCACGCCGGCAAAGTCGATCCCGAGGGTCTGTTTCAAAAAGGGGCTCAGGAACCCGTCCAGAAAATTGAAGAGCCAGATCAGGGCCAGAGCGGTGATGACGATCGGAACGACGACGACAAGGCCGGCAAAAAAGGTTTTTTTCAATGCGCTCTGCAATCGCTCCATGGTGCGCCCGGGTTGGCGAGGGTCCCGAAATCAGTGGCAGGATCCGCAATGATGGCTGGAGCAGCCGCTGCAGCCCTTAGAGCCGGAGGCGGCGACGAACTTGGATCCGCTCTTGAAACTGAACGCCGAAACTTTCTTGCTCACTTTCCCGCCCTGACATTTCGGGCATTTGATTTTGGCCTTGCTGTTAAAGACGATCTGTTCGAAATCTTCCCGGCAGTTTTCGCAATGATATTCAAAAATTGGCATGACTTACTCCTTCCTTCTATTATATCCGCGCCGCGAGGGGAAAACAAGGGGCAGAAAGAAGCTCAAGGGTGACGCTTCAGTCCCGGGTGGTCCGGAATACGCTCCGTTGGGGCCTGAGGGGCCGGTTTGAACTTGTTCTTATTCTTTCTCAATTCTCACTTTGGCTCTCGAAGGAACCCTTTTGAAGACCTTGGCGTCGCCGACAATTCCTCCCACAACATTCACGGCGCTGGCCGGCCTGACTTCGCTGCCCCGGCTGACCGGTGTCGGGCCGAAGAAGATGCAGAAGGCCTGGCCGGGGGGCCAAAACCCGAGGTCCCCGACCTCGACGACTTCCTTGGCGTCTTTTTCCAGGGCGGCTTTCACCGGAATTCCGAAGTAGATCTCGTCGCCCCACGTGTCGCCCTTGGCTTCAATGGGCAGGGCCTCCCATATTTTTTCCGCGGTCGGGGAGTCGTTGAGAAAGGCTTGCGCGGTCACATTGCCTGCTGTAATTTTGACCTTCTTTTCCATGAATCACCTCTGATTCAAAAATAATTAATTCCCCACAGAGCACCCGGAGGGCACAGAGCCAAAATTATCAAAAGACCAAATAACAAATCCAATTTTTTCCTTAATCTTTCGATTTTAATTTTCCCCGTGTTCTCGGGGCTCCCCGTTGTGAAATATTTCAAGCGTAGCTGTGGAGACCCGACAGCACGTAGTTGACCCCGAAATAAGTGAATATAACCGCGCCGAAACCGACAAGCGAAAGGATGGCGGTCCGTTTCCCCCGCCATTCCCGGGTGAAGCGGGCGTGGAGAAAGACCGCGTAGATGAACCAGGTGATCAGGGACCAGGTCTCTTTCGGGTCCCAGCTCCAGTAGGACCCCCACGCGTAATTGGCCCAGGCCGACCCGGTGATGATTCCGATGGTCAGAAGCGGAAACCCCACGGCGATGGTCTTATAGATTAGGGAATCCAGGGAGTCGAGGCCGGGGAAAAGGTTCAGCAGCCCCCCTTTCGCCTCCCCCGGTTTCTCCCGCCGGGCCTTGACTAAATACATAATGCTGACCCCGCAGGAAACGGCAAAGGAGGCGTAACTGAGAAAGCAGGTGATCACATGCGCGTGGAGCCAGTTGCTTTGCAGGGCTGGCATCAAAGGATCGATGCGGTCCGAAACTCCAGGTGAAAGCGCCGCGTAGGCGACGGTTAGAAAGGCAAAGGGCAGGGTAAACGCCCCGAGGATGCGGCTTTTGAGCTTCAGTTCCCAGAGGAGATAAATCAGGGCGATGCACCAGGAGAAGAAGACCAGGGATTCATACATGTTGGAAAGGGGGGCATGTCCGAAGCCGAGTTGGTAAGACTCGATCCAGCGCGCCAGAATGGCCGCGGTGTGCAGCGCGAAGGCCGTCCACGTCGCCATCGCCGCGAAGTCCCCGAGTCTCTTGGATCGAAAGGCTAAGTAGTTGAAATAGAGTACGGTGCAGAAAAGATAAAGAAAGGTGACCGCGGTGACGAGTTTGGAGCTAATCATGCCTGCTCCTCCCTTTCTGGGGAATCCTTTTCCGGAGCGAGGATTTCCGCCCGGAGAGCCTGAACCATCTTTTCGAACTCCTGCTCGAATCCGATCCGGTTGCGGTGGCTGGAACCGGCGAGTTCAAGAAGCGTTTCCTTTCCGCGGGTCGAGAGACGGCCCCACAAGCGCCGGTGGAAAAGGAAAAAAGACAGATAGAACCCGACCACCATCAGAAGGCAGCCCGTCCAAACCAGCGGCACCCCGGGGTCCTTGGTTACCTGCAGGCCGGAATAATAGCGCGGGGTGATTTCCCGGATTTGGAGCCGATAAGCGCCGGGCCGGCGATCTTCCATTTCGGGGTGGTTCTGGAGGATGAAAAAGGTTTCATGGGGGCGCCCGGTCTCCAACGGCAGGACCTGGAGGGCCGGCCCCATGCCCTGCAGATCTGGGATAAACCGGGTGAGGATGAAGGCATACGGACTCCCCGGCAACTCCGTTTTGACCCCCATTTTTGCCTCTATCAATTGCTCTTTGCCGGAGTTTTTCTCTTTAACCCCCAAAAAAACCTTATCCACCCCGGCTACGCCGTAACTGGATTGATAAAATGTGAGCCCCCGGTGGGAAAGGGGGTGGTTGACCCGAATCGACCCGCTGAGGACGGTTTGGCCTTCATCGCGAAGGGTCACCATGCTCTTGAACTCTTTCGGGGCGCCGGTGGAGTAAAAAGACACGGAGAATTGCTCCAGTTTCAGGTTGAAATCCGGCAGAGGAACCTGCTCCCCATTTCGGAGAGTTACCCGGCTGGCTGTTTCTCCTTCGACGAGGTTGATATTGCCGCGAAACCCGTAAAAGAAGCCGATCAAAGCCCCGCTTAGAATAACCAGAACCCCTAAATGGACGAAATACGCTCCAAGGCGGGAGAGCTTTCCTTTTTCTGCGAAAAAATGAATCGTGCCGTCTTCGGGGATTATTTTCGGCGCGGCGAAACGGGCGGAGAGCCCGCTCTGAACCGGGGAGATCCAATCCCGGGGATTGCCTTTCAAGGAAAGGCTTTTTTTCGGCGAGGTGGACTTCCATTCCGTCTCTTCCAGCCTTTCTCGGGGGAGGGAGAGAAAACGCAAGGTCAGGCGAAACCGGCCCGCCGAGCAGGCGATCAAATTCAGGCAGAGCAGAGCCAGCAGCAGGAGGAACCACCACGAACGGTACATATCCAGGAAACCGAGGATATGGAGGATTTTATAGGTGGTGAATTTGTAGACCCGCAGGTATTCTTCCGGGGCGGCATTCTGCGGAATGACTGTTCCGAAGATCGAGACCACGGCCAGGACGATCAGGAGGCCGATCGTTAAACGCAGGGAGGAGAGAGCTTCCCAGAGAGAGGAGATTAAATTTCTATCAGATTTTCCGGACAACGGAATCTCCAGAAAAAAACTGGCGTTGAGTTTTGCCCAACGCCAGCAAAAATTTTCTTTCGGAAACTCGGCAACCTACTTCTTATGGCACTTGCCGCAGTCGGCTTCGGAGGTTTGGCTGAAAGCTTTCTTGCCGTTGTGGCAAACGCCGCAATGTTTATCCTGGCCGTGCGCTTCTTTCGTCATCTTCAAATCTTCCTTTTTCATCTTGAAGATTTTTGTATGGCAGTCGGTGCATTTGGCCTTGTGCTGGTTCACATGGGCTTCATGGCTGAAAAGAACGGGGCCGGAGCTTCCCGAGGCCTCAAACTTGATGTCCCCCCCGCCCGTCTTCTTCTGCTGCGCATAGGAGACACCGAATGCCGCAAAGGTCAGGATACAGATGCTGATCAAAAAGCCCTTCCAGATTCCTTTCCTCAAAATTTCACCTCCTTCCGTTGCCGCAGGTTCGGCTGCCTTCAAGCCTATCCCGGCAATTTTATTTAATTAAGTTTATATCTTCGCAAAAAGGTCCGTCAAGAAAAAAAACACGATTATCGTAACTCCTCAATCAAGGGTGGGCTGGCGCTATGAATGGAGGGCCGTGGAAACGGCTAAGAGGCGCCCGAGCCCGGTTGCTCGGGCAGGGGATTATGGGGCTTGTGGAAAACTATTTCGATTCGGAGAATCTCCTAACGCCGGACGCAAAAAACTAACTTTCGAAGAAGGGCTGCAGTTCCGCCCGGGACACCGCCCCCTGACGAAGGATCCGGAAAGAGGATCCGGAAACATCCACTACCGTGCTTCCCAAGCCGCCGACGGTCGGCCCGCCGTCGAGTATCGCATCCACCCGCTCCCCGATCGTCCGCAAAACCTCGGCGGCGACGGAGGCGCCGGGCTGGCCGGAAAGGTTGGCGCTTGTGGCCGTTATCGCCCGCCCGACGGCTCGGACCAAGGACTGGGCGACGGGATGGGGGGAGACACGCACTCCAACCGCGCCCGTTCCGGCGGTGAGGAGCCCGGAAAGTTCGGAGGAGGCCTCGAAAATCAGAGTTAGAGGGCCGGGCCAGAATTTTTCCATCAACGGCTTGGCGACAGGAGGAATGTTCCGCACGAGGCCAGGGAGCCACTCCTGCTCGGCGATCAGGACAAGTAGAGGCTTGTTTTCCTCCCGGCCTTTGATTTGAAAAATTTTCTGCAGGGCGGTTTCGTTCCGGACGTCGGCTCCGAGGCCGTAAAATGTCTCCGTGGGAAATGCGGCTACTCCCCCTTGCAGGATGACCTGAGCGACTTTCCGAACGCCTGCCGGGTCTGCGTTGATTAATTTTGGTTTCATGCTCGATGATCTTCCCGCCTTCGCCGGGAGGCGAAGGGGGCGAAAGCTCAGGCCTTTTTCTTGAGATCCGGCAGGGAAAAACGGAGGTCCGGGGGTTTTGCCGTCTCCCCGGTTTCCTGCCGGCGGAGGATCCGGCGCAGGATTTTCCCGGAGGGGGATTTAGGCAGGGCGGCGCAAAACTCCACCCGGGTGGGAACTTTGTATTTCGCCAGATTCTGCCGGCAGAAATTCAGAATTTCCTCTTCGGTGGCGGTTTCCCCCGGTTTCAGGACCACAAACGCTTTGACGGTTTCTCCCCGGTACCGGTCCGGGATCCCGACGGCCACGGCTTCCGACACTTTGGGGTGTTCGACCAAAATCTGGTCGATGTCTTTGGGGTAAATATTGAATCCGCCGGCGATGATCATATCCTTCTTGACATCCATGATGTAGAAATAGCCGTCCTCGTCCATGCGGGCGATATCCCCGGTGAAGAGCCAGCCGTCCCGGATGGTCTTGGCCGTCTCCTCCGGCATCTTCCAATATCCCTTCATCACCTGGGGACCTTTGATGCAGAGTTCCCCCACTTCTTCAGGCCCAAGGACCTTCTCCGGGTTTTCCAGGTCCACGATGCGGGCGAGGGTGCCCGGGTAAGGAAGCCCCACGCTTCCGCGCTTGCGCTTGCCAAAAACGGGGTTGCAGTGGGTAGCCGGGGAAGTTTCGGCTAAACCATACCCTTCGACCACCCTTCCGCCGGTCAGCTTTTCGAAATCATCGAGCGTTTCCAGGGAAAGGGGCGCCCCGCCGCTGTAGCAGACGCGCAGGCAGGCGATGTCGTACTTTTCCGCGTCCTTTTCCTGGGAGAGGGCGATGAACATGGTGGGCACCCCCGGGAAAAACGTGGGCCGGTAGCGTTTGATGGCCCGCAGCGTTTCCAGAACCTCGAAGCGGGGCAAGATCAGCATGGCCGAGGCCAGGAAAATAGGCGCATTCATGGCCACGGCCATTCCGTAAACATGGAAGAAAGGAAGAACCGACAGAAAGATTTCCTTCCCTTTGCGGGCCCGGACCACCCAGCTGACAAGCTGGAGCGTGTTGGCCACGAGATTCCGGTGGGTCAGGACGACACCTTTGATCCCCTCTGTGATGGCGCCGGTGTATTGCAGGAGGGCCTCGTCCTCCGGCTTTACCGCCGCATCGGGAGGCTTCTTTCTCCGAAATTTCCCGATCAGGGCCTCGAAGGAATAAATCCCTTTCCCCTTCTGCGGGCGGGAAATCCGCCTTGGTTCGGCAGGATCGCCGGCCGCCCATTCCCGCAGGCAGGCGATGACCGTGTTTTTCAGAAAACTCTTGTCCGCAATGCAGGCGATGCGGGGATACAGAGGCTCCCCAACGAGAATCGTCTGCACTTCCGCATGGTTCAGGAGGTAAAGAAGCTCCCGCTCAACCGATAGCGGATTGAGATTGACCACCAGCCCTCCGATTTTCAGGATCGCATAGTAGCCGATGACATACGGCGGGCTGTTGGGCAGAAGCAGCGCCACTCGGTCTCCTTTGCCCACCCCCAGCGAAGTTAGGGCCGCGGCGAGGGCATCGACCGCGGCCCGGAGCTCTCGGTAAGAGAACTTTCGCCCCGCGAAGATCATGGCGATGGCGTCGGGAAACTGGTCCGCCGAATCGTCCAGAAACCGGGTCAGGGGGACTTCCGGGTAGGAAAGCGAATGGGGAACCCCGTCTTCATAATTTTTGAGCCACGGCGATTCGTTCATCTAAAGACCTTTTCTTACCACAGAGCACACAGAGAGCACAGAGGGAAATATTATCAAAAAGCAGCGGCCAAAAAATAAACGGGCATTCAAAAAACCTACGGACAGAGCAAGTATGGCCTTTTTTGTCGTTCAATTTTGCAGACTTTTTACGAGTTCATCAATTTTAAGAGCTTATCCTTAAATAACTTGAGGCAATGAAATCCCCCTTTGAAAGGGGGACATAGGGGGATTTGTCTTGGCCCGCCTTGGGGAAAATCCCCCACCCCCCCTTTAAAAGGGGGGAATATGATTTGCGGGTAAGTTCTAAATATTTTTTCTCTGGGTTCTCTGTGGTGAGATTTTCTTAGCCTGTTCGGCCACTTTCGCCGCCAATCCCTGCTTGTAGCAAACCAGAGCTCTTTTCAGGTCCGGGCGCTTGCCCGCCAGAATCTGCACGGCCAGCAGGCCTGCGTTACGCGCCCCGGCCTTGCCGATGGCCACCGTCGCGACCGGAACGCCTGCGGGCATCTGCACTGTGGAAAGCAGCGAATCCAGGCCGAGCAGGGCCGATTCCATGGGCACGCCGATTACCGGGAGGATCGTCTGCCCGGCAATGATCCCAGCCAGATGGGCCGCGCCACCGGCCCCGGCAATAATGACTTCCAGACCCCGCCCCCCGGCCTTCCGGGCGTATTCGGCCGTCCGCTCAGGAGATCGGTGGGCCGAGGAAACGGTGATTTCATAAGGGATCGTAAACTCGGCCAGGATTTTGCCTGCCTCTTCCATTACCGGCAGGTCCGAATCGCTGCCCATCAGGATGGCCACGAGAGGTTTCTGATTTTTCATCTCCCTCTTTCCTCTCTTAATAAGAGCTTTCGGCAAATTTATTTGTCCCCTTTGCGTTCTCGCGCCTTGCGTCTTACGGGTTTCGATTTAGGGCCCTGCGGCCGATGTCCCGCCGGTAATGGGCCCCTTCCCAGGTAATTCTGCCCGCAGCCAGGTAGGCGGCTTCAATCGCGTCGCGGATTCCGTTCCCCACGGCCGTAACCCCGAGAACCCGCCCTCCGCTGGTGATGATCTTACCGTCTTTGAAGGCGGTCCCCGCATGAAACACGAAAGCGCCCGGCACCCGGGCGGCCTCTTCCAAGCCGGAAATAACCTTCCCCTTGGCGTAGGGCCCGGGATACCCGCCGGAAGCCATGACCACGCAAACCGCGGGCCGCGGGTCCCACTCCGGACGGATTTTCCCGAGAGCCCCGTCGAGGGTGGCTTCCATAACCGGCACGATATCGCTCCTCAGGCGCACAAGGAGGGGCTGGGTTTCGGGGTCGCCTAAACGGGCATTGAATTCCAGGACCTTGGGCCGGCCGTTCCGGATCATCAACCCGGCATAAAGGACGCCCCGGTATTTTCGTCCCTCGGCGTTTAAGGCGCGAATCGTGGGGCGCATGATATCTTCCATGACCGCGCGGTTGATTTCTTCCGTCACCACGGGCGCCGGGGAGTAAGCCCCCATGCCGCCCGTATTGGGTCCCTTGTCGTCGTCATAGACCGCCTTGTGGTCCTGAGCGGTCGGGAGAGGCAGGACCGATTCCCCGTCCGTGAAGGCAAGAAAAGAGGCCTCTTCTCCTTGAAGAAACTCCTCCACCACAACCCTTTGGCCGGCGGCCCCGAATTCCTTTTGAACCATGATCCGGTCCAGGGCGGCAAGGGCTTCTTTGGCATCTCCGCAGAGAATGACCCCTTTCCCGGCGGCAAGCCCGTCCGCTTTGACGACCAGGGGGGCGTCCTTCTCTCGGACATATTCGACAGCGGCGGAATAGTCCTTGAAGGCCCGGAATTCGGCGGAGGGAATCCCATATTTTTGCATGATTTCCTTGGACAGAACCTTGCTGCCCTCGATCTCAGCCGCCCGGCGGCTGGGCCCGAAGATACGCAACCCGCGTTTCTCAAAGGCATCGACGATGCCGAGGGTGAGGGGTGCTTCCGGCCCCACGACCGTGAGGTCGATCCCCTCTTTCTCCGCATAAGCGAGCAAAGCAGAAACATCCTCGGCACCGATGGGGACGCACTCGGCCTGGCCGGCAATGCCGGCGTTCCCCGGGGCGCAGAAGATCTTGTTCACGGACCTGCTCTGGGCGATCTTCCAGACCAGCGCGTGTTCCCGCCCGCCCGCGCCAATAACCAAGACTTTCATTTTTTCTCCAGTTGTTATTCACCGCGGAGAGCGCAGAGAACGCCGAGATAATAATAAGATTCAAAAAAATCGGCACGAGAAAACATCAAATCCAAGAGATTTGGTAAATCCATCCCCATAGTTCATTTGTCGTTTGATTAATTTTTGTCTCTGCGATCTCTGCGTCCTCTGCGGTGAAAATTATTTCTTAGCCAGGTAGTCCGTAATCATCTTGTCATAGCGGGCCGTCAAAGCATAGACTTTTTTGGCCAACCGGAAATTGGTCTCCTTACTCACGGCGCCCCCGCTCCTTTTCATCTCTTCCAGGATGGGCTTGTAGTCAGCCGGGTCCACGATCACCGATACATAGGGATAGTTTTTCGCCCCGGCCCGGAGCATGGAGGGGCCGCCGATGTCGATATTTTCGATGGCCTCTTCCAGGGTGCAGTCCGGCCTGGCGATCGTGGCTTCAAAGGGGTAGAGGTTGATGACCACCATGTCGATGCCGCGGATGCCGTGCTCCCGCATCTTCTGGGCGTGAGCCGGGTTGTCCCGAATCCCGAGAAGCCCGCCGTGAACCTTGGGGTGCAGGGTTTTCACCCGGCCATCCAGCATCTCCGGGAAGCCCGTATACTCCGAAATATCCATGACCTTCAGCCCGCCTTCCCGGAGGGTCTTGGCCGTTCCGCCCGTGGAGAGAATTTCTACCCCGAAGGTGGCAAGCTCCTTGGCGAAATCCAGGATCCCGGTTTTGTCCGAGAGGCTGATGATCGCCCTTTGAATTTTTCCCATAACCTTCTCCTTTCAAAATCTCATAACATTAAGATCATAAGGCGTAGCGAAAATTTTTTTTATCTTTCAATTTGCATTTTGCATTTTGAAATTTTCAATTTGAACTTCAGTTCCCTCCGCCCCTTGAACTCCTCTCTTACGATTCTATGATAATCGCTTTTTCCCCCCTTGGCGTCACAACGCCTACGAGGGCCGCCTCCGGAATGCCCCCTTCCCGGAGAGCCCGCAGAAGTCTCTCCCCCTCGCGAGGAGGGAGGGCGATCAGCAGCCCGCCTGAGGTCTGGGGATCGAAAAGAATGATCCGTTCGGCCTCGGGAACCCGGACGGCAAAGGACGTTTCCCTGCCGAAGTGGTCGCGGTTGCAGTAACCCCCTCCCGGAATCAAGCCCAGGGCCGCATATTCCTTCGCGCCGGGCAGAAGGGGGATTTGTGAGTAATGAAAACGAAAGGTAAGGCCGGCTCCGTTGGCCATTTCGGCGGCGTGGCCGGCGAGACCGAAGCCCGTGATGTCCGTGCAGCCGTGAACGTCGAGGGACTCCATGGCCTGCGCCGCCCCTTTGTTGAGGCGGACCATGGATTCCACGGCGGTTTCCAGAGCCGCCGGCTCGGCCATCTCCGCCTTGGCCGCCGTGGCGACGAGGCCGGTCCCGATTTTCTTGGTGAGGATCAGGACGTCGCCCGGGCGGGCCCCCCTGTTCGTCAGGATTTTCTGCGGGTGGACGGTTCCGGTCACAGAAAGCCCGTATTTCAATTCATCGTCGTCGACCGTGTGCCCTCCTAAAAGCACGGCTCCCGCCTCGTGTATTTTCTCCAGCCCCCCCCTCAGGATTTCGGTCATAATGGCGAGGTCCAATTTCTTCCGGGGAAAACCCATCAGGTTCAGCGCCGTCAAGGGAGCCCCGCCCATGGCGTAGACGTCGCTCAGGGAATTTGCGGCCGCGATCCGCCCGAAAGAAAAAGGGTCGTCGACAATGGGGGTGATAAAATCGATCGTCTGAACCAGGGCGAGGTCCTCCGAAATCTGGTAGACCCCGGCGTCGTCGGCCGTCTCGGTTCCGACCAGAAGACGGGAGTGCCGCTCCAGGGGCAGCGGCTTCAGCGCTTTTTCCAAGTCCTCCGGACTCAGCTTGGCCGCTCAGCCGGCGGCTTTGACCATGGCGGTCAGGCGAATTTTTTCTTTTTCCGTCATTGGGGCACCCCGGAAATTCCTCCGCTACGGCTCCTTTTGTACCACGATCTTCTCTGTTTCGGCAACCGCTTCGGCGCCTTCCATTCCACATTCCCACTGAATGGGCCAGGGAGAGTAGAGAAGCCGGAGGGCGCAGCGCTGCTTTTCCTCCCGGTACTCCACAAGCCCCTTCAACAGCCCGAGGTAGGACACTACCTCAGCCCTGTAATAAGTCAAAAGGAAACTGAGCTCGTAGAGCTCCCGCAGGGAACTTGAGCGGTGGGTGTAAAAACCCCACAGGAATTTGGCCTCGCTTGCCCCCTGGGGATTCTGCCGGTATTCGTAGAGGCTGAGAAGCGGCGCCCAGTTCCGTTCGTATCCCTCCTCATCTACAGGGATCAACGCCGGCAGATAATAATATTCCTGCCCCTCCTTGCCTCGGGAATAATGGAAGAAAGGCCAGATCCTCAAGGTGTAGGCCTCGGTTCCCTCTTGGGGCCATTTCTTCGTCTCTTCCTTGGAAAGAATCAGAAAATGGTCGGTTTTCTTCTGATAAGCTCCCCCTTCCTTTTCATGATAATACCAGAAGACGGGCCAGAAAAAATAACCGCTTTCCCGGTTCGAATTTTCCCGGCGTCCGTATAGAGGAAAGATCTGCAGAACCGATTTATCATCCCCTTTTCCATACCGGAGAAAGGGCCAGGGGAAATCCCATTCGCGGTAGTTGTCTCGCCGGCTATGCTCATATTTGAACAAAGGCCAGAGGACGGAATGATGAGCCCGTTCGGAGGAGTAGATATTCACCGAAAAAGGAAAGACCATTCTCACCCGGGTCGGATCGTCGGTGTAAAGATACCGATTTTCAAAGTGAAAAATGGGCCAGAGGAAATAATATTTTTCGTAATGGTTTTCTTTCCGGTCTTGGCCGTAGAGCGGCCAGATCTTGAGCATCTCCCGGCCTCCGCCTTCGCTGTAGGAGAAGAAAGGCCAAAAGAGATTGTAGGTTTTATTTTCTCCCAGGCGGGAATCGGAATAGATCGGCCACATCACAAAGGTGATCTCGTCTTTGGCAAAGCGCTTTTTCAGTTTTCCGTAAACCGGGAACAGTCCGCCGTAGGGTTTGCCTTCCTCCGTCTCTCCCCAAATGGCCACGAGCACCGTCCGCTCCCTGGGCAGCCGTTTTTCTTGGCTTATATCTTCGTAGGTGGAAATGAAGGGGATGAAATAGGTCTCGATTTTCCGATCCGTGCGGACGTGTTTTCCAAGGGGGTAAAGAAATTCCAGGGCGCTGTAAGCCTCTTCTCTCTCTTGCCAATAGAGGAATGGGCGGAAGGCCAGGTCTTCGCCTGCTGAATTCCGGCTGAAGGTAAAAAAAGGACCCAGGACGTCGATCCGGGTGCCCCCTTTTTCTTCGTCTTCGCTGTAAATGAAAAACGGGGCGAAATTTTCCCTGCGCGGGCCAGGGTGAAGGGTGGCGCAGCCGGAAATCCAAACCATGATAAGCAAGAGCGCGATTCCGCCGGCGAATTTTCTTCCCCTTTTTTCCATGCCGCGTCCGACCATCCGCCTACCGGGCCAGCACTGCGCCCAGAACGACCCCTAAAACCGTCACCGGCGTGGTTTCATCGAGTCCCTCGGCCGCCTTGGTCGCTGCTTTCACCATCCGTCGGGTGTCCTCATAGAGGGCATCATCTTTCACCAGTTTGCCCAGGGTTCCTTCGCCTTTTTCGATCTGCTGGGAAACCTTGTTCAGGGTGGCGAGAGTCTGTTTGGCTTCCTCCATGGTTTCCTTGGTCTGGACGTAAAGGGTCTCGTCCTTGACCAGCTTGCCTAAGGTTCCCTCACCCTTTTCGATGGACTCGCTTACCTGTTTGAGGTTGGCGAAGGTCTGCCTCGCCTCTTCCAGGGTCGCCTTCGTCTGCTCGTAGAGCACATCGTCCTTGGCCAGCTTGCCCAGGGTCCCCTCGCCTTTTTCGATGGACTTGGCGACCTGGTTCAAGCTGGACACCGTTTCCTTGGCTTCCCGGTAAAGGGTTTCATCCTTCACGAGTTTGCCGAGGGTTCCCTCCCCTTTTTCCACATTCAAAGCGACCTGATTCAGCGCGGAGGCCGTCTGCTTCAGGCTGCCGACCGTTTCCTGTACTTCCCGGTAAAGCCTCTCGTCCTTGA
>Ga0113563_10000596_pt1 | contig 17931 bp, 16 predicted proteins | sample Mud3Dept3metaG_FD_80117 | JGI IMG/M metagenome (GOLD analysis project Ga0113563, IMG submission 80117) | Freshwater wetland microbial communities from Ohio, USA, analyzing the effect of biotic and abiotic controls - Mud 3 Core 4 Depth 3... | ecosystem: Environmental > Aquatic > Freshwater >...
AGCATGGATCAGGTGGATCTGCGGATCGAATATAATCAGCGCCATCAGGATGAACATGCCGTAGGGTTCCACACGCATGAGTGCCGTCGCTGCGGTAGCTGGGAGGAGGCTTGTGAGAATTCTCCCGCCATCCAAGGGGGGGATCGGCAGCAGATTGAACAGCATTAAGAGCACGTTAATCAAGACGGAATAGACCGACATCACGGCGATCGGCAGAAGGAACATTTGGTGCCACGTGTCTGGGGGCGGGGTCCCTTCTGATTTGGACCAGTAGCTCTCGATTGTGGGATCGATCGACAAGAGGAGCGCAAAAAGGAGAGCGCTGCCGATGGCCAGTGCGAGATTCATGGCCGGCCCCGCCGCTGCGACGAGGGCCATGTCGCGACGTGGTTGGTGCATAAGGCGCGGGTCGATCGGGACCGGCTTGGCCCATCCGAGAAAGAATCCTCCCGGTATCAGCAGGCAGAGAAGCGGCAGGATGACGGTCCCGAAGGGATCGATGTGTGCCAGCGGATTCATGGTAAGCCGGCCCTGGAGTTTGGCGGTCGGATCGCCGCGTCGATTGGCGACCCAGCCATGGGCGTATTCATGCAAGACCATGGCGAAGAGGAGCGGGAGCCCCATGTAGGAAATCGTGTGGAGGATCTGCGGTAAGGAGTTCATGCGGTAGTCGGCTTTCTTAATTTACCTGTTGAAATCGGCCTCGTTTGATTTGTATGAGGAAGAGCGGACGATTTAATGTTCCGTCCGGTCCGAAGGCTGCCGGTCCTGCAAGGGAAGAGAGGTTCGGCTGTGTCAGTAATTGGTCGCGGACGGCCTCGCCGGACTCGGCGCCTTTTTGAACCGCATCGAGTACCAATTTTGCGGCATCGTAGCCTTGCACCGCAAAGAGGGTCGGATTGGTTTCAAACCGTTTTTTGTACCGAGTGACAAAATCCTGCACGGTTGGGGTGTGGCTGTCCACAAAGAAGCCGTCGACAAACACGGCTCCGTCTATCGACGAATCGTCCGTGCGGGCGAAGTCCGGCGAGTTCCATCCATTCGCGCCCAGGAAAGGAACTTTCATGTCGTGGAAATTAAGCTGGGCTGTAATGATGCCGGCGTCGGCTGCGCGGCCTGGAATGAAGATCGCATCGAAGCCCGGCGTATAGAAGACTTTCTTGTCCAGCTTTGTCAGTTTCCCTGTTAGCTTCGTCTGATCAACCGGCACGGACAAGCCGTATCGGTTGAGGTCCTCCGCCTTCATACGTTTGAGCTGCCCACTTACGTCGGCTTCGCCCTCTTTGTAGGATTCGATGGCGATCACTTCCCCCTCGTGTTGGCGCACTTCTTGGGCGAAGAGCCGGGCCAACTCGCGGCCATATGTGGTGTCGGGATGTAAAATGCAGAATCGGCGGAAGCCTTGCTCTTTGATGGCATAGGACGCGATTCGTTTGGCCTGAAGTTCATAGGTGAGCGCCGTGTTGAACACATAGTTGCCGAGCCGTCTGACGTTGGGGAAGGTCGCTGCCGGCGTGATCAGGGGGATGTGGGCGCGTTCGGCGAGTTCGGCCATGACCGGCAGATTTTTCGAGAGCAGGGGGCCGATTACGGCGAGGGGGCGATCGGTGTTCAGCAGTTCGGAGAATTCGTCTAAAAATGAGGCAGGATCGGATTCGAGATCTTTGACGCTGAGACCGACCGATGGGCTTCCTGTCCGCTCTCTATTGGCTTCGACGGCCAGTTGAATTCCGCTGAGCACTTCACCGGCAAAGGGAGCGAGTTTTCCTGAGAGCGGCAGGACTACAGCGATGAAAAACTGGTTGGATTTTTGTTTCGCTTGGAGTGTGGCGAGCAATTCCGAAGTTTTTGCTGCCTGCGGATGGGTCGGGAAATTCAGGAGAAATTGTTGGATTTGCCGGATGGCTTGGTGGTCTTCTCCGCGGCCGATATAGAGATCGATGAGCCGGAGGGACGCGAGATCGCCTGGAAAGCTGCGTGGAAAGGTGCTCCGGAGTTGCTCCAGGGCTTTCTTGTCGGATGTCCCGTTGGCCAGCTCGGCAATGCGGGTACGCACATCTTCTGCTTGGTCTTCGGTTCCCAAGGCCACTTCGTCAAGCCACGCCTGAATGGCGCGGGTCGTGTCGCTTTTTTGCGCGTAGAAGTCGCCGCTCAGCCGTAGAGCTTCGCGTTTTGTGGCGTCATCTTTTGACAGATTACGCAAGCCGGTCAAGATCGGCAGGGCAAGGTCGAGGTTGCCCATCGCAGCATGGACTCGGGCCTGCATCAGCTTGCCTCTATCCGTCACCTCTGAGTTGGGGAACTCGGTCTGCAGTAGTTGCAAGTATTTTAAGGCCTCCGCATATTGCTTTGTGCCATGCAGCGCAGCACCGAGTAGGAGATACGTATCGTCAAGCAGTTCGGGCTTTGGAGAGGTGGCTAAGAAACGACGGAGTGTGGTGACGGCTTCTTCAGCCTTACCTGCATCGATCAGGCGCTTCGCCTGGTTCAGCGTGGGATGGCTCGCTGGCTTGGCGGGCCCTGATTCTGCATAGACGGGCGAATGGAACTCAAACCCAGCGGCTGGCCAGAGCATGCTCCAGACAAGTGCAAGCGCGTGGCACCAGCGTACCGAAAGGGTGTGCGTGCGATGTGAAGGCAGAGATATCAACGGGCGGGCCATGAGCTCCTAGCAGGCTTTGGGAAACTCGGATTATACATAATACACCGTTTGGATATTACATAATGGCGCCGGGGTCAACAGAGCCTCAGGATGCTCACAAAGGCCGTCCAGCAAGGCCGCAGCGAGCGAAGAGGCGAGGCGTACGCTTCGGTACGTTGAGTCTTTGAGCGAAGCGAGAACGCCGCTGGTGGACTTTTTCAGCATCCTGCTGGCGGTGTGACGGATGTGTCAGTTGCATGTGACTACTATCGGAAACCCTGTAGGGTGTCAAGGTAAACCCCGCGCAGGGTTCGTTGTGTTCACCTGTGTGATTGGCTATCATGGCACAGATGATGTTACACCCGCTGGCTGAGAGATATTTGAGTCGTCTCCGGGTGGAGGGTGGTCTTTCCGTCAATACGATCGAAGCCTACCGCCGCGACCTGAGTAAATTTCATTCCTACTTGCAGCGGACCGGCGTTGTGCTGCTCGGGCCTCTGACGTCGGAGACATTGACGGGATTTCTCCGTTCCATGCACGAAGCACGGTTATCTCGCGCCTCCTCGTTGCGCTGCCTCTCGGCTATTCGTGGCTGGCTCGAGTTTCTGATGCGGGAACGGATCATCGAAGAGAATCCTACCATTGGACTGGCTCCGATCTCACGCGGCGTCCGATTACCCAAAACGCTGTCGCAGCAGGACGTCGCCGCATTGTTGGACCTGGGGGCAGTCCCGACCCCTGAAGACCTGCGTGACCGTGCGATGTTGGAGTTGCTCTATGCGACGGGGCTTCGCGTGTCGGAATTGGTGATGGCTGAAGTGGCGCTGGTGAATCTTGATGTCGGGTATCTCCGGGTCACGGGCAAGGGCGCGAAGCAGCGTCTCGTGCCGATGGGTGAGAGGGCTCGGCAGCTGCTGCAACAGTATGTGGAAGAGGCGCGGCCACGGCTGCTCAAGAAACGGGCGTCACGGTATGTGTTCGTGTCGAGGCGAGGCGGGCCGTTGACAAGGCAAGCGTTTTGGAAGTTGCTACGACGGCGTGCACGGCGGGCCGGGATTCGACAGATCATTTCGCCGCACATGCTTCGGCATTCATTTGCGACGCATCTCCTTGAGGGTGGCGCCGATCTTCGGTCTGTTCAGGTCATGCTCGGTCATGCAAATATTGCGACAACGCAGATCTACACGCATATAGAACGAGGGCGCCTGAAGCGTGTGCATGACAGATTTTTCCCACGGTCGGGCCGGCGTCAAGGGCAAAAAACATAACCGAGGAGATGCGACTCAATGAGCGGTGTTCATAACCGGTGAAAACGAGAAGGAGAGTGCGAGATTCGATTGACAAGGGGATGTGGAGTTGGTAGCATCCGCCAAGGTTGCTAAGAAAATCGGGCGGATAGCTCAGTTGGGAGAGCGCTGCCCTTACAAGGCAGAGGTCACAGGTTCGATCCCTGTTCCGCCTACCAGTCTATCGCTGGCCCATGGGGAGCAGGACAGATCCTTGAACAACAATCTTGAAATTTTAGACGGGACCGACCACAAGATATAGTCTTGTCCCTCACATCTTCCGCTATACGTAGAGTTTTATGGGGCCGTCGTTCAGCTGGTTAGGACGCCAGATTGTCAATCTGGAGGTCGCGGGTTCAAATCCCGTCGGCCCCGCCATTTTCTCCTGTGTGCGCTTGACTCCGCAGGCAGAGTTGTGAGTGCTTCCTAGCAGGTGGTGGAACAACGCTCTGGGTATGCCAGAATTTCGTGTTCAGCATGGGTGGAATCACAGCAGTACACCACGCAGGAAACAAAATAAAACTGCCTATCTAGGTCGTAGTCGGAAGCGTATCGTATGCTTCGGAGATGGCGCGTTGGGGTTGAGCTGGTGAAAAGGGCAGCGTGTTTAGTATCCTGCTAGAGTCTGGAAAGGTCATCGCCGCATGTTTCAAACAGGTCTAATAGGACTCGTGGGCTCACTCGGCGCGGTGTCAAAAATTGTGCTCGTGATCCTCTTCATCTTCTCGGTGATTTCATGGGCCATTATTTTCTCAAAATGGCGCGCGTTTCGTGTAGCAGACCGAGAGGACAAGCAGTTCTTAGCTCTCCTTGTGAAGGCACATAGTCTCGACGAGTTGTATCGGCAAGTTCGACGGATTGAAGGGAGTCCCAGCGCCTGTGTCTTCGAAGGGGTGATGGAGCGTGTGGGATCTGGGCGAGTCGAAGGGAGGGATGGTAGCGGTTCAGGACCAGTTGAACAACACGTGGTGGAGCGGGCGGCGTCCCATCTCGCCCAAAGTCAGCTCTCACGTCTTGAGAGCTATCTCCCGTTCCTTGCCACGACGGGAAACATTACTCCGTTTATCGGACTGCTCGGGACCGTGATGGGAATCATTGATGCGTTTCGTGAGATCGGCACCCAAGGGACTGCCAGTATTTCCGCTGTCGCTCCTGGTGTTGCGGAGGCTCTCGTTGCAACGGCAGCCGGTCTGTTCACTGCCATCCCCGCGGTGATTGGCTATAATTACTTTCTGACTCGGATTCGCAGCACGGCGTTTCGCTTGGATTCAGTCACGATTGAGCTCTTGTCGTCCCTCTCGACCGCGGTATCGAAGGCGAAGAAACCAGTTCCGGTCGGAGTTCAAGGATGATCCTTGAGTCTCGTCACCGCCGGTTTCTGGCAGAAATCAATGTCATTCCCCTCGTCGATGTGGTCCTCGTCCTCTTGGTGATTTTCATGGTCACCGCACCGATGTTGTATCGAGGGATGGAGATCAAACTGCCGACTTCTGCCACGAATACGATCAAACCGGAAATGCGCACGGTGCTCACAATCGAAAAGGATCAACGACTGTATCTCGACAAAGATCCGGTTGGGGTAGCTCAGCTGGAACAGAAATTGAAGGTCTTGAAACAGGACCATCCCGATGTGTCGCTGTACCTCAGGGCCGATCGCGACGTACCCTACGGTATCGTGGTGCAAGTGATGGACGGCGTCAAGAAAGCCGGGATCGAGAAGATCGGGATGGTCACGGAGCCGATGGGGCCGGAGCGCATGGGAGCGCCACAAATCCCGGGTCTCACGCCGCGAAAAAATTGACGCAATGTACGCGAGGGGGCTGGTTGTTATGGCATCCCAGGCGTCGCTCCTCTCGGGTTCGTGGTTCGATCAGGGCGATCAATCCAGACTGTCCGCTCGACTCAAGCGAACATTGGTGCTGTCGCTTGTCCTTCATGTGGTCGTCCTATTTATTGCAGTGGGGCTTCGGCTTCCACAACATGGTGAGCGACCGTTGACGTCTGTGGAAGTCTCGTTGGTCAGTCTGCCGACGCCTGTAAAGCAAACTGCGCTGCCGAAGCCAGTCGAGTCGGCAAAACTGCCGGATTCGAAGCCAGCCCCTGCGCCAGTAGTCAAGGCGGTGACTCCCAGTGCAGTCCCTACTTCCGCGCCTCCAAAGGGCGAAAAGAGAAGGGATATGATGCAGGATCTTGAGCTTCCCCCGGACGCACCGAAGTTTGGAGATTTGAGCCCTGCAACAAAAACGGTGGCTCAACCCCAACAGATGGCGAAGGTACCGGACATCCCGCGTATCCCGGATGTGACACAAGATCCGGTCGCGAAGACGCCGCAGCGGTCGACAGTCAGCGAGGATCTGAATCGTGAATTAGAAGAAGAATTGAAAAAGATCAAACAGTTTCAGCCTGCGGCCAAGCTGGCTATCCCGAAAGAGGTCACCCCAAGCGAGACGCCAATAAAGCCGGTGCCTCAGCACGAGGTGAGAGTTCCGGCGGTCAAGACCCCCGAGACGACTCTGAAGATTTCCGGCACGGCCGGGTCGAATCCCTACTGGGCTCGAGTGCAGTCTATCATTAGTAGCCAGTGGGAGCCTCCTCCGATCGATATGGCCGGACAGACTTATACGATGATCGTCAAGTTTCGGCTTCAGCGGGATGGGATGATCAAAGACGTGGTCGTCCAGCAGTCGTCCGGGAATGCCTATTATGATATGGCGGGCCAGCGCGCCGTGCAGCAGTCACGGTTCCTGCCCCGGTTTCCTGCCGAGATGACAGACAGTTATAAAGATGTCGAGATGGTATTTCGGGTTGGAGAGTCGGTCGGATGACACAGGTGAAATTGTTCAGTGCCTGGTTCGGGGGAGTGCTGCTATTGGCAGGAGTGGTCGGTATTCTTGAGTCTGGAGCGGCGGATGTGTTCCTTGAAGCTACCCGTCCAGACTTCCAAAAGATCTCCCTGGGTGTTGCTGGAATACAAAATGTGGGAGGTCCCGACTGGTTGGGGGGGCGAATCGAAGAAGTTCTCAAAAAGGATGTGAAACGCTCCTTGGTCTTCGATCTGGTGGATTTGCCCAGTCTTGGGGTCCACACATCCGACATCGGTAACGGGATGGGGGACGGTTCCAAGGTTATATTTAGACAGGCTGCTGAGAAGGGTGTTTCGGTCTTAGTCTGGGGAAAAGCAGGCCTGAAAGGGAATGACAAAGATGCCGACGTGAGTATGGAAGGTTTCGTCTATGACAGCGGCAGCGATGAGCTCGTGGGGGGGAAACGCTACGCGGGGTCGCCCTCGGTTGTGCGGTTGATGGCGCACCGCTTCGCCGACGAACTGGTATTTCGGTACACGGGCGAGCCGGGCATCGCGCGGACGAAGATCGCGTATGTGGCTGAACAGGGGGCTGCCCGCGAGTTGTTCGTGATGGATTACGATGGCCACGATACTCGCCAACTCACCGCCGATGGATTCTTGAACCTCATGCCGCAATGGTCCCCGGATCGCCGTTTCCTCATCTTCACCGCCTATCGCAATCGTAATACGCAGAACATCGACATGATCGAGTTGGCAACGGGTAAGCGATGGACGGTGATTGCCCTGGGGGGACTGAACATCACTCCGTCGCTGTCTCCTGATGGAAACTTCCTGGCGTTTGCCTCCAGTCACGAAGGCAACTCCGAACTCTATCGGTTGGATACAAGGACGAAAGCCATCCAGCGCCTGACGGTAAATCCGTCCGGTGACTTGTCTCCCTCCTGGTCTCCGAACGGGAGAGAGCTGGTCTTTGTGTCAGATCGGGGTGGCGGGCCGCAGCTGTTCCTGATGGGCTCAGACGGGTCGAATGTGCGTCGCCTGACATTTGAAGGCGAATACAATGCGGCGCCGGCGTGGTCGCCGCGCGGGAACTGGATTGCCTATGTGTGCCGGACGCAAAAAGAGTATAAGCTCTGTGTCATTTCGCCGGACGGACAGAAACGAATGCAATTGACGACAGGACCAGGGGTCGATGATTCGCCCTCCTGGTCGCCGGATGGCCGGCATCTGGTGTTCAGTTCGACGGCCGATGGAAAGAGCCATATCTACATGATCGATGCCGATGGTAAGGACCTAGAACGGCTTACCTTCCAGGGAACACATAATAGTGCGCCCTCCTGGTCTCCGGCATCGTGAGGATGACGTTTCGACCCTACCAAGATGAATGAAGGCAAATTGATCGAAATCACTAACGTAGGACAAGGAGAAAGAGGTATGAACAAGACACTCTGTGCATGTGGCTTGGGGCTGATGATGAGCATGGCATTGATTGGTATGCCTGGCTGCTCCAAGAAATCCGTACAATCCGGCGGCGATTCTCAGCCCGCTCAAGAGATGGCGAAGGAGGGGATAGATAGTTCCATGTCCGGTGTGGGCAGCTTTCCGGACACCAGTGGTCAGTCGGTCGGCGGTGGACTTGGAGGTATCGACAAAAACCCTTCGGAAGAGCGTGTGGGCGGTGGCACGATGCTGGCGAAGGTGGATCCATCCGGTAGTGCTGGGCGACAATTGGATGAGATCCGTGCCGAGCAGGCGGCTTCAGCCGCAGCGGGCTTGCGCGATGTGTTCTTCGGCTACGATAGCTGGACGATTTCCGAGGATGGACGTCAAGCGCTAACTCGCGATGGTGAATGGATGAAGTCAAACTCGAGCGCACTGATCAAGGTCGAGGGGCACTGTGACGAGCGGGGGACCTCCGCCTATAACCTCGTACTTGGTGAGAAACGGGCGAAAGCCGTTCGGAATTATCTGGTCGAACTCGGTGTCAGTGCGAATCGTCTGTCCGTGGTGTCGTACGGGAAAGAGCGGCCGTTTTGCAATGAACATGCGGAATCCTGCTACCAGCAGAATCGGCGAGGACATCTTGTGGTGAAGACTGGGAAGTAAGCGACGTGTTCTGTCTCGCAGCCGTTGTGACTCCGGTATCCGCGAAGTGAAAGCGGGGCATTCTTTTTCCATAGTGGGTGGAACAATGTGGAACCATTCAAATACGAAGAGTGCCTGGACGACGATTTGTGCGATCTGTGCCCTGTTGTCAACCAGCTGCATTGCCCAACAATCCGATCTCAAACAGACGGAGAAAAATCTTCAGCTGCGCATCAAGCAGTCGAGCGATGAGTCGGCCCAGACCCGTGCGCGACAGAGTCAGGAGATCATGGTGCTTCGAGAGCAGGAGTTGCCGCAGTTGAGAGGCGAGCTGGAGCGGGCGTTGCATCAAGCTCAAGAACTCCAGGGTAAACAGGAAGACCTCAAGCAGCGCTCCGCGCAACTTGAGCAACAAACCAAGCGGCTCGAACAGTTGGCCGGCAAGCTGGAGGCGGAGAGTACAACTCGCTACAACCAGGTGCGAGAGAGCCTCAATGCTCAAGATGTAAAAAATAAACAGGAGCGCGATCAGCTCCGCATGGACATGAACGCTCGACTTGACGACGTGAGCCGACAGATGGAAGTTGTGCGAAAAGAGATCATCGAGGTCGTGCAGAAGACGAATAGCGGACTTGCCAAGAGTCTCGATGCACGTCTGGAGGAGCAGCATAAGGCGCTGGCGGATAACCAGGCTCGGACCGAACAGTTGTCGGTAAAATTCGCACAATTCAGTCAGTCCTTAACGGCATTCAGGGATTCGCTGACAGGACTGAGCGAGCGGATGAGCCAAGAAGAGCAGGAGGGCAAAGCATCGGCATCGCATATCAATGAGATGAACAAGGCGGTGACCGGTCACTTAGCCGAGGTCAATAAGAGTGTCACGTCTGTCGCCCAAAAGTTTTCAGCCCGCTTCGATGAGCAGGAGCGTCGTCTGGATGCTCTCTCCAAGGTCGTTGATCAGGTCACGCAGGATGCGCAAGGACGAGGGGGAAATAAGGGAGCGGCGGGGGCGCGTCAGCCACCCACAAAACCGGGCCGTCGATCGTCGGCGCCTTCGTCTGAAATCCCAAAGGTAGAGCAAGACACGTCTTCGGCGTCGCTCTCTGCGCAAGTTGAAGCGGTAACATCGGCAGTCGAGTCCGAGGAGTCGCTGCGCCCGCAAGCCAGTCAGAGTGGTGAGCGCTCCGACCAACTCGAGTACGAACGTCTCTTGGGGCTGTTTCGTGACGGAGACTTGGATGGAGCGCGGCAGGGGTTCGCCGTATTTTTGCGTGACTATGGGGACTCGAATCTGTCTCCAAATGCCCGCTACTGGCTCGGGGAATCCCACTACGGCAAGAAAGATTATAGACAGGCGATCGATTCATATGACCGCGTCGAACTGGATTTTCCCCGGAGTGACAAAGTGCCGGCCGCGATCTTGAAGAAAGGGTATGCGTACCTGGCGATGAAAGATAAGAAACGCGCTTCTTTGGCCTTCAACCAGGTGGTGACGTTGTATCCACGGACTCCTGAGGCAGGAAAAGCATCCGATAAATTATCCCAGTTGAAGGAGTCACGATAATCGTGATGCGTATGGCAACAGGGTCAAGGGGGCTGGTCGTTCTCATGGCCGGGGCGATGCTTTTGCTTTGGCTCGTCGGATGCGCCAAACACGCGGATTTTACGGAACTGCGCGACCGCTTGGCGACTGTGTCGAAGTCTCAAGATCAAGATCAAAAGCGGCTCGATGCGCTGCAACGACGTTTGGAGTCACTGGAGCGGGTGAAGGATGGTGAATCCTTTAGGCAGAAACTCGATCCGAAGTTCGATGAGCTGTCTGCACGGGTCCAAAAGTTAGAAGGCCGGTTGGTAAAAATCGATGAGACATTGAGCATTCCTGTTGTGCCCAAGGCGGAGCCCTCTCAAGTCGACACTGCGCGTCTCTCTAAAACACAGAAGCCGGCCTCTGCTGCAGATGTACCGACGATGATGCCCGGGGTTCCCACGATTACTCCGACGTCGGCATTCAATCTGGCCTACAATGACTATCTTAACGGGAAATACGATCTTGCAGTGGCGGGCTTTCAGCGATTTGTGAAAGACTTTCCTGGTACGTCGTTGACGCCGAATGCCTACTACTGGTTGGGTGAGTCTTCCTATCAGCAGAAAGATTACATGCGTGCGATGCAATCATTCGAGTATCTCTCGACGGAGTACCCGGGAAACGAGAAGGTGCCGGCGGCGCTCTTCAAATTGGGGCTCGCGGCAGGAGAAACCGGAGATCTCGCCAAGTCGAAGAAGAATCTCAAACGGGTCATCGAAGAGTTTCCAACGTCGGATGAGGCGAAGCTGGCCAAGAATAAGCTGGCCGAAATTCGGTGATCGGATGTCCATCGAGACGGCTCGTGGCGTCTCTCTTATTCCCGGCGTTCCCTGGAGTCTAGTGTCATGCCCGCCGCCAGTTGTTCCGCCAAGATCCATACCCTCCCAGACGACGTCGTCAGCCGTATCGCGGCCGGTGAGGTCATCGAGCGTCCTGCCGCCGTCGTTAAAGAATTATTGGAAAACAGTCTCGATGCAGGGGGCTTGCATATCACGATCGATGTGAAAGATGGCGGACTGGCCTTCATTCGAGTCGCGGATGATGGAGAGGGAATCAACCGTGTCGATCTTCCCCGCGCCTTTGAGCGGCATGCCACCAGCAAGCTCCGGTCCGATCGGGATCTTGCCTCGGTGACGACGATGGGCTTTCGCGGCGAGGCGTTACCGAGTATTGCGTCCGTCTCTCATGTGCTGATGACAACCGCGACCAGGCAGGATACGGTGGGATCGCAGTTCGCCCTGGTCGCGGGAGCAGGCGGCGCTATCGTAGACGCACCTCCTATCCCTGGTGCCAGAATCGAGGTTTCCAATCTATTTTTTAATCAACCGGCCAGAAAGAAATTTCTCAAGTCAACCTTGACCGAGTTCTCCCATATCAGCCATGTCGTGCAACTCGCAGGTCTCGCCTGGCCGGCGGTGCATTTTCGCCTGACCCATAACGGCCAAGAAATTCTCAACTATCCCTCCGTGACAGCGGAACGCGATCGAATCCTTCAGGTCTATCGCCAGGCATTTCTCGATCGGACCATTGAGGTCCGAGGCAGGGCAGGGGGATTGTCGATCCGTGGCGTGATGGTCGATCCTCTCCATTCGCGGTCTTCGAGAACGCCACAGGAATTGTTTGTGAACCGGCGTCCAATCCGCAATGCAACTGTGTTTCATGCTGTCATGGATGGGTATGGATCGTTTCTGCCTAAAGGGAATCATCCGACATTCGTGCTCTTTCTGGATATCGAACCGAACCGACTCGATGTCAATGTGCATCCCACGAAGAAAGAGGTCCGCTTTGCGGAAACAGAAGCGCTTCATCAATTGGTGCGTCATTCTGTTCGCCACGCACTCAGTAGTTCTGAGCGGAAGGTCCTGTTGAGCCTCTCACAGGCGGGATTGGCGCCGACGGGACCGGAATTCGCTCCTGCGGCTGAGCGGCAGGTGGCATCGCTCCGAGATTCTCAACCGGCCGCCTCGATATCAGTTCGCAGACAGGACTCATCCGGGGTCGATGTGAGTGACGCGGTGTCCCTGTCCGGCGTCGGCGAGGGAAATCAGCTGGCCTTCGCCCATGAGCCAGTCATGGCATATCGGAGGGCAGAGAAGTTCGACATCGTGCCGTTCGGACAAATCCTTCGGACCTATCTCGTGGCGCAGGTGGGTGAAGAACTGCACGTGATCGATCAACATACGGCGCACGAGCGCGTCCTCTTCCAACGGCTCTGGCGTGGGTGGCAGAGCCGGGATATTCCCTCGCAACCGCTGTTGATTCCGGAGCCGATCGAACTGTCGGCGGCGCAGAGCATGCTGTTACTCAAACGCTGTGATGATCTGGAAAAGCTCGGGCTTCTGATTGAGCCGTTTGGCAACTCGGCCGTGGCGATTCGCGGGGTTCCGGTCGGCCTTGGCAAGGTGGATGCGGCTGTCTTGGTACAGGATCTGCTCGACGATTTGACAGAGTGGGACAGCGCATCGTCTCTTGAACTGCGCGTTCAGCCCGTGCTGGCCTCGCTGGCTTGCCATGGAGCGGTGCGCGCCGGACGTCCCTTGACCCTTCCTGAAATTCAACAACTGATTCATGATTGGGTGCAGGAAGGGTTGATCATGACCTGTCCACATGGGCGCCGCACGGCGTTTCGTCTTTCGACAGATGAGCTTGCCAAGCTGTTCGGGCGGGTTGGATGGGCATGATGGCTGTTCGAGCGAGGGCGATGCGTCATCTTTCCAAAGCGCAGGTTCATTGCAAGCCAGTGGTCGTGATCGCGGGGCCGACTGCTGTGGGGAAGAGCCGTGTCGCGGTCGAGGTGGCAAAGGTTTTCGAGACCGAAGTGCTCACGGCGGATTCCCGGCAAGTCTATCGTGGTATGGATGTCGGGACAGATAAGCCGGCCCCAGAAGACCGCCAGGATATTCCCCATCGGTTGATCGACCTCGTCGGTCCTGACGAATCGTTCAATGCAGGGTTGTATCGCCGCAGGGCGATCGATGAGATCGAGCGCCTCTACGGAGACAGCCGCCTTCCTTTGGTGGTGGGTGGCACAGGGCTCTACGTGCGGACACTCCTCAAGGGGTTGTGCGATGCGCCACAGGCCGACCCAATAGTGCGGGCGGCACTCAAGCAGGAGGTAGAGGACCAAGGGTATGATCGACTCTATGCACGGCTTGTGGATGTCGATCCTGAGGCTGCGGCGCGGTTGCATCCGCGCGACGAATCGAAAGTGATCCGTGCGCTGGAGGTGTACCAGCTATCCGGACGTCGGATGTCGGCGTTTCAGCAAGAACATGGGTTTGCCGAGCGGCCATTTTCAGCCTTGGTCATCGGATTGAACCGAGACCGCGCCGCGCTGTATCGGCGTATCGAGGAGCGGATCGATTGGCAGCTGGCTCACGGCTTGATCGAAGAGACGCAGCAACTCCTGGCTCAGGGGTGTCAGCGCACCAGCGCGGCGATGAAGGGTTTGGGGTATCGGCAGGTGGCTGAGCACTTGGCCGGTGAATATGACGTCGTTGAAATGGTTCGGCGATTCAAACGGGACACACGACATTTTTCCAAACGACAAATGACGTGGTTTCGAAAGGAGCCGGGGATTCAGTGGTTGACGATTGAGGAGTCGGAATCCTTCCAGCACACGGCAGCGCGGGTGATTGGACAGGTGGATCGATTTCTCGCCACGCTTGGGGACCAAGGATGACACGACAAGGGAACGCGGCGCGCGCAGACATCGGGATCATCGGCGGTAGCGGGTTGTACGATGTCGAGGGGCTTCGGAAGGTCAAGGAGCTTTCGGTCAAGACCCCCTTCGGGGCTCCCTCCGACACCATGCTGCTCGGCGAATTGGACGGGATTCGTATCGCCTTCCTCTCGCGGCATGGACGTGGCCATCGGGTCAATCCTTCCGAAATCAACTATCGCGCGAATATCTATGGGCTGAAGTCGCTGGGTGTTCGGCGGGTGATTTCTGTGAGCGCGGTCGGCAGCATGAAGGAGTCGATCAAGCCAGGCGACGTCGTGTTGCCGGATCAGTTTATCGATCACCAAACGGCGGGTTTCGACATTTTTCGAGGGGGGTATCGTCGCGCACGTGGCATTCGGCGATCCGGTCTGCGCCTCGCTCGGGGCGGCATTGTCTGACGCGGCCCATGCGGTCGGCGCTACCGTGCATCGGGGCGGCGTCTATCTCTGCATCGAAGGGCCGCAGTTTTCAACCAAAGGAGAGTCCCGGTTGTATCGCCAGTGGGGTGCGAGCGTGATCGGGATGACGAATCTTCCTGAGGCCAAGCTCGCACGCGAGGCGGAACTCTGTTACGCCACGGTGGCCTTAGCGACCGATTACGACTGTTGGCATGAGACGGAAGAGGCCGTCACCGTCGAGGCGATTTTGAGCACGCTCCGTCAGAATGTCACGCTGGCCAAGCGACTATTGCGGGCGGCGATGCATGCGGTGGCCGACGTCAAGACCTGTCGCTGTCACTGTGCGTTGCAGGATGCCATTATTACGGCGCCGGATCGGATGCCCGCCTCGCTCCGACGGAAACTTGCCTTGTTGATGGATCGGGTTATGTTGGAGAAGAAAGGAGTTCGGTAAGCCATGGGGAAGCTGCTCGTCGTCGGATCAGTCGCATTGGATACGGTGAAAACACCTTTCGGGGAGGTGAGCGAGGTTCTTGGAGGTTCAGCCACTTTTTTTTCAACTGCGGCCAGCTATTTTACCAGTGTGGATCTCATTGCAGTAGTGGGGGAGGATTTCCCCCCGCAACACCTGACCTTCCTTCAGAGCCGTGGCATCGACTTGACCGGGTTGGAGCGGAGGCCTGGGGCGACGTTTCGATGGAAAGGGGAGTACACGCATCAGTTAAATGAAGCGCATACGCTTGATACGAAACTCAACGTCTTTGAAACCTTTCGCCCAAAGATTCCTGAGACCTACCGATCCCCGGACCTCTTGTTCTTGGGCAATATCGATCCGGAACTTCAGTTGGATGTGCTGCAAAAGCTTCCCCGTCCGCCATTGGTCGCGTGCGATACGATGAACTTCTGGATCAACGGCAAGCGAGATGCGTTGTGGCGAGTCTTGGAGCAGGTCGATATTCTGATCGTGAATGATGGAGAGGCTCGGGCACTCGGCGAAGATTCAAATCTGGTAAAGGTTGCACAAAAAGTACTCGCGCGTGGGCCCAAGCACCTCATCATCAAGCGTGGGGAGTATGGGGTGTTGATGTTCAATGAGAAGCAGGTGTTCGGGGCTCCGGCCTTTCCGCTTGAAGACGTGCGCGATCCAACCGGTGCGGGAGATACCTTCGCCGGTGGTTTCCTGGGCTACCTGACGGCCACTGGCAACCGTTCAGTCGAGGCCTTCAAACAAGCGATTATATTCGGGAGCGTCATGGCATCATTTGCTGTAGAATCCTTTAGTCTTGACCGTTTGCGAATCCTGGACTACAAAGAGATTCAAGAACGGTTTCGCGCCTTTAAACACTTGACTCATTTCGAGGACATTCCGTGATGGAGATTCCCTCTGCCGCTTCGATTGTTCGCCTGTCCGCCTGCCCATGGCTTGTGTTGGTCCTGGTGATCGGATGGCTGCCTGGCTGTGCCACATCGGAAGGCTCGGTTCAAAAGTCAAAAGGGTATTACCAAGAAGGCGTCGCGAGCCTGGAGCACGATCAGCAAAAGGCCTTTGTGTCATTCCAGAAGGCTGTGAAGCTGGATCCGAACAACAAAGAAGCTCGGTACGGGCTCGGTCATATTCTGGCGATGCAGGGTAAATTGCTCCAGGCCGAAGAAGAATTGATGGCCGCGACGAAGCTCGATGAGAATTACTCGGAGGCTTATACGTATCTAGGCCAGATCTTGGAGAAACAGGGGCGGTGGACGGAATCGATCGCCGCATTCCGTCAGGCGCTGGCCAATCCCCTGTATCCAACACCGGATCTGGCGAGATTCCATCTCGGCCGATTGTTGGCCCACGAGAGCGATTACCAGGGCGCGATGGAGGCATTTGAGGATGCGTTAGTAGTCAATCCGCCCAATGTTCCCCCCGCTCTCTTACACTTGGAGCTGGGACGTGCGTATTACAAGCTGGGGTTCGAGCGACGCTCCAGGGAAACGCTGACCAAGGTGATGACGCTTGATAAGGGCGGCGAGCATGCCGCAGCCGCGAAGGAGCTGCTGACACGGCTGAAGCCGTAGAGAGACACTCATGGAATCGATCGGAGAATTTTTTAAGCAGGTGCGAGAAACCAAGGGGCTCACGATCGACGAAGTCGCGTCCAAGACGCGAATTCGAACCGATTTTGTGAAGGCGTTGGAGGAAGGGAACTTCGCAAAGTTGCCCGATCAAGTGTTTGCGAGAGGCTTCGTCCGGTCCTATGCCAGGTCTCTCGGGCTCGACGAAGACGATGCGATCCACCGATTTACTCAATCGGCAGGTGCCTATTACGACAAGCAAGGCGAGCGGGAACGTTTGAAAGTGAGGCAGGCGGTAGAAGAGCGGAAGCGCAAAGCCAATAGAAAGGCCGTCACAATCGCGATCGGCATCGCGATTCTCACGCTCATCTTCCTCTTGAGCCGGGAACAGTCGTCGCTCCTGGTCCGTCGTTCGAGTTCAGACCTTCCAGCTTCCACATCCAAGCGGATCGCTCCACCGATTTCAGAATCGCAAGACACGCCGCCAAACCAGCAGGCTGAGGCAGTTCCGCCGACGCCGGCCCCCCCAAAGACCAAACCCAGCGAGCCCCCTGCCGTGCCTGCCAAGGTGGCCGAAGAAAATAATGCTGGTTCAGTGACCGGCTCAGCACCCACAGTTTCTGCCGCGTCGGATCTGCCAGCTCCGGTACCGTCGCTGGGGAGCGATGGGCCGTTGGGAGGGATTTCGCTCGAGGGGTCTGCGGCAACGGAAGGACAGTTGGTACTCGACCTCGAGGCGACAGAGCTGAGTTGGGTCGTTGTTCAAATCGATGGCGGCAGTCCACAAGAGGCCTTGCTCCGGCCCGGAGAAAAGGCCAGATGGAAAGGCCAGGATCAATTTATCCTGACCCTCGGTAACGCCGGTGGCGTCAAGGCTGAGCTCAATGGCAAACCTCAAAAGCCCTTCGGTCCGAGCGGCAAAGTTGCGCGCGATATCCTCATCAAGCGATAACTGCACTTCAACACCATCCCTCCGGGAACGATACGTACTCTCCTCACCCGTCTCGGTGGCTGACTGTCGTGGCACATTGCTCCTGGGCAGTTTGTTGAAAAACGGTTAACGCATGCCGCAATGTCATGATCGTGAGCTGTCACTGATGGTACCGGGACAGCCCGCGGGATGTTTAAAAATGCCGTCCAGCGCGGCCGCAGCGAGCGAAGCGGCAAAGCGCATTCTGCGACGTACGACGTACGTTGAGCCTTTGAGCGACGCGAGAGCAAAGCTGGCGGACTGTTTCAACATTCTGTTAGGCATGTGCAAGATCGAGGGATGGGGCGCCGCAGCAAGGACTGTGGCGCAATGGTGCCACCCTCGTGGGACTTCCTGGATTGCGGGGATTCTAGATGCCCC
>Ga0113563_10000598_pt1 | contig 17900 bp, 14 predicted proteins | sample Mud3Dept3metaG_FD_80117 | JGI IMG/M metagenome (GOLD analysis project Ga0113563, IMG submission 80117) | Freshwater wetland microbial communities from Ohio, USA, analyzing the effect of biotic and abiotic controls - Mud 3 Core 4 Depth 3... | ecosystem: Environmental > Aquatic > Freshwater >...
AGCTGCAAGCATATGCCAGGGAACCAGATTTGAGTGATGCTCCATCTCGGTCAAGATTATAGTGTCGCCATTTTGTAAGAATGTCCGCCCCCAGCTATAAGCTATCAGGTTGATCGATTCGGTGGTATTGCGGGTAAATATGATTTGGCTGGCTGATGGTGAACCGATGAACTTCGCTATTCGATCCCTGGCTGATTCATATTGTGCAGTAGCTTCTTCTGCAAGAGTATGGATTCCACGATGGATATTGGCATTATATCTGCGATAAAAATCATCCATTACCAATAAGACAGAGGATGGTTTTTGGCTGGTAGCAGTCGAATCCAAATAAACCAACGGGACTCCGGGTTTTAATTCCCGTTTGAGAACAGGAAAATCCTCACGGATTTGTGAGACATCTAAGAAATCTACTTTAGATTCGTCAGTCATTATTTATCGTTTGAGTCCAATAATCCAATAAAAACCAGATATCCATAAACTACTCAGCTCGAAATGTATGTGATCGTGGACGGCGCCGGCGTCGAAGAGCACGGCGGACGTTATGCGATTCCTTTGGATACCATAATACATGGTCAGGAACCATCCAACCGTCGGTTAGATAAACGTTGTCCTGAAATTGAACTGCTATCATTTTAGGATCAACTTGGACCACAGTCCCTTCCAACCAATCCCGTATCCGATTTCCATCTCGATCATGATCACAAAATACATCAACGCGATCACCAACGTGATAAAGCTCATCATAGTTTGGAGCGCTTGTAAAGTAAAGTCCGGGCAATTTGTCCTCCCAATGAGATTAATTTGATAAATATAATAAGAGACAAGCCTTATTTACCTCGCCTCTTCTTCAAATCTGTTACCCCACCAATTTATTGGGCACATATGAATAGAATCCCTAGTCCATTTTTTGGATGATTGCTTCTTGAAACCGAGTTCGAACACCTTCATATGGGATGCGTTGCATAATCGGATCAAAGAATCCTTCTACTATTAACCGTTCGGCTTCTGCATATGGAATCCCGCGGCTGCGTAAGTAAAAAATCTGATCTCTATCAATTTTACCAACCGTTGCACCATGTGTACAGCGCACATCATCGGCGAGAATCTCCAAACCCGGGATGGAATCAGCGCGAGCGCCTCTACTCAAGACTAGGTTTCGATTCGCTTGATATCCATCAGTTTTTTGGGCTCCAGTTGCAACATAAATCATGCCTTGCCAGACAGATCTACTGTTACCTTTCAGCGCGCCCTTGAATAGCAGGTCGCTGGTGGTATGAGGCGCTAGATGGTTCTGTTGTGTATCATGGTCAAGATGCTGAACGCCATCTGTAAAATAAAAGCCAGACATTCGACCCGTCGCGCCTTGACCAATGAGATTAATATCAGAAAAATTCTTCGTTAAATGGCTGCCAATTGCCCCAAAAATCCAATCTAGGTTAGCGTCTCGCTCAATCTGGGCTCGCTCATGGCTAAAATTCCAGACATGCTCTCCCCATGATTGAAGCTCAACAAACCGAAGATTAGCTTCTTGCCCAACATAAATCTCAACCATTCCTGTATGAAGCGTAGATCCATTAACTTCGTTATGCGAAGCTGCTTCATGGACATACGTCAAGGATGCACCTTTCTCCAAACAAACCAGAATATGTGAAAAGTAAGCCAGGTTTGTCCCAGGTCCCCAAAGGATGCTATGGAGTGGCAATTCAACCTGCACTCCTTCTGGTATGTAAACAAATACACCGAGACGTGACATCGCAGCTGCCAGAGCCGAGAATTTGCTCTCGTCTGAGCGTACAATCTTGCCAAGAAATCTAGTTAATTGATCGGAATATTTTCGCTCAGCAGTAGCCAAATCTACAAAAACAACACCCCTAGCAGCTAAATCTCTATCCAACTCCACAGTCGTCTCGTTTGGCATCATAACAATTTGCCCGCCATGCGATTCACCAACTAGCGGTTTTAATAACTCCTTAGGGGGAGTTGATATCTGTGTAGAGATGTTGCCTATTTCCGGCATCTTAAAAGAACCAATTGGCATCGTGGATAAATTTGTCCGTCTCCAGGCCTCATCGGTAGAAGTGGGTAAAGGAAGTGACTTATAGGTGCTCCATGCCTGGGAATGATATTCTTTAATTACATCAGGGATATTCCCATTTCCAAAAAAGATAGGGAGCATCTCTTCCGTAAAATTGAAATCCTGAGATTCTTTTTGGTCAACGCGTCTGCGGCGTGTAACAATAGTACGTGTAGTCATAGCTAACCGATTGAGCTTTCCATCTGCAATTGGATAAGTCGATTCATTTCAATGGCATACTCCATTGGTAACTCTTTTACCAAAGGCTCGATGAAACCAGAGACGACCATTGTGGTAGCTTCCTCTTTACTTAAGCCTCTGCTCATTAAGTAGAATAACTGTTCTTCACCAACTTTAGAGACCGTAGCCTCATGACCTATTGATACATCATCTTCATCGATCTCAATGTAGGGATAGGTGTCCGATCTGGCAGCCTCATCCAATAATAAGGCGTCACAAACCACATTAGATTTCGCATTAGAAGCGCCTTTATGAACTTTTAACAAACCCCTATACGAGGCACGACCGGTTCCCTTGCTTATAGACTTTGAGGTTATCTTGCTGCTGGTATCAGGAGCCACATGAATAACCTTTCCACCTGCATCCTGATGTTGACCAGGTCCAGCAAATGCCATAGATAGAATTTCACCTTTTGCTCCCCTACCAATCAAATAACAGGATGGATACTTCATAGTCACTTTCGAGCCAAGATTTGCATCCACCCATTCCATCGTCGCGCCTTCATTTACAAGAGCTCTTTGTGTTACCAGGTTATATACATTAATAGACCAATTTTGAATCGTTGTATATCGTACCCTAGCATGTGCTTTTACGACAATTTCGATAACACCGCTATGAAAGGAATCAGTTGTATATATCGGTGCGGTGCATCCTTCGACATAATGAACCTGCGCCCCTTCATCAGCGATGATAAGTGTGCGTTCAAACTGGCCAATATTAGCCACATTCAATCGGAAATACGCTTGAAGTGGTAAGTCGATCTTCACTCCCTTGGGGATATAAATAAATGAACCACCTGACCAGACCGCGCTATTTAAGGCTGCAAATTTGTTGTCCTGAATGGGGATAACAGTGCCGAAATATTCTCGAAAGAGCTCTGGGTGTTGGCGCAAACCTTCCTCAATGCTCAAGAAAATCACTCCTTGCTCTGCAAGGTTTTCGTGAATCTGGTGATAAATCATTTCGGATTCGTATTGCGCTCCAACGCCAGCTAAGAATTTTCGCTCTGCTTCTGGGATGCCTAAACGATCAAAAGTGTTCTTAATCGTTTCTGGAACATCATCCCAGGAGCGGCTTTCTTCTTCTGTTGGTTTTACATAATAATAGATTTCGTCCAAATTTAATCTAGAGAGATCTGCGCCCCAAGTAGGCATTGGGCGTTGTAAGAAATGATCCAAAGCTTTAAGTCGATACTCAAGCATCCACTGTGGCTCGCCCTTCATGCTTGATATTTGCTCAACAACATGACGATCTAAACCTTTTCGGGATTTAAAAACATAAGTTTCAGGATCACTAAAGCCATACTGATATTCGCCGATACCCTCTAATATTTTCGCGTCACTCATCCTAACCTCCAAAAAACACCAGTTAGAAATCCAATCAACACCTGTAATAATCTACTATCAAGAAACCAATGACTCGCTCTTTTCACGAATCCATTCGTAACCATGTTCCTCTAAATGCAAAGCCAGATCAGCCCCTCCAGTTTCAACAATCTGACCGTTCAACATTATATGTACATAATCAGGTTTTATGTAATTTAGGATTCTCTGGTAATGGGTAATCACCAAAACACCTAGATTCGGGCCACGCAAGGCATTAACTCCTTCCGAGACAATTCGCAATGCATCAATATCAAGACCAGAGTCTGTTTCGTCCATTAACGCAATTTCTGGTTTTAAGGCAGCCAACTGGAGAACTTCCGCTCGTTTTTTCTCACCACCAGAGAATCCTTCATTAAGGTATCTGCCAGCAAAGGAGTGATCCATCTTAAGAAGATCCATTTGTTCTTTGAGAAGCTTGCGAAATTCGGGAATAGAAATGCCCTTATCATCTGGATTGTGAAACTTCCGATGTGAGTTTAAAGCGGTTCTTAGAAAATTCGCCATTGATACACCCGGGATAGCAACAGGATATTGAAATGCCAAAAACAATCCCAGGTGTGCACGTTCATCTGGCTCAAGTTCAAGTATATTGCGATCGTTAAACCAGGCTTCTCCTTCTGTTACTGTATATAAAGGGTGTCCCATCAAGGTATATGCCAGGGTTGATTTCCCTGTTCCATTAGGACCCATTAAAGCATGTACCTCGCCTTGTGTGACTTTCAAGTTCACACCCTTAAGAATTTCTTTTCCATCTACACTCACATGTAAATTTCGGATGTCTAAATCAGACATATAAGCACTCCTTTATTGGCTAAAAAATCAATTGTGCAACAATTCGCAAACCGATCTATTATAGCAACTAAGCATAATTCCGTCAATATTTAACACAAATATCTTATATATTCTCCAGAATTATAACTGACAATTTCACATAAGTCAATAATATTTAGTATAATAATCTTAAATATTGACAAAAATATTTTACCATGCTATACTCGTCTTGGTTATGAAGGTCTCTTAAACTCTTTTATATATCCTGATTAACCATAATCAGGTTGGGTCAAGAATAGAATTGTAAAGGTATATGATGTTTGAACAAATTGAACAATTGAAGAACACTCGCGAGCGCGTTCTACAAACCATTCTAACGCGCGATGAATGCACAATCAATGAGTTGGCAAAAGCAGTGGATATCAATCCAATTTCTGTTCGCCACCATATAACTAGACTTCAGGCGGATGGCTTGGTGGATGCTTACGAAGAACGACATGGAGTGGGTCGTCCCCGGCGATTGTACTACCTTACCGAAAAAGGCCAGGAACTCTTTCCTACACGGTATCTGCGTTTGACTCTAAGGTTACTTGAACAATTAAAAGTTACAATGCCACCTAATATGGTTGATCAAATATTCAGCCATATGGCTCAAGATCTGGCGGCAGAATATAAGAAGTTTACGATTGGCAAAACACTCGAACAGCGTTTAGATTTGGTCAAGGAACTACTCAACAACGAAGGTTTTACTGTGGATTGGGAGCTTCAAGGGAAGCATTATCAAATCCATGAATCAAATTGCCCTTATTTCTTTGTTGGCAAAGACTACCCAGAAGTCTGTTCAGTTGATCAAATCCTTATATCCATTTTGTTGGATGTACCAGCCCAGAAGATCAACTGTAAATTAAATGGAGACCCCCATTGTATATTTGTTGTAATGAATTCTTCCCAGGAGCAAATGTAAGTATGTCAAGACATTCAATGCAAGAAAATCTAGTTTGGCAAGCCGAAAATACACATCCTGATCTAATTGAACCGTTTAAGAAATCGATGCGTGAAATCGAAGACCCAGAATTAGGCATGGACATTATCGAGCTGGGTTTAGTGCGAGATCTTAAAATTTTTGAAACCGATGCGGAAGTAAAAATGATTTTAACTACACCATTCTGTCCGTATGGTCCAGCAATGGTCGAAATGGTTCGGAAGAAAGCCGAAGAGGCTTTAGCAAGACCAGTTACCATTAAATTAGGTATGGAGATGTGGGATCCATCGATGATGGAAGAGGGAGCAGCAGCTGCCTGGGGTTTCTTTAATAGATGATGTTGACACCTCCATAGATCACATTTTGAGAAATAGAACAAAACATCCCGATACTTATCAGTAAAGGGATGTTTTTTATTTATAAAGTCCGCTATAATCATGGCATTAAAGTTGCATAATTCCTATCAATCTCTACAGAAATATTGGGACTGAATCAAAACGAATGCAAAAAAATGCCACGAATCCTCCAACGGATACTCCAGAAAATATCACCCCACCTCCTCATAAGTCTCGAACATTTCCTGTTTTCTATGTTTTCATTATCTTTGGTATAGCAGTTCTACTGGCGACACTTTTTACTTTATGGACACCAGGCAAACCACTTCCACAATTATCTTGGTTGTCAATCAATATACCTATTGCACAAAATACTCCTACCTTATCACAAAGAATCACAGTAGAACCGCCATCCCAAATACGTATTGGCATAGTTGCCGGTCACTGGATGAATGATCCCGGCGCTGTTTGCCCAGATGGAGTAAAAGAAGTAGATGTTAATTTAAAAATTGCCTCTTTGGTTCAGAAAAATCTTAAGGACCAGGGATACGAGGTCGATTTACTGAAAGAATTCGATCCCTTGCTAACTGGTTATCAATCATCTGCACTAATCTCTATCCACGCCGACTCGTGTGAATTCATAAATAGTGATGCAACAGGTTATAAAGTGGTGTCTGCAATGGGGAGTAAACGACCTGAGCAATCTGCCAGGCTGACCGCGTGCATTCGGAACCGGTACGGAAAATCGACTGGGTTGAAATTACACAGCACCAGTGTTACCGAAGACATGACGAGTTACCATGCCTTTGGAGAAATTGAGGAAAACACTCCGGCTGCAATTATTGAGACCGGATTTCTCAACCTTGACAAGCAATTCCTAACTCAAAAACCAGAAGTAGCAGCTCAAGGAATTATTGATGGCATCCTCTGCTTCTTGAAAAATGAGAGTGTATTTCCTCAGCCATCCACTACCACTCCATCACCAGCTATTCCGACCCCGATCACAACACCATCTCAGCATCCATGATGGATATATTCACCCAATCGCATTCAGAAATAATCCAAGCCTTTCAAGCCTTAAAATCCGGAGATCGACGTGAAGCGCGCCGCTTAGCTGAAAAATCAGCGTCTCTATACCCCACCCAGGAAGAGCCCTGGTTAATCTTGGCAGCCGTAGCCAGTCCTCATGCAAGTATCGAATACCTTAAAAAAGCGCTTGAGATAAATCCACAAAGTGAAGCGGCAATAAAAGGAATGAAATGGGCTGAACAACGTCTTCAATCCACAATCCATGCAGCAGAACCTCCTTTAGCCTTGGTGAACGTCAAACCGATCGCATCAGATGCACTTTTCAGGTCAATAACTCCAGTTTGGTTTGTGCTAGCTATACTGTGTATCCTCGCCTTGGGAGCGATACCAATAACTCGCTTCGCCCGCTTCACATATGCATCACATGGCAATTATCCGATGCTTTCCGCCCCAATAACTGTCGATAAAGCAACTCGAACGCCTACCTTAACTGCCACTTATACCAACACGCCAACAAACACGGCCACCAGAACGCCCGTCCCTACTGATACTTACATACCAACATCTACGGCAACTCAAACAATTGAGCCTTCTTTAACGCCAGAACCCACAGAAGTTATTGCAGAAGAATCTTCTCCCAAGAATACCCCTCGACAACGTGCCAAAAAACCTAGAACCAGTGCAAACCCATCAAAACGGCCAGCGGTTGTTGGTTCAAATGAGCGCTGGATCGACGTAGACTTATCAGGTCAACGAACTTATGCGTTGCAGGGTGATGAACTGATAAATACATTTATTGTTTCGACAGGAACTGCAATCCACCCTACTGTTACCGGAACATTTCACATCTATGTAAAATATCGATCCGCAAATATGTCTGGTGAAGATTATTATCTTCGCAATGTACCTTATGTAATGTACTTCTTTAAAGACTATGGATTACATGGCACATACTGGCACAACAATTTCGGTGTTCCAATGAGTCATGGTTGTATTAATCTGCACACAAATGACGCCAAATGGCTATTCAATTGGGTTTCAGTTGGTACCGTTGTAAATATCCACAATTAGTTACTTATTCTGATTAATTCGATTGTTGTTACAAGCGGTATAATTTAACCTAGTAAAATGATCAGGCAACCAATATTTTCCGGTTTGGTTTTCGATGAAACGGGTATCCCAGCTCGAACCACCGTGGTTGGAGACGAACCCTGCTATGTGGTCAACGATGCCGGTTTCCTCCGCCATATTCCAGCAGAACAAGTGGACCGGCAGGTATTTCAGGCGATGCAAGAGATGATTGAAGGCCACGAGGCAGTTATTAGTGAACAAACGGCAAAGATGCTAGGACAAGATGATATCTTTTCTCGCGCTATGATCATCTCTCAATTAAAAGATATAGCCAAACAATATGATAAGCTCTCCGAAATTGGGATTCCGGAAGAGGCTAGAGCATATTTAGGAATGATGGGATTTCGAATTATCATTAATGTTCATGGTGATGTAATAGAAATTAAACAACCCGGCGTTATCGATGCAGAAGGAGAATAGCCAACAAAGGAGTAATTGAAATGAACGACTACCGTAAAGCAGGTTACCTCTATACTTTCTTATTTGGAGTTATTGGATTGCTTTTTGGTTTATTCATTGTGGTATTAGGAACAATGATCGCTCTCTATACCGAAGGTTTAGCGTTCACCCCGGATAATATCGCTCAAGTGCATACTAATATTCCTCTGCTTTGGTTGATCGATTCCGTGCCATTAATATTAGTTATTGTTTTTGGAATGCTTGGAGCGCGTGAAGATGAGTTGCGATATTTTCGAAATCAATGGGAAAACACCTATCCTAAGCAGTCTGAAGAACTACGCCAAGTAAGCAGTGAGTTGGCTAAACAAATAAAGGAACGAGATGAGTTTGAAAATGTGCTCAGCAGTGGAAAGCGACAATGGGAGACAATTTTCGATTCTGTCCAGGACTTGATTGTTGCAACAGACAATTCAGGAAATGTCATTCGTTGCAACCGTGCTGCGGCGACTATTTTTCAGACAGGCTTTCGCCAGCTTATTGGACGCCACATTGATGAATTATTTTTCGGTAGCAAAGATTTCAGCATGCAAAGTCTTTCAACACCAAAGGCGGAATTAAACTTCTCTCGATTAGGTGGCTGGTATGAGGTGACCTGTAATCCTCTGGTTATGGGGAATGAACAGCAAGGTTTTATCTACACTCTTCGTAATATTAACGAACGTAAGAAAGCTGATTTGGATCTAAAGCTCCAAAAAGAATATTATGAATCTCTTATTAACAATGTCCCCTTTGCGACCGTAACGCTTGACATGAATCACAAAATCGTTGATTGCAATCGAGCTTTTGAATCAATGTTCGGTTTCACCCAGAACGAAATTTTATTGCAGGACCTCGATACACTTATTGCACCCCCAGAAATGGATCCTGAATTACATACCTATTCAAATGTTGTCGAAGGAGGTGAGATTATTCATCAGTACACTCAAAGAAAAAGAAAAGATGGTTCATTAATGGATGTTGAATTATTTGGCATTCCAGCAATTCTTGGGGGAAAACAGATTGGAATATTAGGTTTTTATCATGATTTAACGGATCTAAAAAGAGCCCAGCGGGAAGCTGAAGCTGCACGATTATTAGCAGAGGATCGAGTAACGGACACAGTCCAGGAATTATTGGTCGAACAAGACACTAGCCAAACAGTAGAGGAATACAAACCTCACCGGAGGCTCATAAAAATTGAAACCATCGAAGGTATTGGGCCAGTATATGCCCAAAAACTGGCAGATGTTGGGATCAAAACGACAAATGACTTGTTAAATCTTGCTGCGAGCAGAAAAGGGCGGCAGGAACTAGTTGAAAAAACTGGAATTTCGAATAAATTAATCCTTAGATGGGTAAACATTGCGGACTTAATGCGCATTCCTGGTATAGGAGAAGAATACAGCGAGCTACTTGAAGCAGGCGGAGTTGATACAGTAAAAGAACTGAAAAAACGCAACGCGGAAAAATTACACCAAACCCTGAGTGAAATTAACTCCCAAAAGAAGCTTGCCAGACGATCCCCCTCCTTGACAGAAGTGGAGTCTTGGATAACCCATGCAATAGAATTAGAACCTTTGCTCACATATTAATTGGCTAAACCATTATTTTAAGCCCATCAAAAAAAGCGCCTCATCTACAAATTACGACGAGGCGCTTTTCGTTGAGATTCTGAAGGTCAATCTACTAGATCTACCGGATAATAACACACGCCAACCGTTCCAGGTCCAGTATGTACGCCGAGAGCTGGTGAAAGTTCTGTAAGAATTGTCTCGACACTATTAATCCGTTCTTCAACGATTTCACGTAATTTTTGAATTTCTCCCAATGAGGCTGCATGAACATAGGCTACTTTTGCTTTCCCTTGGGTCCCCACCGCCTTTTCCACCAGGTCCGCAATTCTCCGATATGCTTCTAACCTGCCACGAGTTTGCCCAAGAGCAACTATTACTCCATCTTCCATACCAATTATTGGTTTTATCTTCAGTAGAGTACCCACAAGATGTTTTGCTTTTCCAATCCTGCCACCCAGATACAAGTATCTTAACGTATCTGCAGTTTGAAGCATGTGCGTAATCGGCATCATCTTTCGGATTTTAGCAACAATCTCCGGCAGTGATTTTCCTTTTAGAGCTGCTCTGGCTGCTTCTATCACCATCCATCCATGACACATTGAGACATTCAATGTGTCAATCACCTCGATCTTTATTTGAGGTATTGTTTCATCAATCATCGTTTTAGCTGCCATAGCTGCTTGGTATGCTCCGCTCCCTTTCGAAGTCATATGAATACTGACAATATCTCGGTAGCCTTCTTCATATAGCTTTTGATAAATCTGAGTGTAATCGCCGGGTCCAGGACTAGCAGTTTTAGGCAATTCTTGTGCAGTCGGTAACCAGGCATAAAAAGCATCTCGCTGGATAGTGACTAAATCTCTGAGAACTTCCTTTCCACGATGAATATAGTAGGGAACCCATTGGATTTCTAATTCCTGCATGATATCATCGGGTATGCATGCCGTGCTATCTGTAACAACCCCAACATTCTGCATGACTTTCTCCTGAATTATTACTTAATCGAGATAAATCTCGCAGATTTTCATCAGTGCTCAAGGATAATTATAATCCTTCATTAGTTTATCTTTATCCATTCTCCGATAATACCCACGAAACGCTGCCGTTTCAAGAAGTAGAGCTTTCAATTTCTTTAATTCCTTGCTCGCTTCTTCTGACGCAATTCCTCTACCAGATTCAACAAGTATCTCATCTCCAACCAATCGTGTGATTTGGAATATACCTCTTGACGCAAACCAATCGAGCCCTTTCAAAATAGTCTCTTCCTGATGAGCCATTGCAGAAGCAAGAGCTGAAATCTTGCTTATGCCAGACCTCTTTGCGATTAGGTTCTTCAAAAGTCCAATTAGTCGATTTGAAAATTGTTCCAATTGATCTAGCTCAGGATCACAAGCGAACAAATACACTCTCTTCGGATTTACTTTTTGAATCACTCTAAGTATCTCGTTTATATGAGGAGGAATTGTCCAAATAATCAATTCCATACAAGAAGATAGATCATATCGAGATCGCAGTTTATCTCGAATTTCTATGCCTTGAAATTGTTCAACTAATTCTTTATGATGGGTTGCCTCAGCCCAAACTTGAATTGAATCATGAAAAAGAAATAAGGTGAGCTTGTGTATCGGATCGTACTCTTGTCGATAATTTTCGATTTGAAAAATAAACTCTTTGGATGCAATTTGGATGTTCTCACTAACAGATTGAAAATCTATCATCTCAATTTGTAAACTTTTTTTACCTTTATAGGTGCTGCTTCGCAAGTTATAGGCCAGATTAAATGCACTATCCTGCATCTGATTAATATCAATTTTATCTGCACCTTGCCAGGATAGCACTTTAAATGAATTTCCTTTATCATCTTCAACAATAATCAACAGATGCTCTTTATCTCGGCCAATTGTTGAATAACTTGAAAAATGCATATTATGACTGACGAGTATCGGAGGTGAATTCCCTGGCCCGAAAGGTGCCAGGCGCTCTAAATCTTCTGCAAATTCTATTGAAAGATCGGATAACGGCAAATAACCATCTATAGCGAGATTAGTTGCTGTTGGCACAGACTTAGATTCGATTGATTGTTCAAATGCATTTATCAAATCTGGTAGCCGGTCTGAGGTTATCGAAAAACCTGCTGCCATTGGGTGCCCACCAAAATAATTTAAAAGTTGTCGATGTTGCGATAGTGAGGCATAGATATCTACTCCTTCAACCGAACGAGCAGAGCCCCTGGCCGATTCGTTGGGAGGTGCAGAAATTAGTATGACTGGTTTATGATACTTTTCAACAAGGCGGCTGGCAACTATACCCAGTACTCCGGAAGGCCACTTCGGATTCGATAATACCAACATGGGCGCATCCAAGAAATGTGGGTATTCATTAATTAACCTCAACGCACCTTGAAGTACCTGGTTCTCTATCAGTTTCCTTCTACTGTTTATGGCCTCAATCTGAATGAAGATCTGGCGCGCCTGATCGGAGTTGTCTGTGGTTAGTAATTCAAATGCTAATTCCGCATCCGACAGACGACCCACTGCATTCAGGCGTGGAGCAACTATAAACGCAAGATGCTCCTCCGACAGATTTGATGGGTCTAATTCAAGGGCTTCAACCATAACCTGGATGCCTGTTCTGGGGGACTTTCTGATCTCCCGCAATCCATTCTGAACCAAATAACGTGTTTCCCCGATCAATGGTGCAACATCAGCAATCAAACCTAGTGCAACAAGATCCAGATAATCTTGACTTAATTCTGATCGCCCTGACCTTATGAATAGTTCTTCGATCAGTTTATAAGCAACACCGACTCCAGAGAGGGCAACAAGTTTATGGTGCTCGGGTAAGAATTTTGGATTGACTATGGAATAAGCATCTGGCAACCTTTCTGGCAAAGCATGGTGGTCTGTGACAATCGTCTCAATTCCATGTTCATTTGCATGAGCAATTTCATCAAATGCAGATATCCCCGTATCGCAAGTAAGCAACAGCTTGATGGGTGGTTGCTGGTTTGTCTTTATTATCTGGCTTAGAACCAATTGACTGATACCATGCGACTCGGATGCACGGATAGGGATATGATGTATGACATCTCCACCTAAGCTCTTCAATGCCAAGAAAAGTAGTGATGTGGCAGTTTGTCCATCGACATCGAAGTCACCCCAAATACAGATTCTTTCACCATTTTGTATTGCTTGTTCAATCCGATATGTAGCTTTTTCTAAACCAGGCAACTCCCCAGGTGGCGTCGGTGAAAATTTCCTGGGATCTATAAACGCCTCTGCCGAATCTACATCTGTAAAACCGCGATTGATCAAAGTCCTGAGAACAACGGGATGCCCGCCAATATGATGCTCAAAATCCTCAGGTATTGATAATAAGGGCATCTCAATCCAATTCCGTTTTGCGTACATTAAAATTCAATCTCCGCAATAAGGTCAAATCCCGATTCTATTGAAGAGAGAAATTTGCTCTCCTGCCACAGGATTGTTTCATCGAAAGCACCAGCTCCTTTGCCACGATCGCACAATGATCGATAGATGCAATATTGACATCTTTCTGTTGAGAATGTAAGCTCAAATTGAGATTCCTGCAATCTGATTATTTCTTGCACAATATCTGATACCAATCTAAAATCTCGCTCATACTGGGTCTGGTTATAAATAAATCTCTCGGGCTGATCAGGATAATTGGTGAACCAATACAACATCTCGATTTGAGAAGGTTGAATTGGTTGCTCAAAATTCAGATGCTTACCTGTTTGAACGAGGATGTAGGGATAAATCCGTGTTTGCAATCGGTTGGCTAACCATGTTCGATTTGGATGCCTACGCGATGTCTTCCAATCAACAATAATAAATTTATCGTCAGAAGAATGTAAGATTAGATCATAGACAGCAATTAATCGATATTTTTCTAATTGCATCAATAAAATTTGTTCAGTATAGATTCCTTTAATTGGTTTAAATAAACTGTCTAGGTGATCTAAATAATTCCTCCACCACCGATCCAAATCCTGATCGTGTATCATTAGGGACAATCGCTCAGATGGAAAACCTAGTAGATGTTGGTGGACTAACTTGTGAAATAACGAGCCTCGCATAAGAAATCTTTCGCTTTCAAAGGCAGCCTCTGTTTCAAGGGCGGGCCAGGATAAGTTGTAAATGTATTTTAGAAGAAATCGCCGCTTGCAATCAATAAAATCTTGTAAGTTCCCCTGGCTAAACTGAAATCCAACAGGTAAATCCATAGGATTATTCCCTTTCCTGATTGCTGCCTGCATTCATATAATCTTTCCAAAAGGACTGAAGTGCTACAAAAGGAATTGCAGGAAGCTGGTCGCCATGCCGTCCAGTGTTCCAGGTCATCACTAACTCTCGTTTTGCCCGAGTTATTCCCACATAAAGCAATCGCAATCGCTCCCGTGCGTATTCAAGACGTGCCTCCAACGTGGCTTTGCCCTCCTGATACCATTCGTACTCATCTAGGTTAATAATTGTCTTTAATTGAGCTATGGTCTCAGCTTGAACATTCAATTGATCACGAACAAACCATTTTTCCGCAATATAATTATCAAAAGCACTTCCAGAAGGAAAATCATACGAATTGATAGACATTAAGTAAACCCGATCCCATTCCAATCCTTTGGCTTTATGCATCGTGGAAACTACTACTATTCCTTTGTATTCTTCTGGATTGAAACCCGTATCCGCTTCGCTAAAACCCAGAAAACGACGTTCATTACGGGCGATTACCCCTAATTCCTCAGCCAATTCTGGTAACCGCCAGGTTGGATTATTCTGGTAAGCTTGCCGGAGGAGGATCGCAAGTTTATGAGAGATTGCCAACTCAGCAGGCTGCGACAATAGATCCATCGACAATGTCAGTATCATTTGGTCGATAGGAAGCAATATTGCAGATTGCCATCGCTGCACAAAACCGCGAAACTGTATCAAATCTTGGATGATTTCCTCACCCTCGGGCGCTGTCGTTAAATCCATTAACCAGTCTCGATTTGGAGTTGGCCAAATAAAATCTTCTATATTTCCAATTCTTCTTAATAACTCTTTTATTCTTTCTTGCTTTTCTCCACCCGCTTCATCATCCCTATCTAACGAACGTGTATAAGCTTTATAAACCTTAATCAGTTTTGAAGCAGATTTCGCATCCGATAGATAATTCAGCACATCTTTCAATACACCTGCTGATTCACGCGTGTTTGTGGTGCTCCTTAAGAATCCATCCTCGCAAGGTATTTTCCGCCGCATCAATTCATCGATCAGTTCAAAACCTCGCTCATTGCGCGGTACTAGAACAGCCACCGTTGAATCCAGATGGGATGGTAGCCATCGCTGCAAGGATTCTGCAACTGCTTTTATTTCTTCTTGTGGTGTGTACTTCTTTTCAATCAAATACACTTGACCTGGATCATCTGGAGGATTCGGTTGCGGATCATCACCAGCCACCAATTCGATATATGGAGGTCCTTCCAATCCATTTTGCACCTCTGCAATTGGATGCTCATTTTGTGCCCACTCGACCAAGGAGTTAGCTAAGTAAATAATGCTTTTAGTAGATCGTCCAGAAACAGGAAGATATTTTGCATCGACTTCCTTACTCTTTAGGTAACTCCGTAAATATTTAGGATTAGCCGTTGTGAAAGATTCGTAGATTGCCTGATTAGGATCTCCTACCCGCACCCAATTTCCTTTTGGTCCAACCAGTTCTCGCAGGATTTTTTCCTGCAAAAAACTACTGTCTTGGGCTTCATCCTCTAATATATAAGGCCAGCGGTAGCGTAACCTTTCCAAATATTCACGGTCGGATTCAAGTGCATTCAATGCCAGCCAGATAAGATCGTCAAAGTCCACTGCCCCTCGATAAGCCAAAGCTTCCTGATAATCGTTATATATCTCATAACCAAATTCAGCTAGAGAAAGAGGAACTTGAAGTTTGTCCAACTGATTTGCAATCTTCTCCGGCGTCAGACGCATATCCTTTGCTTTCCGGATAAAGCCAACCGCTATACTTGAAACGAAATCAGGTAGTTGATCTCTCCGAACCCATTCAACCTTGTTCTCATCCAAATCCGGGTTAAAATAATCATCGAAAGCATAAGGTTTGCTGTGCAGCCATGTTCTTACTACATCGTTCAGGATGTCTCCAGCGCCTTTTTCATCGATGATCTGAAATTGGTCTGAAAGCCCAACCAATCCCGGTCTCTCCCGGACAATGTCATGCGCCAACCCGTGTAAAGTGCGTACCCTGAATCCCATTAAGGGCAATAAGTTCATGTCTCTGATAAAACTATTTACTCTCTGATAAAAATTATCTACTGCCGAATTTACCAGAGTAACTACCAAAACTTCCTGATCTTCACCTAATACGCCACGGCGGATAATATCTGCTGCCAGCAACGATAACGTCCATGTCTTCCCACTGCCTGGAACTGCAGAAATTCCCATCTTTCCCCCTCGATAGGCTAATATATTGTGTTGATGTGGACGGAGCTGGAATAGGTTTTGTTTATTTTTCATTACCTTGCCACTAGCTACTAAGTCTTTATGAACCAGCTAAAAGCAAGAGTTTCTGGAAAGCCATTAACAACGGCCCCCTTTGCTCGTATCCTTGTTCGTTGAACTCACTCATTCCGAGAAATACCTTCTGGCGACATCGACGCAACAAACCTGCAATTAAACGGTATAGTCTTTCCTCAGCAGCATTAACTTCATCATAATCAGTCCATTTTCTTCCACCTGCCCAGTTTCTGCTGAGCACATAGGGATGCGTCAAGGGTTGGTACAAGCGTTCTTGCCAACCAGCACTACCAACATCCAACCAGAATTGAACATCTACTTGCCGGTTGCTCATTAAGAAGGTATATGCCGGGGCTATCAATATTGCATCCTCAGGTTGGATTTGCCAGCTGAAAATGTACTGAGCGGCAATTAAACCTTCTTCTACCATAAGTAGATATTCCTTCCCAAGAGGTATTCCTTCCTGATCTAATGTTATTCCTGCAACCTGGCGAAATTTTTGAACAGATTCAATAAGGCTCGCTGACACTCGCCCACGATCTAAGTGGTTATGAAAACCAAAACCCGGTTGTGAAAGAATCTCACCAAATAGCCTGCTAAGGAAATGATCAAATTCCTGTTCAATGTGTTGGTTCTCAACCAACCATGCTCTCAATTGTTCAAACCTTTCCCCAACGAGGTAGGAGATTCTCAACTGCATCTCGGTAATAATCTGGTCGAATGAGCTCAAAGTTGGTTTTCCATCCCGTTTGCGATATACAATGTTCGTGAGCAATTGTGCCCGGATTAAATCCAAGCCATCGATTGCCTGCATCAGTGAGTATGCCACATCGAACGGCGTCGGGATAATTCCCCAATGGGGGTGAGCTAATGCTGCCAGGGTAAGTAAACAATGCGTAGAAGGTTCTTCTCGCAATGATCTTGAAGGTCGGTGAGACCAGGTATTTATCCCCTTACCCTCTAAGCGAGTGGTCAACGAAAATCGCAAAGCATCTGAGAGAAATGGCGCCAGAACGACAATCTGACCTGGTGGGATATTCTCGTCATGAACTAATCGGTGGATACATTCAGCCACCCAATCGAGCATCTGTGGAAAGAATCGGTGGTGTTCGTGTTCGAGGGCAACTAGAAATGACTTTCTGTCCTGTCTTGAGGTTTGCTTTTCCGTGGTTTTGTTCATCTCTTGACTGAGCCGTGGATCGAGAACGGAGAGCAATTGTGTTTCTAATCCCATCATCTCACGCGATCTTCCAAAATTCTTTTCGAACTCAAATGAACTTGAACACAGTGATTTCAATCTTTCTGCAGTGTCCGGACTGGATCCCAAAAACTGTCGAAAGCCTGCATTTTTATCTACAATAATCAGGCACGATTGAAATTCCGGTATCCACTCTTGAAGCAAGTCATG
>Ga0113563_10000599_pt1 | contig 17895 bp, 15 predicted proteins | sample Mud3Dept3metaG_FD_80117 | JGI IMG/M metagenome (GOLD analysis project Ga0113563, IMG submission 80117) | Freshwater wetland microbial communities from Ohio, USA, analyzing the effect of biotic and abiotic controls - Mud 3 Core 4 Depth 3... | ecosystem: Environmental > Aquatic > Freshwater >...
GAGGCCATCGAGCAGCGGCATGCCGAGACCCTCCGCCGCGCGCCCCGGCTTCGCAATCCAGACGAGACCTTGCAGCGCAAAGAAGACGCCGAGAAACGTCGTCGCGATTCGAAGCGGGGAGCGCATCGGAATCTCCTTGGGACGAGCTCCGCGCGCTTCATCCGGCGCGCGCGATCTTCAGCGCGCGATCTCGTTCCGGCAGGCCGCTGTGCGAGATCGCGACGCCCGCGACCCGCTCCCGATGTTAGGGAAGGATGCGCATTCCGATGATTCCGCCCCAGTCGTGCAGCACGAAGACGAGGTCGCGCTGGCCCGGCACGCCGAGGCGCGCGGTACGCGAGCACCCGCAGCGTGTTTTTTCTCGAACGACTCGTTCAGCTGCGAGGCGCCGATGCGCCGGATCGCGGGACGGGTGACGGGGCGGAACCGGGGACCAGTCCGCGGTCTACGCCCGGCGGCGTCCGAGGGCGCCGAGGCCGCCGAGCCCGAGCGCCAGCAGCGCGGCGGCGGCGGGCTCGGGCACCATTTCGAGCTTCACCGAGTCGAGCATCGCACCGAACTGGTCGCCGCCCTGGTTTGCGAAGACGATCGAGACGGTCGTGGGCACCAGCACGTCGAACGAGCCGCCGTACTCCGCGAACGGGTCGCCCCAGTTGGCGGTGATGGTGGTGGCGAAGAGGCCGCCGATCGACACGTCGACGACGTTCGGGATCTTCGCGTTCGTTTGGGTGAAGCCGGAATCGGTCCCGGAGAGCTGGAAGCTGAATTCGTAGCTCCCGGCCGCGAGGTTCAACGCGATGCTGCTGGTGAGGACGCCGGCATTATTCGTGCCGCCGTCGAGATCGACGCACTTCCCGGCGCCGCCGAAGCAGTCGATGCCATAGTCGCCGTTGGCGATCAGATCGACGCTGCCATCGGAAACCGTCCACTGCGCGAAGGCGGTGTAGTTGACCTTGCTCTGGCCGCTCGCTCCGTCACCGCTGCCGGTCTCGCCGTCGAAGCTGTCCTGGAACACGACCACGGGCGTCGCACTTGCCGGTGCGCCACCGAGTGCCATCGCCACGGCGCCAAAGACCACCGCCATCACCACGCCGCTAGTCTGCTTCCGCATCGATGACCCCCGTTGAGCTTCCACTACGAAGGGGGAGTGGTGTCCCAGTGGCGTTGGTGGCAGGGCGCCCGGCCGAGATTGTGAAGAGCGAGGAGAAGATGGCGTTCGATCCGTTTGCGGCCGCCAGGACCCGTCCCGGACGGATGCGCAACCGTTTCCGCAAGGCGGCGAACTTCGGGGGAATGGCCGGCCAGAGCGCTTGCGCACGGCGGCATCGGACGCGCGCCTCGGCTTCCTGTCGAAGCGGCGCTTCGTGATCGGCGCGAGCGACACGCCCTTCCCAGGCGGTGCCGATCTGAGCGCCGTGTCGAAGGCGAGCGGAGCGCCCTGGATCCTGTGGGGTTCGACGCTCTCTCCGTTCGCGCTGAAGGTCGAAGCGATGCTCCGCTTCGCGGGCGTACCGCTTCGCTGGCTTCCCGCGCAGGGACGCTTCGCCGAGGCGCTTCGTTTCGAGCGCCGCCGCCGCGCGCTGATCCGCGGCAGGATCGCGCTCAGCTGGCCCGAGCGGGATCCGCAGGGCGAGTTCCCGCTCGTGCCGTTCCTGTTCGGGCCGCGCGGCGAGAACCTCTACGACTCCTCGGCGATCGGAGTCTGGCTCGATGCGCAGGGCTGGACGCGCGAGGCCCCGCTGCTCCCGAGGGCGGACGCCACGCTGCACTTCGCCGTCCGGCTCGTCGACGAAGCGCTCGACGAGGTGGGCCTCTACCTCGCGCACCACAACCGCTGGGTGGTGTCGGCGCGCGACAACGACGCCGGCGCGCGGCTCGCGCGCGAGATGCGGCCGCTGCTCGGCCCGCTCGCGCCGCTGCTGGGCCGCTCGTTTCCGGCTCGTCAGGTGCGCCGCCTCCCGTATCTCTTCAGTGTGGCGCCCGGCGGCGCCCAGTTCGCCGACCTCCCCGCTCGGCTGCGACCTCCCCGGCGTTTCGGATTTCCGCCGACGCACGCACTGCTCGACGGCGCCTACGCGCTCCTCGTCAGCGCGCTCGAGCCGCTGCTCGGCGCGCAGCCGTTTCTGTTTGGCGAGCGCTTCACGATCGCCGACGCGAGCGTGTACGGTCAGCTCGCGATGAACCGAGCGGATCCGAGCGCCGACGCTCGATTGCGACACCTCGCGCCAGCCGTGCACGGCTGGGTCGAGCGAATCGCCCATGGCGAGTTTCGCGGGCACCGGCGCGACGGGCGGCTCGCGCTGGCTGCGGCGCACGCGCCGCTGCTCGCCTGGATCGCCGACACCTTCGTCCCGCTGATGCAGCAGAACCACGACGCCTTCGAGCAGCATCGCGCCCGCGGCGAGACGCGCTTCAACGAGAGGGCTTTCGACGCGGGCCGCGCGCTCTACGACGGCGTGCTCTGCGGGCACCCGTTCCGCAGCGTCGCCAAGAGCTTTCAGGTGCGCGTGTGGCGCGCCTTGCGCCGGGAATGGGACGCGCTCGCGACGGACGCGAGGGCACAGCTGGCGACGCTGCTGCCCGCCGCGGTAGAACTCGACCGCGACGGCTTTGCGGCCGGCACGGAGATCATCGCCGCATGAGTTCGCCCGTCCGCTGGATCGCGCCGCGCCTGATGGCCGCCTACACGAGCCCGCGAACGCGCGCGGCGCGCCGCGCGATCGCCGAGTGGCGCCGCCGCAGCACGCGCCGCCCGCATCAGGTGCACTACTTCCACCAGGTCGACGATCCCTACTCCCAGCTCGCCGCGCAGCTGCTCGAGCGCTTGGTGACGCACTATGATGTCGACCTCGTCGCGCACCTCGTCGGTCCGCCCTCCGACGCGGCGGCGCCCGAGCGCGCGCGGCTCGAAGCGTTCGCGCGCAAGGACGCCGCCGACGTTGCGCCCGGCTACGGGCTCGTCTTCCCGCGCCGGGAGACGGCGCCCGCCGCAGCGGACGTCCAACTCGCCGCGCGCGTACTCGCCGCCGCGATCGCCGGAGGGCGTTTCGCGTCGGCAGCCGCGGCCGTGGGCAGTGCGCTCTTCGACGGCGATCGCGCGAGCCTTGCGCGCTTCGCAGATCTCGTGGGCGCCACCGGCGACGAAGAGGCGCGCGCGGCCATCGAAGCGGGAAGCGCGGAGCGGCAGCGTCGCGGCCACTATCTCGGCGCGATGTTCTGGTACGGCGGCGAGTGGTACTGGGGCGTCGATCGGCTGCACCATCTCGAGCGCCGGCTCGTCGCGCTCGGCGCGCGACGCGCGGGCGCCCACGCCGACTCGCACGCCGATTCGGGTTTGGCGCTACTCGCGCCACGGCCCGGTCCGGGTCACGATCCGCTTCCGCCGTCGCGCGAGCGTGTCGTCCTCGAGTGCTTTGCGTCGCTCCGGAGCCCCTACAGCTACATCGCGCTCGAGCGGACCTTCGATCTCGCGCGCCGTCTTCCCGTCACTCTGGTGCTGCGGCCCGTGCTGCCGATGGTGATGCGCGGACTTCCCGTGCCGCGCGAGAAGCAGCTCTACATCGTGCTCGACACCAAGCGCGAGGCCGAAGACGCCGGCGTCCCGTTCGGTTGCGTCTGCGATCCCGTCGGGCGACCCGTCGAGCGCTGCTTCTCGCTCTACCGGTGGGCGCGCGAGCGCGGCCGAGCGGGGGAGCTGTTGCTGTCCTTCACGCGCGCCGCCTTCGCGCAGGGCATCGACACCGGATCGGATGCCGGGATACGCATCGTAGTGGAGCAGGCCGGGCTCCCCTGGCGCGAGGCGCGCGAGCACCTCGACCGCGACGACGGCTGGCGCGCCGAACTCGAAGCGAATCGCGAGGCACTCTTCGCGCTCGGACTCTGGGGCGTGCCGAGCTATTGCCTGCGCGACGCCACCGGCGCCGCCGTGTTCGCAACCTGGGGACAGGACCGGCTCTGGCTCGTCGAGGCGGAGATCCGCCGGAGACTCGCGTTGGAATGCCGATGACGCCGACCTCTTCGTCGGCGACGACGCCGCTGCGCGTCTACGGCTCCTCGATCTCGTACTTCACCGGCAAGCTCGAGGGCTACCTCCGCTACAAGGAGATTCCGTACCAGCTCGTGCCGATGACGCCGCTCGTGCGCGCGAAGGTCGGCCGGCGCACCGGCACGCCGCAGATGCCAGCCGTCGAGCTCGCCGACGATCGCTGGATGACCGACACCACGCCGATGATCGACTGGTTCGAGTCGCAGCACCCGGAGCCCGCGGTGCTTCCGCGCGATCCGCTCCAGGCGTTCGCGAGCCGGCTCGTCGAGGACTACGCCGATGAGTGGCTCTGGCGGCCGGCGCTGCACTATCGCTGGAGCTACCGCGCCGACGCGCTGCTGCTGAGCCGCCGGATCGTCGACGAGATGATGCCGCGCGTGCCCGTTCCGGGTGCGCTGAAGCGCTTCGGCATCCGCCAGCGCCAGCTCCGCCGTTACGTGCGCGGCGACGGCGTGACCGCCGCGACGCGCGAAGCCATCGAAGGCATCTACCTGCGCAGCCTCGATCAGCTCGAAGCGATCTTCGCGGAGCGCCCGTTTCTATTGGGTGCGCGACCGACGCTCGCGGACTTCGGCTTCTTCGCGTCGATGTTCCGCCACTTCGGCCTCGACCCGACGCCGGCCGCGATCATGCTCCGGCGCGCGCCCGCCGTCTTCGCGTGGCTAGCGCGACTCTGGAATGCGCGCGGATCGCGAACGCACGGAGAGCTGGTCGCCGGCATTCCGCCCGACTGGCGCCCGATCCTTTGCGAGATCGGCGGCGCCTACCTCCCGTACCTGTGCGCGAACGCGGAAGCGTGGAAGGCGCGCCAGCGGCGCTTCGACGCGGAGATCCGGGGCGTTCCCTATCGCTCGCTTCCGACTTCGCGCTACCGCGTCTGGTCTCTCGAAAAGCTGCGCGCGCACTTCGAGGCGCTCCCGGGCGGCGCGCGCGAGGCGGCAAGATGCGTCCTCGAAGCGCATGGTTGCTGGGAGCCGCTGTGGTGCGTCGATGCGCCGGCGTCGGGCTACGACCGGTCGGGCGAAGCGCCCTTCGCGCGGGGACTCCCGGTGTTCGGCGGCTGAGCGCCGACCGTCGCGAACGCGCCGCCCGTGCCAAATGCGCGCTCCGCGAAACGTTCTCCGATCCGCGCGTAGCCGGCCGCGCTGGGATGCAGGCCGTCGGGAAGGTCACCGGCGTCGGCCTCGCCGAAGAGCGCAAGACCGTCGAGATGGTGCAGGTTCGCGTCGCCACCCGCGCGACGCTTCTCGACGACGTCCGCGACGATTTCGCGGATCCGCCGCAGCGTGAGGCTACCCGGGCGCAGTTCGGCGGGGCCATCGAGGACGACCTCGTGGTCGCCGGCGCGCACGGTCGGGCCGACGTGGTCTTCGGCGATCGGGCACAGGATCGGCGATACGAGCAGTATCGGCGTCACGGGCTTGCGCTCGCGGATCGTGTCGAGAAAGGCGTGGAGCGCGGGGACGAAGCAGCGCTCCTTCATCGAGTCCGCGTTCACGATGTTGATGCCGACCTTCGCGGAGATGCAGTCGGCATCGAGTTCGCGGATCGTGCGCGCGACGAAGCCGTCGAGGTGACACTGCCCGGCGAAGCCGAGCGAGAGCAACTCCACCCCCGCGCGACGCGCCGCGACGGCGGGCCAGATGCCGAGCGGCGTCGCGGCCTCCATGCAATGACTGATCGAGCTTCCGTAGTGCACCCAGCGTCTGCCCGTTCGCACGCGGGGCGCGACCTCGGCGCCCGCGTCGATGCGCAGCGCGCGCAACTCGACCGCCGCGGCCTGCGGGAGCCAGAGCGCGACATCCTTCATGCCGGGCGGGAGCGCGTCGAAACGCAGCGTGCAGGGAGCACCCGGCTCGACGCGCGCCCCGGGCGGGATGCGCGACAGGTCGACGACGATCGTGTTGCCGCTGTCGGTCGCCTCCGATCGATGGTGCGCGCCGCGCACGGCGAGGTCGAAGACGGTGGGGGCGCGCAGCTCGCCTTCCAGGCGAATCGCGGTCACCATCGCGTCGAGTTCGATGCAGGTCGCGGTCGTGCAGAACGCGAGCCGGACGCCGGACGTCATCTGCACGATCAGATCCATGAATGCGTCGGGGATCTGCGGCGCCGTCCACGCCGGAAGCCGGCGCGGCGAGTAGCCGGTCGGCGAACGGCGCAGCTCGAGCGCGCCGACGACTTCCACCGGACCTGCTTCGAACGGAATCGCTCGCATCTCCGCTTCAGCCTCGCCTGCCGGGGGTCGCTCGGTTGTTCCACGAAGCCGGCATCGGCGGCCAGCGGCCGACCCCGCCGTCCTCGACGAGCATGCCCGTCAGCGTGCGATCGCTGTGCTGCGAGCGCCAGGTGAGCATCGCCTGCGCGTGATCGAGCACGACGGCGCCGCCGGTCACCGCGGTGCGCCAACTCGGATCGGCCGCGAGGTCGAAACAGAGCGAGGAGCCGTCGCCGAAGTGGACGTACGCGGCGCGGTCGCTGCGCAGCACGGCGAGGTGCTGTCGTTCGAGGCGCCGGTCCCAGGGCCACGCGTGGGGACCGTGCGGGAGCATCGTGAAGCGCCAGTCGAACTCCCAGTGCGCGGCGTCGCGCCACCAGGGCGGCGACTCGCCGCGCAGGAAGGGCGTCAGCGGCAGGCCGTCGCACTGCGCCGGCGTTTCGATCCCGAGCGCGTCGCAGAGCGTCGGAAACACGTCCACGTTCTCGGTGAAGTGTTCGACCGTGGAACCGTGCGCGGCGCGGTGGCGCGGATCGCGCACGATCCCGAGCACGTGATAGCTGCCCTCGAAGAAGCCGCCCTTCTGGATCAGCCCGTGATCGCCGAGCTGCTCGCCGTGGTCGGACGTCACGAGGATCCAGGTGTCGTCCCAGTGACCGAGGCGCTCGAGCGCTTGCCAAACGCGGCCGAGCTGGTGATCGACTTCGCTCAGCATCCCGAAGTACTGCGCGCGCAGCTGGCGGATCGCCGCCTCGCCGCGCGGAGCTGCGGTCTCGCGATGGATCATCAAGCCCTCGTGCAGGCGGTGCCGCTCGGCGGCAGGTGCGATCGGCAGCGGCACCGCAGCGGGGTCGTAGGCGCGGGCGAATTGTCCGGCTGCCGCGTACGGCGGGTGCGGGCGGAAGTAGCTCGCGTGCGCGAACCACGGACCGCGTTGCCGCTCGATCCACTCGATCAGCGCGTCGGTCAGGAACGCCGACACGCCGTGCTCGATCGGGCGGTCGGATTCGAGAGCGAGCGCCTCGTCGGCGTCGGCGGGCGCCGGGTAGCCCAGCTCACGTAGCCGCCCGATCCAGGCGCGCTGAGCGCCGCCGGTGAGTTCGAGGCCGACGTCGAAGCCGGGCAGCACGCCCTCGTAGTTCGAGAGCCGCGGGTCGTCCGGACCGCTCGCGTCGCGCGGGTCGATGCTCTGATCCGTGTAGCCGAAGAGCGTCGGCGCAAGACCGGCCCGCCGCGCCGCGTGCGCCAGATTGTCGAAGCGCGCGTCGAGCGGCGTGCCATTCGCCACGACGCGGTTGTTCAGTTGATACGTCCCGGTGTAGAGACAGGCGCGACCGGGACTGCAGGGCGCGGCCTGACTGTAGTGACGCGCGAGCCGCACGCCCTCGACCGCAAGCCGGTCCAGGTTCGGCGTGCGCACGATCGGATGACCGGCAACCGAGAGACAGTCGCCGCGGAACTGGTCGAGCGTCACGAACAGGATGTTCATTCCGCCGATCGTAGCCGCTGCGCCCGGAGAAAGGGGACGGTCCTCGCCGTGGACTGGCGACGGAGTTTGGGGACACACCTCGCCCAGGTGTGTCCCTCCAGTCCTCGGCCCGTCCACTCGAGGACCGTCCCCTTTCTCCGCGTTCGCTAGGCTCCGTGGCCATCGAATTGGGTTCTTGATGGGGGCCGCATGAAGATCTTGGATCTGATCGCCGAGCGACTGCCCGAGAAGTACGCGCTCCACGACGAGTACCTGAACGGGCAGATCGTGAAGGTGCTGAAGACGATCGGCTACGACGTCGCCTACACCGAGGCGCGCGGCCAGTATCTATTCGACGGCGCGGGCAACCGCTACCTCGACCTGCTCTCCGGCTGGGGCGTGTTCGCGGTCGGGCGCAACCATCCCAAGGTGATCGAGGTGCTGAACGACGTGCTGCACGGCGGGCTGCCGCACCTGGTGCAGATGGACGTGACGGTGCTCGCGGGACTGCTCGCCAAACGGCTCGTCGCGAAGATGCCCGCCGGGCTCGAGAAAGTCTTCTTCTGCAACTCGGGCGCCGAGTCGGTCGAGGCGGCGATCAAGTTCGCACGCTACGCCACCAAGCGCTCGAAGATCGTCTACGTGGAACGCGGCTATCACGGCCTCACCTACGGCCCGCTCTCGATCAACGGCATGGACGAGTTCCGCGAAGGCTTCGGGCCGCTGCTGCCCGACTGCGCGCGGATTCCCTTCGATGATCTGCCGGCGCTCGAGAACGCGTTGCGGGGCAGGGACGTCGCGGCATTCATCGTCGAGCCGATCATCGGCCACGGCGTCCACATCCCGAGCGACGAGTACCTGCCCGGCGTTTCTGCACTCTGCAAGAAGTACGGCGCGCTGCTCGTCTGCGACGAAGTGCAGACCGGCCTCGGACGCACCGGCAAGTTCCTGGCCGTCGAACACTGGGGCGTCGAGCCGGACATGGTGTGCATGGCGAAGGCGCTCTCGGGCGGCTTCGTTCCGGTCGGCGCGGTGGCGTGTCGCAAGTGGGTGTTCGACGCGGTCTTCGACCGCATGGACCGCGCCGTCGTACACGGTTCGACCTTCTCGAAGAACAACCTCGCGATGGCCGCCGGGCTCGCGACGCTCGAAGTGATCGACGACGAGAAGCTGGTCGAGAACAGCGCCACGCTCGGCCAGCAGATCGTCGATGACCTGCGACCGCTGGTCGATCGCTTCGAGTTCCTGAAGGACGTGCGCGGCAAGGGCATGATGATCGCGCTCGAATTCGGCAAGCCCGAGAGCTTCAAGCTGCGCGCGGCATGGAAGCTGCTCGGCGCCGCCAACGAGAGCCTGTTCGGCCAGCTGATCACCGTCCCGCTCTTCACCAAGCACCGCATCCTCTCGCAGATCGCCGGCCACGCGATGCACATCGTGAAGTTTTTGCCGCCGCTCAACATCACGCAAGACGATCGCAAGTGGGTCACCGCCGCCTGCACCGACGTGATCTCGGACACCCACCAGGTCGGCGGCGCCGTCTGGGGCCTCGGCAAGCAGCTTGCGGGCGCCGCGATCCGCATGAAGACGGGCGGCTAGCGCATGAACTTCGTTCGCCTGCGGCTCACTGCGCGTCGGCCGACCTCGAGTCGGCCTCCTTGCGCATGAGCCGCGTCGCGGTCACGGGCGCCAACGGCTTCATCGGCTCGCACATCGTCTGGGAACTTCTGCAACGCGGTCACGAAGTGACGGCGCTGGTCGGCGCCGACGTCGACGACCACCTGCTCGCCGGCCTGCCGGTGAAGGTTCGCGACTTCGACCTGCGCGATTGCGCCAGCGTGCGCAGCGCCCTCGACGGCGCCGAGAGCGTGATCCACAGCGCCGCCTGCTACGCGTTCTGGAAGGCGGATCCGCGCGAGGTCTATCGGATCAACGTCGATGGCACCCGCCACGTGATGGACGCTGCGCGCGATCTCGGCGTGCGCAAGGTCGTCTACACCAGCAGCACCGCCACGCTCTCGCCCATCTTCCGGATTCCGGATGACCGCGACGTGCCGGGCGACGAAGAGGGCGTCTTCGATATGCGCCGCTTCCGCGGTCACTACAAGATGTCGAAGGCGATGGCCGAGATCGTGGCGCTGCGCGCCGCAGCGCGCGGCCTGCCGCTGGTGATCACGCACCCCACCACGGTGATCGGCGCGGGCGACTGCCGCCCGACGCCGAGCGGCTCGATGATCCAGCACTACATCAACGGACATATGAAGGTGTACGTCGAGATGGCGCAGAACGTCGTCGACGTGCGCGACGTCGCGACCGGCCACGTGCTCGCGCTCGAGAAGGGCCCCGCAGGCGAACGCTACGTGCTCGGCGGCGACAACCTCTCGATGCGCGAACTGCTCGCGATCCTCGCCGAGCTGACCGGCATCCCGGCCCCGCGCATCGCGCTGCCGCTGCCACTGCTGCAGGTCGTCGGGCAGGTGATGGAATGGATCGCCGACACGATCACGCACCGCGAACCAGCCGCCACGCGCGAAGCCGCACTGCACGCGCGCGACAGCCGTTACGTCAGCATCGAGAAGGCGCGCCGCGAGCTGGGCTACGCACCGCGCCCCGCGCGCACTGTCCTCGCCGACGCGGTTCGCTTCTTCGCAAGCGAGGGCTACTGCAAGCCTGGTGCGGCGGATCGCATCCTACGCCGGCCACAGCTCGACGCGGCGCTGCACGACGCCAGCGCCTAGCGGCGACGAGTGCGGAGATCCTGCGCGTCGACCCACGGCGGGACGAACACACCGGCGATCCCCGCCCAGCCTCATCCCGCTGGTCAAGCCGCCCTCCCAGCCATCCGATCAACCGATCTGTACCTCTTTGCGTGGCGGGTTCCAGTGATCGGCAACATCCTGGGGAACTATCGGATCACCCAGAAAATCGGCCAGGGCGGGGTCGGTGAGGTGTGGAAGGCGGTCGACCTGTCGCTCGACCGCGAGGTCGCGCTGAAGTTCCTGCGCCCCGAACTCGCGGCGCAGGCTGCAGTGGTCGCCCGTTTCCGGACGGAAGCACTGGCGCTCGCCCGGCTCAATCACCCGAACGTCGCGACGATCCACGGCTTCCACACCGAGGGCGGCACGCCCTTCATCGTGATGGAGTACATCCCGGGGCAGACACTGCACGCGCTCGTGCGCGGTTTCGGCCCGATGCAGAGCACGCGCGCGCTTCCGCTCTTCTTCCAGGTGCTCGACGCAATCGAGCACGCACACGACCACGGGATCGTGCACCGCGACCTCAAGGCATCGAACGTGATGCTCAGCCACCTGGGCGCCGTGAAGATGCTCGACTTCGGCATCGCGCGTGTCATCGGGAGCACGGATCTCACGCAGGGTCCGCACAGCTTCGGTACGCCGGCGTGGATGGCCCCGGAGCAGGTGCGCGGTGAGAAGGCCGACGTCCGCACGGACGTCTACGCCCTCGGACTCCTGCTGTACTGGCTCACGACCGCACGACTGCCCTTCGACGGCGACAACGACTTCCAGCTCCAGCACGCACACATCGAGGAGGAACCGCCTCCGCCGCGACGCTTCGCGCCGACTCTGCCCGAGACGATCGAGAAGTCGATCCTGCGCGCGCTCGCGAAGGAGCGAACGGAGCGCTTCGCGAGCGTCGCCGAGATGCGCCTGGCGCTCGGCGAAGGCTTCGTCGCTTCGCTCACCGTGCCGTTCCTCTCCGACACCATCGACGAGACCGTCACGCGCACGCTCGCCCTCGCAGACGAAACGGAACTCGAAGAACCGCGGGAGCGACTTCACCACTCGCCCGCTCTCGATGTCCCAGCGCCGACGGTGGTGATTCCGGATGCTGCGGACTGCGAGACGCCAGCAGGTCCGCAGGTCGATCGATCGCCTCCGGTTGCAGCGTTCCGATCGACACGCGAGCGGGCTCCGAATTCACGCTGGCTTCTCGCCGCGGCAGCCGCAGTGTTGATCGCACTCGCCGTCGCCGCGGAGATTCGCGCGCTTCGAGACCCTCGCGCGTCCCTTCCCGATGCGAGTGGCGGCGTGGTCGCTGAGGAGCCCGATATTCACGTACACGAACCTGCGGCGATCTCGCGGGCGAAGCCCGGCCCGGGGCTGGCGCCCTCACCCCCGCCGGGATCGGCGCGCGCACCGAAGGTTCCGAGTCCGAAGCGCAAGGCAGCGACGCGTGGCCCGAGCCGGGGAGAGGACGAATGGGTGATCAAAAGGCGCTAGCGATGGCGTTCGTGCTGGCGGCGATCGCGCTCAGCTGCCAGACCAGCCAGCGGATCGCGGGCCAGGCGCAGCGGATGCTGCGACCCCCCGGCGAGAAGCTCGAAGCGCTGCCTGAGCGCGTCGCGGAGGAGTACGGCTGCGACCGCGTCGCGCGGCCCTTCCTGCGGCTCGAGCGCAGCGAGATCGTTCCCGCCCGCGTGGCTGCAGGCGACGCGGTGAACCACCGCATGGTGTATGCACTGTGCGCGGCGCGACCGACCGACGTCGTACGCGGCGCACTCGAGACGCGGATCCTGCACGAAGGCCGCACCCTCGGGCGCGATCGTGATTTGGGCTACGAACTCAAACCCGGCCGCTGGGTGGTGGACGCGACGGTCGAGATCCCGAGCGCAGCCCAGGACGGGATCTACGCAATCGAGGTCGTGTTCGAGAGTCAGTCCGTCCGGTTCCGGGACGAGAAGAGCTTCGCCGTCGCGGGATCGCGGGTGCCCTGACGCGCTGCTTCGCGTGCCAAGCGAACGGGAGTAGGCCCTCGGAACGGACGGCGTTCTCGCGAGAGCAAGCGCGCTCACCCGTACCCGGGGTTCTCGGCCCGACGAGTCGTTTACGTCGCTGAAACTCCGATGGCGACTTCCATCCTCGCTGCGCGACCCTAGCTCGCCATGCTTTTCCCCCCGACCGCCACCTCCGACGCCCGACGCCTCGTCGCCGCGCGCGCGCTGCGCGGTTTCGCCGACGGACTCGTCAGCGTGCTGCTCGCGAGCCATCTCGCCGCGATGGGTCTCTCGGCCGCGCAGGTCGGCGCCGTCGTGACGGCGACACTTCTCGGTTCCGCCGCGCTGACGCTCGCTGTCGGACTCGGCGGCCAGCGACTGCCCGAGCGCAGCGTGCTGCTCGCCGCGTCGCTCTTGATGTTCGCGACGGGACTCGCCTTCGCGGGTGTCTCGGCGTTTCCACTGCTGTTGCTCGTCGCGTTCGTCGGCACGCTCAACCCGTCGGGTGGCGACGTCAGCGTGTTCCTGCCCACGGAGCAGTCGCTGCTCGCCGCGAATGTCGACGCGGCGGATCGGACGTCGCTGCTCGCCCGCTACAACGTTGCCGGCACGTTGCTCGCTGCACTCGGTGCGCTCGCGACGGGGGCGCCCGTGCTCGTCGCGCCCGAAGACGCCGCGCAACCACGAACGTTTCTCTTGTACGGCGCCGTCGCCATCGGGATCGGCGCGCTCTACCTCGGGCTGCGCAGCGGACGCAGCGTGCGCGCGACGGATGCAGGCCGCGGCCGCCTCGTCGAAGCGCGCAGCGCGGTGTTGCGCCTCACGGCGCTCTTCAGTCTCGATTCGTTCGGGGGCGGCTTCGTCGTCGATTCGCTGCTGGCGCTGTGGCTGTTCCGGCGTTTCGATCTGTCGCTCGAGACGGTGGGCGCGGTGTTCTTCGGCGCACGCCTGCTCTCGGCGTTCTCCCAGCTCGTGTCGGCGCGACTCGCCGCGCGCATCGGCCTGGTGCGCACGATGGTCTACACCCATCTGCCGTCGAATCTGTTCCTGATCGCCGCCGCGTTCATGCCGACCGCCAGCTCCGCGATCGGGATGTTGCTGGCGCGCATGGCGCTCTCGCAGATGGACGTGCCGGCGCGCCAGTCCTACGTGATCGCGGTGACGCCGCCGGCCGAGCGCGCCGCGGCGGTGAGCGTCACCAACGTGCCGCGCAGCCTCGCCTCGGCGTTGCCGCCGATCGCCGCGGGCGCGCTGCTCGAAGCCAGCGACTTCGGCTGGCCGCTGGTGATCGGCGGCGCGCTGAAGATCACCTACGACCTGCTGCTGCTCGCGCAGTTCCGCAGGGTGGTGCCGAAAGAGGAGTGTTAGCAGGCTGTTAGCGCGCGGACGATCCCAGCGGCGCCACCGCGATGATGGCACCGCCACGCGATTTGGCGTCGTACATCGCACGGTCGCCGGCCTGGAGCAGGCGCTTCAGTTCGATGCCGTGCTCCGGGAAGAGCGCGATCCCGATGCTCGGCACGCAGAGCAGTTCGTGCTCGCCGATCCGAATTGGCTCGCGGGAAGAGGCGAGCAGGCGCTCGGCCACCCACATCGCGCCGTCGACGCCGGTTTCGAGCAGCAGCAGCACGAACTCGTCGCCGCCGAAGCGCGCCAGCAGATCGGGCCCGCGCGTGCAGCGCTGCATGCGCGCGGCGAACTCGCAGAGCAGCAGATCGCCGACCTCGTGGCCGAGCGTGTCGTTCACTTCCTTGAAGCGGTCGAGATCGACGTACAGGAGCGCGCTCGGGCGCGGCGCGCCGCCCGGGCTCAGCAGCAGCGCGGGCGCGTCGCACTCGAAGCCGCGACGGTTCAGCAGGCCGGTGAGCGGATCCTGCGCGGCCGCCGCTTCCATCGCCAGCTCGCGGTGCTTGCGCTCGGTGAGGTCGAAGAAGGTCACGACGAGATCACCGCCCGCCGCGACGGCGATGAAGCGCAGCCACGTCTCGCCGCCATCGCGTGCCACGCAGCGCTCGACTTCGCAGCGTTCACCCGAGCGCACGACTTCGCGGAAAGCCTGGAACAGCGCCGCCGTGTGCGGGTGCACGGCGCCCTTGAAGGGACGCCCCACCAGCTCCGCCTGCGGGCGGCCGATCTGCGCGGCGGCGGCGGGGTTGGCGAAGACGCAGATGAAGTCGCGCACCTCGCCGTCGTCTCCGCGCTTGGGGCGCAGGCGAAGGATGCCGTTGGGCGAGTTCTCGACGATGCCGAGCAGCAGTGCCTCGTTCTCGCGCTGGGTGGCCGCGGCGCGCTCGAGCTGGGTGACGTCGCGCAGCAGGACGACATGGCCGCGCGTCCGACCCGAGTCGCCGCGGATCGGCGAGACGCGCACTTCGAGGTGACGCCCGTCTTCGGTATTGCACGCGAGCGTCGTCGGTTCCGCGGCGCGCAGCGCTCTCGCGAGGTGGGGATGGTCGGGAAGGACGTCCTCGATGCGGTAGCCGATCACCGCCTCGCGCGGTAGGCGCGTCGTCGCGAGCGCCGCTGCATTGACGTTCGCCACGCGGTGGCGCGCGTCCGAAACGACGACGCCGTCTTCCATGTGTTCGAAGACCGCGCGGTAGGCGACGGGCGCCAACTGGAAGACCTGCCCGCGCACGAAACTCCACGAGAAGATCAGCCCGCTCACCGCGAACGCGAACGGCGTCGGTCCGATGCGCCCGTCCGGCTCGATGAGCCCACTCATGAAGAGCACGTTCACCGCGAGCGGGAGCGACAGGCCGGCGAGCAGCAGCAGCACCTGCGACCGGGCGAGTTTCGACTCGCGCCAGAGTTCTGCCACCAGCACGGCGATGCCGCCGCCCGTCAGCAGATAGCTGTACGGCGTGTGGACCCACCAGAACCAGGGGCCCCACGGCATGCGCGCCAGATACGCGCCGTTCGCGTCGAGCGGCGGATGCGTCCACATCCACTGATGAATCTCATTGGTCCAGGTGAGCGCCACGGTGGCGAGCGGCAACACCAGCACGGCGAGCCATTGGCGCGCTCGCAAGGCAAAACGCTCGGTGTACTGGAGGAAGAATATGAAGAAGAGCGGCGGCAACAACGCGATCGCGGTGTATTTGATCTTGGCGAGCAGCAGGTAGGCGCCGAGCGTCGTCGTTTGCGCTTCGACGACGGCCGCGATCACCCAGACCGCGATCGCGAAGAGGGAGGCGCCCATCGCGCCCGCGCCTGGTCCGGGCCGCTTCCGCACCAGCACGAAGGCGAGGGTGAGATACACCATCGCCCCTGCCACCAGGAATGGCATCCAAGCGTCGCGCATGGATCCCGTGTCGACGCGACGCGGCGGAGGCTTGATCCCCAGGCGGGAGCCGGGCTACCCGAAAAGCCCGGCGATCGTCTCCTGGATTGCGTCCGCCGCGGCGCGCGGATCGGGCGCGTCGCGCAGCGGGCGGCCAACCACGATGTAATCGGCGCCGTTCTCGAAGGCGTCGCGCGGGGTGGCGACGCGACGCTGGTCGTCCGCGACTGCAGCCGGGCGGATGCCGGGCGTCACGATCGCGAGCTTCGGGCCGACGGCGCTGCGGATCCGGCGCGCTTCGAGCGGCGACGCGATCACGCCGTCGCAGCCGAGATCGCAGGCGCTCTTCGCGCGCGCCAGCACCAGGTCGGCGGGATCGGTGCCGGCCGCGAAGCCCTGGTCGCGCAGGTCGGCGGCGTCGATGCTGGTCATCACGGTGACGGCGAGGATGCCGAGCGCGCCGCGCTCGCGGCACGCGGCTTCGAGCACGCGGCGGTCGTAGTGAACCGTGACGAAGTGCGCGCGACGGCTGCGCAGGTTGCGCAGCGCGCGGGCGACGGTCTCGGGAATGTCGTGCAGCTTGAGATCGAGAAAGACTTTCTTGCCGGCGTCGGCCAGCTCGTCGGCGAGCCGGAAGTAGTCGCCGCCCATCAACAGCTCGAGGCCGAGTTTGTAGAACGCGACCGAAGCGCCGAACGCGCGCACCAGACGGCGCGCCGTGTCGGTGTCGGGCACGTCGAGCGCGGCGATCAGGCGCTCATGCGCAGGGATCGCTCGGGTGGACAGCAGGCGCGGCTCGGCCGACACGCGGTCACTCTACTAGATCGCGAGTCGCTCGCGCACGGTTTCGCGCACGGCGCGCGCGACCGCTTCGATCGGGCGGCTCGCGTCGATGCGCGCGAGGTAGGGGCGATCGAGCGCGCGAAACACGGCTGCGACGCGGGCAAGGAAGCCCGCTTCCTCGAACGTGGGCTCGGCGGCATCGCCGCGCGCCTGCACGCGCGCGAGACCCGCCTCGGGATCGAGTTCGAAGATCAGCGCGAGATCGGGCATGGGAAACTCCGCTTCGGCCTGGGCGAGCAGCACCTGCGGGTCGAAGCCGCGCGCGCCCTGGTAGGCGACGGTCGAGAGGTAGTAGCGATCGCTGAGTATGATCCGGCCCGCTTCGATCCCAGGTCGCATCACCTTCTCGACGTGCTCGCGGCGATCTTCGAGGAACCAGCGCAGTTCCTCCTCGGGTGCGATCACCTCGCCCGAGCGCGCCATCGCGCGAATCTTGCGGCCCCAGCGGCCGTCGGTCGGTTCCTTGGTGACGATGGGCGCGAGATGGCTCTCGCGCAGCTGCTCGGCGAGCAGCCCCAGCTGCGTCGACTTGCCGCTGCCGTCGATGCCCTCGAAGACGACGAGCCGACCGCGGTTCACGCCCGTCTCGAGCCGTCGCGCTGACGTCGAGCGGCGTCGCGTTCACGGAAAGCGCGCGCGATCGGCGCGAAACGCAGCGCGCGCCGCCTGGAGGTCGCGCGCCGCGCGCGGCACGCCGTTTGCGAAGGCAAGCAGGTCAGCGTCGCAAGACGCTTCCCGAAGCGACCCCTCGACGGGACCGGGGGTCGTGAGGGATCGAAGCCGCCGGACGGGGGCACGGTTTTCGACGCGGGAACCATTAACGGGGTGAGGCCCGCGTCGAGCTCCCGTCCGGCGTCTTTTTCCAGTTCGAGCCTGCTACTAGATCTTGCCCACGAGCTGGAACGCGATCACCAGGCCGTAGATCGCGATCGACTCGATGAGCACCATGCCGAGGATGTAGTTCACGAACATGGAGCCGGCGGCGCCGGGGTTGCGCGCGATACCGGCGGTAGTGTTGCCGGCCGTGAGGCCCTGGCCGATGCCGCAGCCGAGACCGGCGAGGCCGATCGCCAGACCCGCGCCGAGCGCCGGGCCGAGCGCGCTACCGGCGTCGGCACCTTCCGCCGCGAACGCGGTGACGGGCAACAACGCAGCGACGAGAGTCCACAGTACGACCTTGATGAAGTTCTTCATGACGAGTCTCTCTCCTTGCTTGAATCCGCGCTCGGTCGCGACCTCAGTGGGCCTCTTGGAGCGCCATGTTGATGTAGATCATCGTGAGCAGCGAAAACACGAAGGCCTGCAGCAC
>Ga0113563_10000601_pt1 | contig 17876 bp, 21 predicted proteins | sample Mud3Dept3metaG_FD_80117 | JGI IMG/M metagenome (GOLD analysis project Ga0113563, IMG submission 80117) | Freshwater wetland microbial communities from Ohio, USA, analyzing the effect of biotic and abiotic controls - Mud 3 Core 4 Depth 3... | ecosystem: Environmental > Aquatic > Freshwater >...
GCACCGAGCAGTCGCGCTCTCCCAGCGCAATAACGTTGCCCCTGCCGTCACCGAACAATTGCACTTCGATATGGCGCGCGTGTTCAACGTATTTTTCCAGATAGATTCCGGCATCCTTGAAGTTGGCACGAGCCAGACGTTCGACCGACTGGAATGCTACGTTCAGTTCGTCAGCACTCCAGCACAGCCTCATGCCGATACCGCCGCCGCCCGCAGTGCTTTTGATCATCACCGGGTAGCCGATGCGTGCTGCTTCGGCATGCGCATGTCCGACATCGGCCAGCAGTCCGCTGCCCGGTAGCAGCGGCACATGATTCTGCTCAGCCAGTTCGCGTGCAGTGTGTTTGAGTCCGAAACGATGCATCTGATCCGGCGTCGGGCCGATGAACACCACGCCCGCCTCGGCGCACTGCTCAGCGAAAGCGGCATTCTCGGAAAGGAATCCGTAGCCCGGATGGATGGCTTGAGCACCGGTGGCGCGAGCCACTTCCAGGATGCGCTCGCCGCGCAGATAACTTTCGGCAGCGGGCGCTGCACCGATGCACACGGCTTCATCCGCCATCTGCACATGCAACGAACGCGCATCGGCCTCGGAGTAGACCGCCACGGACTGGATACCCATCTTTTTCAGGGTGCGGATGATGCGGCAGGCGATCGCGCCGCGATTGGCTATCAAGACTTTATTGAACATGGCTCACCTGAATCGCAGGTCGTCCTGCGTGTTTGTCATGCATCCGGCCGTCCGGATGCGCTGTGTTATTGAGCGGCTGCATCCCACACCAACAGACGCACCGGCGTCGGGTTGTAGGCATTGCACGGATTGTTCAGTTGCGGGCAGTTGGAGATCAGCACATACACATCCATCTCTGCGCGCATCTCCACATACTTCCAAGGTGCAGATATGCCATCGGCAAAGGTGAGCTCGCCTTGCGGTGTCACCGGCACATTCATGAAGAAATTCACGTTGGCAGTGAGGTCGCGCTTGTCTATTCCGCAATCGCAATGTCCGAGCGCGTGCAGGAAACTGTCGCGGCAGCTGTGCATGAATTTCTTGTCGATGGCGTAGCGCACACTGTTGCTCTCCGCCGCACAGGCACCACCCAAGGTGTCGTGACGACCGCAGGTGTCGGCCACGATGGTCATCAGCACGTTGCCTTCGGTAGACATCAGGTTTGTACCGGCGGTCAGATACAGGTTGCCTTGCTCGCGAATGGTGTCCACTGCGCTGTAGCGCTCTTCCGGGTTGTGCGCGTTGTAGAACAACGTATCCACTGCCTGATTTCCCTCCAGATCGAGGATGCGGAATATTTGCCCGCGCTTCACTTCATGCAGCCAGGATTCGCCGGCCGGCAGAATGAGGTCGTAGCTCGCTTGCTGCGGTGTTAGTTTGCTTTCAACGATAGCCATCGTTCTCTCCTGTTCTCAGCGGAACAATAATTCGGTGTTGAAAAAGCCGCGCACGTTCTCATTGCAGAAGTTGCGGCAATAGTCATTCTTCTCGGGAGTACCGCAGTGCCAGGCCTGCAGCAGAACCGGCTTGGGGGCGTACTGCGGATTGGGGTCGAGCGGATGTTGGCTGGCAGACATCACGACCAGCACGTTCATCTCGAAACGCAACTCGACGAAATCGCCCGCTTTGGAATGATTGGGCTGGTAGTGCAGATTGCCTGCCTCATCCGCACTCACCTTGCTGAAAAAATTCACGTTGGGCACGATGTCGCGCTTGCCCAAGCCCCACTTGCCGAGCTCGATGATCATGCTGTCGCGCGCATTGCGGTACATGGCGTTGCGGGCCTGCTGGTAATCGGCTTTGCCGTATTTCTTCTCAACCAGCGCCGCATTGGTCATGCCGCAGATCGTGTCGTGCCAGCCGCAGCTGTCTTCGATGACTGAGGCCAAGACGCGTCCCATGTCGGAATAACACACGAAGCCTTTGCTCAGATGCGCGGTGTGCTGCGCTTTCAGCGTGTCCGCCATGTTGTAGCGTTCCAGCTTCTCTTCCTGGTTGTAGAACAACGTGGACAGATTGGCGCCGCCTTCCACATCGGTGATGCGCAACGCAGTCCCGCGTTTCAGCACGAAAGACCAGTGCGCACCGGCAGGAAAAGTCTCTTCCCACAGCATGGTTTGTTTGGATAGTTGTTTTGTCATAGCGTCTCTCTCATTGCATGTCGTTTTGCTGCGTTTCCGCCTGCCTGGTCATCCGCTCCAGCAGCTCGCGGTCGGTGCGCATGCCTGCGGTCTCGCGGATGCGCGTCAGGATCTCTTTTTTCTGCAGCAGGAATTCAGGCGCGAGCTTCATGTCCTGATCGCGCTGTGCCGGCAACTTGACCGGACAGATGCTGTCGATCCGCCCCGGACGCGGCGCCATCACTACTACGCGCTGACCGAGATAGATCGCCTCTTCCACATCGTGCGTGACGAACACAATGGTGGTCTTTTCAAGTTTCGACACATGCAGGATCAGGTCGTGCATCACTTCGCGCGTTTGCGCGTCGAGCGCACCGAAAGGTTCGTCCATCAGCAGGATCTGCGGGCGTGGCAGCAGTGCACGGGCGATGGCGACCCGCTGCTGCATACCGCCGGATAGCTGGTTGGGATACGCGTCGCGGACATGGGTCAATCCCATCAGGTCGAGCAAGGCATCCGCACGGCCCGAGGCCGCTTCGACATCGGCCGAGGTTGAGTTTTCCCGATTGACTTGCAGCAGGCGGCTGAACTTGATGTTGTCCATCACCGATAGCCATGGATACAGGCTGTAGTGCTGGAACACCATGGCGCGATCGACGCCGGGACCGGTGATCGGCGCTCCGTTCACTTTGATGCTGCCGGAAGACAAGGTCTCCAGCCCGCCTATGCAGCGCAACAGCGTGGATTTGCCACAGCCGGACGCGCCGACGAAAGTCACGAATTCATTGCTGCCCACGGTCAGGTTCACATCCTGCAAGGCAATGATGTCGCGTTCGCCATCGCCGAATGTCTTGCCAGCCGCTTCAATGCTGATCTTGGTATCCATCATTTGCCTTATTTCTTGTACAGCCAGGGGAAGTTCTTGCGATGCAGCCAGCGGAAGAACTGGTCGATCACCAGCCCGATGAGTCCGATCAGGATGATCCCGGCGAAGATCTTGTCGGTCTGCATAAAGCGTTGCGCCTTGAGAATGGAGTAGCCCAGGCCGGAATTGGCAGCGACCAGTTCCGCCACCACCAGATAGGTCCACGCCCACCCCATGGTGACGCGCAAGGTGTCGAGCAGTGCCGGCTTGGCGGATTGCACGATCACCAGCGAGACGATCTCGCTGCGTGTGGCGCCCATGGTCTGTGCAGCCTCGATCTGCGTGATGGGAACGCGGCGCACATCCTCGGCGACCATCAGCACCATCTGAAAGAACGTGCCGATAAAGATGATGGCGATCTTGGAGCTTTCATCGATGCCCACCCACAACATCACCAAAGGGATGAACGCCACTGCGGGCATGTAGCGGATAAAGTCGGTCAATGGCTCGAGCAAAGCCTGCACCGGACGGTAGGTGCCGATCATCAGCCCCAGCGGGATCGCGAGCACAGCGGACAAGGCGAATCCGGCAACGACCCGGTAGGTGCTGATCCACATGTCATGCAGCAGATTGTCGTTCTTGTACCAGTTGTACACACGTGACAGCACATCCATCGGGCCGGGCATGAACACCTTGTCCATCAAACCACTGCCTGACAGCCACCACCAGGCGGCCAGCGGCAACAACATCCCGGCCAGGGCAAACAACAGATAGGTACGACGGCTCAGATGCCCGCGTATCACCCAATAGGCGCACCAGCCGGACATGACTTTGCGGGGGAATGACAAGCTCGACATCTCAGAGGACATGCGATGCCTCATGGGAAAGCGCGAGCAACTGTATTGGTGACATGACATGACTCCTGAAATGAATTAGCCCAAGAGGGTGCCAAACAGATTGGTCACAACCTCCCGGGCTTTTATCCCTCCGTGGAGCCTTGTCATCGACAAGACCGAGAACTCTCGGACCAGACACTGTCAACCTGCAATCGACAATCGGAACCCTAGTTCTTCTGCAAGTGGCCGATCAGCAAGATCGACACCCTCGCCATCCCATGAGCAGAAAGCGTGCCAGAGCATAGAGTGGCTTTTCTTCAATGGTTTCCTGCTTGTCCTGAACATTGGAAGGTTATTAAAAGTGCACAGTCTTCATCTCGCGCACCAGAAATGGGCGTTAAATATCCAGTAACCCTTATTAATGTCGGCTTCGAGTCGCGCTGTGAGTGCAAGTCAATTGATGGGTAGTCTGACCGAGCTATTACATGCCTCTGTCCATGCGCTGAAGAAATTCAGCGTGTCTCACTGATATATCTGCAGACCGTGACATTCTGACTCGTGGCGTAGACAGTCAGGCTGGCAGCATGAGTTGAAGTTCAGAACCGTGCTATGCTCAAACGCGTATTTAACCAATATCAGCTAAATGCAATCATGGGATCCATCCCCGTTATTGCCTTTTCGATTTTGCATACCGCTTCTCACAAAGTCTTGTGCCTGCTCGATCAGAATATTTTCCTGACGCACAATTATTTTATGAGAAAAATATCCAACTCTGAAAACCTTGCCGCTACCGGACCTGTTCATATCGGTCAGGACAACCACCTTTGGCTGAAATTCTGGCGTGACCAGCGCACCGATTTCCACCAGCCCGTAGTCAATCCGCTGCTTAGCAAATTCTGGTCTAGTCTTGAGCTGGTTCATGGCAGTCGCGTATTTGTCCCGCTCTGCGGCAAGAGTCTGGACATGACCTGGCTTGCCCAGCAAGGTCATGAAGTCGTGGGCGTTGAGCTGAGCCCTGTTGCGGTAGAGGATTTTTTTAGAGAAAACGGTTTGCAGCCGGTTCAGCGGCGGATGGGGCAGTTCACCTTATGGAACGATGGAAAAATCAGTATTTTGTGCGGGGATTATTTTGCGCTGACCAGGGCAGATATAGGAGAGTTCGACACGGTCTATGACCGGGCTGCCCTGACTGCATTGCCGGAAAACATTCGCGACCAATATGTCGCACAGTTAAGACGGCTCGTGCCGAATACTGCCAAGGTTTTTTTGCTGACCGTCGAGGATGCTGCAGAAAACGCGACGATGAAACAAGCCAATGGCGTGGATGAAGAGATCAAGACACTGTATTCAGCGGGATTCGAGATCGACTTGGCTTATGTTGAAAGCGTGTTCGAACTTGATCCGGAAGCGCCTGAGCTACCCGCCAGACGTGCCGAGTACAAAGTGTACCGACTTTGCACAAGGTAGCCTGTTTAGAAGAATAAAAGTGTCTGTAGAAGACACCATCTGTCTGTATCGTACTGAGCCAACCCCCTCTCAAGGCACCATCGAAAACAACTGCGGTTGTTTATTCTTGTAGTCATGCAATTGCTGCAATGTCTTCGGCGTGAGTTCCTTGATCGCCACCCAAATCTGGAACGGATGCTGTGATGCTTCTGGCAGTATGGCTGCCAGTGCCGCCCAGGCATCCCAGTCGATCTCCGGCATGCGCACCCGCGTATCAGCGGGAAGATTGGCTGCGGTCTTCGCCAGACTGCCCAACAACTGCAAGGTCTGGGCACGGGTCAAGCGGCTGGCGAAGAACTCGGCCTCACCGATCTCATCGGTCAACACCATGATGTCGAGTGCAGTCTGTACCAGCAGCCCCAACAATGCACCGCTCAGCATGATGACTCCGCATCAAGGGCATCGCGCAGCAATAGCGCAACATGGATAGCCTGGCGATCCACGCCTTCGCGTATCTGATGGCGACAGGAAAATCCGTTGGCAAGGACAGTGGCATCGGGAGCGGCACGCAGCGCGGGCAGCAGATCCATTTCGGCCATGCGCATGGATATCTCTGCATGCTCGGCCTCCAGCCCGAAGCTGCCCGCCATGCCGCAACAGCTCGCCTCGATGAATTCGAACTCGAACTCCGGGATCAACCGCAGCACTTTGCGCAAGGACTTCATCGCGCCGACCGCCTTCTGGTGGCAATGTCCGTGCACCAGGGTCTTGCCGCATGCCAAGGGTTTGAGGTCGAGACTAAGCCGCTTGCGGTCATGTTCCCTGGCAATGAACTCTTCGAACAGATAGACCTGCTTCGATAGTTTCACCGCTTCCTCGCCCAGGCCGAGTTTCAGATGGTCGTCGCGCAAAGACAGGATGCATGAGGGCTCCAGCCCGACGATGGGAGTACCCGTTGCCAAAGCAGGACGCAGTGCTGCTTGCAGTCGGCATGCTTCGCGGCGTGCCGCCTCCACTTGTCCCAGAGAAAGATAGGTGCGGCCGCAACATAAGGCGCGCTCCGGTTCTTCATCGTAAGCTGAAGGTTGTAACGTAGTGACGCGATATCCTGCAGCGGTCAGCACCTGATGCGCGGCTTGCGCGATCTCCGGATCGAAGTGCATGGCGAAGGTGTCGACGAACAGGATCACATCCCTGTCAGTCGCTTCGGCCACGGAGTGCGAAGCCGGTGCGGAATATGCCGCAACGGAAGGTTCCGGCAATTGCCGCTTTGCAGAGATACCCAGCAAGCTTTCACCCAGCCTTGCCAGCCACGGCGTGCGATTGCGCCAGTGGATCAGAGCTCGCGCAGCTTGACGGTGATGCAGCCATTCCGGCAGGCTCGCCACCAGCTGATCACGATATGACACACCACGCTGCGCATTACGCTGCGCCTGATATTCGATCTTGATAGCTGCCATGTCCACCTGGTTTGCGCATTCGCGCTTGCAGCCCTTGCAGCCGACACAAAGCTCCATGGCTGCGGCCAACCCCGGGTCGGCGAACGCATCCTTGCCAAGCTCGCCGTTCAGCGCGGCCTTGAGCACTACCACCCTGCCGCCCGGCGAATGCGCCACATCGTCTGTGGCGCGAAAGCTAGGACACATCACGCCCTTGGGTGTGCGCTGGCACAACTTGTCGCTGATGCACACCGCCACCGCTTTGGCGAAATCCCCGCCGGTAGCGGGGATGCCGGCATAAGCATCGCCCTGCCCTGCAGTTTTATAAGATGACCAATCGAGATGGTGTTTCATGGATTTGCATAAGATCGACGCAGTTCGCGTCCTGATCAGCCTTGGGTGCAAATACAGTGCCAGTGCTGCACGATGGTAGTGACACATGCCTAAACTGCTGACGCGATGAGCGATTGTCCTGACGAACCGACCCCAACCCGCCACCCTGCAGCGACACTCACAGCGATTTTGTCGTCTTCGCCACAAGCCTCACCCAGTGTCATGTGCAGTTTGCAACAGCTGAGCGCACCACCAGTTCGCAGCCTATATAAAACAACAAGTTAATTTCTCATTTCGGCCGGGCACGCAGTTTGCTCATCCATTGCCAGACCTTACCGGAGGACAGATCGTGCAACTACCCGTCATCAACAATGCAGCAAGCGAAGCCCCCAAGGGCGGATGTTCAGCCGGATCGTGCGGCTCGACCGACGATCAGATGAATCACCTGCCGGAACATATCCGCGAGAAGGTGTTCAACCATCCGTGCTATTCAGAAGAGGCGCACCACTACTTCGCGCGCATGCATGTGGCGGTCGCCCCGGCCTGCAACATCCAGTGCAATTACTGCAACCGCAAATACGATTGTGCCAACGAGTCGCGCCCGGGCGTGGTGTCCGAGTTGCACCATCCGGTGCAGGCTGTGAAGAAGGTGCTGGCGGTCGCTGCAACCATTCCGCAGATGACCGTGCTGGGCATCGCCGGCCCCGGCGATCCTTTGGCCAATCCGGAGCGCACGTTCGAAACGTTCCGCATGCTTTCCGAGCAAGCCCCGGACATCAAGCTGTGTGTCTCGACCAATGGGCTGTCGCTGCCCGATCAAGTCGAGGAATTGGCGAAATACAACATCGACCATGTGACCATCACCATCAACTGCGTCGATCCGGATGTGGGAGCGCAGATCTATCCGTGGATCTTCTGGAAGAACAAGCGCATCAAGGGTCGCGAGGGAGCTGCCATCCTCATCGAGCAACAACAGAAGGGGCTGGAGATGCTGGTCGCCAAGGGCATCCTGGTGAAAGTGAACTCGGTGATGATCCCCGGTGTGAACGATCAACATCTGGCGGAAGTCTCGAAGATCGTCAAGGCCAAGGGTGCGTTCCTGCACAACGTGATGCCGCTGATCTCCGAAGCGGAACACGGTACCTACTACGGCCTCACCGGACAACGCGGCCCGACACATGACGAGTTGCAAGCGTTGCAGGACGCCTGTTCCGGCGACATGAACATGATGCGCCACTGTCGTCAGTGCCGTGCCGATGCGGTCGGTCTGCTCGGTGAAGACCGCGGCGCCGAATTCACCATGGACAAGATCGAAGCGATGGACATCAATTATCCCGAAGCGATGAAGATGCGCGCCGAGGTGCATGCTGCGATCAACGAGGAGCTGGAGAGCAAGCGCCTCGCCAAGGAAGCCAAGGTGCAGCTGGTCAGCATCCAGGGCATCAAAGCCAAACCGGAAACACGTCCGGTGCTGATGGCCGTTGCCACCAAGGGCGGCGGTGTCATCAACGAACACTTCGGCCATGCCAGCGAGTTCCTGATCTACGAGGCGTCGTCCGAAGGTGTGCGCTTCATCGGCCACCGCAAGACCACGCCTTACTGCGAAGGCGGCGACACCTGCGGCGACGGCGAGAGCGCGCTGGACAAGACACTCAAGGTGCTGGCCGGTTGCGAAGTGGTGCTGTGCAGCAAGGTCGGCTACGAACCCTGGGGACCGCTGGAATCCGCAGGCATCCAGCCCAACGGCGAGCATGCGATGGAAGCCATCGAGGACGCCATCCTCAAGGTGTACGAAGAGATGCGAGTGGCGGGCAAGCTGGAAGCCAAAGTGGAAACACAACAGAAAGTCGCGTGAGGAGATCGTCATGGCATTGGAAATCATCGAATCCTGCGTCAACTGTTGGGCATGCGAACCGCTGTGCCCGAGCAAGGCAATCTATGAAGCAAAGCCGCATTTCCTGATCGACCCGAACAAATGCACGGAATGTGCGAGTGATTTCGAAGATCCGCAGTGCGCCACCATCTGCCCCATCGAAGGGGCGATCCTCAACGATGACGGTGTGCCGCTGAATCCGCCAGGTTCGCTCACCGGCATCCCGATACAGCAGCTGGCAGCCTGAGGTATCTCTGATCATGGCGACCATCGTCTTCTACGAAAAACCCGGCTGCGGCAACAACACCAAGCAGAAGGTGTGGCTGGCCGCGTCCGGTCACACTGTACTGGCAAAGAACCTGCTCATTGAGAAATGGAGCGTGGAAAGACTGCGCCCCTTCTTCGGCGAGATGCCGGTTGAGAAATGGTTCAACCCGGCGGCACCCGGCGTGAAGTCAGGCGAGATCAATCCTGCTGTTTACACCGCAGACGAAGCCCTGGCGATGATGCTGGAACAACCGCTGCTGATTCGCCGTCCGTTGATGGACGTGGACGGCGAACTGCGTGCCGGTTTCGACGCCAAAGAGGTGGATGCCTGGCTCGGCCTCAACGACAGCCAGCCGAAGGAAGAGCCCTGCCCCATCTGCCATCGTTCAGAGCCCTGCCCTACACCGGAATCTGCAACATGAAACGCACGCCGAATGCTGTTGAACTCGCACCCGGCACGCACTGGATCGGCGCGCTCGATCCTGCCCTGCGCGAATTTGACATCATTCTGAAGACGGCGAACGGCACCACCTACAATTCCTACTGTGTGCGCGGCGAACACGGCGTAGCGATCATCGACACGGTGAAGGCTTCGCATGCTGATGAGTTCTTCATGCGACTGGAACAGGTCGCGCGTTACGACGAGATCAGCACCATCGTGCTCAATCATCTGGAGCCGGATCACAGCGGCGCACTGCCGGAGCTGATGCGACGCGCGCCGCAGGCCAAGCTTTACATCTCAGCCAAGGCACAGTTGATGCTTAAGGCTTTGGTGAAGACCGACGACCTGCAATTCAACATCGTGCAGACCGGTGACCGCGTCGAGCTCGGCGGGCGCACCTTGCATTTCTTCAGCACACCCTTCCTGCATTGGCCCGATACGCAATGCACGCTGGTAGAGGAACAGGGCATCCTGTTCAGCGGCGATGTGTTCGGCTGCCATTTCTGCGACCCGCGTCTGTTCAACGACAAGGTCGGCGACTTCCGTTTCTCGTTCGAGTACTACTACCAGCACATCATGCGGCCGTTCCGCGAGCATGTGCTGGATGCGCTCGAACTGCTGGAGCCGCTGCCACTGAAGACCATCGCCCCGGCGCATGGCCCCATCCTGCGCGATGCGCCGCACAGCTATGTGCAACGCTACCGGCAACTTGCCTCACCGCTGCTTCATAACGAAGTCGGAGTAGACAACAAATCGCTGCTGGTGTTCTACATTTCGTCCTACGGCAACACCGCGCTGATGGCGCAGGCGGTGGTCGAAGGTGCGGAGACCGAAGCCGGCGTGCATGTGTCGCTGTATGACCTGCAAGCCAGTGGCGGCCTGCCCTTCGTCGACCTGATCGAGGAAGCCGACGGCATCGCCATCGGTTCTCCCACCATCAACGGCGACGCGGTTAAACCGGTGTGGGATCTGTTGTCCTCGCTGGCGGTGATCAAGGTGCGCGACAAACTGGGCGCGTCGTTCGGCTCCTACGGCTGGAGCGGCGAAGCCATCAACATGATCGAAGACCGCCTGCGCGGACTCAAACTGCGCGTGCCGATCAAAGGCGTGCGCGCAAAACTGATCCCGAACGAGGAAGAGCTGCAATGCTGCCGCGACTTGGGCAGGCAACTCGCCCAACATCTGACCGGAAACCTCGAACGCCGCGTCATTTCCATGTCCGAACTGCTTTCTCAGGAGCCATCGCATGCCTAAGTCCAACGTCACTTTCGAAAAACTCGGCATCACCGTCACCGTACCCGCCGGCACACGCCTGATAGAGATCTCCGAAAAGGTTGGCGCCAGCATCACCTACGGCTGCCGCGAAGGCGAATGCGGCACCTGCATGATGCGCATCGTCAGCGGCATGGAGCACATGAGCGAACGCTCGGTACTTGAAGACAAGGTACTGCAGGAGAACATGGCCGGACGCAACCATCGACTTGCCTGTCAGGCACAGGTGCTGGGGGGCGACATCACTGTTAAAGCCTAAAGATATTTTCACCACAACCATAGGAGCCTCAGCAATGCCTAACATCACTTATTCCAGTCCGCTGCACAAGGACAAGACCGTTTATGCCGTCGCGGGAAGCCACACCAAGACCGTACTCACGCTGGCCAAGGACAACCACATCCCCATCGACTTCGGCTGCGAGAACGGCGAGTGTTCGACCTGTCTGGTAAAGGTCACCAACCTTTCCAAAAAAGGACCGATGGGCGGTCCACTTACCGACCGCGAGATCGGCGTGCTCAAGGAATCCGGCAAGATCACCCAGAAAGAGATCGATGCGATGAAAGTAGACGATGTGGTGCACAGCGCGTGGCGCCTGGCTTGCCAGATGGTGCTGCGCGACGAAGACTTGCTGATCGAATACCCCAGCAAATAGCAGTTCATCATGCGAACCGACGTCATGCGTACTCAACAATCGCCAGCACAGCCCAGCGGCCTGTACGCCGAACTGATGACGCATGCAGCCGGGCTGCCGAACGATGAACTGTTTGCTCAGATGATCGTCAGCCAGATCGGCGGCATAGGCGCGCTGCCGCCCGGACTCGGCCTGGATGAAAAGGATTTTTGCACATTGCTGACGCAACACTTTCCGGGTGTCGAGTTGGTGATTCGATGTACCAACAACATCGACGATCCAAAAGTGTTGGAGCGCGACGATGTGCTCGCGCTGCTGCTCGAACACCGTGCCTACAAAAACATGTCCGAGGAATGGATGGCGGAGATCGTCACCGCCGCCTGCATGGCCAGCGACCACCTGTGGCAAGACCTGGGGCTGTGGTCGCGCGACCACCTTAGCCGCCTGATGACGCAGAACTTTCCCGCACTCGCGGCGAAAAACGAACACGACATGAAGTGGAAGAAATTCCTCTACAAGCAGTTGTGCGAACGCGAAGGCATCAATGCCTGTCGCGCTCCCTCTTGCGAATACTGTACCGACTATCTGAAGTGCTTCGGCCCTGAGGACTAGCTACCTCATGGTCACCGAGCGTGCCACCGCCGCCTACCTCGGTCTCGCCATCGGCGACGCGCTGGGGGCGACGGTGGAATTCATGACCCCGCGCGAGATCGCAGCGCAATACGGTGTGCATGACACGCTGCGCGGCGGCGGCTGGTTGCATCTCAAGCCTGGGCAGGTCACCGACGACACCACCATGTCGCTTGCACTCGGCGCATCCATCACCGCGCAGGGTGGCGTTGACGCACTCGCCTCCGCGCGGGCCTTCGACGCCTGGATGCGCGCCAAGCCGGTGGATATCGGCAACACCGTGCGGCGCAACCTGCTGCAATTCCGCAAGACAGGCAACCCGGAAGCACCCTACTCCGACCACGACGCAGGCAACGGCGCAGCAATGCGCGTGCTGCCCGTGGCACTCGCCACCTTCGGCCAGGCGGAAGATACCGTGCGCGCCGCCTGCCGCGCACAAGCCCACGTCACCCATTACTGCGCACTCTCAGATGCCGCCTGCGAATGTCTGGTGTTCATGGTGCAGGATGCGCTGCGCGGTGCGGACAAGAACCAACTCCTGCACCGGCATGCCCACCCACTCGTTGCGCAATTTCCGGAATTCAAGTTCCGGGCAGTACGCCAGGGCCGCAACCCGAGCGGCTACATCGTCGAAACTCTGCAAGCCGTGTTCCAGAGCTTCTTCGATACCGATGATTTCCGCGACTGTCTGATCGACGTGGTCAATCGCGGCGGCGATGCCGACACCACCGGGGCGATAGCAGGAATGCTGGCAGGTGCGTTGTATGGACTGGGAGCTATACCTGACAAGTGGCTAAAGACGCTGGATTCAGGTGTCCACCGCTCATGCGAAGAGCAAGCAAGGTCATTGCTGCAATTAGCTGGTAGATAGTCAAAAAGGTTTGACTCCGGACATTTCAAGCGAACTGCCCAGCAAACTCATACTGAACAGTTCGCCAGCCGGATAGCGTATCTGTAATTGTCGTTCGATCGTGCACGAATATCATGCATTTCCATATTGCGGCGCTGGGTTATGGTGCAATTTATGCAGATCAAATGAAATCGTGATTCGTAACCCATTAATAAATATGCAGCATATATGTGGCATGGTAATCGCTAGCAGTTAGGTAGAAGTCTGTGCTGCGTATCAAAAGTTCATCATTAACCGCCCCAAGGGGCTATTCACCGAGTGAGGTGTCAAGATGAAAAAAGCATATTCCTTATTAGCAACGCTGATTCGCTGGATTGTCGGTTGCACTCTGGCTTCCATCATCGCCATTCCAGCCGTGACTTCCTTGAGCTCTCCGGCCTGATGTCGTTAATTGCGCCCGTTGGAACATCAGGTTAACGACTCGAAGCACCCAAGAGTCAGGACAGAATCATGTTGCCGTCGATCGATATCCTGTTCAATTCTCCCATAGCGGAGGAATTGAACGATAACGAAATCAAGTTGATCTGGGCTATTCTGGACGTTCATGATTATCGAGCCGGCGAAGTGATCGCGACATCATGCGATAGCGTCCCGGATAATTTGTACCTTCTTGTCAGTGGAAGCATCGAAGTGCGCGTTCGAAGTAAAGAAGGTCTGAACTCTTTTCGGGTGATCAATCCGGGAGAGTTGGCTAATGTCCTTGCCTTTACGGGTGGCACAATAACCGGAGTATGCACTTCGCTCCATGCCGAAGACGACACCCGGGTTCTCAGCCTGAGACGCAGCAGATTCGAGGAATTGATCTTTACCCATCCTTCAGTCGTCTACCGTTTTTCGCTGGGACTCATACGTTATATCCATCGCGTCATGCGGCTCTTAAATACTGATCTGATCAAGCTAGAGGAGAAGATCGTCTGTCCTGGCATGCTGTGCCGCATGGTTTAGCATATGCTCGCCCAGACTATCATCTGATATCCAGGCCGCATCAGGCCTGTTATGGGAAGCCACTAGCCCTTGCAGATATCCAGTTCTGGAGTCGAGCTAATCACTTCCGCCCCAGCAACTCCTTGACCCACGCCTGTTGACACACCCGTTTGCGCTTCTGTTCCATCAGCCTGCGGATGTGCTGTTTGGCTTGGGCCAAGCTCAACACGCCTGCTTCGGCGATCGCGTCGCAGCGCAGCACGTGAAAGCCGAGTTCCGATTCCAGCACGCCGCTCACTTCGCCCGCTTTCAATTCGAATAGCGCTTTATCCAGTTCAGGAAAGAGTTTGCCGCGCGGCAGGTCGCCCAGCTTGCCGCCGTCCAGCGCGGTGGGGCATTCTGAGTGTTTGAGTGCCTGTTCTTCAAAGCGCTGTGGTTCTTTCGCCAGACGTGTGGCAATGGCTTCGATGCGCTGGCGTGCCGCTGCACGTGTGTTCTCGGCGATGCTGTCGTTGATGGTGACGAGGATGTGGCGCGCCAGCCGTGTCTCTGGACGACGGAATTGCTCAGGGTGAAATTGGTAATACAACTCCACATCCATGTCGCTGATTTTGGCCGCACGCGTGGCGACTTTTTCCAGGATGGCTTCGACCTTCAGCTCGCGTTCCAGCGCAACTGCAAAGCCTGCTGCGTCCAATCCATTGTGCGCCAGATCGCTGGCGAAATCTTCTTCGGTCGGATAACGCCCGCGTATCTCTCGCATCGCGGCTTCCAGCGTGGCGGGTGGCACCATCGCATCGCGTGCTTCAGGAGCGACCAGCACACGTGCTTCAAGTTTATGCTGTTGCTGTGCCAGCTTCTGCACACGCTCGAATTCGGCGGGCTGCAAGGCGTCGGGCACTTTACCGTAAAGTATTTGCGCAGCTTTGAGCGCAAGGTAGACCACGCCGCTATCGATCACTTCAGGCATTGAGCTTCTCCTCGTCGTCATAAACACGCGTTGCTTCCAATGAGGCCTCAGGTACTTGCAAAACCTGGTCGTGAAAGATCACGTGGTATTGCACGCCGTTGTTTTCATCGCGGAACACTTTAAGTATTTCCCCTTCCATTCCCGGAGTGACCCGCACTTCACCGCGCACAGCCAAGGTGATCCTGCTGCGCACTCTCTCGCGGCTTTCGAACTTGCTGGGTATCCACAGCTCGTTGATGTCGATCAGTTCTTCTTCACGGCAGCCGACGATGCGGTTCAGTTCGAGGAAGTTCACGGTGTAGATCAACTGGTCTTGCAGGAATGTGCCTACGTTCATCACGAAGCCGGTAGAGCCGCGCCGCACCAGCAGCTGTCCCGTGGGCATGCCTGGATAGGTGCCGTCGTTACGCACGTTGCGCACGATGCGGACTTCATCGCCGAATTCGTATTTAGGCAGCATCTTGCTTGCTAACCGTGATCGAACTCAACGGCACGAATTTGACCTGCGGCTCGTGCATGTGGAATACCTTGAACACCTTTTCAGTGAGCGCATCGGACTTCACGAAGTCTTGATACGCCTGCTGCAACAGCGTGGCATACACCACACGGCGTGCAGCCTCCACTTCCGGTATTGTCGTCTTGCCGAGGTAGACGTGGAAGCGCTGCAGGATGTGCAAACGGTTCACTTGCACCACTGAAGGCTCGTATTCGATGCCGAAGTAGTTGAGAAAATCTTCGGCCGAGACCATTTCTTCCATTGCCTCGTTTAGTGTCAGTTCGTCCATCTAGTACTCCTTTCTACATTTCCTTCATTGTTTATCGACTGGTGCACCACTTCCAGCAGCGCTTTCCCGCCCATGCGGTCATGACTATCCAGCTCCACCAGTTTTTCCAGCATGGCTTGGCCGGTATCGTTGTTGCCCAAACGCAGATTGATGTATCCAGTCGCCTTGAGCACCATCAGGTAAAAACGCACCAGGCCCATCGAGCGCATCACCCCCTCCCCGACATTGGCTTCGCGCAGATTGATCCATACCTCCGGAAACTCCAGCCTCCGCCCGACCACGGCCAGTGTGCTTTCCGCCACCAGCAGCGCATCTTCCAGACGGTGCTGGTAGAAGTAGTAGCGATACAGTGCGACCAGAACCGTGAGGTGTTGCGGGGCGATGAAGTTGGCGCGCAGCAACATCAGCTCGCCCTCGTCGCTGCCGTAATTCGCTGCGGCCATCGCGATCAGGCATTCGACCTCCGGGCTCACCGGTTCGTCGAAGTACAGCTCGGTTTGCTCGAAATCGAGTAAATCCATTTCATTCCCTCCTGATGACACGCGCCACTTCCGTGCCGCAAAGATCATCCGCATCACAAGTGCGACATTGCCCGTCCACAGGCTCGCCCTGTTTGCGTAACTGCCCTTCCAGCACTTCGATGCGCTCTATCAGACAGGCGATGGCGCGGCCTACCGGATCGGGGATCAGATGATGGTCGAGGTTGATACCGTAGATGTTGTCGGCGTTCGCTTCTTCGGTACGCAGCACGATCTTGCCGGGAATGCCGATGACAGTGCGGTTCGCCGGCACATCCTTGACTACCACCGAATTCGCTCCGACGCGCACGTTTTCACCGAGGGTGATCGCACCGAGGATCTTCGCCCCCGCGCCGACCACCACACCGTCACCCAGCGTGGGATGGCGCTTGCCCTTGTTCCAGGTGGTTCCGCCCAATGTCACGCCGTGATACAGGGTAACGTCGTCGCCGATTTCGGCGGTCTCGCCGATCACTACGCCTGCGCCATGATCGATGAAGAAGCGCCTGCCGATGGTGGCACCCGGATGGATGTCGATGTTGGTGAGGAAGCGCGCGAACCAGGCAAGCAAACGTGCCAGATAGCGCAGCCCGAATCGCCACAGGCGATGCGCGATGCGTTGCAGCAGGATGGCATGCACGCCGGGATAGGTGGTCAGCACTTCGAAGCGTGAACGCGCCGCCGGGTCGCGCTGGAACACACAGTCGATGTCCTCGCGTAGCAAGCTCAGCAATCCGGGTTGCGCTGGCTTTAGCATCACGACTTCGGCTGTCATCACGTCTTCCATGATGCGCTCCTAGTACGCCGCACCAGGCTGGTTGCGCCCGATGTAGCGTTGATAGAGGAACAACAACTCTTGATCGGCAGGCGAACGCTTGGCGCGTTCGGCGAACGAGCGGATGTCCGGCAGCAGCGCACGCGCTTCAGCCTGGCTCAGGTTCAGCCCCATGGTGGCGTAAGCCGCAATAATGCCGTGTGCCCCGGAATGTTTGCCGACCACCAGCTTGTGCTGGCGTCCGACTTCGCCGGGATCGAAGCCTTGATAGTTGTCCGGGTCTTTGAGCAGACCATCGACATGGATGCCTGCCTCGTGCGTGAACACGCCCTCACCCACCAGGCTCTTCTGCCACGGCACCGGGCGACCCGATGCAGCAGCAACCAGCGCCGACAAGGAAGGGAAATGAGCGAGATCGATGCCGGTATTCAGGTTATAGAGTTTCTTCAGGCCCATCGCGACTTCTTCCAGCGGCGCATTACCCGCGCGTTCGCCCAGACCGTTGACCGTGGTATTGAGATGCGTCGCACCGGCTACGGCAGCAGCAAAGCTGTTGGCGGTGGCGAGGCCAAGATCGTCGTGCGCGTGCATTTCGATCTCGATATCGACCGCACTGCGCAGTGCCGAGATGGCCTTGTGCACGCCGAAAGGTTCCATCACACCCAGCGTGTCGGCATAGCGTATGCGAATTGCACCGGCGGCCTGCGCAGCTTCTGCCACTTGCAGCATGAATTCCGGAGCGGCGCGCGATGCATCTTCGCAGCCGACGATGATGCCCATGCCCTGCTCGCAGGCGAACGGCACCAGATCGAAGATGGTTTCCAATACC